>Ga0233363_1000343_pt1 | contig 21517 bp, 22 predicted proteins | sample ElkDunMinimDraft_18_FD_191534 | JGI IMG/M metagenome (GOLD analysis project Ga0233363, IMG submission 191534) | Fecal eukaryotic communites from dung pellets of Tule Elk in California, USA - Elk Dung C16 | ecosystem: Host-associated > Mammals > Digestive system > Large intestine > Fecal | place... | reverse complement strand
CCGTGGGTGAGATAGGCGCCGAGCAGCAGGAACGCCAGGCAGACGGCGAGGTCGGGGCGGAGTCGCCGAAGCCGGGGGAAGCGGCCGTGGCCACCGCCCGGCATCGCGTCCGGCGGGGAGTCGGTGTCGGGATCGGCGGGGGCGGTGCTGTTCACGGTCCGACCCTAGTGGCGCGGGGCGGTGCGTGGGTGCACGCGACGGTGGTGACCGGCTACGGTGACAGGGCACCCGCCGCCGGCGTACCGGTGGTGGCCCCTGCCCGGGTGGTGGAATGGCAGACACGGCCGCCTTAAAAGCGGCTGCCGCGAGGCGTGCGGGTTCGAGCCCCGCTCCGGGCACCTTGAGCACCTGTGAAGGGACGGGATGCTGCGCCGAACGATATCGAATAGCGCGCCGGGGCCTTCACGCAGTCACGGGATGATCAATTAGTTGTCCTGAGGCGGTGCACAGAAGGATCCACATCCCGGCAGGGCTGCCGGGATGTGGCGCGCGACACTCTCCGCGCGACCCGCCGGCGCCGTGCGCGATAACATGAGCCGTTTCAATCCCCGCCTCAACCGCGCGGTGCGCTGCTGAGACAGCAGGGCCAGTACGGTGCCGACAAGCATGGTGACGGCGGCGGCGAACCAACTCGCACCGTCGCTCGGCAGAATTGGCAAGGCCCACCACCTGGGCTGGTTCGTTGTAGTGTCGAAGCCGAACCAGTCGAACGGAAACAATGCAGCCAGGGGAAACACCCAGGCGAGACGCCGTCCCAGGAGACGCCCCGAGATTAGGGCGAGCCCAGTCCAGAACACCAAATTGCGGATGGCTGGTGCGACTGCCGATTCCGCAGCACCCAGGAATAGGCCTGCCGCCTGGAATCCGGCTGCAATGAGCAGCGTGCAGGCCAGGTAGCAGATTGAGAGCATGCGAGAGGTACGTGGTGCCGCCATTTCGAAATCCGACATGTCGGTGGCGAGCCCTGCCGCGATCGCGGCGCCGGCCGGTATCGGAATCAGGACCCACAGCGGCATCGAGATGGAACCGTCGCCAGAAACCGATGGCAGCGCCACATCCAGTGTGCCCCATGCGCCGGCCACCACTGCGCTCGTGACCAGGATGGCAACGACGCCTAGGGGCCGGCGACACCTTAGATACAGCGCCAGTTCAAAAAGGCTAGGCACAACGCGTCTCCTGGATCTCCTGGACCCGACCGCTCGCCCAGACAATCTGCTCGGCCTCGGGAAGCGAGAGCACTCGCTCCAGTTCCGCCTCATCGAACTCGAAACCTCCGTGAACGTCGTCGGGCTTCGGGCCGACGGCGCGCGCTACCAGCCATTCCTTCAACTCGATCGTGAGGGTGAGGTTACGTTCGAGCTGAGAATCGGGCGGAAGCTCGCAGGATCGCGTCCCGAATGTCTCGTCCAGAATCGCTGACGTCATCCCCCGAGCTGCCGCCCATTCGCCCAGCACCAGTGCGAAGTCGCTGTTGGAGCGCATCGGCGCCCGGAGTCCTTCTTCATAGAAGGTGTCCGGCACCGTCACGGCGCCGCTGAGCGCGCCGAGCCGATTCGCGATTCGCTCCATGGCAGCCAGATGGATCTGGTGTTCGGGCCAGATACACACCCGCGGCGCGCCTTCCGAGCAGAGCGGTGATGGGGCCGGACGCACGGAGCGCAGCGGGCCTGCGGTCAGGATGCTGGCGATCGCGACCACTGCAGCCAGCGCCAATGCCACGGCCGACCAACTCTTCTTGATCGTGCCGGAGTTCGAACCCACGGTCGTGGCGACCGCAGGTAGCAACACGGCGGCCAATGCCAGCGCAACCGCCAACGCGGCACGTGTCACCAAGGGCAGAGGGTCGATCTGGAACTGCGGGGGACCTGACAGCAACGACAGTTCCAACCATGGGAGGAAGCCGACGAAGATGAAGACGACGACCGGGGCGAGGAGCGCAGCGACGGCGCGATTGCGGATTGTTCTGCCGAGAAGGTGTCCTGTGGCCGTGCTGACAAGAAGGAGGATCAAGCCGAGAAAGAGGTAGCTTGGCCACAAGAAGCCAGGGACATCCCGCTTGGCCGTAATGACGGCAGCGATCCCGATTCCCAGGGCGAACGGCGCCAGGCCGTACGCGGTCGACGCCGCGAGTTGAGCAGCCTCCCGGTGCCAGCCCGGCCGCGCCGAGGCTAAAAGCTGCTCGGCGGTGCCGCTGTGCCAGATGCGCCCCGCGGCCCAAGCTGCACCGGCGGCCAGGAACAGTGCGATATAGAAGATCGGCAGTTGAGCGGCGGCACTGGTCTGGGACCAGACCCCGATCCACTCCGTCGATCGACCGAACAACATGGCGGCATCCACGACGAGTAGGAACGGGAGCCACCAGCGCAGCGGTGACCTGCGTAGCTCATACCAGAAGATGGGCATCATGCGGCTACCGCCGAACCTTTGAGGACTGCGGTGTAACCACGCTCTAGGGCGGTGTCTCCGGCCGCCCCGGGCGTAGCGGCTTCGGCCAAGGCGGTAGGGGGGCCACGAAAGAGGAACCGTCCCTCAGCCATTACGATTGCTTCATCGCAGACGGCAGCGACATCCTCCACCAGGTGTGTACTCAGGATTACGGTGGCGTTCTTGAGAGAACGAATGAGTTCCCGAAATTCGAGACGTTGAGCCGGATCGAGCCCCACGGTCGGCTCGTCGAGCAAAAGAATCGGCGGATCACCTACGATCGCCTGTGCCAGCCCGCATCGACGCAGCATTCCACCCGACAGCTTCTTCAGCTTGGTGTCTTTGCGGTCAGCCAGATGCACTTCGGATATTGCGCGCAAAGTGGCCTTGCGTGCCTCGGACATCGGTAGCTCTCGAAGCCAGGCGCAGTATCGCACGAACTCATACACCGTGAACTCGCCGAAGTATCCAAAGTGCTGTGGTAGATAGCCGATGCTGCGGCGGGTCAGACGCACGTCAGACATGCTTCGTACGCGGTTTCCGCAAATTCGCATCTCGCCTCGAAGTGGCGGCATCACGGTAGCCAGCGTGCGAAGCAGTGTGCTCTTGCCTGCTCCGTTGGGACCGAGTAGTCCGTAGATGCCTGAGTCGAGCGAGAAGTCGATGTTGGAAACCACGACCTGACGCCCGTAACCCTGGGTCAGTCCGACGGCCTCGATGGTAGGTGTCACCTAAAGTTCTCCCGAATCCGTAGCGAGGCCAGGCGTCTGTTCGAAGCGAACCGCCTGGCCTCGCCTGGGGCTAGTTGTTACTTGTATCCGTTCCATGCGCTGTTGGCGCGCTGTTCGCACTCGAATCGATCAATGGGATTGGCCGATCCTTTGACCTTGCGCCACTGGCCGGTGTAATCGAGTTGCCAGTTGCAGTCCACCTGCAAACGGAGTTCAGCACCCGGAGAGTCGATGCATTCGTTCCATGCTGCGGTGGTCCGCCAATGCGCCGCACAACCGAGGGTCCGGCCGCTCGACCCACTGGCGTGTGCGGATTGGGCGGCAGTAGCCACCCCGGTCAGTGCAATCATGGTGACTGCCGTGAGCCCGACAGCCCTCTTGACTCTCATCAACGTTCCAGCGGAGAGGGGCTCCTTACCGCCAGCGGTGGTCGTGGTATCCGCAAGCACCGGGTTGCGGGGGGTGCTCACCGGTAGCCATTCCACGCGGAGTTGGCCTTCTTGAAGCAGCTGTACGAGTCCAGCGGGTCGACAGCTCCTTCCACCTTCTTCCACTTCCCGGTCCAGTCGAGTTGCAGGTCGCAGTCCACCGCCAAGCGGACCTCGACGGGTTGCTGGCTGTCCCGTACGCACTCATTCCAGGTGGCGGTGGTCCGCCAGTGGGCGGCACAACCCCGGACCCGGTTGGTGTCCCCCGCCTCGGCCGGCAGTGACCCGATCATGAAACTTGCCAGGCCGGCGATCAGAGCGGCAGCGGCTGGTAATGATTGTTTAAGCTTCATTCTTCCTCATTTCGGGATTCGCTCACGGTCTACGGCCTAGAATCGGAACCCGTTGTAGGCTTCGTATGCCTGATAGCGGCATTCATGCCGGCTGACCGGGTCCTTTGACGAGTTCACGTAGTTCCAGGGGCCGAAGTGCTGGCTTTGCCACTTGCATTCGACCTGCAATTGGAGCGTTACGCCTCGTGGATTGATGCATTCATTCCAAGCCGCGGTTACTCGCCAATGGGCTGCGCATCCATGCTCGCGCGACGTGTCTCCGGATGCCTGCGCAGGGGCCCCGCTGGCGATCGGGAGGGCCAATGCGGCGGCGAGTCCTGCGACGAGGGCAAGCTGCTTACCCTTTTTCACTGCCTACCTCCAGCAATCAGAATCGGAACGCGACCTCTGCCTTGTTCACGTGGTGCCGGCATTCGTGTCGATCGGACGGGTCGATCGACCCCTTGACCCAGCGCCACGGGCTCACATAGGTGCTGGTTCCTATCGGTAGTTTGCACTCCGCTTGCAGTTGCACATAGAGCCCGGGCGCGTTGATGCACTCATTCCATGACGCGGTGTTTCGCCAGTGTGCGGCGCATCCGTGTTGGCGGGGAGTGTCGCCGGCTGCCTGAGCTGTGGAAGCTGAGGTAACCCCTAGGCCCGCCCCCAATAGCACGGTTGCGCCCACCATGAGCGCGGTACGTTTACGATCCACGAGTAACCTCCACAGTTACGGTCCGATGACTTGTGTTAGGAAGCAAGAGAATCGCGCCAGCTACCTGTAGCCGTTCCAAGCGGCCAGTGCCTTGACATAGCACCGGTATTCGTCCACCGGGTTGGCTGTGCCGCGGACTTTCTTCCAGGTTCCGGTGTGATCGGGCTGCCAGTCACACTCGACATACAGTCGGATTTCCGTTCCCGGCGAGTCGATGCACTCGTTCCACGCGGCGGTGACCTTCCAGTGTGCCGCGCACCCGAGCGTGCGTCCGGTTGATCCGGCCTGTGCTGGAGGAGCGGCAATCACCAGCCCGGTTAGTCCAGCGACGGCTACACCGAGCGCTATGCGGAATTTCGATCTCAAAACGCCTACCTTCCAATAGATGCATGAGGGTGGATGGCCTCGACGAAGTAAAGCAGCACCATTGCATATTCTCGCTACATTGGCGGGCCTTGACACGTTCGTGGCGCTGGGCTACCATGCCGCCGCATGACGGGCGGGATCGGGATCGCTCAATATCGGTATTCTCGGGCGGGTGATCGTTTCGATTGACGGGAAGGAGCTTGAGGTCAATCAAGCGATGGTTCGAGGGCTGGTCGCGGTTCTTGCGCTTAATATTGGAAGAACGACATCCCTTCGTGGACTTGTCGGCGCCCTCTGGGATGAGCCGCCGCGCTCGGCCGAAGCGAACCTGAGATCGTATGTGGCGAGATTGAGAAGTGGCCTCCCGGAGAAGAGTCGCGATTTATTAATCACGCGCCGTGCCTCTGGATATGAATTGCGGGTGCACGCAGGGCAGTCTGATCTACACCTTTTTCGTGCTCGTTTGTCTGCGGGTCGCGAGCGCAGTGCCAACGGTGACTTGCGCGGGGCTGTACAGGCGATGCAATCGGCAATCGCGCTGTGGCGTGAGCCAGCCGGTGACGATTTGCCCGGCACCCTGAGTCTTCAGACAGCCGCAGCTGGCCTCAACGCCGAACGCCTCGCCGCCATAGAGGAACTTGCCGAAATCTGTCTCAGGCTGGGCGCCGCTAGCCCGGTCGCGGCCTACCTGTCGGACGCGGTGCTGATGGAGCCCGCGCGAGAGCGATGCTGGGCGCTGTTGGCCAAGGTCCACGGCCTGCTGGGAGGCATGACAGCGGCGTCTCGTACGCTCGGTCAGGCGCGCCGGGTTCTCGCCGCAGAAGTCGGCATCCAGCAGTGTCGGCTTCTCGATGAGGTCTCGCTCGAGTTGGGTATTGCCGCGCGATAGGAGCTTCTAGGCCGAGTTTGGGATTATTGACCCCGCTGCCGCAGACGCAGCCACCGACCGTCGAATCAACGCCACATCCGACTCGTTGCGAGGATTCAATGCCAGATTCCTGATGTTGTCTCGTACCTGGATCCGGTGCACGGATGAATGTATCTAGAATATGCGGTTCGGGGTGACGATACGAGGAAACCGGCACCGCTGCCTGTCTTGCGACAGCGGGGGTTGCCATGACACCGCGACGTTCGGAGGTTGGCGTTGAAAAGGGCGAGGAATCGTGTGGTTTCACTGGCCATAGGGGTAGGGATCGCTGGTGTGCTGGCGGCGGGTGGAATCGCTGGCGCGGCGCAGGCAGCTGGTGACACCGCACGCTACAAGGGCTGTGCGGCCCACTGGCGGGACACTGCAACGTGGGGCGAATGCGTAGACTCGCCAGGGGTGACCCTGCAGTTGCAGTCGGAATGCAGCTGGTCCGCGAGCTACCAAGGACTCTGGCGAACGGTGAAGGGTTCGATGAATCCTACCGACTCCTGGGAATGTAGCTGGAAAGCGGTCAATGCCTTCAATGCCTACCGCTCATAGCAAGGCTTGAGCGGCGGGCCGGAAGGTCATTTGACGGAAGGGCCCGGCGTAGTGCCACAAAGGTCTCTCACTGTAAAGTGAGTGCTCGATGATCATCATCGAGATTAGTGAGGCCTTCGCGGCGCCTGAGAGAGTGTTGTGATACCTCGATGTGATCTTCGCTGACTCTGTCAGCGAAGATCACATCGGTGTCGCTCCTGTCGAAACAGGCCGTGCGGCTATGTTGCCGCTCCAACACCCCGGGAACCTGCTCACGGAAGTCTGGCGGCAGCCGCGTGTGGGGCACGCCAGACGCCGCATCCGCACGCGGACCACCGCCCGACACCGATCGACCGGAACATCGGCCACCGTCCGCCAGTGATAGCCGTGGACCCGTCCCGACGAAAGCCCTACACAACGGGTAGACCGCACTTGCGGGAGGTGAGCCGGAACGTGTTGCGGATCAGATGGATGATGCAGGTCTGCACCACGGTCTGGGGCCAGACGTTCGTGACGACCTCCGGCAGGCCCTTCAGGCCGTCGCAGACGAGGAAGAACACGTCCTTCACGCTCCGGTTGCGCAGATTGGTCAGCACACTCATTCAAAACTTGGCGCCTTCACCGCCGGTGCCGGCCCACAACCCGAGGACGTCCTTCTCCCCGTCGAGGTGACTCCGATCGCGGCGTAGAATGGCCGGTTCGCGACCTGCCCATCACGTACCTTGACCACAATGGCGTCGATGAACACGGCCGCGTAGATCTCGTCCAGGGGCCTGTGGGACCAGTAGGTCATCTCCTCGATCACCTTGTCGGTGATCCGCGAGATCGTTCCTTCGACACCGAAGCCCCGCAGATCTCGGCGAAGTGCGCCGAGATCTCGCCCGTGGTCAGCCCTTTGGCATTCAGTGACAACACGATCTCGTCGACCCCGGACCCGTCCGGGCCCGTCAAAGACAGCCGCTGTTCCTTCGCGGCCCGGACCAACTCGGCTGCGGCCTTCGCCTCCGCCGACGGCTCAGGCCGCTTTCTACGTCCGGTCTGGTCGGTGTCGGGGTCATCACGGCACCCTCCTCGCGAGGCACAACGCCTGGCGGGTCAGGCCGGAAACACCTTTAGATCCACAGACCCCATTCCGATGACCGTCGGGCTGGCGTAGACGATTAGTCTTAGTGGCACGCGTTGACGTGCCACTACCCCCTCAGGGAGGCCAGACAGTGAAGACTTCGAACCCGGTACTCGCTCGGCTCGGCCAGGCGGCCGAGCGGGAGCGTGTCGTCGGGTACGCCCCCACCGAGCCGTACGGACAGCCCCGTTTCCCCCAGCAGCACCCGCCGCAGCCCGGATCCCCCGGCGCGCCGGGCTTTCCGTCGGTGCCGCAGGCGGTCACCCCCATGTCGATCGACGACGTGGTGGTCAAGACAGTCATGCTCTTGGTCATCGTCGGTGTCTCCGCCGCCGCGGCTTGGGCACTGGTGCCTAATGCTCTGCTTGGTGTCGTCTGGATCGGCGCCGCCATCGTCGGTCTGGTACTCGGTCTTATCATTTCGTTCTCGCGGATGGCGAACCCAGCGCTAATCGTCACGTACGCGGTCGTCGAGGGTGTGCTGGTGGGCGCGATCAGCAAGTTCTTCGAGACGCGCTACCCGGGCATCGTCCTGCAGGCGGTCATCGCCACCTTCGGTGTCTTCTTCGTGATGACCATGCTTTACAAGGCACGTGTCATCCGAGCCACGCCGAAGTTCACCAGGGGCCTGGTCGCCGTCATGGCCGGCCTGTTCGCGGTCATGCTGATCAACTTGGTGTTGTCGTTGGTCGGTGTCAACACCGGTCTGCGTGGTGATGGCGAGGGTGGTGCCAACGTACTGGCCATCTGCTTCAGCATGGTCTGTATCGTGGTTGCCTCGCTGAGCTTCGTGCTCAGCTTCAAGGAGATCGAGGAGGGGGTGCGGATGGGTCTGCCGCAGCGCTACTCCTGGACCGCCGCCTTCGGCATCCTGGTCAGCCTGATCTGGCTCTACATCGAGATCCTGCGCCTGATCAGCTACTTCCAGGGCGACGACTGACCGTCACCCCGGCTTCCACCTGGCGCCCGTTTCCCGTACGCGGGAACGGGCGCCCGCCGTTTTCGCCCCGCAGTGCCGCCGGGCGGTATCGGCGACGAGCCATCCGGGCACTCCCGGCTGATTACCGTGAGCATGACGCCGCGGACGGGGGTGGGCGATGGCGCAGGCCAATCCGGTGCTGACCCGGCTCGACGACACGGCCCGGGTGCAGCGGCAGGTGCTCGGGACCGGGCCCGCCGAGGCGATGACCGTCGACGACGTCGTCCTGCGTACCGTCTTGTTGCTGCTGCTCACCGGGGTGGTCGGCGCCTTCTCCTGGCTCTTCGTCCCGCAGCAGGCGTGGATCGGCGGCTCACTCTTCGGCGCCGGTCTCGCCGCGGTGCTGCTCGCCCTGCTCATCTCGATCCGGGGCGCCACGAACCCGGTCGTGATCGCCGTCTACGCGGTCCTGCAGGGAGTCCTGCTCGGTGTCACCAGCCGGGCGTTCGAGCTGGTCTATCCGGGCATCGTGATCCAGGCCGTCACCGGCACCTTCGCGGTCTTCTTCGGCATGGCGGTGCTCTACCGGGCCCGGGTGATCCGGGCGACGCCCCGGCTGGCCCGGTTCGTCGCCGGCACCCTGATCGGCCTGCTCGTCCTGGGTGCGGCGAACCTGCTGGCCCACCTCTTCGGTGGCCCGCAACTGCTGGAGGTCTACAGCCTCACCGGCCGGGTCGGCTGGCTGCCGTACGTCTTCTCGGGGATCGCGGTGATGGCCGGCGCGCTGACCTTCATCCTGGACTTCGACGCGGTCGAACGCGGTGTCGCCGACGGCCTGCCGCGGCGCTACGCCTGGTACTGCGCCTTCGGGATCCTGGTCGGGTTGATCTACCTCTACTGGCAGATCCTGCGGCTGCTGAGCTATCTGCGCCGGTGAAACGCCGGCGGCGACGCCGGACGCATCCGCCCGTCGGCGCTGCTCGTAGACTCGGCGCGATGAGCGCAGCTGACCTGGAACGCGTCACCACCCTGCTGGTACGGCAGGTGGGGCACTGGAGCGCGCCGCGCTGGGCGGGCCCGGCAGGTCCGGGGTTTGGTTCCCGGGCCGACCTGGTGCACCGGCTGGTGCAGCACATCGCGGACCTGAGCGCCGACGCCGAGTCCCTGCCGCACCGGGCCGTGCCGCGGCTGGGCAACGATCTCGCGCTGCCGGATCAGCTCCGGGTGGTCGTCGCCGACCTCGTCGCCTCGGGCGCCCCGGCCGAACTGCTCGCCGAGGCCGCCGCCGAGGTCACGGCGGTACGCGACCGCTTGTAGACCAGGCTGGTCCCATCCCGGGTGACGGCAAGGGCATGGTCGGCGTCGGCTTCCACCCGGGCCGGGACGTGCCGGAAGCGGCGGGTGACCGGTGGCGGGAAAGCGAACCGGCCCCGCTGCCGAGATGGCGGCGGGGCCGGCTGCGCGGTGACTCAGGTCAGCTCATCCGCTCGATGACCATGGCCATGCCCTGGCCGCCGCCGACGCACATCGTCTCCAGGCCGATGCTCTTGTCGTGCCAGTCGAGGGCGTTGATCAGGGTGCCGGTGATGCGGGCGCCGGTCATGCCGAACGGGTGGCCCACGGCGATCCCGCCGCCCATCACGTTCAGCTTCTCCTCGGGGATGTTCAGCTGCCGGGCCGAGGGGATCACCTGGGCGGCGAAGGCCTCGTTGATCTCGACCAGGTCGACGTCGTCGATGGTCATGCCGGCCCGCTTGAGCGCCTGCCGGGAGGCCTCGACCGGGCCGAGGCCCATGATCTCGGGGGAGAGGGCGGAGACGCCGGTGGAGATGATCCGGGCCAGCGGGGTGAGGCCCAGGTCGCGGGCGCGCTGCTCGCTCATGATCACCACGGCGGCGGCGCCGTCGTTGAGCGGGCAGCAGTTGGCGGCGGTGATCCGGCCGTCCGGGCGGAAGACCGGCTTGAGGCCGGCCACACCCTCGAGGGTGACCCCGGCCCGGGGACCGTCGTCGGTGCTGACGACATCGCCCGACGGAGTGGTCACCGGGGTGATCTCGCGGGCCCAGAAGCCGTCGGCGATCGCCTTCTCGGCGAGGTTCTGGCTGCGTACGCCGAAGGCGTCCATCTCCTCGCGGGTCACGTCGCAGAGCTGGGCGACGTTCTCGGCGGTCTGGCCCATGGTGATGTAGACGTCGGGCACGTCACCGTCGGCGCGCGGGTCGTTCCACACCGGCACGCCGGCCTGGCTGCGCTTGACGGTGCGCTCCTGGGCGGCGTCGAAGCGGGGGTTCTCCCACTGGCCGACGATCTCCTGCGCGGCCGAGGGGAGCCCGTCGGAGCTGCCCTTGGCGTAGCGGGAGACGGTCTCGACCCCGGCGGAGACGAAGGTGTCGCCCTCGCCGGCGGCGATGGCGTGGAAGGCCATCCGGGTGGTCTGCAGCGACGAGGCGCAGTAGCGGGTCAGGGTGGCGCCGGGCACGGTGTCCAGGCCGAGCAGGGTGGTGACCACCCGGGCCATGTTGAAGCCCTGCTCGCCACCGGGCAGGCCGCAACCCAGGTAGAGGTCGTCGATGGTGGCGGGGTCGAGCTGGGGCACCTTGTCGAGCGCGGCGCGGACGATGGTGGCGGCGAGGTCGTCGGCGCGCATCTCGCGCAGCGAGCCCTTGCCGGCGCGGCCGATCGGCGAGCGGGCGGTGGCGACGATGACGGCGTTTCGGGACAGGTCAGTCGGCATAGGGCAACCGTAACCGCCGGTAACTTGTCGCGGAAGGCGGTGAATATCCGGGGATCAGTGCCGAGTGGCGGACATCACTGCCGCCGAGACGGCGGGGAGCAGCGCGTGCGCCCAGACCCGGTAACCGTCCCCGGAGGGGTGGAAACCGTCGGCGCAGAGCGTGGCGGCGTCGGCGCGGAAGACCGGCCCGGTCTCGGCGGCGATATCGACGACGGTGCCGCCGGCCCGGCGGACCGCCTCGGCCTGCGCCCGCGCGGTCCGCTGCCCCTGCCAGGCGGTGATCTGCCGCAGCGGCGCGGCGATCGCCCGGACCGCGCCGAGGTCCGGGCAGGTGCCGACGACCACCTCGACGTCGGCGGCGAGCAGCCGGCGAACCGCCGCACCGAGGTGGGCGGCGGCCTCCCGCGGCCGGCGCAGCGTCGTCACGTCGTTGGCGCCGATCAGGATGACCGCCACGTCCGGAGCGGGGCCGAGCAGCGCCCGCGCCACCTGGGTGTCGAGGTCGACCGAACGGGAGCCGGACACCCCGACACTCGACAGGTGCACCCGGCGGCTGCCGGTCGGGCCGCCCTCGGCGAGCAACCGGGCCAGCTGGCCGCCGACGGTCTCCTCGACCCGGCTGACCCCCACTCCGAGGGCGGAGGAGTCGCCGAGCAGCACCAGCCGCAGCGGCGGCGCCTCGGTACGTCCCGTGGTCGAGCGCAGCGCCAGCCCGAAATCCGGCTGCGCGTAGGTGCGGGACCGGGCCAGGAGCGCCTGCCCGGCCAGTACCGCCGCGCCCCCCACCGTGCCGGCGATCATCGTGAGCAGAGCGGCCCGGCCCAGTCGTGCCGTCCTCGTGCCGGCGAAGCCCGGGTTCATGGCGCTCCCTCCACGGTGGACTTCCCGGCAGCCGTCGACGGGACGACGGTCGCCGGGTTGTCGTCCGGGTTCTGCGGGTTGCCGCCGGCGCCGAAGAAGATCCGGCGGCGGCGCAGCCGGGCCCACCGTCCACCCGCGCCGCGCTCCTGTCCGTGCACCTGCGCGCCGCTGACCTCGGTGCCGGCGTGCCGGGCCGCGACCTGAGCGGCCTTTGGCAGCGAGCGCACACCCTCGCCGCGCGCCGGCGCGGTACGCGGCTCGCCGGTCGCACCGAGCGCCGACAGCGCCGTCGGCAGCAGGGCGGCCACCGCCATCGCGTACCCCTCGGCGGAGGGGTGGAACCGGTCCCAGGCGAACATCCGCTTCGGCTCCGTCGCGAACCTCGGGCCCAGCAGGTCGCCGAGGGAGACCGTCCAGCCGCCGGCCTCGACCACCGCCACCGTCTGCGCCGCGGCGAGCTGCCGGCTCCACCGCCGGGCCAGCCACCGCAGCGGCGGCTTCACCGGCTCGATCGCGCCGAGGTCCGGGCAGGTGCCGACGACGACCTCGGCGCCGGCCGCGCGCAGGGCGCGGACGGCCTCGACGAGGTGGCGTACCGCCACGCTGATCGGCGTGCGGTGGGTCACGTCGTTGGCGCCGATCAGGATCACGGCCAGGTCCGGTTCGAGTTCGAGTGCGTCCTCGACCTGATAGCGCAGCCGGGACGAGATGCTTCCCACCACCGCCAGGCGGCACAGCCGTACCGGACGGCGCAGCCGCCGGGACAGGCCGGTGGCCAGCAGCGCACCCGGGGTCTCGCGGCGGCGGTGCACCCCGTAGCCGGCCGCGGTCGAGTCGCCGAGCACCACCAGCGTGAGGGGCTCACCCGGAAGTTTCGCGCCGTAGACGCCGTCGCAGCGCGGTGGCGGCGCCTCGGCCGAGGGGATGATCCGCCGGGCCTGGCGGGCCTGGCCGAAGAGGACCCCGGTCGTCGCCGCTGCGGTCACCGCGGCCGCGCCCGCGCCCGCGGCGGTCAGCTTGACGGCCTGCCGGGTCCGTCGTCGACGGGCCGCAGCCGGCGACTCCGAACCTGCAACAGCCATAGAGCGACAGTATCGCGCGCCGGCGAGCGCTGCCGCAGTCGTGCCCGGAGCCCCGGGACGCCGGGAGAGGCCTAGAAGCGGACAGGAGTGGGTAATTGACGCGGGACTGCCGTACAACTGCCGTACGACACGATCCAGCTTTGCCGTACCACCCGCTCCACGTTGCGGACACCGTGCATCATGGGGCGGCCCGCCGGGCCAGAAGGAGGACGCCGAGATGGCGAAGACACTGAAGCGCACCGCGGCGTTCACCGCGCTGGGGCGGGCCCTGATGAGCGGAGCCCGGGGCGGCCCCTCGCTCGGCAAGCGCATCTCGGCGATCCCGCGCATGATCCGGGCGACCGGCAAAGGTGAGTACGACGGCGGGATGCGGATGGCGATGATGGCCGCCGCGGCGGCGTACATCGCCTCACCGATCGATTTCGTCCCGGAACTCTTCCTGACCGTCTTCGGCCTGGCCGACGACGCGCTGATGGTCACCTGGCTCGCCGGCAGCGTGCTGGCCGAGACGCAGCGGTTCCTGGAGTGGGAGCAGCGCCGGGCGTCGGTGGTCCCTGGGCACGTGGTGACCTGAGGGCAACTAGGCTGACGCCAGACATCTTGGGATCACCGCCGGGTCACGAGCCGCCGGCGCTGCGCGAAGGACACAACGAAGTGCGCTACTACGACAACGTCGTCGAGTTGATCGGTAACACCCCGCTGGTCCGTCTGCGTAACGTGACCGCGGGTATCTCCGCGACCGTGCTGGCGAAGGTGGAGTACCTCAACCCCGGCGGATCGGTGAAGGACCGGATCGCGCTGCGGATGGTGGAGGAGGCCGAGAAGGCGGGCCTGCTCGCCCCCGGCGGCACCATCGTCGAGCCGACCAGTGGCAACACCGGCGTCGGGCTGGCCCTGGTCGCACAGCTCAAGGGCTACAAGTGCGTCTTCGTCTGCCCGGACAAGGTCAGCCAGGACAAGCAGGACGTGCTGCGGGCGTACGGCGCGGAGGTGGTGGTCTGCCCGACCGCCGTCGACCCGGCCGACCCGCGCTCCTACTACAACGTCTCCGACCGGCTGGCCCGGGAGATCCCCGGCGCCTGGAAGCCGAACCAGTACAGCAACCCGGCCAACCCCCGCTCGCACTACGAGCAGACCGGCCCGGAGCTCTGGGAGCAGACCGCCGGCAAGATCACGCACTTCGTGGCGGGCGTCGGCACCGGCGGCACCATCAGCGGCATCGGCCGCTACCTCAAGGAATCCTCCGACGGCGCGGTCAAGGTCATCGGCGCCGACCCGGAGGGCTCGGTCTACTCCGGCGGCACCGGCCGGCCGTACCTGGTCGAGGGGGTCGGCGAGGACTTCTGGCCCGAGACCTACGACCGGACGGTCTGCGACGAGATCATCGAGGTCTCCGACAAGGCGTCGTTCGAGATGACCCGGCGGCTGGCCCGTGAGGAAGGGCTGCTCGTCGGCGGTTCCTGCGGCATGGCCGTCGTCGCGGCGCTGGAGGTGGCCCGCAAGGCCGGCCCGGACGACGTGATCGTGGTGCTCCTGCCGGACAGCGGCAAGGGCTACCTCTCCAAGATCTTCAACGACGAGTGGATGGCCCGGTACGGCTTCCTCACCACCGGCGGCACCGAGGCGACCGTCGCCGAGGCGCTGGCGAGCAAGCCGGGTGGCATCCCCGAGCTGGTCCACGTCCACCCGACCGAGACGGTCCGCGACGCCATCGACTACATGCGCGAGTACGGCGTCTCCCAGCTGCCGGTGCTCAAGGCCGAGCCGCCCGTGGTCACCGGCGAGGTGGCCGGCTCGATCGCCGAGAAGGACCTGCTCGACGCCCTCTTCACCGGCCAGGCCCACCTGCACGACACCATCGAGCGGCACATGGGCGACCCGCTGCCGATGATCGGTGGCGGGCAGCCGGTCAGCGAGGCGGTCACGCTGCTGGCCAAGTCCGACGCCGCGCTGGTGCTGGTCGACGGCAAGCCCAAGGGCGTGCTGACCCGCCAGGACCTCCTCGCCCACCTCGGCGAACGCTGACCCGTCTCTTCGCCGTTGCGCCGGGTCCGTCGTGAGAAACGACGGGCCCGGCCGCGGTTGGAAGTATGGGTGGCCGTTCAGGCGGTCCGGCCTGTCGGTGCGATCACGGCAGCGAACGCAGGTAGCGCAGCTGCCGGGTGATCGCCGCTGCGATCGCGCTCTCGCGTTCCGTGCCGTCCGGCCGCCAGCCGCCGCGCTCATAGAAGCGGCGGGCGTGCTGGTTGCCGGCCACCACCCAGAGCGACGCCCGGGTGAAACCCCGCTCGTGCAGCGCCGCCAGCGCGTCCACCATCAACGCCCGCCCGGTGCCGCGCCCCTCTTCGGCTGGGACAAGGTGGATCGCGTAGAGCTCACCGAGCCCTGGCTCGCCGTACTCGTCCGGTCCGAGATAGGTGAAGCCGACGATCCGGCCGTTCCGCTCGGCGACCGTCAGCCGGTGCGTGTCGCGCTCGTACGGCCACCGCTCGTACCACCAGCGGCCCAGCGCCTCCGCCGGGACCGACTCCAGCGCCGCGGGATCGACGAAGCCGCGGTAGGTGTCGATGCGGGAGGCGTGGTGCACGGCGCCCACCGCCATCAGGTCGTCCCGGCAGACCGGGCGCAGCACGAGGGTCACCGCACCGAGGCTAGCCCGTAACCGGCGCGGCAGCGCCCGCCGGGCGTCGTTTCGGCACCTGGACCCTGTCGAGATCCTCGGCGACCACCAGTTCACCGGTGAAGTGCTCCCGGGCCTCCGCGGCGAACTCGGCCGCGTCGGAGTAGCGCTGCGAGAAATGGGTCAGCACCAGCTTGCGTACGCCCGACTCGGCGGCGACCCGGGCGGCCTGGGCGGCGGTGAGGTGGCCGACCTCCGCGGCACGGGCGGCGTCACGCTCCAGGAAGGTCGACTCGATAACCAGCAGGTCGGCGTCCTCGGCGAGGGCGTAGACGTTGTCGCAGAGCCCGGTGTCCATCACGAAGGCGAAGCGCTGCCCCGGCCGCGCCGTGCTCACCTCGGCCGGCGTGATCCGCCGGCCGTCCCGGTCGAGGCTGCCGTCGCGCAGGAGCCGGCCGACGTCCGGGCCGTCGATTCCGTGGGCCGCCAGCCGCTCCGGGAGCAGCCGCCGGCCGTCGGGCTCGATGAGCTGATAGCCGTACGTCGCCACGGGGTGCCGAAGCCGCCGGGCGCGCAGGATCCCGGCGCGGGTGTGGAACTCCTGCCCGTCGTGCCCGACGGGTGCGGGGCGGACCTCGATGGTGGAGTGGAAGAGGCTGGCGTTGGCCAGCCGGTGGAAGTATTCGGCGTCGGTGCCGGGGAAGTGCACCGGCAGCGGCGCGGTTGCCCGGTCCAGGTTGCGGCGCTGGATCAAGCCGGGCAGGCCGAGGCAGTGGTCGCCGTGGAAGTGGGTGACGCAGATCCGGGTCAGGTCGATGGAGGTGACGCCGGTGTGCAGCAGTTGCCGCTGACTGCCCTCGCCGGGGTCGAAGCAGATCACCTCGTCGTCCCAGCGCAGCACGTACCCGTTGTGGTTGCGGGTGCGGGTGGGGGCCTGGCTGGCGGTGCCCAGCACGACCAGCTCACGCATCGACACGGCGCTTCCTCGGGGCAGGAATGAAGCGACCCCCGGGGCTTCCGCGCGTACGCGGGCCGGCTGGACTGGGCCGGCACCCCGGGGGTCGGGTGGCTGACGTGGATTCGCCGTTACCGCTGCCACACGGTCTCGACGATCTTCCGTAGGGCCGGCGGCGAACCACCGGCCAGTGGAACTGTCAAGGACAGCGGCTAGCGGACAGCCACCTCACGAGTCCGATAACTACACAAAGTCTGGACCACCTCCCTTCCCGTGTACCGCCACGCTATCGACGCTCCAGGGGGGTCCACAACAGGTTTTCGTCACAACCCGCCTCGGAATAAATGCCCGCCGTCCGGGCCGCGCGGCCCGGACGGCTGCCGGCCGCGCCGGCGGGGTCACTCGTCGTCGGCGATGCCGATGGGGCCTTCGCGGGGGCCGTCCTCGTTGGCGGGCTGGACGGCCAGGGACGGGAAGTCGGCAAGCTCGCCCGCCGGCTCGGCGTCCCACTCGGGGAAGACCAGGTCGCTCTGCAGATAGAGGCAGAGCAGCTGGGTGAGGTGCAGCAGCCCGTCCAGGTGGGTGCGCTCGTGGCCGTGGGTGGCGTCGACGCCGAAACCGAGCAGCGCGACCCGGGCGTGGGCGCCGGCCTCGACCGCGGCGGCCACGTCCGAGCGGTAGAAGTCGAAGACGTCCCGCACCAGGTCGATCTTGTGTTCGGTGGCGAGGGAGGCCAGCTTGCGGGTCAGGTGGTAGTCGAACGGGCCGACGCTGTCGCCCATCGCCACCGTCGCGGCGTTCTCCCGGGACTGCTGACCGGGGGCGACCACCGCGGCGTCCACCGAGACGATCTCGGCGACGTCCGGGTCGAGGCCGTGGCTGGCGCCGTGCCCGATCTCCTCCGTGCAGGTGATCAGCAGGTGTGCGCTGACCGGCAACTGCGTCCCGGAGTCGACGATCGCCTTGACCGCCGTCAGCACCGCCGCCACCCCGGCCTTGTCGTCCAGGTGCCGGGACTTGACGTACCCGCTGGCGGTGATGACCGGGTTCGGCAGGAGCGCGACGAAGTCGCCGACGTCGATGCCGAGGTCCCGCAGGTCGAGGATGCTCTCGACCGGCTCGTCGACGCGGGCCTCGATGTGCGCCCAGCCGACGCCCTGCAGGTCCACGCCGTCGTTGTAGCGGTGTCCGCTCGCCTTCAGCGGCAGGATCTGCCCGGTGATCACCCGGTTCAGGTCGTCGGTGAAGATCCGCACGTGCGCCCCCTCGGCGAACCGGGCGCTGTGCGTGCCGATCATCGTCAGCTCCAGCCGGCCGTTCTCCTTGAGGCGCTTGACCATCGCGCCGATCGTGTCGGTGTGCGCCACGACCGCGCGGTCGGCACCGGTGGTGCGCCGTCCCGGCAGGCACGCGCTGAGCGCGCCGCGCCGGGTGAGCGTGGAGGAGATGCCGAGCGCGGAGAGCCGCTCGCCGACGTACTGCTGGACGTGGTCGGTACGCCCCGACGGGCTGGGGATCTCCAGCAGCTCCAGCATCACCTGGCGCAGGTACTCGGTGTCCAGGGTGAGGGGGGTGGGCTGGGGGGCGGGTGCGGACATGAGGGGGTCGCTCCTTGCACTGATGATCTCTATCGCGGGGTCGGCGACTGTATCCAGCCTACGACCCGGCCCGCCTATCGCCGGGCGCCGGCACCGGCCGGGTTCCAGCGTCGGCGCGGTGCCCGGGTGCCGGGGAAGAGCAGGTCGATGAAGCGTTCGGCGGTCGGCTGCGGCTCGTGGTTGGCCAGGCCGGGACGCTCGTTCGCCTCGATGAAGACGTGCTCCGGGCTCTGCGGTGCGGGCACCAGCAGATCCAGTCCGGTCACCGGGATGGCGAGCGCCTTGCTGGCGGTGACGCAGGCGTCGGCGATCTCCGGGTGCAGTTCGCCGGTGACGTCGTGGATGGTGCCGCCGGTGTGCAGGTTCGCCGTACGCCGGACCGCGAGCACCTCCCCCTCGGGAAGGACGTCCTCCAGCGCGTACCCGGCGGCGGCGACCACCTCGCGGGTGGTGTCGTCCATCGGGATGCGCGATTCACCGCCGGTGGCGGCGGCCCGGCGCCGGCTCTGCCGCTCGATCAGCTTGGCGATGCTGTGCACCCCGTCGCCGACCACCGAGGCGGGCCGGCGGACCGCGGCCGCGACGACCTTGTGGTCGATGACGACCACCCGCAGGTCCTCGCCGGTGAAGAGCTCCTCGATCAGCACGTCCGGGCAGTGCACCCGGGCCATCTCCACCGCCGCGCGCAGCCCGTCGGGGGTGCGCACGCCGACGGTGATGCCGTTGCCCTGCTCACCGCGGGCCGGTTTGACGACCACCTCGCCGATCTCCTCGAGGAACGCGAGGTCGTCGCTGCCACCGGTGGCGGTCCGTCCGCGGGGCACCCGCAGCCCGGCGTCGGCGAGGATCCGCCGGGTCACCCGCTTGTCGTCGCAGCGGCTCATCGCCACCGCCGAGGTCAGCTCCGAGAGCGACTCGCGGGTCACCACCGTCCGGCCGCCGCTAATCAGCCGCAGCTCACCCCAGGCCGGGTCGATGACCTCCACCCGGATCGCCCGCCGCATCGCCGCATCCGCGATGATCTTCGCGTACGGGTTCAGCTCCTCGTACCCCTCGGGGCTGCTGGGCAGGAAGAGCTTCTCGTTGATCGGGTTCTTCCGCTTGACGCAGAGCATCGGGGTGCGGTCGAAGCCCAGCCGCTCGTAGAGCCGGATCGCGCCTTCGTTGTCGGCGAGCACCGACAGATCGACGAAGGAGCGGCCACGCTGGGTCAGCCGGGCGGCCAGCTCCAGCAGCAGCGCCTGACCGGTGCCGGGCGGCGCCGTGTTCGGGTCCACCGTCAGGCACCAGAGGCTCGCGCCGTTCTCCGGATCGTCGAAGACCTCCACATGGTCGACGCCGGTGATGGTGCCGACGACCTCACCGGCGGCCGACTCCGCGACCAGGTGCAGGAAGCTGTCGGTACGGCTGTTGTCGACCAGGACCTCCACCGGCGCGGTGACCATCTGGTTGCTGGCGTAGATCCGGTTCACCGCCTCGGCGTCGGCGGCGTCACGCAGCGGGCGGATCGTCAGCCCCGGCTCCTCCGCCGGCGGCGGTACCGAGTCGTCGAGCGTCAACCGGTACGTCAGCGACGGGTCGATGAAGAGCTCGTCCGGGCGGCGGGCCACCAGCACGTGCGGTTCGGGCAGGTAGATGCAGATGTCCCGGGAGCCGGCGGCCTCGGAGCGCAGCACGTCCAGCACCCGCGAGGGGCGGCCGAAGGTCTGGCCGAAGACCAGCCGCCCCCAGCCGCAATCGAGGACCACGTCGTCGCCTTCGTCGTGCCGTTGCCGTTCTTCGCCGGCGACGACCGGGTCGCCGCCGGGGCCCACCTTTTCGCGTCGCGGCCGGCCCGGTCCGGCGTTGGTCGGCCGGGTCGAGCCACTGGTCTGCTTGCTGGTCATCCGCTCAACCGATCCCGTGGTTCTGCAGCCACATCTCGAGGAGTCCGAGCTGCCAGAGCTTGTTGCCCCGCAGCGGCGTCAGTTCCCGGTTGGGATCGCGCAGTAACTCCTTGACGTATTCGTCACGGAACAGGCCGCGCCGGCGCGCCTCGGGGGCGTGCAGCGCGTCGTTGACCCGGTCGAGGAGCTTGCCTTCGAGGTGGGTCAGTCCCGGCACCGGGAAGTACCCCTTCGGGCGGTCGATGACCTCCCACGGCAGCACCCGGCGGCCGATCTCCTTGAGTACGCCCTTGCCGCCCTGGGCGAGCTTCAGCTCCGGCGGGCAGGTCGCGGCCAGCTCCACGAACTCGTGGTCGAGGAAGGGCACCCGGGCCTCGAGCCCGTGCGCCATCGTCATGTTGTCGACCCGCTTCACCGGATCGTCGATGAGCATGACCTCGGTGTCGATGCGCAGGCCGGCGTCGACGGCGGTCGCCGCTCCGGGGCGGCCCAGGTGGGCGGCGACGAACTCCCGCGCCGGGTCCCCCTCGGCCAGGTACGCCGGGTTGAGCACCCGCGCCAGGCCTGCCGCGTCCCGGTCGAAGAACGCCTTCGCGTACGTGTCGAGGGCCGCTTCCCGGCCGACCCCGGCCAGCGGCGGGTACCAGTGGTAGCCGCCGAGGATCTCGTCGGCGCCCTGACCGGACTGCACCACCTTGACGTGCTGGGAGACGACCTCGCTGAGCAGGTAGAAGGCCACGCAGTCGTGGCTGACCATCGGCTCGGACATCGCCGCGACGGCCGACTCCAGCGGCGGCACCAGGTCGTTCGCCGCGATCTGGATCTTGTGGTGGTCGGTGCCGAAACGTTCGGCGATCAGGTCGGAATAGATGAACTCGTCGCCGCTGCGCCCGCCGACCGCCTCGAAACCGATGGAGAAGGTCGCCAGACCACGCTGTCCCTGCCCGGCGAGCAGCGCCACCACCAGGCTGGAGTCCAGGCCGCCGGAGAGGAGTACCCCGACCGGCACGTCGGCGACCATGCGGCGGCGGACGGCGGTGGTCAGCGACTCCAGCAGGGCGTCCTGCCAGTCCTGCTCGGACCAGCCGGCGCGCTCGGCGCTGCGGGTGAAGTCCGGGCGCCAGTAGACGTGCTCGGTGACCCGGCCGTCGGGCTCGTAGACCCGTACGGTCGCCGGGGGGAGCTTGGTGACGCCGCGCAGGATGGTCCGCGGCGGCGGCACGATGCTGTGGAAGCTCAGGTAGTGGGCCAGCGCCACCGGGTCGATGGAGGTGTCGATGCCGCCCCCGGCGAGCA
>Ga0233363_1000341_pt1 | contig 21681 bp, 17 predicted proteins | sample ElkDunMinimDraft_18_FD_191534 | JGI IMG/M metagenome (GOLD analysis project Ga0233363, IMG submission 191534) | Fecal eukaryotic communites from dung pellets of Tule Elk in California, USA - Elk Dung C16 | ecosystem: Host-associated > Mammals > Digestive system > Large intestine > Fecal | place... | reverse complement strand
CTCAGCGGTGCTGCGCTGCGTGAGGCCACGGAGGAGTCCGGGATCGCCGGGCTGTCGGTGGACCCGGTCCCGTTGCGGCTCGACCGGCACCCCGTCCCGTGCGGCGGACGTGACGACGCGGAGCACCTCGACGTACAGCTGGTCGCGCTCGCGCCGGCTGACGCCGTGCCCGCAATCAGCGAGGAGTCGCTCGACCTCGCGTGGTTCCCTGTCGACGCACTGCCCGAGACCGACGACTCCGTACGGGCGCTCGTGGCCGCCGCCCGTACCCGCCTCACCCTCGCCTGACCCGCCCCGGCCCTGCCCGTTTGCCACGTTCCCGTGGGAAATGGCGCTTCCCCTCGGCAAATGTGCCGCGGGGAGACGGCACTTGCCACGGGAACGTGGCAAACGGGCACAGCGCGCGGCACATTTGCCACGGGGAGACGGCACTTGCCACGGGAACGTGGCAAACGGGGAACGGCTAGGGCGTGACGGTGATGGGTGCGCCGTCGTGGACGAGGCGCCAGTCGACGGAGGCGAACAGCGCCGGGTCGATCGTGCCGACCTCGCTCACCCAGTCGATGAGCAGCTGCCGGATCTCGACCTGCGCGTTGTAGACCACCGGCGCCGTCGTCACCCCGGGGAAGTTGCCGCCCCCGGACTGCCGGTAGTTGTTGATCGCGATGACGAACCGCTGGTCCGCCGCGACGGGCGCGCCGTCGTACGCGAGCCCGACGATGCGCGAGCCGACGGGACGGGCCAGGTCGATCTCGTACGTCAGCGCGGCGTCGAGGCCCCCCATCACGTCGTAGTTGTAGTCCGGCGTGCCGTTCGGCGCGGTGTCGGTCACGGCGTTGGTGATCGCGCTCGGCGGGAAGGGACCCGTGCCCGAGACCGGCCTGAAGTAGCGCGCCGAGAACTCGAGGTAGGCCTTCACCTCCGCACCGGTGAGCACGATGCCGAGCAGGGTGTTGTCGTAGATGTAGAGCCCCGCGACGTCGCGGACGGAGACCTCGCCCGCGGGGATCGCCGCCGCCCGGTTGAAGGGCGCGGCGATGCTCAGCACCGGCAGGTCGGCCTCCGGAGTGCCCGCGATCGCCTTCTTGACCGCGTCGGCCTGCACGTAGTTGATGAAGTCGAGCGCCGCCGTGTCCTCCCACGGCGCGGTCGCCGCAGACATCGCCACGAGCGACGTGCCGATCACCGAGTTGACGTACGTGACGACCTTGTCGTGGTCGGCCTGCAGCAGCTTCACGATCCGCGGGTCCTCGTCGACCGTGTTGGCGTTGAGGACCTGCGACGTCACCGAGACGACCTCGTACCCGGACCCGCGCCGCCGACGCCTGACCGTGACGTCGAGCGCCGACAGCCGCATCCCCCAGCGCAGCGGCTCGGTGAGGACGACGTCCCTGCCGGTCTGCTTGTTCTTGACGATGCGCTGGCCGATCTCGACGTGGGCGTGACCGACGAGGATCGCGTCGATGCCCGGGACCTCCTCGGCGACCAGGGTCGACGCGTTCTCGGGGTACGGCAGGGCGTCCCCGTACGAGGAGGAGGTGTCGGCACCGGAGTGCGCGGACACGATCACGACGTCCGCACCGGCTCGGCGCATCCGAGGCACCCAGTGCTTGGCAGCCTCGACGAGGCCGGGGAAGACCATCTTGCCCTCGACGTTCGCCTTGTCCCAGATCGCGATGCCCGGGTTGGTCAGGCCCAGGATTCCGACGCGGATCGTGTGGCGACCGACCCGCACCCGCTTGATGACGAACGGTGGGAACACCGGCAGCCCGGTCGTCGCGTCGAGCGCGTTGGCGCCGAGCAGCGGGAAGTCGCACTGACGCTGGAAGGTCCGCAGCAGCGGGATGCCGTAGTTGAACTCGTGGTTGCCGAGCGCGGCCGCGTCGTAGCCGATGGCGTTCATCGCGCGCGCCATCGGGTGGACGACGCGGCGGCCGATCGGCTCGATCTTGGCGTAGTAGTACGCCAAGGAGGTGCCTTGAAGGGTGTCACCGGCGTCGATGAGCAGCGGGCAAGGGTACGCGTGGCTCTCGCGCATCGCGTCGACCAGCGTGGAGATCTTCGCGAGACCGATGTCGTTCTGCGCGGAGTCGGTGTACTCGGCGTTCTTGAAGTAGTCCCAGTTGAAGACGTTGCCGTGCAGGTCGGTCGTCCCCAGGACGGTGAAGGTGGTGGTACTGCCTCCGCCCCCACCGTGCCCATGCCCTCGGCCCTTGCCGTGAGCGGCGGCGGAAGGGGCGGCATACCCGGCTGCGGCAAGGGCGGCCGCGGCGGCCGTACCCGTGATGACCGAGCGGCGGCGGACCGTACGTCCGCTGGCGGGCGAGGTGGGGTCTTCAGGCGTGTGCTGCGCGTTCATCGGCGCTCCTCGGGGGAATGGTGCCTCGTGACCGCACCATCCTTACTCCTGGTGAGGGTCGCCCGCGTCGGCAGAACGTGACGGCATCTCGTCAGTCTTCGGGCAGGTCCTTCCAGCCGGCCCCGAGGACCACACCCTCCAGGAAGCCTCGCGCACGCTCCGTCCGGGGATAGCGCTCGACGTACGCCCAGAAGTCCGGGCCGTGGTGCGGGACCAGGAGGTGCACCAGCTCGTGCACGAGCACGTAGTCGACGACCCAGTCGGGCAGCTCCTGGAGACGGCTCGAGAGGCGGATCGTCCCGTCCTCGGGCGTGCAGGATCCCCAGCGACGGCGCTGGTTGTCGACCCAGCGCACGCTCGTCGGCTCTGCGGCCCCGTCCAGGAATCGGCGGCTCAGGGCGCGCGCGCGGGCGTGGAGCGTCTCGTCGTCGGGGCGGATGCGTCGCTCGCGGCCCTCGACCTTCGCGACCATCGTGTCGACCCAGCGCTGCTCCTCGGCGCGGCTCATCCCGGCCGGCATCAGGACGATGATCCGGGCACCGTCACGGTAGGCCTGGACCGACTTGCGCCGCCGCTTGCTCCGACGGATCTCCACCTCGGGCACGGCGCGGCCGGTGGGCTGGCTCTCAGCGCGGGCCGAGGGATCGAGGGGCGCACTCATGGGTCCACGGTAGGCGACGCGCCAGACGAGTTTTTCGTCGTCCACAGCCCTCGCCGGGATATGCCCAGGTCAACAGGGCCCTGCTTCCCTCGTCCCCCACCGACTTCCCCCGCTCGTCCACCGTCTGTCCCCAGATCTCCACAGGTTCCCTCGGCGGTTCCCACATGATTTCCCCAGGTTTATCCACAGGGGGTGGACAACCGGCCCATCCTGGGATTGCCGACGCCGCGGACCCCGCTTAGCGTGTTGCTCAGAACAGGTCCTGGCCGGGGACGGCGTCGGCAGGGGAAGGCAGGCGACGAGTCCGGCCAGGACCGCTCTACGTGCGGTGGCTGTGGACGACGTCCGGCACCGCACGCCGTTCCTCGGGCAGGGTGGACCGACCCCCTCGCCCACCACGCCCGAGGAGCCCCCCGAATGAAGCCCTTGCTCCGTCCCGGCACGTCCGTCGTGCGCCGCAGCGTCCGTACCCTCCAGATCGGGACGCTCCCAGGGTGCGCGATCGTCGTCCCCGACCAACCCGGTGCCACGGCGGTGCTCCGGCTCGCCGACGGGACCCGGGACCTGCCGACGCTCGCCGCCGTCGCGCGTCGACCGCTCGCGGAGGTCACCGACGCCGTCGCGTACCTCAGTGCGTGCGGGGCCGTGGTCGATGCGGAGGGGTGGGACGAGATCGGCGGACAGGCGCTGATGGCCGAGGCCCGCGCGCGCATCGTCGCCCGTGAGCCGGCGCACGAGGTCGTACGCCGGCTCCACACCCGCGCGGCCACGTCGGTCGAGATCGTCTGCGACCTGTCGACCCGGGCCCTCGCGGCGCGCCTGCACCGCGTGCTCACCGAGTCCGGGGTCCGCGCAACGGTCGGTGCCGTCGCAGGAGCCGACCTGGTCGTCGTCCTCTCGAGCGGGCCATGTCCGCGCGAGGCCCTCGACGTCCTGGCCGGGGCAGGCGTCGCCCATCTTCCGGTGGTCGCCGAGTGCGACGCCGCACGCATCGGTCCGCTCGTCCGTCCCGGTGCCACACCGTGCGTACGCTGCGACGACCTCGACCGTACGGGCGGCGAGCCGGAGTGGCCGCTCGTCCTCGAGCAGCTCGCGCAACCTCTCGCTGTGAGCACCCCGATGTATCCGCACGCCTGGGACGCCCTGGCTGGGTACGCGCTCGCGCTGCACGTCGCGGAGCAGGTGGTCGCGTATGCCGACGGCACCGAGGCGGCGGCAGATGGTGCGGTCGCCGTGCTCACGGCAGGAGCGGAGGCACCGAGCTATCACCCCGTCGCTCTCCACACCGGCTGCGTGTGCCAGATCCTCGCCGCAGAGACGAGCGACGTCGACGGCAGCGCCGCTGTGGTGCGGGGTGTCAGAATGACGGCATGAGTGACGCCGGCGCCAAGAAGCCCGACGACCGAGACTCCGCGGTCCCGCAGCGCGCGTTCTCACGAGCCGCCAAGCTCGCTTCCCTCCCGATCGGCTTCGCGGGTCGGACCACGCTAGGCATGGGACGGCGGTTGGTGGGCGCGCCCGCCAACGCGGTCCTCACCGAGGTGCAGCTGCGCACCGCCGAGCAGATCTTCAGCGTCCTGGGCGAGCTGAAGGGCGGGGCGATGAAGTTCGGCCAGGCGATGAGCGTGTACGAGGCCGCGATGCCGCCTGAGCTGGTCGAGCCCTACCGCAACGCGTTCGTCCGTCTCCAGGACGATGCCCCGCCGATGCCGACCTCGACGGTGCACCGCATCTTCGCCGGCGAGCTGGGCCCGAAGTGGCGTGAGCAGCTCGTCGAGCTCGACGACAAGCCCGCGGCCGCGGCATCGATCGGCCAGGTCCACCGCGGGCGCTGGTTCGACGGCCGCGAGGTCGCGGTGAAGGTGCAGTACCCGGGCGCGGCGGGGGCGATGAGGTCGGACCTTCGGCAGATCGGCCGCCTGAGCAGGATGTTCGCGGTGGCCTTCCCCTCGATCGACGTCAAGCCGCTGGCCGAGGAGCTTGCCGAGCGTGTGCGCGAGGAGCTCGACTACGCCCTGGAGGCGCAGGCGCAGCGTGCCTTTGCCGAGGCGTTCGCCGGTGACGAGCAGATCGTCGTGCCGGAGGTCGTCACCCACACCGAGACGATCCTCATCACGACCTGGATGGAGTCCAAGGGCTCGCTCTCCCAGATCATCTCCGACGGCACCCCCAGCGAGCGGGACCACTACGGCGAGCTCTTCGCGCGGTTCCTCTTCGCCGGCCCGAACCGCGTGGAGATGATCCACGCCGATCCGCACCCCGGCAACTACCGCGTGCTCGAGGACGGCCGCCTGGGGGTCGTGGACTACGGCGCCGTCGCCCGTGTCCCCGGTGGCCTTCCCCCGGTGATCGGACGACTGCTGCGGGCGGCCGTCGACGACGACTACGCGACGGTCGTCGAGGGCCTGCGAGAGGAGGGGTTCCTCAAGCCCGGTGTCCGCATCGACGAGGAGCTGATCCGCGCGTACCTCGAGCCGTTCGTGGAGCCCGCGCGCCACGAGGTCTTCACGTTCGACCGTGCCTGGATGCGCGAGCAGGCCCAGCGCATCTCTCGACCGGCGAAGGAGGGCCTCGGGACGGCGATGAAGATCAACCTTCCCCCGTCGTACCTGCTCATCCACCGGGTCTGGAGCGGTGGCCTCGCTATCCTCAGCCAGCTCGGCGCGACCTCGCCGTTCCGCGGGATCCTCGAGGAGAACCTGCCCGGGTTCGCCGACTGACCCCTGCCCCGTGCCGGCGCCGGCACGGGAACGGGCGACACCCCGCGACTGCGGGATGCCGCCCGTTCGTGACGTGCGGTGCTGCTAGAGCATCCGGGCGATCCGGATGCGCGCGCCGTACGCAGCGCGTACGAGGCGGTCGATCATCGGCTGTCTCCTTCATGGTGGTGCGGAGCCGCGCGTCAGGCGACGGCGTCCTTGCGGGGGCGTCCCCGCGGCCGCTTGCGGGGGATGACGGCGCCCTTCAGGAAGAGCTCGCCTCCCCACACGCCCCACGGCTCAGCACGGTCGAGGGCGCCCGCCAGGCACTCCCGGCGGATCGGGCACTCCAGGCAGAGTGCTTTTGCGTCCTCGACACCGTCCGGCGTCTCGGCGAACCAGAGCTCGGGGTCGTGGGTACGACACGGGATCGACGTGTGCTGCACCTCGCGCTCGAGCACGGCGGTCGTCATGGTTTCTCCTGGGTTGAGAGCGATGGTTGCTAGGTGTGGGCAACACGGTCTCTGCCGACAACGACAGAAAGGCCGCGGATCCCGGGTCGGGTTCCGCGGCCTGTGTGGCGCCTGGTCGACGGTTAGGTCGAGTCAGGGCTGAGGCGGGATCCCGGTGAGTGGTGCTTCACGGCGTACGTCGACGCATCGGCAGCGACGAACGGCATGGACCACCCGAGTCGGCGCGTGCGAACAGCGACGTCACAGACGTCGAAGCAATTGGCGGTGGTGATGATGTTGCCCATCGCGTGCACGCTCCTTCCTCAGATCGATCCGGGCTGACGAACCAAGACACTACGCGCGTCCTGCGACAAGGCGCAAACCAATTTATGCCGAGTTTCGGATAAATTTCTGCCGCTTCTTCGGCAGGGATGCGGAACCTATCCTTCGTCGCAGAGCGCGAGCACCTCGACGCCGTACTTCTCCAGCTTGGTGCGTCCGACGCCCGGAACCTTCAGCAGCTCGGTCGCCTCGCGGGGTCGGACCTCGGCGATCGCGGTCAGCGTCGCGTCGGTGAACACGACGTACGCCGGGACCTTCTGGGCCGTCGCCTGCTCGCTGCGCCACCCCCGCAGGCGCTCGAAGAGCGCCTCGTCGTAGGTGGAGGGGCAGTCGGCGCAGCGACCCAGCTTGCGCTCGGCGCCGGTCGAGAGGACCGCGTTGCACGTACGGCAGCGCGCGATGGTGCGCTCCTTGCGCGTACGGCGTGCACGGGCGCCGCCACCCGTGGGCTCCGCGTCCGCCGGGCGGAGGCCGTCGAGGAACCGGCTCGGACGCCGGTTGCCGCGGCCGCCGGGGTTGCGGGACAGCGACCACGAGATCTCGAGCCGGTCGCGCGCGCGGGTCACCCCCACGTAGAACAGCCGGCGCTCCTCGGCCACACCCTTCTCGTCGGTCGCGTAGGCGATGGGGACGGTCCCCTCCTGCATCCCCACGAGGAAGACGGCGTCCCACTCGAGACCCTTCGCCGCGTGCAGCGTCGTCAGCGTCACGCCCTCCGCGATCGGTGCGTGGGCGTGCTTGGCCCGGCGGTCGAGGTCGTCGACCAGGGCGGTCAGGTCGGCGTCGGGCTGCGCAGACTCGAGATCTGCCGCCATCGACACGATCGCGTGCAGCGACTCCCAGCGGTCGCGCTGCGCTCCGGCTGTCGTCGGCGCTGTCTGGGTGTAACCCATCGTCGCGAGCACGGCACGCACGTCGGAGACCAGTCCCTCGTCGCCGGAGTCGCCGCCGCGCGCCTGACCGCGGAGCAGGGTGACCGCCTGACGCACCTCCGCGCGGTCGAAGAAGCGCTCGACGCCGCGGACCACGTACGGAAGGTTGCGTGCCGCAAGTGCCTCCTCGTACGCCTCGGACTGCGCGTTGGTGCGGAACAGGATCGCCACCTCGCGCAGCGGCGTCCCGCCCTCGCGGAGCTGCAGGATCTGCGCGGCGACGGACTCCGCCTCGGTCACCTCGTCGGAGTACGGCGTGTAGGTGACCTCGGGACCCGCATCGCGCTGGGCCTGCAGCACGACACCCTCGCGGCGCCCGCGGCCGAAGACGGCGTTGGCGGCCGCGACCACCTGCGGCGTCGAGCGGTAGTTGCGGACGAGCTCGATGCGCCGCGCCCCCGGATGCGTCTTGGCGAAGTCGTTGAGGTGCTTGGGAGAGGCGCCCGCGAACGAGTAGATGGTCTGGAGGGGATCACCGACGACGCAGATGTCGTCGCGACCCCCGAGCCACTGCTCGAGGAGTGCGGCCTGGAGCGGGTTGACGTCCTGGTACTCGTCGACGACGAGCCACCTGTACTGGCGGCGGACCTCGGCCGAGACCCGCTCGTGCTCGGCGAGCATCGAGACGGTGCAGAGCAGGATGTCCTCCATGTCCATGCGGCCACGGTCCCGCTTGACCTCCTCGTACGCGGCCATCACGTGGGCGACGGTCGCGTCGTCGATGGCATCGAGGCCACGGTGGGCGTCGGGCGCGAGCCGCGGGTAGTCGTCGGGACGGACGTTGGAGACCTTGGCCCACTCGATCTCGGCAGCGAGGTCGCGCAGGAGCGCGGAGTCGGTCTGGACGCGGCACCGCTTCGCCGCCTCTGCGACCAGCGGGATCTTCGACGCGATCAGGTCGGGCAGCCGGTTGCCGTACAGCTTGGGCCAGAAGTAGCCGATCTGGCGCAGCGCCGCCGCGTGGAAGGTCCGCGCCTGCACACCCTCAGCGCCGAGCTGGCGCAGCCGTCCTCGCATCTCACCGGCAGCACGCGCGGTGAAGGTGACCGCGAGGACCTCGGTGGGCTTGTAGACGCCGGTCGCCGTGCCGTAGGCGATGCGGTGAGTGATCGCACGGGTCTTGCCGGTCCCCGCGCCCGCGATCACGCAGACCGGGCCGCGCAGGGCGAGGGCGACCTCGCGCTGCTCGGGGTCGAGGGCGTCGAGCAGGCTGTCGGCGGACGGCACGGGTCTCCTCGTGGATCAGGGTCGGGGAACGGCTCGGAATAGGGTGGGCGGCACCACCGTTGACGGGATCGGCGGCGATGTCGTACCGCCACCCAGCGTAGTTGGAGAGAAGGACACGGATGTCGGCCACGTTCACGATGTACTCGACCCCCTGGTGCGGGTACTGCAAGCGCCTCAAGAGCCAACTCGAGCGCGAGGGCATCGTCTTCGACGAGGTCGACATCGAGCAGCACGAGGAGGCCGCGTTCGTGGTCGAGCAGGCCAACGGCGGCAACCAGACGGTGCCGACGCTCATCTTTGCCGACGGCTCCGCCCTCACGAACCCGTCCGTCGCGCAGGTGAAGGCACAGCTCGCGGCGCTCGACGCCTGAGCCCGCTCACGCGCTCAGCGCCACTCGCCGTGGACCAGTCCGCCGTGCCAGCGCTCGATGAGCCAGCGCGAGATCGACAGGCTCCCCGGCAGCACCAGCTCACCTGAGGCGGTGAGCCGGGTCACCTCGTCGCGGCCGAACCAGCGCGCGTCCGCGGTCTCGGTCCCGTCGACGGCGATCCGTGTCGTCCGGGCGTGGCCGAAGAACCCCAGCATGAGGCTCGACGGGAACGGCCACGGCTGGCTCGCCGCGTACGCCACCTCGCCGACCTCGACCGCGGTCTCCTCCAGCGTCTCGCGGCGCACCGCGTCCTCGAGCGACTCCCCCGGCTCGACGAACCCGGCGAGCGTCGAGAACCGGTTGTCGGGCCAGTCGGGACGGCGTCCCAGGAGCGCCCGGTCGGCGTCGTCGGTGATCAGCATGATGACCGCCGGGTCCGTACGAGGGAAGTGCTGCGCGAAGCACTCGGGACAGCGGCGTACGTGGCCTCCCTCGACGACGTCCGTCGGCGTGCCGCAGCGGGCGCACCGGGGATGGGTGCGGTGCCACTGGGCGACACCGACGGCGTGGACCGCGAGGCGCGCCTGCGCGACCGGAAGGGCAGCGGCGACGGTCCGCAGCGAGCGGCTGGGCTCGGGCACCCGCTGCACCATGACGGCGGCGTGCTCGACGCCCTCGACCGTGCCGAGGTAGAGCCGGTCGCCGTCGGGGACGTCTCCCGGGCTGCGCCACACGAGCCCGTCGTCGTCCGCAGAGAGGTGCTCCCCACCGACGACGAGGACCGGGGTCTTCGGGTCGGACCAGAGCGCGTCCATGAACGCCTCGTCCACGCGCCGCTCGGAGTGCCGGTTGTATGCGCCGTCGGCGAACGTGAATCCCTCAGTCACGGCGCCGAGCCTACGCCGCCGTGTCGTCAGGACGCGCTCGGGCGTACGAGCGCCTCGAGCGCCGCGCGATCGGGCAGGTCGTCGTGGCGGACGGTCGTCCCGAGGCGGACGTAGTGGAACGCCGCCGTCACCCGGTCGAGGGCGACCCCGTGCTTCTCCGCCCACGCGACCCGGTAGACGGCGAGCTGCAACGGGTCGGCGTCAGGGGCCCGGCTCGTCTTCCAGTCGACCACCTCGAAGCCGTCGGCCGTGCGGTAGACCGCGTCGATCCGGCCGTTGACGAGCTGCCCGCCGAGACGCAGCGTGAACGGCTCCTCGATCGCGTACGGGACGCGGTCGCCCATCGGGCCGGACTCGAAGGCACGGATGACCTCGGCCAGCTCCAGCTCGTCGACGATGTCGGTCTCGTCGCGCCCCGGGAGCTCGTCGTCGCCGATCAGGCTCTGCTGCGAGAAGTGTGCCTCCACCCACGCGTGGAACCGGGTGCCGAATCGCGCCGACGGCGCGGGGGGTCGCGGGAGTGGCCGCGCGAGGTCGCGGGCGAACGCGGCGGGGTCCTTGTCGAGCGCGATCAGCGAGGTCGCGGAGAGGTGCGGGGGCAGCGGGACCTCCACCGTCTCCGCTCGCTCGCGCCGCGCCTCCGCGAGCAGGCGCTCGATCTCCTCGTCGAGGACGGCGAACCGCGCCTCAGCGGCGGGATCCAGCGGTTCGGGCGCGTCGGCGCCCGCGGTGTCGGTGTCGGTGTCTGCGGCATCGTCGTCTGCGGCGGGCTCCGGCTCGGCGGCGAAGCGGCGGACGAGCGCCGCCGCCTCCCGTCGACGGGCCAGCTCACGCGCGTCCGGCTCCACGGGCCACGCCACCGCCTCCGTACGTCCACGCAGCGGGTTGTCGGCGTCCTCCTCAGGCGGTGGCACCCACAGCTCGGGCTCGCTCCCCCGCCCGCGCAGCCACGTCGCGACGGTCTCGAGGAAAGGGCTGGGCTCGGACGGTGACTGGCGGGTGCGGCTCCAGCGGCTCGCGCTCGCGACCAGCAGCCGGCGCGCCCGCGTGAATGCGACGTAGCCCAGGCGCACCTCCTCCATCTGCGCGTCCGCACGCATGGCGGCCCGGAAGTCCTTGTCGCCGGCGCGGGTGAGCTCCTCGATCACCGGCAGCTCGGCCCCGTCGCCTCGCAGGTCGTGCGGCAGCGCGTGAGCGACGCTCGTCCAGGCGGGACGGGAGCGCGGGGAAGGGAACACCTCCGCGGTGAGGAACGGGACGAAGACGGCATCCCACTCGAGCCCCTTCGCGGTGTGGACGGTGAGCAGCTTGACCGAGTCGGCATCCGACGGCGACGCGACCTCGAGCCCGTCGTTGAACCGCTCCTCGGCGTCGAGGTAGGCCAGGACCGCGGAGAGCGAGGCCGACGGGTCGTGCGCGACGAAGTCGGCCACCACGTCGTGGAGGCGGGCCACGTTGTCCTGCGCGACCTGGGCCGCCGTGCCGGGAGTCGCCGCCAGCTCGACGTCGATCCCGAGCGCGACGACGACCTGACGCAGGAGGTCGGCAGGCGATCCCCCGGCCCGCCGGCGCAGCGAGCGCAGAAGGCGAGAGATCTCGGCGAACCGCTCACGCGCAGCGGCGGAGTACGGGAGCCGCAACCGGTCGTCGTCAGGGCTGTCGACGGCATCGGCGAGCGACACCAGCTCGGACGGGTCCGTGCCTCGGACCGAGCGTTCGAGCTCCTCGGCGAGCGTCGCCGCCTCCACGTCGTGCATCCCCCCGACCAGCATGCGGGCACGGCGCCCGAGGAGCGCGAGGTCACGGGGACCGAGACGCCAGCGAGGTCCGGTGAGCAGGCGGAGCAGGGCCGCGTTGGCCGTCTGGTCCGCGACCACCCGCAGCGCGGACACGACGTCGGACACCTCCGGCTGGCTGAGGAGACCTGCAAGGCCGACAACCTCGACCGGGACTCCGCGGCCGCGGAGCGAGGCGACCAGCGACGGGATCTCCGCACGCGTACGGACGAGCACCGCGATCTCCGACCACGGCGTCGGCTCGCCGTCACGGCCGTCGTGCGCGGCAACGACCTCGTCGACGAGCCACCCGATCTCGTCGACCACGGTCTCGTGGACCGCGGCACGCACGGTGCCGCCGTCGGTGCCGTCGGCGGGCAGGAGCGGGCGGACGACCTCGGTGACCCGGTAGTACGGCGCGGCGACGCGGTTCGCGACGTCGAGGATCTCGGCACGGCTGCGCCGGTTGACCCGCAGGTGGAACAGGCTCCCGCGCGCTGCCCGCGCCGGATCGGCGGGGAAGTCGTCGAGGAAGGCGGTGAGGTTGCTCGCCGCTGCCCCGCGCCACCCGTAGATCCCCTGGCAAGGATCGCCGACTGCGGTGACGCAGTGTCCGAGGCCGTCGCCCGGTGCGCCGGAGAACAGCCCGCGAAGCATGTCGCGCTGAGCGACCGAGGTGTCCTGGTACTCGTCGAGGAGCACCACCGAGAAGCGCTCCCGCTGGGACCGCGACACCTCCGGGCACTCCATGGCGAGACGCGCGCCGCGCTCCATCTGGTCGGAGAAGTCGACGACACCGGCCTCGGCCTTCGCCTCGCGGTAGCGCTCGACCAGCGACACGAGCTCGTCCCGGCGGCGGGTCGTCGCGGTGAGGTCGTCGTGGAGCTTGAGGTGCTTGGCCTCGGCGATCGCCCGCTCCACGTCGACACGCAGCTCGACGTCACAGGCACGGACCTCGTCGGGGGTCACGAGATGCTCGGCCATCTGTCCGTCGAGCCCGAGCACCTGACCGACGAGGTCAGGCATCGACGTCGTCGCGTACGCGAGCGGGCCCGGGGACGAGGCGATCGCCCGGAACGCCCGCTGGAACCGCGACGCGTCGGTCGTGATCCGAAGGTCGGGCTCGAAGCCGAGCAGCAGACCGTACTCGGTGATCAGCGTGCCGGCGTACGCGTGGTACGTCGAGACCGTCGGCGTGCCGTGGCGCTCGAGCAGGTCGGGCACCCCGGCGTCACGCGCCAGGGTCTCGAGCGCCTGGCGCACGCGGTGAGCGAGCTCGGCGGCGGCCTTGTGGGTGAACGTCAGTCCGAGCACCGAGCCGGGCACGACGCCCTCGTGGCCCACGAGCCACACCACGCGCGCCGCCATCACCGTCGTCTTGCCGGATCCGGCACCGGCGATGATGGCGCTCGGCCTGTCGGTCGGGGCCTGGATGGCGGCCATCTGCTCGTCAGAGAACGGGGTGCCCAGGATCTCGCGGAGGTGGTCGGCGTCGCGGATCAGCAGCGGCAGCGGTGCGCTCACGAGGCCTCGTCCTCGCGGTCCGGCTCGGTCGCCGCGGAGGAGCACGGAGCGACCGTGTCCAGGAGGGACGCACCCTCGGCCTTGGCAGGGCAGACCCGCGCGAACGTGCAGAACTGGCAGGCCTTCGGGCTCGGCGTCGCGACCCACTGCTCCGTACGGATGGTCCGCACGGCGTCGCTCAGCGCTGCGTACGCGAAGAACGGCTGCTCACCAGGGCCATCCTGCGGCTGCACCTTGGGCCGGTCGGGCTGCTTGGCCGAGTCGGCGACCCGGAGCTGGACGAGCTCGGCGCCCCCGCTGCGGGCCCGGCGACCGACCAGCTCGTCGGCCGCGCCCTGCTCGACCGCCACCTGGTAGACGCCGAGCTGCGCGTGCTCGGTGATCTCGCTCCCCGACGGCGCGCGCTTGCCGGTCTTGAAGTCGACCACGTGGACGAGCCCGGCGGCATCGACCTCGACCCGGTCCATCGAGCCGCGCAGCGTCACCTCGTCGTCGCCCACGCCGAAGGTCACGGAGAACCCGTGCTCGGCGGCCAGCGGACGTCGTACGCCCGCGGCCTCCTGCTCGGCGTGCCACGTGGCGAAGCGCCCGATCGCGACACGCGCCTCCTCACGCTCGCGCTGGGCGATCCACGGCGCGGCGAAGCCGAGGCGGTCCCAGACCGCGTCCAGCGTCGCGTCGAGCCCGGCCGGATCCGCCGCGGCGCCGCTGCGCACGACGTCGGCCGCCAGCGCGTGGACGAGAAGACCGAAGCCCTGCGCCGAGGAGCTGACGGTCTCGCCCTTCGCCTCGTGGGACAGGAACCACGACAGGGGGCACGTCACCACACCGTCGAGCGCGCTGCCGGAGAGCGTGACGGGCTCGTCAGCCGGGCGTACGGGCTCGGTCGAGACGCTCACGTCGCGCAGACCCCACCACTGGTCGGGATCCGCGGCGACGGCGGCCTCGACGCCGCTCGTGCTCAGCCGCGCGAGGCGCCGCGCCGCGGCCTCGCGGACCGCGTCGTCGGAGGCGTACGTCGCGAGCTCGCGCAGCTCGGCGATCACCCCGCGCAGGGACATGCCACGGCGCGGCCGGCGCTCGGGCCGCACGGAACAGTAGGTGGCGTGCCGAGCAACCTCGGAGAGGAACGGCGACGGCTGGTCGCCGTCGGGGTCGGCGCTCTCGACGGCCGTGACGATCAGCCGTCGGCGCGCACGTGTGGTGGCGACGTAGAAGAGGCGGCGCTCGTCGGCGACCAGCTCGGCGGCCGACGGGGCAGGGCGGACGTCACCACGGGGCCTCCCGTACGGCGGCACGGCGTCGGTCGCGGACAGTCGCTCTGAACCGAGGAGCGTGCCGCGGTGGCGGGCGTCCGGCCACGTGCCGTCCTGGACGCCCGCGACGACCACGACGTCCCACTCGAGGCCCTTGGAACGGTGGGCGGTGAGCAGGCGCACAGCGGCGCCCCGCATCCCGCGCTCCGCGAGCGTGTCGGCCGGGATCTCGTGACGGGCGACCTCGTCCACGAACGCCGCGACCCGCTGGCGACGCTGGCTCTCCTCCGCGCGGCTCGCGAGCGAGAACAGCGCCACCACCGCGTCGAGGTCACGGTGCGCGGCCAGCGCGTCGTCCCCTCCGGCGTCGACCGCCGCGACGAGCCGGCGCTCCCACCCCGTCCCCTTCCACAGGGTCCAGAGGACACGCTCAGGCGACACCTGCTCGCGTACCTGGCGCGCCGCATCGGCGAGCAACGACACCGCGCGGTGGGCCCGTCGCGCGATGTCACCCGATCGGCCGCCCCTGCCTGACGGATCGACCAGCGGGGCAAGGAGCATCGGCTCGACGGCCAGCGCGACGAGGAGCTCGGCTGAGCCACGCGGGACGCGCCGCTCCCCGTCCTCGTCGACCGCATCGAGACGGCGCAGACGCTGGCAGAGGATGCGCAGCTCGGCGCCGTCGAGGGTGCCGAGCGGACCGGTGAGGAACCGCTCGACCTCCTCCGGGTCGAGCGGGCGCCCCTCGGCCAGCCTCACCGCGAGCCGGGTGGCGGCGAGGAGCGCCCCCACGGCCGGCTCCGTGCGCAGCGGGACCTCGGCGCCGGCGACCTCGACCGGCACGCCGGCGGCCACGAGGGAGCGCTGCAGCCGCGGCATCGCCGTCCCTGCGCGGACCAGCACCGCCATCGCGTCCCAGTCGACCCCCTCCTCCAGGTGGGCGCGACGCAGCATCAACGCGATGTGGTCGGCCTCGGCCGCAGGATCGGAGAAGGTCCGGACCCACACCTCGTCGCCCTCGTTGCCCGCCGCGGGCTCGGGGGCGCGGAACCCGCGCGCCCGTACGGCCAGCGGGCCGAGCGGGATGCGCTGAGCCACCTCGCGCGACGCGGCGAGGATCTGGGGACCGAAGCGCCGTGTGCTGCGCAGCGAGAGCACGGCGGCGGGCGCCCCGTCGCGGGTCGGGAACTGGTCGGGGAACCCGAGGATGCCGGAGACGTCGGCGCCGCGGAAGGCGTAGATCGCCTGGTCGGGATCACCGACGACGACCAGGTCGCGCCCGTCGCCCGCGAGCCCGCGCAGGAGCGCGACCTGGGCGGGGTCGGTGTCCTGGTACTCGTCGACGATCACGAAGCCGAACCGCTCGCGCAGCGCCGGCTGGCAGGCCGGGTCGCCGACGATCAGCCCGGCACGGTGCACCAGCTCGGCGTAGTCGATGAAGTTCTGGGCGTCGAGGACGTCGAGGTACTCCTCGAAGAACTGGGCCGACGCCTGCCAGTCCGTGCGGCCCGCAGCCGCACCGGCCGCGGCGAGGTCGACGGGGTCGAGGCCGAGGGCCCGCGTACGCGCCATCAGCCGCTCCAGCTCCGCAGCGAAGCCGCGCGTACGGAGGGCGGGGCCGAGCCGCGTCGGCCACGGGACCGTACGGTCCTCCAGGCCACCGAGGACCAGCTCGCGGATGCGCGTGTCGGACTCGGAGGCGGACAGCAGCTGGAGCGGCTCGGAGTAGCTCTTGGGGTCCTGGAACTCACGCACCAGCCCGTAGCAGAACGAGTGGAAGGTGGTGGCGAGCGGCGCGGCGACCGTACGGTCCAGGCGGGCGGCGATGCGGTGGCGCAGCTCCTCGGCGGCCTTGCGGCTGAAGGTGAGCACGAGCACCTGCTCGGGGCTCAGCCCGTGGCGCTCGACACGGTCCACCACCGTCTCGACGAGCGTCGTGGTCTTGCCGGTGCCGGGACCCGCGAGCACGAGCAGCGGACCGCCGGGATGGTCGACGACCGCCTGCTGGTGGGTGTCGAGCCGCGGTGCCGGGGCACGCTCGGCGGGCGGTGGCACCGGCACGTACGCCGGGATCCGGGGGCGGTCCGTCATGGCACCATTCGATCAGAGCGGACCGACACTTCTCGGGATCTCGTACGCCGCGGCGCGCATGTCGACACGGACCTGCTCGTCGAGCCTGCTGCGAAGCGGGGTGCCCTCCTCGAGGTAGTGCGCACGGGCCCGTGCGCGGAGGGGCTCGGCGAGCGTCCCGTCCGCCCGGATCACCCGCCACCACGGCACCGCCGCGCCGTACCGCGCCATCACCGCGCCGACCTGGCGGGGCCCTCCGCGTTCGAGGAACGCGGCCACCTGCCCGTACGAGACGGCGTGCCCGGACGGGACCTGCTCCGCGATCCGCAGGACGGACTCCACGTACTCCTCCGCGTCCCCGGCCTGCTGCTCCACGCGCCCACCCTCCCACGCCGGCGGGGCTCGCGTTTGCCACGTTCCCGTGGCAGATCGGATCACCCCGCGGCAAATTTGCCGAGGGCGAGAGGCACTTCCCACGGGAACGTGGCAAACGGCAGAGGCGCGTCAGAGGAACCGGCGGCGATTCGCCTCGAGCTCGCTGCGGATCCACACCGCCTCCGCGCGCGTCGGTCTCCACACGCCCGACCAGATGAACCGGAGCATGCCGAACCGCTGTCGGCACATCCCGCGCTCACGCGTCTTCTCGTCCATGACGACGTCCGCGGGCTCCTTGTCCTCGACGAAGGCCCGTGCGTACTTGATCTTGCCGTCGAACTCACCGAGAGTCCGGTAGTCGAGCCACACGAAGTCGGTCCGGCCGAGCGACCGCCCCGTCGCGGCATCCCGCACGACGTACTGCAGCTCAGGCATCGGCAGCCGGAGGACGTGGAACATCCACCGAGTCACCGACTCCCCCGGCGTCTCGGCGCGGCCGTCGGCAAGCGCGAGGGCGAGCCGAGGCTTCTGCGCACCCTCCCAGGCCGCGAACCTCTCTCCGATGCGCGCCAGCTCGTCGCGGGTCACGCTCGCACGGTGCAACGCATCGTCCATCAGCACGAGGGAGCTGCGTGGCGAGACCTTCACGCCCGCCTCCCAGATCGCCCGCGCCTCCGAGGTCACCAGGCGACCGTCGACCTCGACCAGGTCGGAGTCCTCGAGCACGAAGTCCCGGTGGCGCACGCCCGCCTCACGACGCCCGTTGTTGCCGTCCAGCCGCACGACGTCGACGTACGTCAGGTCGACCTCGACCAGCGGCCGACCTCGGACCGCCAGCGACGCCGCGCCGCACAGGACGGCACGCGGCCCAAGCTTGTCAGCGACCGCGCAGCAACGGACCGTGAACTGACCGACGGCGTCGAGACGGTCGTACGTGCGGGCCAGTGCGTACGCGCCGTGGCGCACACGGCGAGCGGCGCCGCTCCTCAGCAGCAGCGTGACCGCTCTGGGGTCGATCCCGAGCCGCAGCGCGAGGTCAGTGCGAGTGAAGTAGCCGCCGTTCGCCGCCGCCAGCGCCTCGATCGCGAACAAGGTCTCGTCGTCCATGACGGAAGCCTGCTGCGGTTGCTGCGCGTGCCGTCGGGGTCGTCCACAGGCAGCGATGCGATCTCCGGCTTGTCCCCAGGCGACCCTCCCACCCCCGTTTGCCACGTTCCCGTGGGAAATGGGCACCACCCTCGGCAAATGTGCCGCGGGGTGATGCCGGTTCCCACGGGAACGTGGCAAACGTCAGCGTCAGTACGAGGGCTGCGAGGGGTCGATCTGGTTGACCCAGGCGACGACGCCACCACCGACGTGGACGGCGTCCTCGAGACCCGCACCCTTGACGATCGCGAGCACCTCGGCCGAGCGGGCGCCGGACTTGCACTGCAGCACGACCTGCTTGTCCTGCGGCAGCTGCCCGAGCGCGTTGCCGGCGAGGAACTCGCCCTTCGGGATGAGGACCGAGCCCGGGATCTTGTTGATCTCGTACTCGTTGGGCTCGCGCACGTCGACCAGGACGAAGTCGCGCGCACCCTCCTCGCGCTCCTTGAGCCAGCCCGCGAGCGTCGTGACGGAGATCGTCGAGTCAGCGGCGGCCTCCGCGGCGTCGTCCGAGAGGACCCCGCAGAACGCCTCGTAGTCCTCGAGCAGCTCCGTCGGCGGCTCGGCGTTCGGGTCGCGCCGGATCTTGAGCTCGGTCCAGCGCATCTCCAGCGCGTCGAACACGAGGAGCCGGCCGACCAGCGGGTCGCCGATCCCGGTGATCAGCTTGATGGCCTCGTTCACCATGACCGACCCGATGGACGCGCACAGCACGCCGAGCACGCCACCCTCGGCGCACGACGGGACCATGCCCGGCGGCGGCGGCTCGGGGTAGAGGTCGCGGTACTGCGGGCCTTCCTGCGCCCAGAAGACCGATACCTGGCCCTCGAAGCGGTAGATCGAGCCCCACACGTACGGCTTGCCCAGGATGACCGCGGCGTCGTTGACGAGGTAGCGCGTCGCGAAGTTGTCCGTGCCGTCGAGGATCAGGTCGTAGCCGGAGAAGATGTCCAGCACGTTGTCGACGTCGAGGCGCTCCTCGTGGAGGATCACGTTGACGTACGGGTTGATCTCGGCGACGGACTCCTTGGCCGACAGGGCCTTGGACTTGCCGATGTCGCTCTGGCCGTGGATCACCTGTCGCTGCAGGTTGGACTCGTCGACGGTGTCGAAGTCGATGATGCCGAGCGTGCCGACACCGGCCGCCGCGAGGTAGAGCAGCGCCGGGCTGCCGAGACCACCGGCGCCGATCACGAGGACCTTCGCGTTCTTCAGGCGCTTCTGCCCGGCCATCCCGACGTCGGGGATGATCAGGTGCCGGCTGTAGCGGCGAACCTCGTCGACGGTCAGCTCGTCAGCGGGCTCGACCAGGGGTGCTAGTGCCACGACGTCTCCTCGGTCGGTGCGTTGCTTTCACGGGTACGGGACGGCCCGCTGGTGTGGTCAACACCGTCCGCAGGCGCGGTGTTCCCGCACCGTCTCGCCCTCCATGATGCCTGGCGCGTCCCGAGGACCGGACACCTGTCTTGCCCCTCGGACCCGCCTCGCGCCACACTCCCCGTACGCCACGTCCACCCCTGGTTTCGGACGGCCGCGCCGACGCGCCGTCCGTACCCACCAGTAGGCGCCGATATACCATCAGGACGTGACCGACACCACGACATCCGCGCGCCCTCGGGGCGGCCGCCTTCCGCGCAGCGCTCGTCGCGCCCAGCTCCTGGAGGCCGCGAGGGAGATCTTCGTCGACAACGGCTACCACGCGGCGGCCATGGACGACATCGCCGAGCGTGCGGGCGTGAGCAAGCCGGTCCTCTACCAGCACTTCCCGGGCAAGCTCGAGCTCTACCTCGCGCTGCTCGACTCCGCGTGCGACACGGTCGTCGACGCCGTCCGCGACGCGCTCGCCTCGACCGAGGACAACAAGGCGCGTGTCCAGGCGACGATCGACGTGTTCTACAGCTACGTCGCGAGCGACCAGGCGGCGTTCCGGCTCGTCTTCGAGTCCGACATCACCAACGAGCCCGAGGTACGCCGTCGCGTCGACCGGGTCAACACCGAGACGGCCGCCGCGGTCGCCGCAGTCATCCACGACGACACCGGCCTGCCCGAGATCGCCGCCGAGCTGCTCGCAGTCAGCCTCGTCGGCATGGCCCACGTCGGTGCGCGCTACTGGCTCGACCAGGGCTCGGCGCTGTCCAAGGACGAGGCCGTGGCGATGGTGAGCGCCCTGTCGTGGCGCGGGATCGGCGGCTTCCCCCGTACGGACGAGCCCGACGCCGACTGAGCCGCGTACGCGCGCAGCGAACTCGCGTGATCGGCCGGCACCGCGCGAGATAGCGTGAACCTGCGCCTCCAGTCCTGGAGTGCGCACCGTGACACAGAAGAGAGGCACGACGTGGAGGTACGCATCGGCGTCCAGCACAGCCCGCGCGAGCTGTCGCTGGAGACCAAGGAGAGTCAGGACGCGGTCCTGCAGGCCTTCAAGGACGCAGGCACCGGAGATGGCCTCCTGGCACTGTCCGACGACCGCGGGCGCAGCCTCGTCGTGCCGGTGGAGAAGGTCCTCTACCTCGAGTTCTCCGGCGACGGCACCCGCAGGGTCGGCTTCGGGGAGTCCTAGACCTCGACCGTCACGTCGTTCTCGACCAGCGGGCGGCCGGGCTCAGGACGCGAGTCCGAGCTCGGCCATCCGCGCCGCGTGGTTCTCGGTCATCCGCGCGAACATCCGGCCGATCGCCGCGAGGTCCATCCCGGACACCCGGTCGGCACCCCCGACGAGGACCGCGGTGAGCCCGTCGTGCTCCGCGGCCACCAGCTGGGCCTGGCTCAGCGCCTCGCCCATCAGCCGTCGTCCCCACAGTGCGAGCCTGCCGGCGACGCGCGGGTCGGCCTCGATCGCCTCGCGCACCCGCGTCACCACGAACGCCGAGTCACCGGTGCCGGCCAGGCTGTCGAGCACGAGCGAGCGGATGTCGACGTCGAGGTACGCCGCGATCTCGCGGTAGAAGTCGGCGGCCAGTCCGTCACCTACGTACGCCTTGACGAGGCCCTCGAGCCAGTCCGACGGCGCCGTCTTGGCGTGGAAGCGGGAGAAGGTGTCCTCGAACGGGGCCATGGCCTCGTACGGGTCGATGCCGAGCGCCTCCAGCTTGTCGCGCAGCCCCAGGAAGTGGGACAGCTCGACGTTCGCCATCTGGGCCAGCTCGGCCTTGTCCCGTAGCGTCGGCGCGAGCGCCGCGTCCTCGGCCAGCCGCTCGAACGCCGACAGCTCCCCGTACGCGATGACGCCGAGGAGCTCGACGACCCCCTCGCGATAGAGCGGATCGGCGTCGGCCAGCGCTGTCTCGGCGGCGGGGACGTCAGGATCGGCGGAGCTCGTCGAATCTGCCATGGGGGCAGCGTAGCCACCTGCGTGCGGTGCGAGCGTGCCCGTGTGCTCAGGGCGAGGGGATAGACTGGTGGTGCCCAGGCGTGGATTGAGCACCACGAGTCAGTCGCCGGGCCGCGCGGCCGCGCGTAGGTGCCGTCCCGGACTCGGGACCGGCGCCGTGCACGGCCACAGGAGACCAAGCCGCCAAAGACGCGCGGCACGTTCGACAAGAAAACGAGTAGACCCCTGACTACGTTCAAAGACCTGGGCGTTCTCCCCGAGATCGCCGAAGCCC
>Ga0233363_1000340_pt1 | contig 21716 bp, 18 predicted proteins | sample ElkDunMinimDraft_18_FD_191534 | JGI IMG/M metagenome (GOLD analysis project Ga0233363, IMG submission 191534) | Fecal eukaryotic communites from dung pellets of Tule Elk in California, USA - Elk Dung C16 | ecosystem: Host-associated > Mammals > Digestive system > Large intestine > Fecal | place... | reverse complement strand
TCGCAGCCGCCGGGGCGGTGACGAACCGGGCCGACGCCACCGCGCAGCGGCTCTTCAGTGTGCCGCTGGTGGCGATGGCGCTGCTGATGCTGGCCGCGGCGATCGGCTTCGCGCAGCCGCCGACCGCGAGCGGCAAACGGCACTCCCGGCACTGGATTCTCGGCGTCGCGCACGGGACGGCCCAGTTGGCGCTCGGCGCGGCCGGCACCTGGCTCTGGCTGCAACTGCCCCTGGATTCCTGGGTGTGGCCGCTGCCGGCGGTTGTCGCCGTGCTCTTCTACACCCCGGTCGCCGGGCTGCTCTCCGCCGAGCTGGCGGCGGCGTACCTGCTGGTCGCCAGCGCCTTCGGGGTGAACCTCAACGAACTCTTCGCCGGGCAGGGCATCGAGGACGCCAAGGGCTTCCTGCGGCTGCGCATCGACCCCGACGGCTCGCTGACGGTCTACCCGATCGCCGTGGACCGGATCTCCCGCCGCTGGCAGGCCCGCCCCGAGGGCGCCCCGTCCGACCCGTGGCTGGTGCCGGAACAACCCCTGCCCGTACGCCTGGCCGAGCCGCCGATCGTCCTGCGGTGACGGGCGGGGAAATGGAGGACACGGTGGCATCGAGGTTCCAACGGGTCGTGCACAGCTGGCAGTGGACGGCGGTGACGGCCATTCCGATCCTGCTCATCGCCATGAGCGCCGCGGCGGGCGGCGGCCTGCTCTTCGGCGCCTTCATCCTGCTGGCCGCACCGCTGGGCCTGGTGCTCGCGGTGCCGCCGGCGGTGGGCCGGTTCGTCGGACGAATGCGCTCCCCCGCCGATGTCACCTTCCCCTATGCCGTCTGCACCGTCGGGGTGTCGCTGGCGTGCTGCGCGTACGGCGCGGCGGCCATCGCAGAGGACTTCAACGTCATGGGCAGGAAGCCGAACTTCGTCCCCGCAGCGGTGCTCGCGGTCCTCGTGCTCTGGATCGCGCAGGTCACCACCGGCGCCCTCGCCCGCCGACGGGCCGGCGGGGCCGGTGGTGGCCCGGCCGGTGATGACGTACCGGCCGAGGCGTGGCGGCAGCCGGGCGCCCGCTGACCGCTACTCCTGCCGAGGAGGACGCCGGCCGCTGTCGTGTGCGATGCGGGGGCGGCAGACGTCGGCCAGGGAGCAGCGCGCGACCGCTCCATCGCTGAGCTGCCGGACGGTGACGGTCTCGCTCGGCGGGTGCCGGGACACGACCCGCCCCTCCCCGTCCGGGGTGTTCACCCGTTCGCCGTTGCGCGGGTACCGGTCGGCGCCGGCGTAGAGCGGATGCTCGTACTTCAGGCAGCACATCAGCCGCCCGCACGCCCCGGAGATCCGCATCGGGTTCGGTGGCAGCTCCTGGTCCTTGGCCATCCGCACGGTCACCGGCTCGAAGTCGGTCAGGAACGTCGCGCAGCAGAGGTCGCGTCCGCAGGAGCCGATGCCGCCCTGCACGCGCGCCGAGTCCCGTTCGGAGAGCTGGCGCAGCTCCACCCGGCAGCGCAGGGTCGCGCCGAGGTCGCGTACCAGGGCCCGGAAGTCGACCCGGTGCGGGGCGGTGAAGTAGACGGTGATCCGCTCGTCGCCGCCGGCGGCGGCGTGGACCTGGTCGACGCCGACGACCTTCATCGGCAGCTCGTGTGCCCGGATCAGCCGCTTCGCCGCCACCTTCGCGTCGGCCTTGCGCCGGCGGCGCCGCTCGTCGCGGTGCAGGTCCTCGTCGCCGGCGAGCCCGACGAGCCGTGGGAACCCGCCGGTCTCCTCGGTGACCCACTGCGCCGCCCAGACACACTCGGCGACCTCGGGGCCCTCGTCGGTGGGCACCAGCACCCGGTCGCCGACACCGGGGCGCAGCTCACCGGGGTCGAAGTAGTAGAGCCGGCCGTACCGGTTGAAGCTGACGGCGCAGAGCATCCCCATCTGGTCACCTCACCGCCGGCGGGTGCCGCCGGCTCACGGTTGGACCCTCGTGGTCGCTTCCCAGTCGACCGGCATCTCCACCGGCGGCCGGTAGAACGACTCGGCCAGGCCCGGACCCCACTGCCGCAGCAGCGTCTCCGCCCCGTCGTACGCCACGTTGAGCGCGCCGAGCACCCGTGCGCCGATCTCGGCCGCGGCGAGCGCCACGCCCCGGTCGGCCACCGCCGGGTCGGCGCCGCAGACGGTGACCGCCTCCGCCGAGCCGAGCAGCTCCACGCAGGTACGCGCCAGCGTGCCGCGGCTGCTCTGCACCCAGTCGGCGAGCGCGCCGGCGTACCCGGCGGTTGCCTCCATCCGCCCCACCAGACTCTCCGGACCGCCGTCGAGGTGGGTGGCGAGCGCGGTGCGTACGCCCGCGAAGGTGTTGCCGGCGGCGCCGTCCCAGCCGCCGTCGGCGATTTCGAGGCCCGCCTGGTCGTAGCCGCGGGTCAACCGCCGCACCTCGTCTGCGGCGGCGATCAGCGGCTCCGGGCGCAGCGCGGCGAAGGCGGCGTACGCGTCCCCGGGGAGCATCCGCATCCGGCGCAGCGCCGGCCAGAGCGGGTGGTGGTCCGGGGCGCCGGCGGCGGCGATCAGCACGTCGACGCGGCCGAGCAGGTCGCGCACCGGCGCGGCGAGCCGGTCGAGTTCGTCCATCAGGTCTCCCGGCGCTGGCGGTGCAGGGCCAGTTCGTCGATGTCGGCGTAGTTGCCGGCGGCGGCGCGTACCGCGTCGGCGGTGGCGGCGAGCCGGGCGGCGGCCTCGGCGGCCTCGCGGGCCCGGGCGTCGCTGGCCTGGCGCCACTGGCGGTGCAGGGCCCGTCCCAGTTCACCCGCACGGCCGTTGGCGTCCGCGCCGAACGCCGGATGCGGCGGGTCGGCGCCGGGAACGGCGTACGAGATGGCGGCGACGGTGGCCGCGGCCCGGTCCAGCCGGGCGGCGAGCCGGTGCAGACTCTCCATCATGCCTCTGCCAACGGCCGATAGGTCTCGAACGTTTCGGTGTGCAGCTTTTCCCGTGCCCAGCGGGCGGCGTCGGCGGCGGCGGTGACGGCCGCCTGCACCGACGCGGCGATCTCCCGGGAGCCGCGCCCCTGCAGTGGTCGGCAGAAGCGGACGTCGGTGATCGTGCCGTCGGCGGTGACGACCACCTCGACGAGCCCATCGGGCGAACTGACGGTCACCTCCACGGTGGAGACGGCCTGATCGAACTCGGCCTGGAGCGATTCGATCCGCCGGTATCGACGGATCGCCTCCTCGATCCAGGCTTCGTCGAGCTCTCCCCGCCCCATCGCAGGCTCCTCCCGCGCGCCAGTCACGTATCGTGCCGCCGCCGTCGCGCTGCGGCATCTCGGTCGGCACGGGAACCGTACCGGCCCGGCAGCGGAGAAGAAAACCCCTGGTCCAAGATCGAATCGATCGGGGCCGTTCGATTCCCGGGCTCAGCCCTTCCAGAGGGCGAGCATCATCGACTCGACAGCGATGCGGGGCTTGACGTTGGCGTTGATCGCCGTCCGGCACTCCAGGATCGCCTCCAGCCGCCGCAGCGTCCCCTCGGGGCCCCACTTGCGGGCGGCGCCGGCGGCGAGCTCGGCGGTGTCGGCGTGCACCGGGGCGACCGGGGCGCCCATCGCGGAGGCGAGCACGTCACGGTAGAAGGCGGCCAGGTCCACCAGCGCCCGGTCCAGGGCGTCGCGCTGGGCCCGGGTGGCCCGCGACTTCTGCCGCTTCTCCAGGTCCTTGATCTGCCCGGCGGCGCCGCGCAGCGCCCCGGCCGCACCGCGTCCGGTCCCGCCGCCGCCGAGCGCGGTCTGCAACGCCGCCTTCTCGGCCGCGTCCGACTCCAGCACCGACGCCGCTGCCTCCGCCTCGGCCGCCTCGATCAGCGCCGCCGCGGCGTCGAAGGCCGCGCCGACACCGGTCAGTTTCCGGGGCAGCGCGAGCACCGCGTCCCGGCGGGCGCGCGCCTGCGGGTCGCGGGCCAGCCGCCGGGCCCGCCCGACGTGTCCCTGGGCGGCGGCCGCCGCCCAGGCCGCCGTCTGCGGGTCGATGCCGTCGCGGCGCGTCAGCACCGTCGCCACCGCCTCGGCGGAGGGCTGCCGCAGCGACACCACCCGGCAGCGGGAGCGGATGGTGACCGAGATGTCGTCCGGGTGGGTCGAGGGCGTGCAGAGCATGAAGACCGTCCGCGGCGCCGGCTCCTCGATCGCCTTCAGCAGCGCGTTGCCGGCCGCCTCGGTGAGCCGGTCCGCATCCTCGATGATCACCACCTGCCAGCGTCCGCCCGACGGGGTGCTCGCCGCCCGCAGCACCAGCGCGCGCATCTCGCCGACACTGATCGAGAGCCCTTCGGGGACGACCAGCCGGACGTCGGCGTGGGTGCCGCCGAGGGTGGTCCGGCAGGCGGGGCAGTCACCGCAGCCCGTTCCGCGCGCGCACTGCAGCGCCGCGGCGAACGCCCGGGCCGCCACCGACCGGCCCGAGCCGGGCGGACCGGTGAAGATCCAGGCGTGGGTCATCCCGCCCCCCTCGCCGGCCGGGGCGTCCCCGGCGGCGAGCAGCCGCCGCGCGGACTCCGCCGCCCGGCGCAGGACCTCCACCGCGTCGTCCTGGCCGACGAGATCGGCGAAGACCTCGGACATCAGGGCCGCCGTTCCGGCTCACCGTTCGCCGCGCCGATCAGCTCCGCGTCCGACAGTTCCGGCTCGACGCTCACGTCGGGCTGCCGGGCCGGCTCCGGGCGTACGACGCTGGCGGGGTCGCGGACCATCGGCTCGATGCGGGCCAGGATCGAGTCGAAGGTCTCCTCGGCCGGACGCGCGGCGTCGAGCACCAGGTAGCGGGCGGGGTCCTCGGCGGCCAGATCCAGGTAGGCGAAGCGCAGCCGCTCGGCGAATTCCGGCGACTCCTCCACCTCGTCGGCGCGCTCCGGGCTCAGCCGGGCCAGCGCCACGGCCGGGTTGACGTCCAGCAGCACCACCAGGTCCGGCTTGAGACCACCGGTGGCCCAGGCCGACAGCCACGAGAGCTGATCGACCGGAAGCCGCCGGGCGGCCTGCTCGTACGCCAGCGACGAGTCGACGTAGCAGTCGCTGAGCACCACCGCGCCGCGCCGCAGGGCGGGCCGGACAACCGTCGCCACGTGCTGGGCCCGGCGTGCGGCGTGCAGCAGGACGTCGGCGCGTGGGGTGACCGGCGCCGGCGCCACCTCGGAGAGGATGCCCTCTGCCTCGGTCTCGGGGACCGCGCCGGGGTCGCCGGTGATGACGACCTCGCGGCCGTCCTGCCGCAGCGCGTCGGCGAGCGCCTGCACGTGGGTCGACTTGCCGGCGCCCACTCCGCCCTCGAAGACGACGAAGAGCCCGGCGGAGGCGAAGGGCTCGGCTGCGGCGAGCGGCCGGCCCCGCATGGAACCCCAGAGGTCGGCCAGCACCGGCACGCCCGGCTTGTCGTCCATCTGCCGGAAGGCGCTGATGCCGGCGACGATGCCCGCCGCGCCGGCGACCAGCAGCAGCAGCCGGGTGGAGGAGACCGAGATGCCCAGGTCGGCGATGCGCAGCTCCCGGGAGCCGCCGATGCCGACCAGCAGGCTGCTCAGCGAGATGGCGAGCATCAGCACCAGCCGGGCGCCGATCTGCACCACCGCGAAGACCCGGCCCCGTACGTCGTCGGCGACCTCGCCGCCGAGCAGCGTGGTGCCGGCCAGGAATGCCATGCCGGCGCCCGCGCCGACCAGGATCGCCCCGAAGATCGCCAACGCCAGGTGGGGGGCGGCGGAGAGCCCCATCACCGACGCGGCGGCCAGCACGATGCTCATGCCGAACCAGCGGCGCCGGGACAGCTCCCGTACCAGCGCCGGTCCGACGCCGACCCCGATGGCCAGGCCGAGGAAGACAGCGCCGAAGAGCATGTAGAAGGCGGCCTCGCCGGCGCCGAGGGAGAGCGCGAAGAACTTCGCCACGCCGACGACGACACCACCGGCGGCGAAGGCGCCGAAGATGCCGAGCACCAGCCCGCGCACCAGCGGCGTACGGCCGATGAAGCGCCAGCCGTCGACGAAGAGGCGGACCATGCTCTGTTCCTGCTGGTCGCCGCGGACCACCCGTCCGCTGATCTCCTTGATCCCGAACCAGACGACCAGGGCGGTCGCCAGCCGGGAGAGCGCGTTGAGGAAGAGCGCCAGCATCGCCGGGTTGGCCCAGGTCGACGGGGTCGGGCCGGAGAGGGTGTCGACCACGACGGTGAGGATCGCCAGTCCGCCGGCCGCGGCGATCGGCGTGATGCCGTACGTGGTGATCAGGCTGAGCTGGTTGGCGGTCTCCAGCCGGGAACGCGGAATCAGGTTCGGGACCGCGGCCTCCTTGGCCGGGATCCAGATCATGGTGATCGTCTCGATCAGGAAGGTCGCGATCGCCGCCCAGGCGACGGCGACCGCGCCACTGGCGCCGAAGATCGCCACCATGGGGATGCTCGCGAAGAGCACGAACCGCAGCAGGTCGCAGATGACCATGGCGTGCCGCCGGTCGAAGCGGTCGGCGAGCACCCCCGCGACGGGGCCGAGGAGCAGCGCGGGCAGCAGCCGGATGGCGATGGTGCCACCGAACGCGGCGCCCTGCGCGGTGCTCCCCTCCACCAGCGAAGCGGCGAAGATCGACGTGGCGAGCAGGCCGAGCCAGTCGCCGAAGGAGGCGGCGCTGAGCACGAGCCAGAGCCGGCGGAACGGCCGGATGCGCAGCACTGCCCGGATCGCGGCGTATCCGCTCGGGGAGACGGGGGCGGCCTCGCCGGTCACCTGCCCGGCCGACTCGCTCTGATTGGTCTCGATGGCGCTTACCTCCGTGCCGGCCCGTCACCGGGGATTCCGGGTGCCCACTCTAGTCGGCGAGCCCTCGTGACCCGGCCCTCGACGTGCGCCCCGGGTCGGCGAGACCACAGCGCGCCGGCGCAGCGGTGGCCACGCCTGGCGTACCCGGGCGGGCCGGAACGGACACGGAGTGCCGACGGTGACGCAACGGGCAGTCGGCCGAGGGCGCAGCTGTTCCCCGGGGATGGCGCGCGGCGTTAGCGTACCCAGGTGCCCACCACACGAGATGATCTCCGCGGCCGGCTCGACCGGGCGACCGCGACGCTCGACCCGCCCTTCGCGGCGGTCGACCTCGCCGCCTTCGACGCCAACGCCGCCGCGCTCGGCGAACTGGCCGGCGGCAAGCCGGTACGCGTGGCGAGCAAGTCGGTGCGCTGCCGGGAGCTGCTCAGCCGGGTGCTGGCCCGCCCGCAGTGGGCCGGTGTGCTCGCCTTCACCCTCGCCGAGGCGAACTGGCTGGTGAGCTGCGGCGTGACCGACGACGCCGTGGTCGCGTATCCGACAGCGGACCGGCAGGCCCTGGCCGAGCTGGCCGGTGACCCGCGGCTGGCCGCGGCGGTCACCCTGATGGTCGACGACCCGGCGCAGCTCGACCTCGTCGACGCGGTCGTCGCGCCCGCCCACCGGCCGCCACTGCGGATCTGCCTGGACCTGGACGCCTCCTGGCGGCCGCTGGGCGCCCGGGTGCACGTCGGGGTCCGCCGCTCGCCGGTGCACACCGCCGCCGCGGCCGGGGCGCTCGCCGCCCGCATCGCCGGACGGCCGGGTTTCACGCTGGTGGGGGTGATGGCGTACGAGGCGCAGATCGCCGGACTGGGTGACGCGCCGCCGGGGCAGGCGCTGCGCGGGGCGGCGCTGCGGCTGATGCAGCGCCGGTCGTACCGGGAACTGCTGGCCCGGCGCGGGGCGGCGGTGGCCGCGGTCCGCGAGCACGCCGAGCTGGAGTTCGTCAACGGCGGCGGCACCGGCAGCCTCGCCGCGACCAGCGCCGACCCGGCAGTCACCGAGGTGACCGCCGGGTCCGGGCTCTACGGGCCGACGCTCTTCGACGGCTACCGGGCCTGGCGGCCCAGCCCGGCTGCCTTCTTCGCCTGTCCGGTGGTGCGACGGCCGGCGCCGGGGATCGCCACGGTCCTCGGCGGCGGCTGGATCGCCTCCGGTCCCGCCGAGTCGAGCCGGCTGCCGATGCCGTGGCTGCCGGCGGGGCTGAAGCTGCTCGGCACCGAGGGAGCCGGCGAGGTGCAGACCCCGCTGACCGGCGCGGTCGCCGATTCGCTGCGAATCGGCGACCGGGTCTGGTTCCGCCATGCCAAGGCCGGCGAGCTCTGCGAGCACGCCAACGAGCTGCACCTGGTCGACAGGGACCGGACGGCCGGCACGGCGCCGACCTACCGGGGCGAGGGCAAGGTGTTTCTCTGACGCCGCCGGCCGTCGCGGCGGCGCCGGGTCAGCCCGCGTTCGCCAGGATCCCGACCTGGCGGTGCAGGTACTCCCGGACCAGGGCCTTCGCCTCGGCCAGGACCCGGTCGTCGCCGGTGGGCTTGCGGTGGAAGGCGAGCCGGATGAGCGCGTCTGCGGCCTCGACGGCGATCTCGAGGGTGAACCGCAGCTGCGGCACGTCGGCGATGCCGAACCGGTCGACCAGGACCCGGGCGAGCTGGTCGGCGATGACGCCGTTGTTGTCCCGGTTCTCGTCGAGCAGGTACAGGTCCACCACGTCGCCGAAGTGCAGCGTACGAAAACCGGGGACCGTTCGGTGCATGGTGATGTACTCGTCGATCGCGGCGTCGACCCCGTCCCACCAGTTCGTCAGATCGTCACCGGCGAAGCGCTCGTTGAGCCGCTGGAGATACGCCTCCATCGTGCGCAGCGTCAACGCCTGGACAATTGCCCGCTTGTCCGGAAAGAACTGGTACACGGATCCGATCGCGACTTCGGCGCGCTCGGCGAGCAGTGTGGTGGTCAGCCCTTCGTACCCGACCTCGTCCACGAGTTCGGCGCAGGCGTCCAACATGCGCTGGACCCGTGCGACGCTTCTACCCTGGACCGGGACCCGGCGCAGTGGCCCGGTCGTGGCGGTTGATGTGGACATGCGGTCGCCACCCCCTTCGACGGATCAACATATCTGCACGTCGCGGGTTCGCGCCGTCACCGTTCTCAACGATTAACCACCGATTGTGGTATTTACCTGCAACAACGGATCCTGATATGAATACTGTTCAGATTCGAGGGAGAACGCGGATGGCCGGAATCACGACAACCGACAATGTCTGGCAGAACTGGGCCGGCAATCAGCGCGCCCGCTCGTCGGTGTCGCGTCCGATCAGCGTGCCGCAGGTCGTCGCCGCCGTCACCGAGGCCGCCGCCGCCGGCACCCGCGTCAAACCCGTCGGCAGTGGACACTCCTTCACCGGCATCGCCCGCACCGACCAGCTGCGGATGGAACTGAACGCGCTGGCCACCCCGAGCCGCGTCGACCGGGACGCCCGCCTGGTCACCGTGCCCGCGGGCATGACCCTGCGCGCGCTCAACGAGCTGCTCGCCACCGCCGGGCTCGCCCTGCCCAACCTCGGCGACATCGACGCCCAGACCATCTCCGGCGCACTCGCCACCGGCACCCACGGCACCGGCGCCCGGTACGGCTGCCTCGCCACCTTCGTCGAGGCGCTCACCCTGGTCACCGGCACCGGCGAGGTGATCACCTGCTCGGCCGACGAACACCCCGAGGTCTTCGCCGCCGCCCGGGTCGGGCTCGGTGCCGTCGGCGTCGTCGTCGCGGTGACCCTGCGCTGCGACGAGGCGTTCGTGCTGCGCGCCCACGAACGCCCCGCCGCGCTGCCCGAGGTGCTGGCCGGGCTCCCCGACCTGATCACCGGCAACGACCACTTCGAGTTCTACTGGTTCCCCTACACCGACCGGACCCAGGTCAAGACCAACAACCGGGTACCGGTCAGCGACAAACCCCTGCACCGGCTGCGCGGCTGGCTCGACGACGACTTCCTCTCCAACACCGTCTTCGCCGGCGCCTGCCGCCTCGGCCGGCAGGTACCCGCGCTGGCGCCGTCGATCAGCCGGATCTCCGCCCGGGCGCTGACCGAGCGCAGCTACACCGCCCGCTCCGACCGGGTCTTCTGCACCGCACGCCGGGTGCGCTTCGTGGAAATGGAGTACGCCCTGCCCCGCGCCGCACTCGGCGAGGCGCTGTCCGCGCTGCGGCGCATCATCGACGGGCTGCCGTTCAAGGTGCTCTTCCCCGTCGAGGTGCGCTTCGCCGCCGCCGACGACATCTGGCTCTCCCACGGCCACGGACGCGAATCGGCGTACGTGGCGATCCACCAGTACGCCGGGGCGCCGTACGAGCCGTACTTCCGGGCTTTCGAGAAGGTCGCCGCCGGACTCGAAGGACGGCCGCACTGGGGCAAACTGCACTACCGCGACGCGGCGTCGCTGCGCGCGGTCTACCCGCGCTTCGACGACTTCCTGCGGGTCCGCGACACCCTCGACCCGCACCGGGTCTTCGCCAACGACTACACCGAGCGGGTACTCGGAGCCTGAAGCCGGATCAGGGTTTCCGCGCCGGTCAGCGCCGGCGGCGGCGGGTGGCGCGGTCCGGGTCCGGACAGACAGCGACGCCGCTGCCGGCGGAGGGCCGGTCAGCGGCGTCGATGTTGGCTGATCACTCCGCGGCGGGGGTCGCCTTCGCGGCAGCGGCCTTCTTCGGGGCGGCCTTCTTCGCCGCCGCCTTGCGCGGTGGGGTGTCCGCATCGGAGTCGGCGGTGGCCGCGGTCTTCTTCGCCGTGGTCTTCTTCGCGGTCGTCTTCTTCGCCGTCGTCTTCTTCGCGGCGGTCTTCTTGGCGACCTTCTTCTTCGGGGCCGGCCCCTTCGCCCGCTTCTCGGCGAGCATCTCGGAGGCCTCCTCCAGCGTCAGCGCCTCCGGCGTCTGGCTGCGGCGCAGCGACGCGTTCGTCTCGCCGTCGGTGACGTACGGGCCGAAGCGGCCGTCCTTGATGACCAGCGGCTTCTCGGTCAGCGGGTCGACGCCCATCTCCCGCAGCGGCGGGGCCGCCGCCCGGCGCTGGCGGGTCTTCGGCGCGGCCAGCAGCGCCAGCGCCTCCTCCAGCGAGACGGTGAACATCTTCTCTTCCGACTCCAGGGAGCGGAAGTCGTCGCCACGCTTGACGTACGGGCCGTAGCGGCCGTTGTTGGCGAGGATCTCGTTGCCGTCGGGGTCCGTGCCGACCAGCCGGGGCAGGGTCAGCAGGCGCAGCGCCTCCTCGAAGGAGAGCGTCTCCGGCGACTGGGAACGCAGCAGCGACGACTTGCGCTCACCGCTTGCGACGTACGGGCCGTAGCGGCCGGACTTGAGCAGGATCGGCTCGCCCGTCGCCGGGTCCTCGCCGAGCTTGCGCTCGCCGCCACCGCCGAGGAAGAGCTCGTGCACCTTCTCCGGGGTCAGCTCGTCGGGGGCCAGCCCTTCGGGGATCGGCGCCCGGTCACCCGCCGGGCCCTCCTCGCCCTCGACGTGGTCGGCGCCGCGCTGCAGGTACGGGCCGTAACGGCCGACCCGGACCACCACCTCGCGGCCGTCGTCCTCGGTGAAGAGCGGGATCGAGTTGATGCTGCGCGCGTCGATGTCGCCGAGGTTCTCGGTGACCATTTTGCGCAGCCCACCCGAACGGGCGATGTCCTGGTCGCCGGCGCCGGTGGACGCGCCGAAGTAGAAGGCCGTCAGGAAGTCGATCGAGGCGTGGTCGCCGGAGGCGATCTCGTCCAGCTCGTTCTCCATCGAGGCGGTGAAGTTGTAGTCGATCAGCCGCGGGTAGTGCCGCTCCATCAGCCCCACCACGGCGAACGCCAGGAAGGAGGGGATCAGGGCCTGGCCGCGCTTGGTGACGTACCCGCGGTCCTGGATGGTCTGCATGATCGACGCGTAGGTGGAGGGGCGGCCGATGCCCAGCTCCTCCAGCGTCTTGACCAGCGACGCCTCGGTGTAGCGGCTCGGCGGCTGGGTGGTGTGCTCCTGGGCGGTCAGCGCGTCGGCGGTCAGCGGCTGGTCGCGGACCAGGTTCGGCAGCCGGCGCTCGGCATCCTCGGCCTCGGCGTTCTCGTCGTCGGATGACTCCACGTACGCCCGCAGGAAGCCCGGGTCGGTGATGGTCTTGCCGGTGGCGCCGAAGTCGGCCTCCTCCCCGACGGTGGAGACGGCGCGGATGCGCACCGAGACGCTGGAACCGACCGCGTCGGTCATCTGCGAGGCGATGGTGCGCCGCCAGATCAGCTCGTAGAGGCGGAACTCCTCGCCGGAGAGCTCGTTCGCGACCTCACCCGGGGTGCGGAAGTTGTCGCCGGCGGGGCGGATCGCCTCGTGCGCCTCCTGCGCGTTCTTGACCTTGCCGGTGTAGCGGCGCGGCTCCGGTGGCACCGAACGCTCGCCGTAGAGCTCGGCGATCTGGCGGCGGGCCGCGGCGATGGCCGTCTCGGAGAGGTTCACCGAGTCGGTACGCATATAGGTGATGTAGCCGTTCTCGTAGAGCCGCTGCGCCACGCGCATCGTCTGCTGCGAGGAGAGGCGCAGCTTGCGGGCCGCCTCCTGCTGGAGGGTGGAGGTGATGAACGGCGCGTACGGCCGGCGCCGGTACGGCTTCTCCTCCACCCGGGTGACGGTGAATGGCTGCCCGTCGAGGCGGGCGGCGAGCCCGCGGGCGCCGTCACCGTCGAGGTGCACCACCGAGGCGCCGGGCTTGACGCGTCCGGTGTTGGGGTCGAAGTCCTTGCCGGTGGCGATCCGGTCGCCGCCGAGCGCGACCAGGGTGGCGTGGAAGCTGCGCGGCCCCTCGGCCTTGCCGGCGATGGCGAGGCTGGCCTGGATGTCCCAGTAGTCGGCGCTGCGGAACGCCATCCGCAGCCGTTCCCGCTCGACCACGACCCGGGTGGCGACCGACTGCACCCGGCCGGCGGAGAGCCCGGTGCGGACCTTCTTCCACAGCACCGGGGAGACCTCGTAGCCGTAGAGGCGGTCGAGGATGCGGCGGGCCTCCTGGGCGTCGACCAGGTCCCGGTCGATCTCGCGCGGGTTGGCGACCGCCGCCTGGATGGCCGGCTTGGTGATCTCGTGGAAGACCATCCGCCGGACCGGCACCTTGGGCTTGAGGGTCTCCAGCAGGTGCCAGGCGATCGCCTCGCCCTCGCGGTCCTCATCGGTGGCGAGGAAGACCTCGTCCACCTCCTTGGCCAGCTTGATCAGCTTGTTGATCTGCTGCTTGCGGTCCGGGGAGATGACGTAGAACGGCGTGAAGCCGTTGTCGACGTCGACGCCGAGCCGCGCCCACGGCTCCTTCTTGTACTTGGCGGGGACGTCGTCGGCCTTGCGGGGCAGGTCGCGCACATGCCCGAAGCTGGCCTCGACGACGTATCCCGGGCCGAGGTACCCCGAGATCGTCTTGGCCTTCGCCGGTGACTCGACGATGACCAGACGGGTGCTCTTGGTGTTGCTCGGCACGTCTCTCCCCGCTCGGTTCGGTGGTGGCCGGCGAGGCGGTCGGAGCGGTGGCACTGGGCCACGTCCGCCTCCCCCGGCGCTGCGATCTCCAACGTAACGCGCTGCCCGAACTCCGGGATTCCCGGGCAGTTGATCAGCCCGGCGTCACACGTTCGTCGGTAGCGCCGACGCCACACCCGGTGGTCATGCCGGCACGGCGTCACCGTACACCGCGAGCCACCGGGTACGCGGCGCACTGCGCGTATCGATGGATGCCAAAGGCTCGCGGCGGGCGCTTTTCGCCGTCCCGAGCCTGTCTCACCTGTCTCCGATCGGACACTCCTCAAACCGGCCGGGATCGACAACCTCAGTTTCCGGGCCAGATCCCTGCGGGCACGGCCGGCGGCGCCTCGCCGGTCAGCTCGGCGAGCCGCGCCAGCCGCCGCCGCCCGGAGATCCGGTACGCCGGCGCGGCGGGCGCGGTGAGTGTGGCGGGCAGGCCGGCGGCGGCGAGCGCGGCACCCACCAGCGGCCAGGAGTGCGGGGCGCCCGGGTCGAGGCCGAGCAGGTAGCCGCCCTCGTCGGGACGTCCGGCGGCGGCTACCCAGAGCCGCAGCCGGCGGCCGTCGAGGTGCAGCCGGGCCGGTGGTGTCTGCATACCGGCCCGCAGCCACGCGGCGGCGAGCGGCGTCAGGACACTGGTGTAGGCGGTGCGGACCGTGTACCCGGGCTCCCAGGCCGCCGGCAGCGCCCGCCGGGCCAGTTCGGCGACGAGCACGTGCACCCGCCAGGCGTCGGCGACCGGCACGCTGATCCGGGCGGTGCCGCCCATCCGGGTGATCCGGCCCGGCCCGGCGAGCAGCCCGGCGAGGTCACCGACGGCCGGGTCGGCCGCCTCGGCGCCGAAGAGCGATAGCTGCCGCACCGGCGCGGCGGCCGGCCGCGGCGCGGGATCAGCCGCGCTCAGCGACACTCCGGGACCTCGTCGAAGGCCTCCTGGAGCTCCTCGGAGTTGAGTCCGCTGGTGTCCAGGCCGCTGGCGTCGTACTCGGCGTTGAGGACCTGGACCGCGGTGTCGACGCCCGCGTAGAAGGCCTCGTCGTCGCCGGTGTCCAGCTCGTCGATGGTGCGGCGGGCCTTGCCGTACGCGTCACGCATGCCGGCGAGTGCGGCCACGAAGGCCGCGGAGATCTCCTCGCCCTGCTCCACGTCGGGAACGCCGGCGTCGGCGACCCGGCTGCGGGCGGTCTCACTGGCCTGCTCGGCGCCGGCGAAGAGGCGTACCAGGTTCTCCTGGGCCTGCGCGGGGGTGGTCTGGGCCCGCATCTGCTGCTCGGTGCTGCTGGTCAGGGTGGCGATGGTGGTCCGCCACGGGGTCAGCGCCTTGCAGACCGACGCCGCCCAGACCCGGGCGCTGGGGTCGGCGCCGCAGCCGGCCATCAGCAGGACCAGCGTGGCCAGGACCACCGTGAGTTTCCGGGCGGCGGCCCACTGGCGGGTACACATGCGAGCAGCGTACGGCCTGTGCGGGGAAGCGACATCCCGCCGTCGCGGGCTCCCCCGGCCGGCACGTCGCGTGCCGGCCGGGGCGAGCACGCGGATCAGACGACCAGCGACTGCGGGCTGCCCTCCCGGCTGCCCGGTCCGGCGTCCGGATCGTTGTCCTGGGCGAGCGTCTCGGAGCGGCGCTTGCTGAAGATCACCGCACCGGCGATCACCGCTACCGCACCGAGCGCGATCGCCACCCGCATCCCGGTGTTGCTGTCCGTGCCGATGTAGGCGGCGACCACGGCCGGGGCGATGAGCAGCGACACCAGGTTCATCACCTTGATCAGCGGGTTGATGGCCGGGCCCGCGGTGTCCTTGAACGGGTCGCCGACGGTGTCGCCGATGACCGTGGCCGCGTGCGCCTCGGAGCCCTTGCCGCCGTGGGCGCCGTCCTCGACGAGCTTCTTGGCGTTGTCCCACGCGCCGCCGGAGTTGGCGAGGAAGACCGCCATCAGGGTGCCGGTGCCGATCGCCCCCGCCAGGTACGCCGCGAGCGCGCCCGGGCCGAGACCGAAGCCGACCGCGATGGGCGCCAGGACGGCGAGCAGACCGGGTGTGATCAGTTCCCGCTGGGCGTCGCGGGTGCAGATGTCCACGACCTTGCCGTACTCCGGGCGCTGGCTGTAATCCATGATCCCGGGGAACTCCCGGAACTGCCGCCGCACCTCCATGACCACCGCGCCGGCCGACCGGGAGACGGCGTTGATCGCCAGGCCGGAGAAGAAGAAGACAACCGCCGCACCGATGATCAGGCCGACCAGGTTGCGCGGGTCCGCGACGTTGAGCGCGTTGAGGATCTCGTTGCCGACGTCACCGACGCCCGCGTTGGCGTACGCGGTGCGCAGCGTGTCGGTGTACGAGCCGAAGAGCGCGGTCGCGGCGAGCACCGCGGTGGCGATCGCGATGCCCTTGGTGATCGCCTTGGTGGTGTTGCCGACGGCGTCGAGCTCGGTCAGGATCCGCGCGCCGTTCTCGTCGATGTCACCGGACATCTCGGCGATGCCCTGGGCGTTGTCGGAGATCGGCCCGAAGGTGTCCATCGCCACGATCACGCCGACGGTGGTGAGCAGGCCGACACCGGCCAGCGCCACCGCGAAGAGCGAAAGGGTGATCGATCCGCCACCGAGCAGGAAGGCGCCGAAGACGCCGGCGGCGATCAGCAGCGCCGAGTAGACGGCCGATTCCAGGCCGACGCTGATGCCGGCCAGGACCACGGTCGCGGCCCCGGTCTCGGAGCTCTTGCCGATCAGCTGCACGGGGCGGCGCTGGGTCTCGGTGAAGTACCCGGTCAGCGCCTGGATGGCGCCGGCCAGCACGATGCCGATGACCACCGCGCCGATGGCGACCAGCCGCGGGTCGGCGTCGACTCCGGTCAGTCCGTCGGTGAAGCCGGCGAAGTCGCCCGGCAGGTACGCCCAGGCGGCGATCGCCACCAGCACCGCCGAGAGCACGGCGGAGGTGTAGAAGGCCCGGTTGATGGCGGTCAGGCCGTTGCGGTCACTGGCCCGCAGCCGGGTGATGAAGACGCCGACGATCGCCACGATCACGCCGATGCCGGAGACGATGAGCGGGAAGACCAGCCCGTCCTCGCCGAACGCGGCCCGGCCCAGGATCAGCGCGGCGACCAGGGTCACGGCGTACGACTCGAAGAGGTCGGCGGCCATGCCGGCGCAGTCGCCGACGTTGTCGCCGACGTTGTCGGCGATGGTCGCGGCGTTGCGCGGGTCGTCCTCGGGGATACCCTTCTCGACCTTGCCGACCAGGTCGGCGCCGACGTCGGCGGCCTTGGTGAAGATCCCGCCGCCGACCCGCATGAACATCGCCAGCAGGGCCGCGCCGAAGCCGAAGCCCTCCAGGACGGTGGGGGCGTCGCCGCGGAAGAGGATGACGACCAGCGCCGCGCCGAACAGGCCCAGGCCGACGGTGAGGAACCCGACCACGCCGCCGGTCCGGAAGGCGATCTTCATGGCGGTCTCCCGGCCGCCCTCCCGCTCGCGCGCCGCGGCGGCGACCCGGACGTTCGCCCGGGTGGCCAGGGCCATGCCGGCGCCGCCGATGAAGGCGCTGAACCCGGCGCCGACGATGAAGAAGATCGACCGGCCGAGTTTGACCAGTGTCTCGTTGCTGTCGGTCTCGTGGACCGGCAGCAGGAAGAGCACGATCACGGCGATCACCACGAAGATCCCGAGGGTCCGGAACTGGCGCATCAGATAGGCCGAGGCGCCTTCCTGGACCGCACCGGAGATCTCCTGCATCTTCTTGGTGCCCTTACCGGCCGCCAGTACCGTCCTGGTCAAGGCGGCTGCGAAGCCGAGCGCCACCAACGCGATGACCGCGGCGATGATGACGTACGACAGGTTCGCTCCGGTAAGGGACAGTGCACCGCCGTCAGCGGCGAGAGTCCCGGGCATTCCATGTCCTCCTGTACCGAGGTTCGCGCCGGCCGGTCACGGGGACCGGCCGGCTGAGCAAGGCGGATCGCGAGCGTCACCCCGGGCCGTGATCTTTTTACAAAGATGATCACGGTCCGAAACTCGCTGATAACCCCGGGTACTTTAGCGGCAGAACGTGGCGGAGGTCACACTGTCGGCAAGGCGCGCCTCAATGATCCTCGTCGCTGCGTCAACGCGAGGATTGTGATATAGAGCAGAGTCGATCATGGGCCGGGACCTGCGAAGACAAGGCACGCCACCGGTCCGCGGCGGACCGGCAGGGCCACTTCGGCGGCGGACGGGCGGCGTCAACGGCGGGCCGGCCGGCCGGTTCAGCGGCGGACCGGCCAGTCCATCCGGACCTCGGTGCCGATCCCCTCGTCCACCGGGCGGACCTGAAGGTTCTCGACGAAACCGGCGAGCAACGCGAAACCCACGCCGGTGGTGAGCGCCTCGTCGGTGAGCGCCTCGTCGGCCAGCTCGTCCGGCGGCAACGTCGTCAGGCCCAGGCCGGCCTCGATCGGCGCCCGGTCGATCACCCGCACCGCGTAGCCGGGCGCGTCGGTCATCTCCACCTCGACCAGGTCGCTGAGGCCGTACTGGCGGTGCAGGGTGACCGCACGGGTGCAGGCCTCACCGATGGCCAGGCGCACCTCGTCGAGCAGATCCTCGGCCACCCCGGCCCGGCGGGCCACCGCCACGCCGACCAGACGGGCGGTACGCACGTGCACCGGAGCCGGCGAGAAGGCAAGCCGAACCGTGGGCATCATGCTCCCGAGCCGGAGTCGGCGGCGATCGCCTCGTCGACGCTTCGGTACAGCGGGAATACCTGGTCCAGCGCGGTGATCCGGAAGATCTTGAGCAGGGGTTCCTTGTCACAGACCAGCGCGAAGGTGCCGCTGACCGCACGCAGCCGCTTGAGCGCCCCCACGAGCACACCCAGACCCGTGGAGTCGAGGAAGTCGACCCCACCGAGGTCGACGATCACCTTGCGGGCCCCCGCGTCGATCAGCTCGATCAGCCGTTCCCGCAGGCGGGGCGCGGTGTAGACGTCCACCTCGCCACCGACAGCAAGCACCGTATGGTCCTCGGCCGTGCGGGTCGCCAGCGACAGCTCCATCAGTTCTCCTCACCAGCCCGGAAACGCTTCTGGGCATCTAACCACCTACCCGAACACCGTGCCGGGTTCGGCTGCGACCCTCCTCATACCCCAGGTCGACTGTCAGATAGCCCAGGGAAAGTGCAAGAGTGCAGTACGTGAGCTCCTCCGTCACCGTATCGAGCGGCCCCGGCGCTGATCCGCCGGAGGTCGCCGGCAGCGGTGACCGGCTGCTGGCGATGATGCGCCGGCGCAGCTCCGAAGACCCCATCACCCACATCGAACGGGTGCCGGCCCGCGCCGGGATCACCACCGACTGGCCGGGCTGGGTGCCCGCCGAGCTGCGCGCCGCCCTGGGCCGGCGCGGCGTCGAGGCCCCGTGGAAGCACCAGGCCGAAGCGGCCGAGCTGGCCTTCTCCGGACGGCACGTGGTGATCGCCACCGGCACCGCCTCCGGCAAGTCGATGGCCTATCTGCTGCCGGCCCTGGCCACCCTGCTGGCCGACCCGCGCGCCACCGTGCTCTACCTCGCGCCGACCAAGGCGCTCGCCGCCGACCAGGCGCGGGCGCTCGCCGAGCTGGAGCTGGAGGGCATCCGCCCCGCCTGCTACGACGGGGACACCCCCCGCGCCGAACGGGAATGGATCCGGCGCCACTCCCGGTTCGTGCTCACCAACCCGGACATGCTGCACCACGGCATCCTGCCCGGCAACGCGCAGTGGACCGCCTTCCTGCGCCGGCTCTCCTTCGTCATCGTCGACGAGTGCCACACGTACCGGGGGGTCTTCGGCTCGCACGTGGCGCACGTGCTGCGGCGGCTGCGCCGCCAGTGCGAGCGGTACGCCCGCCCGGCTCGCGTGCCCAGCCAGCCGTCCGGCCCGCACCGCCGGACCGGACCGGTCTTCGTGCTCGCCTCGGCGACCTCCGGCGATCCGGCCGCGACCGCCGAACGCCTCACCGGTCATCCGGTGGCAGCGGTCACCGAGGACACCTCCCCGCGCGGCGGGGTGACCTTCGCGCTCTGGGAACCGCCGCTGCTGCCGCCCGACACCGACAATCCCGCCGACCTCACGCCGACCCGCCGCTCCGCCCTGCGCGAGACCGCCGACCTGCTCGCCGACTCGATCACCGCCGGGGTACGCACCCTGGCGTTCGTCCGGTCCCGCCGCGGCGCCGAGGTGGTCGCCACCAGCGCCCGCCGGTCACTGGACGAGGCGGTGCCGGGGCTGGGGCGGCGGGTCGCGGCGTACCGGGGTGGCTACCTGCCCGAGGAGCGACGGGCGCTGGAACGGGCGCTGCTCGACGGGGAGCTGCTCGGGCTGGCCTCGACCAACGCGCTGGAGCTCGGCGTGGACCTGGTCGGGCTGGACGCGGTGCTGATCTGCGGCTATCCCGGCACCCGGGCCTCGCTCTGGCAGCAGGCCGGCCGGGCGGGCCGTTCGGGACAGGAGGCCCTGGCGGTGCTGGTGGCCCGCGACGACCCGCTCGACACCTATCTGGTGCACCACCCGGAGGCGCTCTTCGGACGGCCGGTCGAGGCGACGGTCCTGGACCCGGGCAACCCGTACGTCCTGGGCCCGCAGCTGGCCTGCGCGGCGGCCGAGGCGCCGCTGACCCCCGCCGACCTGAAGCTCTTCGGGCCGGGCGCACGGGAGGCGGTCGACGAACTGGTCGCCGCCGGCGCCCTGCGCGCACGCCCCACCGGCTGGTACTGGCGTGATCCGCGCCGCCCGGAGGTGGATCTGCGCGGCCAGGACGGTGCCCCGGTCTGCGTCGTCGAGGCGGCCACCGGGCGGCTGCTCGGCACTGTCGACGGCGGTTCCGCGCACTTCCTGGTGCATCCCGGCGCTGTCCATCTGCACCAGGGCGTCTCGTACGTGGTGGACTCCCTGGACCTGGCCGACGGCTGCGCGCTGGTGCACCCGGCCGAACCGGACTGGTCGACCCACGCCCGCGACGTCACCTCTCTGACGGTGCTCTCGGTGCGCTCCTACACCGACGCCGGGCCGGTCGGCATGTTCCTCGGCGAGGTGGACGTCACCAGCCAGGTGGTCTCCTACCAGCGGCGGCGCATCGCCACCGGCGAGGTGATCGACACCCGGCCGCTGGACCTGCCGGCCCGCGAGCTGCGCACGATGGCGGTCTGGTTCACCGTCTCACCGCAGGCGCTGGCGGCGGCCGGGGTGGAGCCGGCCGAGGTACCGGGGGCGCTGCACGCCGCCGAGCACGCGGCGATCGGTCTGCTGCCGCTGGTCGCGACCTGTGACCGCTGGGACATCGGCGGGCTCTCCACCGCCGTGCACCCCGACACCGGCGCGCCGACGGTCTTCGTCTACGACGGGCACCCCGGCGGTGCGGGTTTCGCCGAGCGGGCGTACGCGGTGGCGGCGCAGTGGCTGCGGGCCACCCGGGAGGCGATTTCGGCCTGTGGCTGCGAAGCGGGCTGTCCGTCCTGTGTGCAGTCCCCCAAGTGCGGCAACGGCAACAATCCACTGGCCAAGAACGATGCCGTACGCGTGCTCGACGTGGTGCTGGCGAATCTGCCCCCGGAGCCGTCCCCGCAGTCCTGAGCCGCGCCGCCTGCGATGCCGTCCTGGTCAGGGCGGGTGAGCCGGATCGGCCAGGTTAGTTTGTGGACGGTGCCGAGCGGGTGAGCGCGGTGTGGGCCGCGTTTTTGCGGTCTGCCGGTATCGCATCGGTGTGCCACACTCCGCCGTGCGGCCGGAGTTGGTCGCGTCGGCTCGACAGGGGAAGTCAGATGGACCTTCAGTTCTTGCAGGCACAGCGGCAGTTGCTCATCCGTCAGCGGCTCCGCCTGATGGTCAACCAGTATCAGGTGCACGCGGCCGCGCCGGACGGCTCGGAAGGGCCGATGCTCGCCTTCGCGCAGCAGAAGCGGATGGCTTTCAAGGAGCAGGTGACGCTCTACACCGATGACACCAAGCAGGTGCCGGTGTTGGGCTTCAAGGCCCGGCAGGTCATGGACCTGGGCGCGACCTACGACGTGACCGACGCCAACGGTGCGCCGATCGGCCTGTTCCGCAAGGATTTCAAGGCGTCGCTGCTGCGTTCGACGTGGATCGTCGAGCAGCCCGGCGTGGGGCCGATGACGGGCCAGGAGCGCAGCTTCCCGATCGCGCTGCTGCGCCGTTTCGTCAACTCGCTCTCCTGGCTGCCGTACCACTTCGATTTCGTACTCGACGGCCAGGTCGCCTTCTCGGTGGAGAAGAAGTGGGGCCTGCGCGACCGCTACGTCGTCAACATCAACCACCCCGGTCTGGACCGGCGCGTGGTGATGGCGATGGCCGTCGGCCTGGACGCGCTGCAGAGCCGCTGACGCGA
>Ga0233363_1000339_pt1 | contig 21799 bp, 21 predicted proteins | sample ElkDunMinimDraft_18_FD_191534 | JGI IMG/M metagenome (GOLD analysis project Ga0233363, IMG submission 191534) | Fecal eukaryotic communites from dung pellets of Tule Elk in California, USA - Elk Dung C16 | ecosystem: Host-associated > Mammals > Digestive system > Large intestine > Fecal | place... | reverse complement strand
CGGTCGGGCCCGTGATCGCCCAGGTCGCCGCCGACGCGGTGGCGCGTGACCTCGCGGACATGGGCGGGTTCGTGCCCATGGCCGACGTGATGTCGGCGCAGCACGAGCGGGCGGAGGCGCGGCTGTTCACCAGCTAGCCGCCTTGCGGCCGGCACGCCGGTGCGGGAACCGCACCGGGACGACGAGAAGGGGACGCGATGAGCAAGAACGTGCTGAGGATCGGCATCGGGGGTCCGGTGGGGTCGGGCAAGACCGCTCTGACGGAGGCGCTCGTGCCGCGGCTGATGGCAGCGGGCCGCCAGCCGGCCGTCATCACCAACGACATCTACACCCAGGAGGACGCGCAGCACGTGCGGCGAGAGCTCGCGGGCATCCTCGACCCCGAGCGCGTCGTCGGGGTCGAGACCGGTGCCTGCCCGCACACGGCCGTGCGCGACGACCCGACGATGAACCTCGCGGCCGGCGCGGAGATGCTCGAACGGTTCGACGACGTCGACACGCTGCTGTACGAGTCCGGGGGAGACAACCTGACGCTCACGTTCTCGCCCGCGCTGGTCGACGTCTTCATCTTCGTCCTGGACACCTCCGAGGGCGAGAAGATGCCGCGCAAGCGCGGGCCGGGGATCACGGAGTCCGACATCCTCGTGATCAACAAGATCGACATCGCCCAGTACGTGCGGACCAACCTCGACGTCATGCACTCGGACGCGATCCGCGTGCGCGACGACAAGCCCGTGGTGCTGACCAACTCCCTGACGGGCGAGGGCATCGACGAGCTGCAGGACCAGATCCTCGCGGCGTGGGGCGGGCGCACGGAGGCCCTGGTCCGATGATCACCGACGTGGCCGCGGGACGCGCCGAGCCCGTGGCCGCCACGGAGCCGGCTCTTCCCTACGGCGGGCACCGCCTGACGCCGGAGCACTACGAGCCCGACCGCGTGCCGTACGACGTGGCCCGGTACAGCAGTGTGCCGGACACCCTGCCGGTCGGCAGCCCGGCGAAGGTCGGGATCCTCGAGCTCGGGTTCGCGAGCACGGCCAACGGCACGGAGCTCGTGCACCACTACCAGAAGTCGCCGCTGCAGATCATGCACCCGCTCTACTACGACCCGGCGCGGCCCGACATGGCGTACACCTACCTGATGTCGACCGGGGCGGGCGTCATGCAGGGCGACCGGCTGCGCACGGACCTGACCTTCGGGCCCGGCACGTCGGCCTTCCTGACGACGACGGCGTACACCCGTGCCATGCGCATGGAGTACGACTACGCCGTCGCTCAGGTCAACGTGGAGGTCGGGGCGGACGCCTACGTCGAGTACCTGCCGGAGCCGGTCATCGCGTTCGCCGACACCCGCATGTACCAGCGCACCCGTGCGCGCGTGGACCCGTCGGCGACGCTCGTCGTCGCGGACACGTTCGTCGCCGGCCGCCTGGCCCGGGACGAGCGCCACCGGTACAGCGCGCTCGCGGCCGACCTGGAGATCCGCCGTCCGGACGGCACCGTGGTGGCGGTCGACCGCCTGCGGCTCGTCCCCGAGGACGGCGCGACGGGCGGTCTCGCGGTGCTCGACGACCACGACGTCGTCGGCTCGCTCTACGTCGTGACGCCGCTGGCGGCGGCCCGCGAGCTCGCGGACCTCCTGCACGCCGAGCTCACCGACGGCCCCGACGTGCTGTTCGGCGTCAGTGCGCTGCCCGGTGACGCAGGCGTCTGGATGCGGGTCCTGGGCGACGGGACCGCACCGGTCGCGGACGCGCTGCGGCTCGCGTGGCAGGCGCTGCGCCTGCGGCTGACCGGACTGCCCGCACCTGTGGTGCGCCGAACCTGACGACCACGGTCCACCACGCGCCGCCCGCCGGGCCGGCACGGACCCGAAGGAGGCATCATGGCTGCCACGCATCCTGAGCCCGTCAAGACACGACTGGGCGAGGCCGTCGAGCCGAACTCGCTGGCGCGCGGCCCCTCGCAGATCTTCTTCCAGAGCAACACCTGGACGGGACTGCTCATCCTGGCGGCGTTCGTCGTCGCCGACTGGCGCATGGCCGTGCTCGTCGCGATCGGCGCCATCGCGTCGACGGTGGGCGGCGCGCTCATCGGCGCGACCGACATGCGCGCGGGGATGCAGGGGTTCTGCGGCGCGCTCGTGGGCGCCGCCGTGTTCGTCGCGCTCGGCGGCCAGGGCTGGTCGTACCCCATCGCCCTCGTCGGCGGGCTGCTGTGCGCGCCGGTCACCTGGTTCTTCGTCTGGCTCTTCTCCACCCAGCCGCTCGCCCGGTTCAACCTCCCGGCCACGACGGCACCGTTCTGCATCGTCGCCGGTGTCATGCACGCGACGACCGCCGAGCTGCAGGTGCGGTCCCCGGCCGTGCACGTGACCGACGGGACGGTCGCGACGTTCCTGCGCTCGCTCCTGACCAACGTCTCCGAGGTCGTCCTGGTCAGCAGCGTGTGGGCCGGTGCGCTGATCCTGCTCGGGCTGTTCATCGCGTCGTGGAAGGTGGGCCTGGCCGCGATCATGGGCAGCGTCGTCGGCAGCCTGTGCGCGCTCGTGCTCGGCTGGTCGCAGGCGGACCTCGGCGAAGGGCTCGCCGGGTACTCCGGGGTCCTGACCGCCATCGCGCTGTCGGTGGTGTTCCTGCGCAGCAGCGCCGCCTCGTGGCTGTACGCGGTGGTCGGCACGATCGTGACGGCCGTGGTGACGCTCGCCCTCAACGACGCCACGGACGCACCCCACTACACCTGGCCGTACATCCTCACGACGTGGGTCTTCCTGATCCTCGCCACCGCCATCCCCGCCCTGCGGCGCCCCTAGCCCGCCGCGCAGCCCGCCGGACGGCACTGACCGAAGGACGACGAGGAGAGGGGTGGGCGTGGGGACGGTGTGGTGGGTGCTCGGGATCGTGGTGCTCGGGGCCACGCTGCTCGACGTCTTCCTGACGGCGCTCAACTACGACGAGTCGGGCTTCCTGTCCGGCCGGCTCGCCAGGAGGCAGTGGCAGCTGACGAGGACGTTCACGCGGAGGCTGTCGCGCCGGTGGCGTCCGCTCGCGCTGCGTCAGGTCACGGGCCTGCAGATCATCGCCGGCGTCCTGCTCTGGATCTTCGGGACGGTGCTCGGCTACGGCCTCATCTACTACGGCCTGATGACGCCCAACGCCTTCTCCGTCAGCGGGACGGGGGCCGGCCGCAACCTGTTCAGCGCCATGTACTTCAGCGCGGCGCAGCTCGCCACGGTCGGTGGCTCCTCCCTGACCGCCGAGACCGACCTGCTGCGCTTCCTGAGCATCGCGGAGTCCCTGACCGGCGTGATCCTGATCTCGCTGATCCTGACCTTCCTGCTGGGCGTGTACTCGGTCATCGACGACCTGAACCAGCTGTGCACCCCGTTCGCCACTGCCGAGCGCGGCGCGGGATCCGCGGTGACGACGCTGCGGCCCTACCTGCGCGACGGGCAGGCGGACGGGCTGGACGGGCACCTCGACAGCATCTCGGACGCGCTGTCCTCCTATACCGACGGCGTGCGCCTGCACCACTCCGCCTACTACTTCCAGAGCGGCCGGGACCGGTTCGCCCTGCCCTATGCGCTGCGCATGATCGCGGGCACCCTGGGGGCGCTGCGCTGGGGGCTGCCCACCGGGCACCCGGGGGCTACCGTGCCTGCGCTCGCGCCGCTGGAGTTCCAGTTCCTGGAGTTCGGCCAGTACCTGCAGGACACCGTGCGCTGGAAGAGCACCGGGACCGCCCCGGGGGTCCTCGACGCGGAGACGTTCGCCAGGATCGCGCGCGGCACGCCGCGCAGCGGCGAGCACGACCGCTGGGTCGCGCAGTTCGTGCGGATGGAGCACGAGCTGGCCCCGCTCGTCGGCGCGGACCCCCTGGCGGACATCGACGACGCCTACCGGCGTTACAGCAGCTGGCTGCCGTTCGCGTACCGGGCGGACGAGATCACCAACGGCGTCAGCCGAGACCTCGACTACCAGCCCGTCATCGTCTCGTCCACACCCGTCTCGCTGCTCGACGAGCGCAACCCCGTGGCACTGCGCAACGTCGAGGGCTACCTGACGGACCCGGCACGCCAGCCCGAGCCGGCCCCGGAGCACGGTGCGCGCAACGGCGGCGCGGCGCGGCGCCTGGCTCGGCGGATCTCGGTCTCCGACCCCGGCTACACGCGCCTGCGCTCTGCCGCCCAGGCGCTCCTCGCGGCCGTCGCCGCAGCCCTGACGACGTACCTGCTGCTGCGGGCGACACGGTCCGACGTCGACCTGCGGCCCGTGATCTTCGGCGGTTTCGTCGCGATGCTGGGCTCGGGGCTCATGGTCGACCGGACCACCCGAGCGCGCCGCGGGACGCAGCTGCTGCTCTTCGTCCCGGTGGCCGCCGTCGTGGCGCTCGGGGCGCTCGCGGCCCGCTCGCACGTGTGGACCGGCGTGCTCGCGGTCGTCGTCGCGGCCGGCGGCGCCTGGGCCGCGCGCTTCGGGCCGCGGTGGGCCGCGCTCGGCTCGTCGACGTTCATGGTGTTCTACTACGCGCTGCTCATGCGGCTGCAGGCCGACGACATCGTCATGTACCTCGTGGGCGCGGCCGTCGGGGTCGCCTGGGCCTACCTGCTCGTGCAGGTGCTGCTGCCCGAGCGGCCCGACCGCGTGCTGCGTGCGGGCCTCGCCGCCTTCCGGCGCGAGGTCGGCGGCTGCCTCGACGTCCTCATCGACGCCGTGTCGTGGGGCCGCTGGGACTCCGACATCGCCCGGCGGGTCGCCGTCGCGATGCGCGAGCTCGACCGCGGCAGCGCGTTCCTGGCCGGACGGCTCACGGGCGACGCGACGAGCGACTCGCGGACGGCCGCCGCGCTGCGGCTGCACGCGTTCAGCACGACGGTCGCGACCACGCACCTGGTCGACGCGGCGCAGGCGGTGACCGGCGCGACCATGTCCCTCGAGCTGCGCGGGCGGCTCGCGGGCCGTCTGGAGCTGCTGGAGGCGCACAGCGTGCAGCAGGATGCCGCCGGGACCAGCATGCCGGCAGGTTCACGGGCCGTCCCGTGGTCCTCCGACCCGCCGTCACCCGACTGGCCCCAGCCGGCGCGGGCGATGCACGCGGCGACGAACGAGCTGCACTCGGCGCTCGAGGCGCTCTCGCGCACCGCCGCGGGCGACACCACGGGGATGGACGAGCTCGACCAGCGGGACGCCCCGGACGAGGTCGCGGCTCCCGCGCGGCCGGCGCCCCCGTCGCGGAACGTGCTCACGCCGTCCACCCGTCGCGCCGTGCAGCTGGCCCTGGCCGTAGGCGTGGGCGTCGTCATCGGTGACCTGGTGTCCGGCACGCACCAGTACTGGGCGATGTTCGCAGCCTTCACCGTGCTGGGCGGGTCGAGCGGCGAGACCTTCGTCAAGGCCTGGCAGCGGGTGCTCGGCACCGTGGCGGGCGCGCTGGTCGGCTTCGGCCTGGCGATCGCCACGGGGGGCGACCCGGCCGTCATGCTCCCGCTGCTCGGGCTCGCGGTGTTCGCGTCGACCTACTTCCGCCCCGTGTCCACGGCCCTGCAGACGTTCTTCACCATGACGATCTTCGCGGTCATCTACGAGTTCCTCGGCCGCCTGACCACCCTGACGGTCGAGGTCCGGGTGCTGGAGACCGTGCTCGGCGCGCTCGCGGCCGTCGTGATCGCCGCCGTCGTGCTGCCGCTGCGCACCCACGCGCTCGTGGACCGGGACCTGGCCCAGCTCGTGCGCGACATGCGACCGCTCATGGACGCCGCGCTCGCCCGGCTCGAGGGCACGGACACGACGCCCGCGACGCCCATGAACAACCAGCTCCTGGTCGTGGACCAGGACATGCACAAGCTCGAGAAGACGTCGGCACCGCTGCGCGGGTCGGCCGGCTCGCTCGTCGCGGGCGACGTCGACGCGCGGCTGACCGCGGTGTGGTCCCTGACCTACGACCTGCGCTTCCTCGTCCGGGCGGTCGCCCAGACGACGACGCCGCGGGCCGGCCTCGACCCCCAGGACTGGGCCGCGCTGCGCGGCAGCGTGGACGACAGCCTCGAAGCGCTCCAGGCGGTGCTCGAGCACCGCTCGCCCCCGGCGGTCCAACCCGGTTTCGGCTTGACGGTCGACGACGACCCCGCCGCGCCGCCGGCCACCCCCGAGGTGGCGATCCTCCGTCGCCTGGAGCGGATCCAGCAGACGCTCGTCGTGCTCGTCGGCGACCTCGACCCCGGGGCGGTCCGCCCCGTGGACGAGACGGCGGAGGCCGCCACGTGAGGCGGTGATCCCGCGCCGCACCGCTGCGTGACGAGCCCTCAGCCCAGCCGTTCGTCCGTCGGTTCGACGGCACGGACCGTGCGCGCGAGCGCCAGCATCTCGTCGAGCGAACCGACGACGGCCGTGAGGCGGTAGCGGGCGCCGCCCGCGGTCCAGGCGAGCTGCGCACCGCCCTGGCCGTGCTCGGTCCAGGCGGCAGGGACGCCGTCGAGGTCCACGACCTGGTCGCCGAAGGCGGCGACCCGCGCCTCGACGGGTTCGAGAGCGGGTGTCGTCACCTCGAGGTACATGTACTCCCGGCTGGTCACCTCGAGCAGGCCGCCGTCCTGTTCCACGAAGGTGCTCTCGTCGCCCGCGTACTCCGCGATCCAGGTGTAGGTCGGTTCCTCGCCCACCGCGGGGTCGGTGACCGGCGCGGCGGTGAACCCGGCAGGTGTGCTGTCCTGCAGCAGGGCACCGTCGGCGTCGAACGCGAGCGCGTCGAGCACGGCGACCGTGTCCTCGACCGGCATGCCGTCCGACTCGGCGTACCAGCGCACGCCGTCGTCGTCGATCCACGTGATCCGCTGGCGCGGGCGCCCGTCGTCGTTGACCCAGGCCAGTGCGTGCCCGGCGACGCCCCGGACGGACTGTTCCCTCGCACGGCCCACCTCCTCGACCGCCGTGACCGGGTCGGTGGCCACGTCTCGGTAGACGTTGACGCCCCGGGTGGTCGCGGCGTCGTACACGACGGCGGCGGCGACGGCGGTGGGGCAGTGACGGTCCGCGGCGTACGCCCACACGTGGTCCGGTCGGCGCTCGCCGACCAGGTCCATGACCGAGCCGATCGGGCCCGATGCCCACAGGTCACGGTCGACGGCGTGGGCGGTCTCGGAGCCGAGGACCTCGGGCGTGCAGGACGCGTCGTCGGCGGCCGCGGCCGGGAGGAGCCCGGTGGTCAGGGGACCGAGCGGTGCGCCCGGTGCGGCGGCGGAAGGATTCTCGCCGCCGCCGGTGAGCCCTCCGAGGTCGTGCGCGGTGGGCAGGATGACCGCCGCGGCGGTCACGCTCAGCGCGGCGGCTCCGGCCAGGGCCAGCCGGCGCACGTGCCGGCGCCGGTGCGCCGTTCCCGGCCGGGGTGCCGGCGAGCCGTGCTGCTGCGCCGCGACCTCGCGCTCGAACGCCGCGCGCGCACGCGTGAGCCCGTCGGGGTCGACGGGGGACTGGGGGGCGAGCGCGGTGACACGCTCGAAGGCGTCGATGGTCATGGGGTGCCTCCAGGGCCGGCCGGAGCGATGGCGGGGTGGGTGGTGCGCAGATCCGGCAGGGATGGGTCGGGGCCGTCCAGCAGCCGGGCGAGCTGTTTACGGGCCCGGGAGAGCCGGACGTCGAACGTCGCGACGCGGCAGCCCGCGGCCGCGGCGGCCTGGGTGCGGCTCAGGCCGTCCCAGGCCACCAGCAGCAGCGCCTCCCGATGCTTCTCGGAGAGCTGGGCGAGGGCCAGCAGCACGTGCTCGCGTTCCGTGACCGCCACGTCGACGCCGGCGACGGCCTGCTGCCGGGCCACGTTGCCGAGGCGCTGCTCGAGGGCCTGCGAACGGCCGGCCGTCCGGTGCTGATGGCGGATCACGTTGCGCGCGACGGTGAGCAGCCAGGGCAGGACGTCGCCGCAGCGGCGCCAGGCGACGAGGAACGTCTCGGAGACGACCTCCTGCGCCGCGTGCGGGTCGACGTGCCGCAGCGCGTACGCCTGCACGCGGTGGGCGTACGCGCGCCACCACTCGACGACGACGTCCTCGGGTGCGGGAGGAGGTTCAGGTGGGGGTGCGGGTGGGGACATCCCCGCCCCCGACGAGTGGCTCATACCCGGAGTTGCCCAGACACACCGCGGAACTTACCGTGCGGCCGTCGCGGGTTTCCCGGGCGAGTGGCTGCGGGCCGTGCCTAGCGTCGAAAGTCCCCTGCACAAACCGAGGAGGGTTCATGGCAGCCGAAGACGTCAACCAGATCGCCGTCGTCACCGGGGCGTCGAGCGGGATCGGGCTCGAGCTCGCCCGCGAGCTCCTCGACCACGGGTTCGACGTGATCGTCAGCGCCGAGGACGACGCCCTCACGGCAGCGGCACAGGAGCTCGCGCTGAGCGGCGCCCGCGTCGACGCCGTGCGGGCCGACCTGACGACCAGCGAGGGTGTGGAGACCCTGGTGGAGGCGGTGCACGCCGTCGGGAGGCCGGTCGACGTCCTCGCGCTCAACGCGGGCGTGGCGAACGGCGGCCCGTTCCTCGAGACGCCGCTCGAGCGCGACCTCGAGGTGATCGCGCTCAACGTGACCGCCGTCGTCCACCTGGCGAACCGGCTGGTACCACCGATGGTCGAGCGCGGCGAGGGCAGGGTGCTCATCACCTCGTCCGTCGCCGCCGAGATGCCGGGGCCGTACTACGCGACCTATGCGGCGTCGAAGGCGTTCACGCTGTCCTTCGCGGAGGCGCTGCGCCACGAGCTCAAGGACACCGGCGTCACCGTCACGGCGCTGCTGCCCGGCCCTACCGACACGGACTTCTTCGAGTCGAGCGGCATGGAGGGCACGCCGGTCGACCGGAGCGGCAAGGACGACCCGGCCAAGGTCGCGCGCGAGGCGTACGAGGGCCTGATGAAGGGCAAGGGCAAGGTCGTCGTCCGGTCGCTCAAGACGCGCGCGCAGACCGCGCTGGCCTCCGTGCTGCCGCAGCCCGCGAGCGCCGCCGTGCACGCGGCCAGCACCAAGCCTCCCGAGAAGTAGCGCTCCGGAAAGCCGGGCAGACAGACGACGGGTGGCGCCCCCAGCGGGGCGCCACCCGTCGCGCCGTGGTGGGGCGTGAGCCGTCAGGCGACGTCGCCGCGCCAGGCGCCGGTCTCGACACCGCGCGACTCGATGAACGCCTTGAGCCGCTCGAGATCGCCCGCGACGCGCCGGTCGTCGGCCTGCAGCACGCTGCCCGCCTTCTCGACCAGGCCCTCGGGCGACCACTCGAGCTGCACCGTGACCCGCGTCTGCGTGTCGCTCAGCCGGTGGAACGTGACCACACCGGCGTGCTCGGGGCCCGAGGTGCTCGTCCAGGCGACGCGCTCGTCGGGGTGCTGCTCGGTGATCGTCGCGTCGAACTCCCGCTCGACGCCGCCGATGCTGGTCTTCCAGCGGGTGTGCGTGTCGTCGAGCTGGGTGATCTTCTCGACGCCCTCCATGAAGCGGGGGAACTCCTCGAACTGCGTCCACTGGTCGTACACGGTGGTCACCGGGACGTCCACGTCGATCGACTTCGTGACGCTGGCCATCTGAGTCTCTCCTTCCGTCGGAACTCCCTACCGTGGCCGATCGGCGTGCCACTCGCGCGTCGGCGCTCGAGGGGTCCGAGTCAGGTCCCGGGTCAGAGTCCGGTCAGGAGGCCCAGCGTCTGAGCAGGCAGGGGACGGTCGGAGTAGACGAGCCGGACCGCGTCGGGGTTCTCGTTGCCCGCGTCGGGGCCCCGCCAGGCCAGCGTGAGCCCGGCCCGCTCGGCGGTCGCCTTCGACGCCGCGTTGTGCTCGAGCAGGAACGCGATGACGGGAAGCTCGGGGCGCACCTGGACGGCGGCGTCCCGTCCGGCCCTCGCCAGCTCGGTCGCGAAGCCCTGGCCCTGCTGTTCCGGTCGGAGCCGGTAGTAGGTGTTCCACGCCCGGCCGCCCGCGACCACGCGAACTCCTCCGATGCCGACGAACGCGCCGTCGTCCCGCCGTCGGGCGGTCCAGTACGCCAGCCCGTCGCGGTGCCAGCCCTCGGCGTACGCGGCGACGTCGCGCGCCGTCTGCTCGCGGTGGTGATGGATCCCTTGGGGGAAGTGCTCCCAGACCCGCGGGTCGGAGTGCAGCGCGAAGAGATCGTCGAGGTCCTCGTGCCTCACCGCGGCCAGGTCGAGGCGCTCGGTGACGGTGCGGCGGAGGTCGGGCGGACCGGAAGTCACCGGGCCACCCTAGGGCCGGTGTCGGACGCGCAGGGCAGACTCGTCCCATGACGGAACGGATGATCGCGGTGCGGGGAGCCGAGCTGTGCGTCGAGACGTTCGGGCGCCCCGGCGACCCGGCGATCGTCCTGCTGGCCGGCATCGGGAGCTCGATGGACGGGTGGGACCCGGCGTTCTGCGCACGGCTGGCGGCCGGTGACGCGTCGGGTGGGCGTCTCGTCGTCCGTTACGACCAGCGCGACACGGGGCGCTCGACGGCGTGGCCCGCGGGCCGGCCCGGATACTCGGCCACGGACCTCACGGAGGACGCCGCTGCGGTGGTCGACGCCGTGGCCGGTGGCCGGGCGCACGTCGTCGGCATCTCGGCGGGAGGCGGGATCGCACAGGAGCTCGCCGCCTGGTACCCCGAGCGCGTCCAGAGCCTGACGCTGATCTCGACGAGCCCCGTGGTGGGCCGCGAGGACCTGCCGCCCCCGTCCCCGCACCTGAGCGCGATGTTCTCCGACCCGCCGCCGCCACCGGACTGGGCGGACGCGGAAGCCGTCGTCGAGCACATGGTCGGGGACGAACGGGCCTATGCGGGCCCGGGCTTCTTCGACGAGGACGCCGCGCGGGCGACCGCGCGACGCGTGGTGGCCCGCTCCAGGGACCTGGAGGCGGCCGCGACCAACCCGTGGATCCTGGCCGAGGGCGACGGACCGCAGGTCAGCATGGGCGACATCGTCGCGCCGACGCTCGTCCTGCACGGCACCGCCGACCCCTTGTTCCCCGGACGGCACGCCGAGGCCGTCGTCGCCGCGATCCCCGGCGCTCGGCTGATGTGGCTCGCCGGCGTGGGCCATCAACCGCCGCCACCGGCCACGTGGGGAGTCGTGGTGCCCGCGATCCTCGAGCAGTCCGCCGCGAGCCGCTGACCAGGGGAGCGGGCGCGCTCAGTCCTCGCGCGGGTGCAGGCGGAGGGTCGTGAGCTCCTGGCCCTCGCCCACGACGGTGCCCACGATCTGTGGTCCGTGGCTGTCGTACTTCGCGTGGTACGCCGCGTCGACCGCGTCCCGGACCTCGGCCCCGGCCTGCTCGAACGTCACGTCCTTCTCGACGCCGCCGGCGCGCACCCGGCCGCGGCCGCTCGCCAGCGCGTGCCTGAACCAACCGTTCCGCGGACCGTAGGCCGAACGGATGAAGATCTCGTCGCCGACGCGCACCACCCAGATCGTCGTGTACGGCCGCAGAGAGCCGTCCTGCCGCACCGAGGAGACCTCCAGCTCCTCGGCCGCACCGACCCGGTCGAGCTCGTCCGCCGTCCATGCCGCCATCGGATCCTCCTCGTCCCCGCACCAGCCTCGCCGCTCGGGCACGGTTCCGCACGCGGGGGGTGCGAGGGCTCCAGTGGCAGTCCCGAGATTGCGGACTTAGCGTCGAATGACGCCGCGACGACGCGGAGCATCCGACGTGAAAGAGGGCTGACATGGCAACGCTCACCGTGTGGAAGTTCAACAGCGTGGACGGCGCCGAACGGGCGCAGCGGCTGCTGGCCGACCTGCAGAAGCAGGAGCTCATCCAGGTCCACGACTCGGCGACCGTGTCGTGGGAGGAGGGCAAGAAGAAGCCCAAGACCCGTCAGTCCCAGAGCCTGACCGCGATGGGCGCCCTGGGCGGGACGTTCTGGGGGCTGCTGTTCGGCCTGATCTTCTTCGTCCCGCTCCTGGGTGCGGCGGTCGGCGCGGCGGCGGGCGCCATCGGCGGCGCGCTGACCGACGTCGGGATCGACGACGACTTCATCGACTCGGTGCGCAGCAAGGTGACGCCTGGCACGTCGGCACTCTTCGCCCTGACGTCGGACGCCGTGGTCGACCGCGTCCACGAGGCCTTCGCCCAGGAGGGGTTCCAGGGTGAGCTGGTCCAGACGAACCTGTCCGCGCAGGAGGAGGCCAAGCTGCGCGAGGCCTTCGACGAGAGCGCCTGACGCCCGCACAACCCAGCGTGCACGACCGGCCCTGCGGCCTCTAGTCCTGGCCGCGGGGCCGGTCGTCGTCCGGCGCCGCCGTGAGGGGCCCGGGATCGTGCAGCATGTGGGACTGGATGAGCTCGTGCCGCTGCAGGTAGGTGTTGGCCACGGCCTGGATCGTCGCCGCGACGGGCAGGGACAGGAAGGCGCCGAGGGGCCCGAACACGGCCCCGAAGGCCAGCACCACGACGAAGCTCACCGCGGGGTTCATCTCGAGCGCGCGGGCCGAGACCTTGGGCGAGAAGTAGAGGTTCTCGACCTGCTGGTAGCCGATGATGAACGCCAGCACGCCGAGCGCCTGCGGCACGCCCTGCGAGGTGAGCGCGACGACGACCGGCAGCGCACCGCCGATGTACGTGCCGATCGTCGGGACGAACTGCGAGACCACCCCGGTGAACACCGCGAGGGGCAGGGCGTAGGGCGTCTGCAGGATCGCGAGGAAGACGAAGGTCAGGACGCCCGACAGCGCGGCGAGGACGATGCGCGAGTTGATGAAGTCGGAGACCTTGACCTGCGTGATCTCCCAGAGGCGGAGCACCTCTTCCTGACGGTCGGGCGTGAGCCAGCGGCACACGGCGGCGCGGAAGCGCGGCCCGGCCGCCAGCAGGTAGTACGTCACGAGCAGGATCGTCAGCGTCGCGAACACGCCGTTGAGGATCGACGTCCCGACGAGCAGCGCCCCGGAGGCGACGTCCTGGCCGAACTGGTCGACCGCCTGGGCGATCAGGTCGTCCGAGTTGGGCAGCCGGAGGTCGAACCGGTCGGCGGCGAGCTCCTGGATGCCGACATAGAAGTCGGGGACCGCCTGGACGAGCTGGATGAGCTGCTGGACGAAGAGGTTCCCGAACAGTGCCAGCACGACGACGACGACCACGAGCGACCCGATCAGCGCGACGGAGGCCGCGAGCCCTCGTCGCCAGCCGTGCCGCACGAGCCACACGACGATCGGTTCGAGGGCAAGGCCGATGAAGAACGCGATGAGCAGGTTGACGAGCAGCCCTTGGAGCGCACCGAGCGCATTCCAGGCGAAGATGCCGACGAAGACCGCGACGATCGCGAGGAGCAACGCCCTCGGCAGCCAGCGCGGCGCCCGGCGCGCGTCGTGCTGGACCGGCCGGGTGCCCGCGTCAGGGATGCCGGTCCAGGCGTCCGACAGCCGGCGCGGCGGGCTCGACGTCGGGTCCGAGGTCGTCATGGACCGAACGTAGCGCCGGGTCCGCGCGCCCCGCGGAAGGCGCGACGGCTTCCGGATGCCGAACCTGACCAGGGGTGTCACCATCCATATGTCTGCACCATCTCGTTCGAGCATCGGGGTGTTCCATGGCACGGTCGTCGCAGATCAGCGCATGGGTCGGTTGGGTGTGGTTCGCGGGCATCGTGATCCTGACCGTGGGGTTCTTCAACGTGATCAGCGGTCTGGTCGCCGTGTTCTCCTCCGACAGCCTCGTCGGGCTCACCGAGCAAGGGGTCGTCGTGCTCGACGTCTCCACGTGGGGCTGGATCCACCTCGTGATCGGTGTGCTGCTGGTGCTCACGGGCTTCGCGCTGCTCGCCGGCCAGACCTGGGCCCGGGTGGTCGCGATCATCCTCGTGGTCCTCAACGCGATCGCGCAGTTCACCACGCTCCAGGTCACGCCCTGGTGGTCGCTCGTCACGATCGTGCTCGACATCTTCGTGCTCTGGGCGCTCATCGTGCACGGCGACGAGGCGGAGCGCGCCCCGCTCTGATCGGTGACGCCCCGAGCCACTTCACCCATCCGAGAGGAAGTCGCCGCGATGTCGACGTTCACGGTCTGGCAGTTCGACACACCCGAAGGTGCCGAGCACGCGTCGGAGGCGCTGCACGGCGCCGCGAAAGACGGGCTCGTGCGCATCATCGACACCGCCGTCGTGAGCTGGCCCGAGGGAGCCAGCAAGCCGACGACGAAGCACGCTCACCAGGACGAGTGGCGGGGCACCGGCTGGGGCGCGTTCTGGGGCCTGCTGCTCGGTGCGCTGTTCTTCATCCCCGTGATCGGGGTCGCGGCCGGCGCGGCACTCGGTGCGGCCACGAAGGCGATGGCCGCGGTCGGCATCGACTCCGACCAGCTCGACCGCATCCGGGAGAGCGTCACCCCGGGCACGTCGGCACTCTTCGCGGTCACCGAGGAGGGTGACCTCGACCGGGTGGGGGAGAGGTTCCACGGCTTCACCGGCAAGCTGGTGGCGACGAACCTCACCAAGGAGGAGCAGACCCTGCTCCACGAGACGTTCGGCTGACCGGCGCGCAGCCGCGGGCGGCCTCGGCCGCCGCGGTCAGCCGCCGGGGCGGCGTGCGGCCTCGAGCGCGCGACGCCGCTCGAGCCCGTCGAGGACGAGGTCGATCGCGAAGACGAACTCCGCGTCGTCGTCGCACCCACCGAGTGCGCCCGTGTGCGTGACGGCGACGGCGAGCTCGGCCAGGCGCGGGTGTGAGCCGGCCAGCGCGCGGGCCATCGCCTCCGCCTCGTGCGGCGGCGTGTCCCCGCCGTCGTCGTAGAGGTCCTGGCTGAAGCCGAGCACGCGGCTGCCCAGCACGTGGATCGCGTGGTGGGTCAGGGCGACGCTGAACCCGCCGTCGCGCAGGATCCCGAGCAGCGTGTCGAGGTGCCGCAGCTCCGCGGGCGTCGGCGCGGCCCGTGACGACCTCAGCTCGACGGTCCACGGGTGCTCGAGCATGGCCGCCCGGGCCGCCAGCATGGTCGCGCGCGCGGAGGCCTGCCAGCTCCCGGCGTCGGTGACCGGTTCGATCTGCGCGACGACGGCGTCGCTCATGGCGTCGAGCAGGGCGTCCTTGGAACCGACGTGGCGGTAGAGCGACATCGGGTCCACGCCGAGCTCCTGGCCGAGCCGCCGCATGCTCACGGCCTCGATGCCCCCCGCGTCGGCGAGCGCGACGGCCGCGGTGACGATGGCGTCACGGCTCAGCCGCGCGGTTCCCCGCGCGCGGCGCGGCCGGCGTGCGGGAGCCGGGGCGCGGGATGCGGGCGGCGTCGGGGTGGACACGAGCGCGACTCTACCCTTGCCCGTTCTACGCCGTAGGTCTACGCTGTAGGCCTACGGCGTAGACGTCGCGATCGGACCGGTCCGCAGTCGAGGGAGACAGAGCATGGACGGCAACGCAGGTACACCGTGGGTCCCGCCGCGCTGGTTCGTCCGCTCGGCCTGGGCCGTCCATCGCGGGCTGTACCGCGCGACCGGGGGCCGCCACCCGCTGCGCCGCCCCACGCCCGGCGGTGCGTTCGGCATGCTGCGCCTGCGTACCGTCGGACGCCGCACGGGCCAGGAGCGGGCGGTCATCCTCGGGTACGTCGAGGACAGCTCCTCGTACGTCACGCTCGCGATGAACGGGTGGGGCGACCCGCTGCCCGCGTGGTGGCTCAACCTGGCCGCGAACCCCGAGGCGGAGGTCGACACGGTCGACGGGCCGCGCAGGGTGCGAGGGCGCGCGGCGGCCGCGGACGAGCGCGAGCGCCTGTGGGCGGCCCTCTCCCGCTACCGCGGCTGGGGGGACGACATCGACCGGCTCGCGGCGCTGCGCTCGCGCGAGACGCCGGTCGTGGTGCTCGAGCCCCGCTGACGCCGGATCGGTCGTCCGTCGGGCCGTTGAGCGGTGCCGTACCATGGACGGGTTGCCCGTACGCCTGTCGTACGCACCCGCTCCTGCGCCGCAGCAACCTGGCCATCCGTGGCCCGACGCGCGCGCATTGCACCCGACACGTTGGAGACCATCGAAGTGAAGAGCGCCGTCGAGACCATGGACCCCACCAAGGTCAAGCTGACCGTCGAGGTGGAGTACGACGAGCTCAAGCCGAGCATCGAGCACGCGTACAAGCACATCGCGGAGCAGGTCAACATCCCCGGCTTCCGCAAGGGCAAGGTCCCGCCGCGCATCATCGACCAGCGCGTCGGCTGGGGTGCCGTGATCGAGCACGCCGTCAACGACGCGCTGTCCGGCTTCTACCGCCAGGCAGTCACGACCGAGACGCTGCGTCCGCTGGGCCAGCCCGAGGTCGAGGTCACAGAGATCCCCTCCAAGCCCGGCGAAGGTCAGCTGACGTTCACGGCCGAGGTCGAGGTCCGCCCCGAGCTCGAGCTGCCCGAGCTGTCGACGATCGACGTCGTCGTCGAGCCCAAGGAGGTCTCGGAGGAGGACGTCGCCGAGCGGCTCGACGCGCTGCGCGAGCGCTTCGGCACGCTCGTGGGCGTCGACCGCCCGGCCACCGACGGCGACTACATCGTCATCGACCTCAAGGCCGTCATCGGCGACGAAGAGGTCGACTCGGTCTCCGGTGTGTCGTACCAGATCGGCTCGGGCAACATGCTCGAGGGCCTCGACGAGGCGCTGACCGGTCTGTCGTCCGGTGAGACGACGACGTTCTCGACCAACCTCGCGGGCGGCGAGCACGAGGGCGAGGAGGCGGTCGTCACGGTGACCGCGACGTCCGTCAAGGAGCGCGAGCTGCCCGAGGCCGACGACGACTTCGCCCAGCTGGCGTCGGAGTTCGACACGCTCGAGGAGCTCAAGAACGACCTGCGCGAGCAGGTCGCCTCGATCAAGACGTCGAACCAGGCCGTGGCTGCCCGCGACCTGCTGCTCGAGAAGCTGCTCGAGGCCGTCGAGGTCCCCGTCCCGCAGGGCGCCGTCGAGGCCGAGGTGCACCGCCACCTCGAGTCCGAGGGCCGCCTCGAGGACGACGAGCACCGCGCCGAGGTCACGACCGACGCCACGAACGCGCTGCGCAACCAGATCCTGCTGGACACGCTGGCCGAGAAGCTGCAGGTCCAGGTGGGCCAGGGCGAGCTCGTCGAGTACCTCGTGCAGAGCTCGCGCCAGTACGGCATGGACCCCAACCAGTTCATCCAGACGCTCGACCAGGGCGGCCAGATCCCCGCGATGGTCGGTGAGGTGGCCCGCTCCAAGGCGCTCGCCGTCGCGCTGCGCCAGGTCGAGGTGAAGGACACCGACGGCGAGGCCGTCGACCTCAGCGAGTTCATCGGCTCCGACGAGGAGGACGCCGCGGCTGCCGCCGCGGAGGCCGGCGACAGCGCCGAGTCCGCCGAGTCGGCCGAGAGCGCGGAGTCGGCCGAGAGCGCCGAGTCGGCGGAGTCCGCCGAGAGCGCCGACTCCCCGGACGCCCCGAAGGCCTGAGCCGGCTCACACCCCGGCTCGACGACGGCCCGCACACCTCTCGACCGAGGGTGCGGGCCGTCGTCGTACGGATGCGCGGCGGGCCATGTGCGCCCGCAGCGAAAAGGCGCCGACCGGGGACGTTCAGGCTTCGGAGCCACGTTAGGGTCAAGCGACAGCGATCAGAAGGAGACGGACGTGAACGACCTGCTGCGGACGGACGGAATGCCACCGGTGGCGCGCGCCGAGGCACCGGCCCTCGGGCTCAACGACTCCATCTACAACCGGCTCCTCAAGGAGCGCATCATCTGGCTCGGCTCGGAGGTGCGTGACGACAACTCGAACGCGATCTGCGCCCAGATGATGCTGCTCGCGGCCGAGGACCCGGACAAGGACATCTGGCTGTACATCAACAGCCCCGGCGGCTCCATCACCGCGGGCATGGCGATCTACGACACCATGCAGTTCATCCAGCCCGACGTCGCGACGGTCGCCATGGGCATGGCGGCGTCGATGGGGCAGTTCCTGCTCTCGTCCGGCGCGAAGGGCAAGCGTTACGCGACGCCGCACGCGCGGGTCATGATGCACCAGCCGTCGGGCGGCATCGGCGGCACCGCCACCGACGTCCGCATCAACGCCGAGCTGATCATGCACATGAAGAAGGTGCTCTCCGATCTCACGGCCGAGCAGACCGGCCAGCCGATCGAGCGGATCCTGCGGGACAACGACCGCGACAAGTGGTTCACCGCTCCCGAGGCGCTCGAGTACGGCTTCATCGACCACGTCGTCGCCAACGCTGCCTCCGTGTCCGGTGGTGGCGGGATGAACCCGAACTGACGAGGCCGCGTCCCGAGGACCCACCCAGACTTTCACCAGGGAGAACCACCGTGAACTACTCCGACGAGTATCAGTTCGCCATGACGGCCCAGCGCCTCGGAGGCGCCTGGGCGCGTCCCGGGGGCGTCGCGATGCCGAACGGCGCGCCGACGTCCCGCTACATCCTTCCGCAGTTCGAGGAGCGCACCGCCTACGGCTTCAAGCGCCAGGACCCGTACACCAAGCTCTTCGAGGACCGCATCATCTTCCTCGGCGTGCAGGTGGACGACGCCTCGGCCGACGACGTCATGGCCCAGCTCCTGGTCCTCGAGTCCCAGGACCCGGACCGCGACATCATGATCTACATCAACAGCCCGGGTGGCTCCTTCACGGCCATGACCGCGCTGTACGACACGATGCAGTTCGTCAAGCCGCAGATCCAGACCGTGTGCCTGGGCCAGGCGGCGTCGGCCGCGGCGGTCCTGCTCGCAGCCGGGCAGAAGGGCAAGCGCCTGGCACTGCCCAACGCGCGCGTGCTCATCCACCAGCCCGCGATAGAGGGCGGTGCGTACGCGCAGGCCTCGGACATCGAGATCCACGCGAACGAGCTCATCCGCATGCGCGAGTGGCTCGAGGAGACGCTCGCCAAGCACTCCGAGAAGCCGGTGGACGTCGTCCGCGAGGACATCGAGCGCGACAAGATCCTCACGGCCGCCCAGGCGAAGGACTACGGCCTGGTCGACCAGGTGCTCGAGTCGCGCAAGCCGCAGGCACTCGTGGCACGCTGAGCACGGTCGACAAGCAGGCGACCCAGGGCCAAAAACCCTGATGGGAAGGCCCTGGGTCGCGACGCACCGGGCAACTCGGCTGACAATGCGGCCACCGTGGTGTGGAATGGTCGCAGAAGTCTTCCTCGAGACAAGGAGACGCTGGTGGCACGGATCGGTGACGGCGCTGACCTGCTGAAGTGCTCGTTCTGCGGAAAGTCGCAGAAGCAGGTCAAGAAGCTCATCGCAGGGCCGGGTGTGTACATCTGCGACGAGTGCATCGACCTGTGCAACGAGATCATCGAGGAGGAGCTCGGCGAAGCCGCTGAGGTCGGTCTCACGGAGCTGCCCAAGCCCCGCGAGATCTTCGAGTTCCTCGAGCAGTACGTGATCGGCCAGGAGTCGGCGAAGCGCGCGCTGGCGGTGGCGGTCTACAACCACTACAAGCGCGTCCAGGCCGGCGGAGCACGCGAGGCGGACGACCACATCGAGATCGCCAAGTCGAACATCCTCCTCATCGGCCCGACGGGCACGGGGAAGACGTACCTGGCGCAGACGCTCGCCAAGATGCTCAACGTCCCGTTCGCGATCGCGGACGCCACGGCCCTGACGGAAGCGGGCTACGTGGGCGAGGACGTCGAGAACATCCTGCTCAAGCTCATCCAGGCCGCGGACTACGACGTCAAGAAGGCCGAGACGGGCATCATCTACATCGACGAGGTCGACAAGGTGGCCCGCAAGGCCGAGAACCCGTCGATCACGCGCGACGTGTCCGGTGAGGGCGTGCAGCAGGCGCTGCTCAAGATCATCGAGGGAACGACGGCGTCGGTGCCGCCGCAGGGCGGGCGCAAGCACCCGCACCAGGAGTTCATCCAGATCGACACGACCAACGTGCTGTTCATCGTCGCCGGCGCGTTCGCCGGCCTCGACGACATCGTCGCCGCCCGCGCGCGCAAGCGCGGCATCGGCTTCAGCGCTCCGATGGAGTCGGGCGCCGACGAGAACCTCTTCGCCGAGGTCCGGCCCGAGGACCTGCAGAAGTACGGGCTCATCCCCGAGTTCATCGGGCGCCTGCCCGTGATCGCCTCGGTGTCCCCGCTCGACCGTGACGCCCTCGTGCGCATCCTGACCGAGCCGCGCAACGCGCTCGTCAAGCAGTACCAGCGCATGTTCGAGATCGACGCGGTCGAGCTCGAGTTCGACGACGACGCCGTGGACGCCATCGCCGAGCAGGCGCTCCTGCGCGGGACGGGCGCACGCGGGCTGCGGGCGATCATGGAAGAGGTGCTCCAGCAGGTCATGTTCGACGTGCCGAGCCGTGACGACGTCGCGCGCGTCGTGATCACGCGCGACGTCGTGCTGGAGAACGTGAACCCGACGATCGTGCCGCGCACGTCCCCGGTCCGGGGCCGCACACCGCGCGAGAAGACGGCGTAGCCCGGCGCCGGCCGAGAGCCGGCGCAGGGCCGCGCGTCAGGCGCGGACGGTGGCCTTGTCCTGCGGCTCTGCCGGGCGCCCGTAGAGCGCGTCGATCGTGTCTGCGAAGTCGGAGATCACCAGCGCCCGCTTCACCTTGAGGGACGGCGTGAGGTAGCCGTTCGCCTCGGTGAAGTCCTCCTCGAGCACGTGGATCTTGCGGACCGACTCGGCGCGGGACACGGCGTCGTTGGCCCGCTCCACGGCCCGGTCGAGGGCGGCGAGCACGGCGGGGTGCTCACGTGCCTCCGCCACCGTCATGGACGGCAGACCGTGCGTGGTGAGCCAGCCGGGCAGCATCTCGGCGTCGAGCGTGACGAGTGCGGCGATGAACGGCCGCTGGTCGCCGACGGCCACGACCTGGGAGACCAGCGGGTGGGCCCGCAGCCCGTCCTCGAGGACGGCCGGAGCGACGTTCTTGCCCCCCGCGGTGACGATGATCTCCTTCTTGCGGCCGGTGATGCGCAGGTAGCCGTGCTCGTCGAGCGAGCCGAGGTCGCCCGTGCGGAACCAGCCGTCCTGCAGCGCCTCGGCCGTGAGCTCGGGCCGGTTGCGGTACCCGCGGAAGATGTGCGGCCCGGCGAGGAGGATCTCGCCGTCGGCGTCGATGCGGATCGAGGTGCCCGGGAACGCCGGGCCGACGGTGCCGATCTCGAACCGGCTCAGCAGGTTGACCGCTGTCGGTGCCGTCGTCTCCGTGAGCCCGTAGCCCTCGAGCACGGTGATCCCCGCGCCCCGCAGGAAGTGGCCGAGCCGGACCCCGAGCGGTGCACCACCGGAGATCGCGAACCTCACCTGGCCGCCCATCGCGGCGCGCAGCGGTGCGAGCACGAGCCGGTCGGCGACCGCGTGCTGGAGCCGCAACGGCACGGGCACGGTTCCGGCGTCGAGCGCCCGCGAGTACGCGCCCGAGACGTGGGCCGCCCAGTGGAAGATGCGCCGCTTGATGCCCGCGCCGGCCTTCTGCTCGGCAGCGTTGTAGACCTTCTCGAACACGCGCGGCACGGCCAGCAGGAAGGTGGGCCGGAACGAGCCGAGGTCGGGCACGAGGTTCTTCACGTCGGGGGAGTGGCCCAGCACGGAGGACGAGCTGATGACCGCGACCTGGATGAGCCGGGCGAACACGTGGGCGAGCGGAAGGAACAGGATGGTGCGCGACCCGTCGGCCTCGAGCAGCTCGGGGAGCGCGACCCGCGCGTTCATCGCGAGGTGGGCGAAGTTGCCGTGCGTGAGCTCGGCGCCCTTGGGCCGGCCCGTCGACCCCGACGTGTAGATGATCGTCGCCAGGTCGTCGCGGCGCACGGCCTGCCGACGCCGGCGTACCGCGTCCGCGTCGACCTCGTCGCCGGCCGCCAGGAGCCGCGCGAC
>Ga0233363_1000336_pt1 | contig 21843 bp, 20 predicted proteins | sample ElkDunMinimDraft_18_FD_191534 | JGI IMG/M metagenome (GOLD analysis project Ga0233363, IMG submission 191534) | Fecal eukaryotic communites from dung pellets of Tule Elk in California, USA - Elk Dung C16 | ecosystem: Host-associated > Mammals > Digestive system > Large intestine > Fecal | place... | reverse complement strand
CCGCGCCTCGAGCGTCGCGAGTTCGTCGGCGTGTGCGCGGATCCGATCGGCGACCTGCCTGAGAAGGGCGCCTCGCTCCCGTGGCGGCAGTGCCGCCCACGCGCGCTGCGCCTTCGCAGCGGATGCGACCGCGGCATCGACGAGGGCATCGTCCGCCGCCTCGACCGTCGCGAGCACCCGGCCTGTCGCCGGCTCGTGCACGTCGAACACCTCGCGCGGGCCGTCCGGGACGAAGCGTCCGTCGATGAAGGAGCTCCATCGCCCTCGGGCGAGGGGCGGGTGGCTGCCGTTCACTGCTGTCGGGGTGGATGTCACGGAAGCGCCTCTGTCGATCGGAATGGGTCTCGCCCGTCACACGAGCAGGGACAGGGGGTGTTGGATGCGGTCGGTGAACTCCGCCAGCCACTGGGCGGCGAGCGCACCGTCGAGCACGCGGTGATCGGCCGAGAGGGTGACGGTCAGGACCGTCGCCACGGTCAGCGCGCCGTCCTCGCCGACGACGGGCCGCTTCTGTGCCGCACCGACGGCGAGGATGCCGGCGTGCGGCGGGTTGATGATGGCCGAGAAGCGGGTCGTGCCGTACATGCCGAGGTTGGAGACCGCGAATGAGCCGCCCTCCAGCTCCGCCTGCTTGAGTCCACCCGCCCGCGCGCGCTCGGCCAGATCGCGCACGGTGCGGCTGATGCCGCTGAGCGACAGCCCCTCGACCCCGCGGAGGACAGGCGTCACAAGACCGCCGGGGACCGACACGGCGACGCCGATGTCGACACCCGCGAAGCGGCGCGTCGCCTCGCTCGTCCAGATCGCGTTGGCGTCGGGGACGGCGACCATCGCCGCCGCGACCGCCTTCAGCACGAAGTCGTTGACCGAGATCTTCACGTCGGCGCGCTCGTTGATGCGCGCACGCAGCTCGAGCACCTCATCCACGACGCAGTCCGCCGAGAGGAAGAAGTGCGGCACGGTCGTGGTGCTCTCGGTGAGCCGGCGCGCGATGGCGCGCCGCATCCCCGTGTGCGAGATGTCGGTGAAGGCCGCGGCCGCCTCCGGCTGCGCTTTCATGGCCGGAGCCGCCGGCGCGGCGGTGGCCGGCGCGGCGGGGGCGGATGCCTCCGCGGAACCCGCCGGCAGGTCGTCGAGATCGCGGCGCACGATCCGACCGTTCGGCCCCGAACCCTTCCGACCGGTGAGGTCGATGCCCTTCTCGCGGGCGAGCTTCCGGACGAGCGGGCTCGCGAACAGGCGTCCCGTCCCGCCGCCAGCCGGTGCCGGCGCGGAGGCCTCCGGTGCCGGCGCGGGTGACGGAGCGGGGGCAGGAGACGGGTCCGTCACCGGCTCGCCCGCAGGCTCGAGGGCGGTCTCGGGCTCGGGTGCGGCGGAGGGCGCGAGCTCCGGAACGGCCCCGGCGACGGGAGCAGCGGCGGGAGAGGACGCGCTGGCCGCGGCGACTGCCTCCGCCACGGACTCACCCTCCGCGGCGAGCACGGCGATCGGGGCCCCGACGGCCGTGGCGACGCCGGCATCGACGAGGATCCCCGCGACCACGCCGTCCTGCTCGGCCTCGTATTCGACGACGGCCTTCTCGGTCTCGATCTCGACGATCGCCTGGCCGACCTCGACACGGTCGCCCACGGCGACGAGCCACGTCTGCACCGCGGCCTCGGTCGCGCCCGCGGCGAGTGCCGGCATGCGGATCACGGCGGCCATCAGCGGCCCCCTGCGTTCACGCGCACGCGCTCGAGTCCGTCGGCCACTTCCTCGGTGCGAGCGATCGCGGCGCGCTCGAGCACCTTGGAGATGCTCGGACTGGCCTCGCCGCCGGTGACGCGCTCCACCGGCTGGTCGAGCCAGTCGAACAGCCGGCGCTGCACCTCGTCGGCGAGCCAGGCGCCGTACGACGTGCCGCGCGCTCCCTGCTCGACGATGAGCACGGCACCGGTCTTCTGCACGCTGCGCTCGATGGTCTCCCAGTCGAGGGAGGCGCGGTCGAGCCAGCGGAGGTCGATGACCTCGGCATCCACGCCCGTGCCCTGCACTGCTTCGAGCGTGTGAGCGACCATCGACAGGTACGTCAGCACGGTCACCTCGGTGCCCTCACGCCGCACGGCGGCGCGTCCGGGCGGGATCACGTAGTCGAGGTCGTCCTCGGGCACGCGGTCGACGGCGCCGTACAGGTCGACGTGCTCGATGATCAGCACGGGGTCTTCGAGCGCGAGCGCCGCGTTGAGGAGCCCGATGTAGTCCGCCGCGGTGGAGGCGGCCACGATGCGCCAGCCGGGGGCGGTGGCGAAGATGCCCGCCGGGTCCATGAGGTGCTGCGAGCCGTAGCCGGATCCCATGGCGACCTTCGTGCGCAGCACGAGCGGCATCGTGTTGTTGTCGCCGAACATGTGGCGCGCCTTGCCCACCTGGTTGAACACCTGGTCCGCCGCGACCCACATGAAGTCCGGGTACATGAACTCCACGACGGGGCGGAAGCGGCCGTCGAGCGCGATGCCGCCGGCGAGGCCGAAGAACGCGTTCTCGCTGATCGGGGTGCCGATCACGCGATCGCCGCCGAAGGCGGCGAGAAGCCCCTTCGTGGCGCCGTTCGTGCCGCCGCTCAGGCGGTGCACGTCCTCGCCGAGGACGATGATCCGGTCATCGTCGGCCATCCGCCGATGCATCGCTGCGGCGATCGCGTCGACGAACTTGATGTCGGTCCACGTCCCCGATTGCGGGTCGGGCTCGGCGTCCGTCAGCCCTTCGAGCTCCGACGCATCGCTGCGGATGCCGGTGTCCACGACAGCGGGGTCGGGCCACAGCGCCGGCAGGATGCGGCGTCGGCCGGCGTTGTCGGGGTCGTCCTCGGTGAGCTGGGCGACCGCCTGCGCCATCGCCTCCCGCGCCTGCGCCCGCATCTGCGCCGCCTCGTCTGGACTGAGCACGGACAGGGCAGCCAGTTGCTTCGTCATGCGCGCGATCGGATCGCGCTCGCGCCAGCTCTTCTCCTCGTCCTTCGAGCGGTAGCCGAAGGCGCTCCCGGGATACGGGCCGTTCTGGTGGAAGAACCGGTAGACCTCGGCCTCGATGATCGCGGGGCCCTCGCCACCGCGCATCCGCTCCAGCGCCTCCTGCGTGGCCAGGTGCACCGCGAGAGGGTCCATGCCGTCGACCCGCCACGACGGGATGCCGAAGCCCTGCCCACGCACGGAGAACCGCGGGTCGGCGGTGACCTCCTCGGCCCGCGTCGACACGGCGTAGAGGTTGTTTTCGATGAAGTACATGACCGGCAGCCGCCAAGCCGCCGCGAGGTTCATCGACTCGAGCACCGAGCCGATCTGGCTGGCGCCGTCCCCGAAATAGTTGATGGAGACGTCGGAGGTGCCCGCGTGCTTCTGGGCCCACGCATTCCCGGTGGCGATGGGAGCACCGCCGCCGACGATCGCGTTGGTGCCGAGCGCGCCGGCTTCCAGCCACTGCAGGTGCATCGATCCACCGCGCCCGCCGGAGAACCCCTGCGCCAGGCCCAGGATTTCGGCCAGCGTGCGCTGGAGCAGCTGCTGCATCGGCTCGTCGACGAGCGCCGCGGGGTCGAGCAATCCCCCGGCGACGTGCGTGATGGCCTTCGCAAGGAACTGGTGGTGGCCACGGTGGGAGCCGTTGACGGCGTCGGCGGAGCGCAGGGACACGATCGACCCGACCGCGCCGCCTTCCTGCCCGATGCTCGAGTGCGCAGGTCCATGCACGAGCCCGGCACCCGCGAGTTCGAGCACGCTCTCCTCGAACGCCCGGATCAGATGGAGCTCACCGAGCATGGTGGTGAGTAACGCCGGATCGGCGGCCTTCCAATCGGCCGGGGTGGTGCTCAGCTCGATCCACGGCACCTCGGTCGAAAGCTTGCGTCGTCGCGGCATGTCTGTCTCCATCGATCTTCATGCGATGGGCTCACGGTAGAGGACAATTGCATCCAATAACAAGCCCCAGGGCGGGTTTTATCGCATCTGTCGCACCGAACGCCTCAATCTGGATACAATCGCAGTGCTCACCTTCCGTGAGTCATCACAGTGCCGTGACGATAGGAGCCGGAATGCCGATCCCCGGGATGACAGGAACCGATCACATCGGCTTCACCGTGCCCGACCTCGATGAAGCCGAACGGTTCTTCGTGGACATCCTCGGCGCCGTGCACGTCTACACGCTGGGCCCCAAGCGCGCCGATGACGACTTCATGGCGATGCAGCTGGGTGTGCATCCCCGGACGGAGATCTCCGAGATCCGCTTCTACCGGCTGGGCAACGGAGGCAACGTCGAGCTGTTCCAGTACGAGAGCGCCGACGGACAGGCGCCGCAGCCGCGCAACAGCGACATCGGCGGTCACCACCTCGCCCTCTACGTCGACGATCTCGATGCCGCAGCCGCGTACCTGCGCGCGAACGACGTCGAGGTCATGGGAGACCCGGTGCGCAGCGCCGGGGAGTCCGCCGGTCAGCGCTGGCTCTACTTCCGCAGCCCGTGGGGCATGCAGTTCGAACTCGTCTCGTACCCCGACGGCAAAGCGTACGAGCGCCACGCGGAGACCACACTGTGGCACCCGTCCCGTCCGGCAGAGTAGAACGATGAGCGAGTTCGAGACCACCCGCACCCGGGACGGAGACGCCGGCGCGCGCATCGCCGACGGCATCCGCAGCCGCATCATCGCCGGCGCCTATCCCCCCGGCACCCGCATCCGCCAGGAGGACGTCGCCGCGGAGTTCGGAGCGAGCCGCGTCCCGGTGAGGGAGGCGATCCGCCAACTCGAGTACGAGGGCCTGGTCACGGTCGTCCCGAACTCCGGCGCGTGGGTGTCACATCTGACACTCGCCGAATGCGAAGAGATCTACCAGATGCGCGAGCGACTGGAGCCGCTGCTTCTGCGGTACTCCGCCCCGCAGCTCGACGCCGACGATCTGGGTCACCTGGCGGAACTCGCCCAGCGGATCAGCGACGTGGGCGATGACACCGACGCCTTCCTCGAGCTGGACCGCGAGTTCCACCTGGCCAGCTATGCGACGGCTCAGACCTCGCAGCTCGATCCGCTCGTGCGCAAACTCTGGAACACCACCGCACCATACCGCAGGGCCTACGTCTCATCATGGGATGCCAACGCACGACGCATCGCCCACGACGAGCACCACCTCATGGTCGCTGCGCTGAAGGACGGCGACCTCGAGGAGGCCGAGCGCGTCCTGGGCGGACACATCCGTCGCACACGGCGCCATCTCGCCCGCACACCTCACATTTTCGACGCCCGCACGCACTGATCCCTGAGGAGAACCTCATGCCCATCGCATCCATCAACCCGACCACGGGAGCGACGTTCGCCGAGTTCGCCGAGCATGACGCCCACGAGGTCGATGCGCGGATCGGCGCGGCACAGAACGCCTTTCATGCGCTGAGCGGGACCGACTTCGCCACCCGCGCGCGGTGGATGCGCTCCGCCGCCGACCTGCTCGACGCCGATGTCGACGCGGTCGCGGAGCTGATCACCCGCGAGATGGGCAAGACCCTCGCCCAAGCGCGTGGCGAGGTGCACAAATCAGCCAAGGCGATGCGCTTCTACGCGGACAACGCCGAGACGTTCCTCTCCGGTTCAGCGCTCGACGACCCGAGCGCTGTGGGAGCCACCGCCGCGCGCACGGTGTACCAGCCCCTCGGCGTGGTGCTGGCGGTCATGCCCTGGAACTACCCGATCTGGCAGGTGGTGCGCTTCGCCGCTCCCGCACTCATGGCCGGCAACACGGGTCTCCTCAAGCACGCCTCCAACGTGCCGCAGTCCGCGCTCTACCTCGACAGCCTGTTCGAGCGGGGCGGATTCCCCGCCGGCTCGTTCGGATCTCTGCTGATCTCCGCCGGCAAGGTCGAGGGAGTCATCCGCGACCGCCGCGTGGTCGCGGTGACCCTCACCGGCTCCGAACCCGCCGGGCGTTCGGTCGCCGCGATCGCCGGTTCAGAAGTCAAGCACGTCGTCCTCGAACTCGGCGGCTCCGATCCTTTCATCGTGATGCCGTCCGCAGATCTCGACGCTGCCGTCGCCGCAGCCGTCGCTTCCCGCACCGCCAACAACGGCCAGGCCTGCATCAACGCCAAGCGCTTCATCGTGCACGCCGACATCCACGACGCCTTCGTCGAGAAGTTCGCCGCCGCCATGGGCGCGCTCCGCGTGGGCGACCCGCTCGACGAACGCACGGAGGTGGGACCGCTGGCGACGAGCACCGGGCGTGCAGAACTGGCCGAACTGGTCGAAGACGCGCTGACCGCAGGCGCGCGCGCCGTCACCGGGGGCAGGAGCCCCGATGGCGACGGCTGGTTCTACCCGCCGACCGTTCTCACCGATGTCACCGACCGGATGCGCCTCTACCGAGAGGAGGCGTTCGGCCCCGTCGCCGCCGTCTACCACGCGACCGACGCCGCGGATGCGCTGCGCATCGCCAACGACACCACCTTCGGGCTCAGCTCCGCGGTGTGGACCGAGGACGCCGCCGAGGAAGCCCTGCTCACGGCAGGACTGCAGGCCGGAGCGGTGTTCATCAACGGCATGTCCGTGTCCTACCCGGAGCTGCCGTTCGGCGGCATCAAGGACTCCGGCGTGGGCCGCGAGCTGTCAGCGGAGGGCATCCGCGAGTTCTGCAACCTGAAGTCGATCTGGAAGGCGTGACGGCCGCCGCGGGATTCAGGCGTGCGGCCGTGACGGCCGCCGCGGGATTCAGGCGTGCGGGACGGGATCGTTCGCCTTGCGATCCCGCACGAACCAGATCGCCCGCACCTCCTCGTCGCCGGAGTTCCAGAACCGGTGCGGGATGGCGGAGTCGAAGACGATCGAGTCCCCGGGGTGGAGCACCGTCGCCTCCCCCCGCAGTTCGACGCTCAACCGGCCGGAGATGACGACGCCGTACTCCCTGCCCTGGTGGACGATGTGCTCAGCGGGCGCGTCGGTGCCCGGTGCGTAGACGACCTCGAGGAACTCCGCGTCGGGCTCTCCCATCGCGGTGAGCCGACTCCACCGCGGCCCGGAGCTGAGCTTGATCGACGGATGATCGGGAGCTCTCTGCACGATGCCTGCGGAGACCAGATCGCCACCGCCCGGCGCGAGTGCCGGCGCCACGGGCGGGGCCGGAGGCGCCTGCGGGTCGAGGATGTCGTGCATCGGCACGCCGAGCTCAGCGGCCACCGCATAGAGCGCGGGCACACTGAAGGAGCCGATGCCGCGCTCGACCTGAGAGACATGACTCGCCGACACGCCGATCCGGCGCGCGAGCTCACGCACGGTGAGTCCGGCGGCGCCCCGCAGTTCGCGCACGCGCTCGCCGACCGCATCCCAGGGCGTCTCCCGCTCGGACATGGGCTCGCCCCCTCGTTCAGACGTCACTGCGCGCATTCAGCCGTCCCATGGCGTCGAGAACGTCCACGGCGTTGCGGATGTCACCGGGAGCGTCCGCGGCGGATGGGTGCCGCGCGCCGAGGATGTACCAGACTCCCTCGGCCACGGCGTCGCTGTGGTTGAAGTAGTAATGCGGCCGCTGGGCGTCGAAGCAGAGCGAGTCCCCTGCCCGTAGCACGAAGGTGTCGAAGTCGAGCTTCAGGGTGAGCTCACCGCGCACGATGTAGCCGTGCTCGATGCCGACGTGGCGCATGTGGGTCTCATCGAGCGAACTGGCTGCGCCGGGCTCGTATGTCGCGAGCACGGCGTCGAGCCCTTCGTCTCCGCCGACCGCGAGGCTCCGCCAGGTCACGCCGTTCTGCATGACGATCTCGGGCGCGTCGGCCAGCTCCTGCACCGGGCGGCTGCGCATGCGAGGCGGTGGGACGACCTCGGCCGGGGGGCGGTTGCCGAGCACCTCATCGAGCGAGATCCCGAGGCAGCTCACGATCGCGTACAGGGTGCTCACCGACGGCTGCACCTTGCCGGTCTCCACCTGCGACAGGAGGCTCGGGGAGATCGCCGCCTCCGCAGCGGTCGCGCGCAGGCTCAGCCCTCGCGCTATCCGCGCAGCGCGGATGCACTCGCCCAACTGAGCAGTCATGAGCGTCCTTTCGCGTGTCCGACCCTACCTTCCACCGCTGCCGGGCACGGTGCGCCACGACGGGCGCCCGGCACAGCGCAAGCGACGATCAGTACGGGTTCGCCACGAAGAGCTCCTGCGCAGGGAATTTCGTCAGCACCTCGATGCCGTAATCGGTGACGACGACTTCCTCTTCGATGCGTGCGGCAGACGAGCCGTCCGACGCCGGGCAGTACGTCTCCATCGCGAACACCATCCCCGCCCGAAGCTCCACGGGGTCGGCCAGCGAGTTCAGTCGCGAGATGATCGGCCGCTCGTGGAGGCCCAGACCGAGGCCGTGCGCGAACTGGAGTCCGAAGGCGGCCAGCTCATTCTCGAAACCGAAGTCCTGTGCCTTGGGGAGCACCGCGGCCACCTCGTCGGTCGCGACACCGGGGCGCAGCGCGTCCAGCGCGGCATCCATCCACTCGCGCGCCTGCTTGTACGCGTCGTGCTGACTGGGAGTGGCCCACCCCACGCCGAAGGTGCGGTAGTAGCACGTGCGATAGCCGTTGTACGAGTGGATCACGTCGAAGAAGGCCTGGTCCCCGGGGCGGATGATGCGGTCGGTGAAGTTGTGCGGGTGCGGGTTGCACCGCTCCCCCGAGATCGCGTTGATCGCCTCCACCTGATCGCTGCCGTACTCGTAGAGGCGGGCGTTGGCGAGGGCGACGATCTCGTTCTCGCGCACACCCGGCTTGAGTGCCTCGGCGATGTCCTGATAGACACCATCGACCATGGCCGCAGCCTGGTTGAGCAGCATGATCTCGTCCTGGTTCTTGATGACCCGCGCGTCGAGCATGTGCTGCTGCGCATCGGCGATGCGGATGCCGCGGCGCTGCAACTCGAACAGGAACGGCGGCTCGATGATGTCGACACCCAACGGCGCATCCTTCACGCCTGCCGTGGCCAGCAGCGACTCGATCTCATCGATCGCCGACTTCATGAGGTCCGCGCCGCCCTCGGGCGCGACGGCGCCCTTGAACCCGAGGAAGCCGGCGCGATAGTTCTCGTCGGGCACCCAGTCGGAGTACAGCTTGTGGTGACGCACCGCGGAGCCGAAGTCCCAGAGGATCGGCTCCTGGCCGCGGATCAGCAGCGCGTAGCGGATCATCTTGTCGCCCAGCGCGCCGCCGATCCAGGTCTGCGTCGTGTACCGGATGTTGTAGAAGTCGAATAGGAGAAAGGCGCCGCATTCGCTGGCCTCGAGCGCGGCTTTCGCACGTCCCAGCCGGTAGTCGCGGAGGCGGTCGAAATCGACGCGGTGCTCGTAGTCGACGCCCATGATGCCGGGGGCGCCGAGAGGACGCACGCCGGCCGGTCGATCGATGGGCCGCGCGAACCGCCGCGTGGCGTGACTGTGTCCGTGGGCGCCGCTCATGCCTGTGCCCCCGCCTGCGCGGAGGCGTCGGCAGGTGCAGCCGCCACCACGTGGAACTCGAACCGCAGCCGCGGATCGGTGGCCAGGCGCGTCACCTCCACCGTCGTGCTCGTCGGGATGTGCCCGCCGAACCATTCCTTCTGGTGCGCGTTCACGACGTCCTGGTCGGCCTCGACGTCGGTGAAGAAGCGGATGAGGTTGACCACGTCGCTGCGGCCGCACCCGGCCGCAGCGAGCGCGAGGTCGAGGTGGTCGAACGCGTTGCGCACCTGGCCCGCCGCGTCCATCGGCATCGCATCGAAGACCTCCGGCACGTGCGGGTGGTCGTGGTAGACGGGCGCGCCGGTGACACCGCTGATGAAGACGAGGCTCGCCGGCGACACGACCCGCATCGCGGGGACGAACGGACTCACGATGGTGTCGTCGTATCCGTCGTGGTGGATGATGTCGGCCTGGCCGACACGCCGGGGGGCGGGGATGCGGGTCACGTCGTCTCCTGTAGCTGCGCGCTCGTCACGGGACGAGCGCTCGATTGATGGGTGATGCGGCCGGCAAGGACGGTGAGGTCGCTGCGGATGTCGCGCAGAGCGTCATCCGCACAGCCGAAGGGATCGGCGGAGGGCACGCACAGGTCGGCGTCGTAGCCGGGTGCGATGCGGCCACGACGATCCTGTTCCCCGGTGAACCACGCGGCGTCCCGGGTGAACGCGGCGATCGCCTGTGTGCGGCTGAGGCAGTGCTCCGCGAGCCGCTCACCGCGACCGTCGAGCGTGCGTCCCGTGACGAGCCACCAGATCGATGCCCACGGCGAGAACCAGTTGGCGCGGGTGGCGTCGGTTCCCCCGCCGATGACGATGCCGAGCTCGCGCATGAGTCCGATCGGCGGCGCCTGGGCTGTCGCCGTCGGACCCCAGACGTCGACGTAGTCCCCGCCTTTGAGGATGAGGCGGTTCTGCACGAGGATGCCGGCACCGAGTCGCGCCAAGCGCTCGAGATTGGCGCGGCTCGCCTCGTCGGCATGCACGATCGACCATCCGCGCCCGGCAATGAGACCTGTCTCCGCCTCGACGCGCTCCCATGCATCCAACACGCGGCCGAGGGTGTCGTCCAGGACGGCGTGGATGCTCATCCGCCACCCGCGTTGCGCGCACAGTCGTACGATGTCGACGAGTTCCTCGAACGCCGCGTCGGGTATGGCGAAGGGATCCAGTCCCTCCATGTCGTGGCATCCGAGGTGAGGGATCTCGCCGATTCCGACCATACGGAGAAGACCGTCGCCCACGTCGGCCGGCACGAGCGAGGTGAGGGCGTCGATGTCGCCCACCTCGCCGCCGCGTGTCCAAGCGGAGAAGAAGAGCCGCACTCGGACATCGAGGGCGCCCTCGCGCCACACCTCGTAGACGGGGTCGTAGTCACGGGGCGTCATGAGCAGCCCGCCGCCGTCGACCACCCCGGTGAGACCATGCCGGGCGAACTCGGCGAGCATCGTGCGGATGCCCTCGCGGGAGCGTTGTCCATCCGAGCTGAGGGCATGGGCGATGGGAACGGCGAACGCACCCACACCGTGGATGCGGCCCGTGGGCAGCCCGGAGTGGTCGCGCTCGAGCACGCCCCGCGGCGGATCCTCGGTGGCACCCGCGAAACCGCTCGCCTCCAGTCCCGCTGCATTGAGGACGCCGACGTCGTACAGCTCCTGGATGAACACCGGGTTGTGCGGTGCGGCCTCGTCCAGCTCGGCGGGCGTCGGTATGCGGGCCTCCTGGAACTGCGATCGGTGCCATCCTCCGACCGCGGCGATCCACTGTCCGGGACCGAGCCGCGCGGCCGCGTCCCGGATGGAGTCCAGCGCCGCGGGCACCGAGTCGATGTCCTCCCAGTGCAGGGAGCTGCTCCACGAGTTGCCGCCTCTGACGGCGTGGATGTGGGAATCGTTCAGGCCTGGGATGAGCGCGCGTCCCCCGAGCTCGACCACCTGGGCGGCGAGTTCGGCATAGGGTTCGATCTCCTCGTCGGTGCCGACGGCGATGATCCGTCCGGCGGCGATCGCGACGGCCTCGGCGTGCGAGGGTGCCTGATCGGGGTCGGCGAAAGTCGTGACACGACCGCCGCGGAGAACGAGATCGACGACCGGGAGTGCGAAGCGGGATTCGGGCATGCGGTGACCCATCAGATGCTGAGGTGTCGTTCGAGCAGCACGTCGTCGGCACGGAGCTGCGACGTCGGCCCGCTCCACGCGATCGTCCCCGAGTCGTCGATCACGATCGCCTTCTCCGCGATGTCCAGTGCAAGGTCGACGTTCTGCTCGGCGATGAGGATCGACAGACCGGAGGCACGCAGGCCCTCGAGCCGGTCCTGGATCACATCGAGCACGCTCGGCGCGAGGCCTTCACTCGGCTCGTCCATGATCAGCAGGGACGGGTTGGTCATCAACGCGCGGCCGATGGCCAGCATCTGCTGCTCGCCGCCGGAGAGCGCCCGGGCCATCGACCCGGAGCGCTCGGACAGTCGGGGGAAGAACTCGAACACGCGCTCGACCGTCCACGGTTCCGCCGAGTGGGCGCGCCGATGACGCGGCACGACGGTGAGGTTCTCCAGCGTCGTCAGAGAGCCGAAGACGCGCCGGCCCTGCGGGACGAGGGCGACTCCCGCGCGGGCGATGCGGTACACCGGCATCCGTGTCAGCTCGGCACCGTTGTAGACGATCGACCCTGCCGTCACCGTCGGGGGGCGCAGGCCGCAGATGGCCCGGACGAGCGTCGTTTTGCCCATGCCGTTGCGTCCGAGCAGCGCGACGCTCTGGGCGTCGCCGATCTCGAAGTCGACACCGTGCAGCACCTGGGCCGTGGCATAGCCGACATGCAATCCGGTCACCTGGAGTGTCACTTCTTGTCCCGCCTTCCGAGATAGATCTCCTTGACGACCGGGTGATCCCGCACCTCGTCCGGTGTCCCGGTCACGACGTGCCGGCCGTTCTCCATGCACATGACGCGATCGGTCAGCCCCAATGCGAGCGACATGTCGTGCTCGATGAGGAGGATCGGGAGGGTCCGCGGCAACGCCTCGATGAGGCTGCGCAGGGTGCTTCGCTCCGCGGCCGACAGCCCGGCGGCCGGCTCGTCGAGCAGCAGGATGCGGGGTTCGCCGACGAGCGCCATCGCGATCTCGAGCTGACGCTGCTCGCCGTGCGAGAGGTCGGCGACGGTGTCGTCCCGGCGGTCGAACAGGCCGACCGAGTCGAGCATCTCGGTGGCGCGCGTCGTGATCTCGTCGCGCTGGCCCTGGGTCCGCCAGAAGATGCGGGCCTGTCCCGAGCCGCCGCGGGCGGCGACGCGCACGTTGTCGAGCACGGTCATATCGCGGAACAGGTTCGAGACCTGGAACGTGCGTCCGACGCCGAGCCGGGCACGACGCGCCGTGTCCAGCTTCGTGACCTCCCTGCCGAACAGGTCGATGGAGCCGGTGGTCGGCGCGACATCGCCTGCCACCATCTTGAACAGTGTGGTCTTGCCCGCGCCGTTCGGGCCGATGACCCCCATACGTTCGCCCGCGCCGAGGCGCAGAGAGATGTCTTCGACCGCCTGAACCCCGCCGTAGCGCTTGCCCAGGCGTTCCACCGTGAGCGCGGGGGCGGAAGCCCCGGATCCTGACGAATCCGGGGCCGCCGCCATTGCCGATGCGGTCACTCGAGCCCCTGGAAGCTCTGCGAGTACGTCGGCTGCGCGAGCGCGTCCTCCGGGGAGCGGCCCAGCCACTGGTCCACGTCCTCGAACGTCGCGATCGGCGTGTTGTAGAAGTTGCCGTCATCGCCCTCGGTGACCTCGCGAACGTACACCGGCCCGACCATCTGGTTGTAGTCGTCCCAGGAGACCCGCCCGAAGATGCTGTCCTCGAAGGTGTACTCGGTGATCGCACTGACGAGGTCCTCGCCGGTCACGAGGCCGCGCTCGGCCAGCACGGATGCGACCAGCGACGCGGTCATGTATCCGCCCGCGACGTAAGCGCCGGGCACCTTGCCGTCCGCGAATTCCTTGTACGCGTCGACGAATTCCGCCACGGCTTCGCTGTCGCGGCCTTCCGCCCAGTAGCTGACCGACTTCAGACCGACGATCTGGTCGCCCATGGTCCGCAGCGTCCCCTGGTCGGCGGCGCAGCAGTTCAGGAGCAGATCGTCCATGTCGAGACCGAGACCGAGGTAGGCGTTGAGGAAGTTCGGTCCGGGCGCCCCACCCGCCGTCGCGACGTACACGACGTCGGCTCCCGCAGCCTGGATCTGCGAGACGTAGGTTGAGAAGTCCGTCGTGGTGTTGGGGAACCAGATCTGCTCGACGACCTCTCCGCCGTTCTGCGTGAAGCCCTGCACGAATCCGGCACAGGACTCCCAGCCGAACGCGTAGTCGGCGCAGAGGGTGACAGCCGTGTCGTAGCCGCCGTCCGTCGCGGCCCACTCGCCGCCGGGGTAGTTCGCCTGAGAACCTCCCATGGAGCCGGTGCGGACGGTGAGGTCGTTCGCGGCGCGTTGAGTAAGGTCGTCGGAAGCGGCCACCGGGTGCAGGTTGGGCACGTCGACGCTCGCCGTGTAGGCCGCGACGGCGAGTGCCGTGTTGGCGATGAGCGGCCCGACGATGAAGTCGACTTCATCCTGCTCGACGAGCTTCTTCGCCTTCGTCAGCGACGTCTCGGGGTTGCCTGCGTCGTCCTCCACGATCGTTTCGATCGTGATGCCGTCGACCTCCGCGCCGTTGAGGTCCCAATAGAGGTTCCAGCCATCGACCATCTCCTGTCCGGCGACGGCGAAGTTGCCCGTCGTGGGCGAGATGAACCCCACCTTGAGCGCGCCGCCCTCCTCGCCTTCCGAGCCTGCGCTCGGGGCCGGCTCGCTGGCTCCTGGAGGGGCGCAGGCGGTCAGCGCGAGCGCCGTGATGGCCGCGATGCCTGCCGCGGCGAGCGCCGATCGGCGACCGCGGGTCTTCATTGACGTCATTGCGGGTCCTTTCCTTGGTGTACTGCGTGGCGGTCTCCGGGGGGCGCGGCTGCGCCCCCCGGTGCGTCCCCTTCGGGTGAGGACGCCGCCTTCGATCGGGCGCGGAGCCGTCGGAAGAGCTTTCCGGCGCTGCCGGCGATTCCCGCACGGGCGAAGAGGATCACGAGAATGAAGATGAGTCCGAGCAGCGTCGGCCAGCGGTCGACGTAACTGGACAGGAGGTTCTCGACCATCACGACCACAGCGGCACCGATGAGAGGCCCCAGCAGCGTGCCGACCCCGCCCAGGATCACCATGACGATGAGATGCACCGAACGGTCCACCCCCGCCGAGGACGGGCTCACGAAGTGGGTGTGCCAGACGGCGAGGAGCCCGGCCAGACCGGCGACGCTCCCGGAGATCATGAATGCGCCGAGCTTGTAGGACCTTACGCTGTAGCCCAGGCTGCGCATCCGGCTCTCACTGTCGCGGATTCCGCGCAGGCTCGCTCCGAACGGCGAGTTGCTCACGATCCAGAGCGCCGCAGTCGCCAGGACGAATACGCCGAGCACGAAGTAGTAGTAGGTCCAGTACGAATCCAGCCACTCGAATCGCTCGATCCCGGAGATGCCGTTCTCTCCGCCGGTCACCGACGACAGCCGGAATGCGAGGCCGTAGATGAGCATCCCCACGGCGAGGGTCACCATCAGGAAGTAGATGCCGCTCGTCCGCATCGACAGCAGACCGTAGAGGAATGATGCCAGCAGCGTCATCCCCAGAGCGACGAGCACCTGCATCCCCGGATCCATGCCCTGCTGCGAAGCCCAGCCTGCGCCGTACGCCGACGCCGCCGCGATGCCGGCATGTCCGAGCGAGACCATGCCGCCGTTGCCGGCGAGGAAGTTGACGCTCGAGGCGAGCGTCGCCGCGATGAGGATCGTGGACGCCAAAGAAACCATGAACCCGGATGCTCCGAGATACGGCAGTGCGATGGCTGCGACCAGCAGCAGCGCGAGCAGCGCCATGTTGGTCAGCTGGACGCGGTCCCGGCGCGGCGGCCCGAAGGTGCGAACGGTGCGGGTCTCGACGATGCGGTTGCTCATCAGGCAGCCTTTCCGAACAGGCCCGTCGGGCGGAAGACGAGAACGAGCGCCATCGGCAGGAAGATGGTGAAGTACGCCAGTTCGGGGATCCAGGCCTTGGCGAAGGCGTCGATCAACCCGATGAGGACGCTGCCCACCGCGGCTCCGGGGACGCTGCCTAGCCCGCCGATGATGATCACGACGAGGGCGTACAGGAGCACCTCGTTCTGCACTCCGGGGAGGATGCTCTGCATGCCGGCACCGATCGTGCCGCCGATGGCTGCAAGGGCGGCACCGACCACGAACATTCCGGTGAACACCCAGCGGATGTTCACCCCCATCGCCGAGATGATCTCCCGGTCGTCGACGCCGGCACGGACGATGGCCCCGACGCGCGTGCGGCTCTGCACGAGGGCGAGCGCCACCCCGATGGCGACCGCCAGCCCGATCACGAAGATCCGGTACCAGGGGTACACCAGGTCGCCGACGGCGAGGGCCCCCGGGATGCGCACCGAGTTCGGGAGGTTCTGGGGGTCCCCGCCGAAGAAGGCGAGGCAGAGATCGGCGATGACGAACGACACGCCGATCGTCAGCAGCACCTCGGGCATCTCCTGCCCGCGCACGAAACGCAGGAGCACGACCTCGACGAGGAAGGCGGTGACCCCCACGGCGACGATTGCCGCGATCACGGCGATCAGCAGGTTTCCCGTCAGGGTCGCGATGACGACGCCGATGTAGCCGCCGAGCATGTAGAAGGCCCCGTGCGCCATGTTGACGATGCGCATGAGCCCGAAGACAAGCGTCAAGCCGCTGGCCAGAAGGAACAGCAACGCGCCGAAGCTCAGTCCATTGAGGACTTGCTGGGCGAGGAATACGGGTTCGGGCACCGTGATCAGGCCTTCCACTGCGTCGGGGAGTTGGCAGGTTCAGTCAAGCAACGACTGAACAGGGTGTCAAGTCAGAGTGTACAACTGTCCAGCTTCAGTGAACTGGTCAGGCCGTCGCTTCCCCTCTCCCCTCCGGCGTGTTGAGGTGGGACTGCGAATCACGGATGCCGGGGAGCGGCCCGTTGACGGTGAAGTAGCGCCCGCCGCCGGCGACGAGGAGCTCCTCAGCCGGGAACTTCGTGATCACCTCGCAGCCGTCCGCCGTGACGACGACCTCCTCCTCGATGCGGGCGGCGCCCCAGCCGTCGGCAGCGGGCCAGTACGTCTCCAAAGCGAACACCATGCCCTCCTCGAGCACCTCCGGGTGATCGAGAGAGGTGAGACGCGAGAAGATCGGCTTCTCCCAGATCGACAGCCCCACGCCGTGCCCGTACTGCAGGGCGAAAGCGGCCTCTTCATCAGGGAAGCCGAACTCCTGCGCCGTTGGCCACAGTTCGACGATGTCGGCCGTGGTGGCTCCCGGCTTGACCGCGGCGATGGCCCGGTCCATGTACTCACGGCACCTCTTGTAGGCATCGCGCTGAGCGGGACTGGCTGACCCGACCGCGAAGGTGCGGTAGTAGCACGTGCGGTACCCGTTGAACGAGTGGAGGATGTCGAAGAACGCCGGGTCGCCCGGCCGCACGGCACGGTCGGAGTAGACGTGCGGATGCGGCGAGCACCGCTCACCCGAGATCGCGTTGACGCCCTCGACATACTCGGAGCCCTGGTCGTAGAGCGATTTCGCCACGAGCCCCACGCACTGGTTCTCCCGGACACCGGGGCGCAGGAACTCGTAGAGCTGGTCGTAGGCGGCATCCACCATGGACGCGGCGGTCGTCAGCAGGGTGATCTCGTCCGGGGTCTTGATGCGCCGGGCCTCCATGAAGATCTGCTGGCCGTCGACGACCTCGATGCCCTCCCGCTGCAGCGCGAAGAGGATCGGCAGCTCCACGACGTCCACGCCGAGAGGCTCCCCCGCGAGGCCGAACCGCTCCAGCTCGCGCTTGATCTTGCGCGCCACCTCCTCGGCGATGCCGGCGTCCGGGGGGAACGCACCACGCAGCGTCGAGATACCCGCGCGCGCTCCGGATTCCTGGCGCGGCCGGGTCGCGCCGTGATGCGGCGCGTGGGGATCGGCATCGGCTTCCATATGCGTCTCGTGCAGCCAGGGGTTCAGCAGGGCGTGATGCTTCGCCGCCGATCCGAAGTCCCACACGATGGGGTCTGTTTTGCGCGTGACGAGACAGAACCGGATGAGCTTGTCCATCGCCCAGGTGCCGATGTGGGTCGCGGAGGCGTAGCGGATGTTGGCGAAGTCGAACGCCAGCACGGCACCGACAGAGGAGCGTTCCAGCTCCGCGTGCAGCCGCGCCAGGCGCTCGTCTCTCAGCCGCTCGAAGTCGACTCGTGCTTCCCAGTCGACGCCCATGGTGCCGCGTGTGGCCGTGCTCATGATCTGCTCCTTGTTCGCGTGTTCGTGGGGGTTCGTCGGGTTCTCGGCGTCAGGTGATGCGCCAGCCGCGGTCGACGTTGAGGCTGTGGGCTGAGACGCCGCGGTTGAACAGGAGGAACTTCACGGCATCCACCACATCGGTCATCGTCGCCAGAGCGCCGCCGGGGGTGCGGCTCTCGTAGCCGCTGACGACACCGTCGGGCTTCGCCTCCCAGAACGGGCTGTCGCCGATGATGCCCGGGTGCAGCGCGTTCACCCGGATGGGTGCGAGCTCGAGGGCGAGGGTGTTCATCAGTCCGTCGATGCCGCCGTTGATCGTGGAGACCGTCGTGGACCCGGGGTACGGCGCGTCCTTCGCGCGCCCTCCGAAGAGCACGATGCCGGTTTCCACGGAGGGCTCGAGACGATCGATCAGGCTGTGGATGGTCTCGGTGTACCCGATGAGCTTGAGGGTGACCAGCCGCCGGGCACGTGCGATGTCGTACTCGCGCAGGCTGTTCGCGTCGCGCTCGATCGCCGCTAGGACGAGGCCGTCGAGCCGGCCGACGTCGGCGAGTTGGGCTGCGATACCCTCCGGCTCCGAGACGTCCAGGGCGACACCGGTCGCACTCCCGCCCAGACTCGCCGCCACCTCCTCGGCCCGCTCCCGGCTTCGGCTGGTGAGGATCACCCGGTCGCCGTCGGCGACCAGATCCTTCGCCAGCTCCAGTCCGATGCCGGATGATCCTCCGGCGATGAGTATCGTGCGTCCGCTCACATCTCCTCCTCGAGACGTTCTTCCAGGTATTGCCAGTCGCGCACGAACCGGTACGCGTGGCGTGGGGGCATCTGGGGCGACTGGGTCTCCAGCCACTGCACTTCAGCGCCGGTGGCTTCGAACGAGTGCACGCACCCCACTGCCGCCCAGGCGATGTCACCCGCGGTCAGGAGGAACTCCTCACCGTCGAAATGTGCGCGGACCTCGCCCTCGGTGATGAGGTAGGCCTCCTCGAGCGGGTGGTCGTGCGGCCCGGCCTTGCCGTCGGGCGCGTAGCGCACCATGAACGAGGTGCCGAGGGTGGCGCCGAGGTCCGAGTCGACCATCATCTTCAGGGTGATGCCGCTGTAGACCAGCAACGCGGTGCGCATGCTCGCCGAGACCGCCAGCAGCTGCTGCGACTGCCCGGCTGGATCCATGTGCGCGGCGGTGATGTTCCCGAACGACCGCGTGCGGGGATCCCGGGTGTCGACGGGGGTCGGCTCGCGCTCGGGTAGCTCTTCCACCCGATAGGTGTCCGAGCCGTGACGCGCTCGCGCGGGCGGAGTGAACAGGTCGGCCCAGGCGGCGTCGACCCCCGTCGAGCGCCAGGCGTGCGGGACGCCGATGGGGATCACGCCGTAGTCGCCGGCCACCAGCCGCACCGTTCCCTCGGGGGTGACGATGACGACCTCGCCTTCGAGGACGTAGAAGCTCTCCTCGAAGGAGTGCACATGCGTCGCCGTGCTGCCGCCGGCCGCGAGACGCGTGATCCCGAAGTCGGTGTGCGCCGCACCGTCATCCTCCCCGACGCCGCGCCAGCGGGTCATGCCGACGGCTCCCGGAGCGAGCGCGCCCACGTCGAGGTAGTCGGCTTCGGCCGCGCGGCGGACGATGAACCTGGCCATGCTCTTCCTCCTCGAAGGTGAGAACGAGGCGGCGCACCCTTGCGCCACCCGAGACCCGAGCCGCCCGAAGGCTGCTGTTCAGTCTTACTAAACGACATGTAAACCGCACCGCGTCGTGATTGTCAAGCGATGTCGCCGAAAGCCCGCCTGCACCGCGCCGATTCCTAGGGCGATTACCCCCTTCCCCTTGGCCCCGGTCTAAGCCATGCTGTATGCCACGCAGCGTTCCCCGTGACTGTACAAAGCGCTGAACGACCCGACGAGATTGCTGATCGAAGGAGATGAGCGATGGCCAATTCACCGACCCCGCAGGCGGGGCAGCCGATCCTCTTCAAGGACGGGATCGTCCTGACGATGGACGACAGGCACACCGTCCTCCCCCGCGGCGACGTGCTCGTCAAGGATGGGGTGATCGCCGAGGTCGGGGTGGATGTGGCGGCGCCGGATGGGGCATGCGTCATCGATGCGTCCGGCGGCATCGTCATGCCGGGAATGGTCGACACCCACCGGCATATGTGGCAGACCGCGATGCGCGCCTACGGCGCCGACTGGACTCTCACCCAGTACTTCGTCTGGTACTACCTCCAGCATGGCGCCAAGTTCCGGCCCCAGGACTACGCGGCCGGCAACCTGATCTCGGCGCTGGATGCGATCGAGTCCGGCGTGACGACGAGCGTGGACTGGTCACACGGCCTGCGTACCGTCGAGCACGGCGAGGCCGCCTACGAGGCCCTCGTCTCCTCACCCGGCCGATTCGTCTTCGCCTACGGCAACATCCATCGCTCCCCATGGGAGTGGACAGCGGACCCCGCCATCCAGCGACTCCTCATGACCTCACGCGACGACTCGCGGATGTTCGGCACGCAGATCGCGTTCGACGTGCCGAACCAGGACGAGCAGTTCCCGGAGCTGGCGGCGTACCGGGTGGCCAAGGATCTCGGGCTGCGGGTGACCACCCACGCCGGCGTGTGGGGTGCGACGAACGACTGGGGTATCCGCAACGCCTACGCCGCGGGGGTCATGGACGAGGGCTTCACCTACGTGCACGCCGCGTCGCTCTCCGAGGAGTCGTACCAGATGATCGCGGCGACCGGCGGCAACGTGTCACTCGCCACCGAGTCGGAGGACACCTGCGGGCAGGGCTATCCCCCGCTGCATCAGCTGCGGCGACACGGGATCCCGACCTCGCTGTCGGTGGACACGAGCGTGTGGTTCAGCGCAGACCTCTTCTCCGCCATGCGTGCGACCGTCAACGCCGACCGCGCTCTCGAGCACTATCGGGCGCATCGCCGCGAGCCGGCAGAGACCGTCACGCACGTGCGGCTGCGCGCCGAGGACGTCGTACACATGGCCACCCGTGGGGGCGCCCAAGCACTGGGCAAGGACGACGTGATCGGCTCGCTGGAGACCGGCAAGCTCGGCGACGTGGTCCTGCTCAAGAACGAAGACTCGCCGACCTGGGCCCCCTTGATCAATCCGTGGGGCCAGATCGTCTACCAGGCGCAGCGCGGAGACGTCCACACCGTGCTCGTCGGCGGCGAGGCCGTCAAGTGGAACGGCAAGGTCACCGCCGGCGACCTGCGTGGCGTGCGGGCGAAGCTCGATGACACGGTGTCGTTCCTTCAGCGCGAGGTCGGCGACGATTGGGTCCAGGGCATGCACCCGGACATCCCGGAAACCGAAGTGCTCACCAACCCGTACCAGTACAAGAAATGACCGACCCCGGCTCGCGGCTCACGCGCCATCCCGCACCGGTGTACCCGGGTATATCGGACAGCGTGCGAGTCTCCGCCGGTGATCTGCTGTTCCTATCCGGAGTGGTCGGGCTCGAAGACGACGGGACCGCCCCGGCCGAGTTCTCGCGCGCCGTGGAGCTCGCCTACGCGAGCCTCCGGCGGTCGTTGACCGTCGGCGGGGCGGAGGTCGATCACCTTGTGCGCGTGAACGTGTACATCGTGCGGCTCGACGCGGAGCGGCTCGCGCTGTGGCGCGCGACACGCGACCGCTTCATCGGCCCCGGCGACCTCCCCGCGAGCACGCTGATCGGCGTCGACTCGCTCGTCGGCGGGGCCGAGATCGAGATCGACGCCGTCGCGGCCGTCTGAGCGCTAGTCCTGCGCCGCGCGCATCGTCGCCACCTGATACAGCGCGACGGATGCCGCGATGCCGGCGTTCAGCGACTCGGTGGCCGCCGAGATCGGGATCGACACGACCTGGTCGCACGTCTCGGTGACCAGGCGCGACAGGCCCTTGCCCTCCGAGCCCACGACGATCACGACGGGCCGGTCGGCCAGCTCGAGCGACGGCAGCGACACGTCGCCGTCACCGTCGAGAGAT
>Ga0233363_1000333_pt1 | contig 21890 bp, 16 predicted proteins | sample ElkDunMinimDraft_18_FD_191534 | JGI IMG/M metagenome (GOLD analysis project Ga0233363, IMG submission 191534) | Fecal eukaryotic communites from dung pellets of Tule Elk in California, USA - Elk Dung C16 | ecosystem: Host-associated > Mammals > Digestive system > Large intestine > Fecal | place... | reverse complement strand
GCGGAGGTGCTCCGGTGAGTTTCCACAACCCGGACCTGCCCTGGAGGGAGCTGGAACGGATCCTCTCCGGCCGTCCCGGCCCGCACCGGCATCTGCGGGTGGTCGACCCGCTCGCCGCCGACGACAGCGAACGGCCGCCCCGGCAGCCACCGGCGATGCCTTCGCCGGCTCCGGTGGAGGCGGGGCGGGTGCCCTACGCCGAGCTGCACGCCCACACCAACTTCAGCTTCCTCGACGGCGCAAGCCACCCGCAGGAGCTGGCCGCCGAGGCGGCCCGGCTGGGGCTGGGCGCGCTGGCGGTCACCGACCACGACGGCCTCTACGGGGTGGTGCGCTTCGCCGAGGCGGCCCGGGAGGTGGGGCTGCCCACCGTCTTCGGCGCGGAGCTGACCCTGGGCCGTCCCGGACCGCGCAGTGGCGAACCGGATCCGGCCGGCCGGCACCTGCTGGTCCTCGCCCACGGCCCCGAGGGGTACGCCCGGCTGTCGGCGGCCATCGCCCGCGCCCAGCTGCGCGGCGGGGAGAAGGGCCGCCCGGACTACGGCGAGCTGGAGCAGGTCGCCGCCGAGCTGCGCGACCACGTTCTGGTCCTCACCGGCTGCCGCAAGGGACCGGTGCCGGCGGCGCTGCTGACCGGAGGGGTCGAGGCGGCTGCCCGGGAACTGGACCGGCTGACCGCGCTCTTCGGCGCCGAGACGGTGGCGGTGGAGCTGACCGATCACGGCGACCCGGCCGACGGCGACCGCAACGACGCCCTCGCCGAGCTGGCCGCCGGTGCCGGGCTGCCGACCGTGGCCACCGGCAACGTCCACTACGCCACCCCCGCCCGGCGCCGGCTCGCGACCACACTGGCGGCGGTCCGGGCCCGGCGCAGCCTCGACGAGATCGACGGCTGGCTGCCCGCCGCCGGTACCGCCCACCTGCGCAGCGGCGCGGAGATGGCCGCCCGCTTCGCCGCCTACCCCGGGGCGGTGGCGCGGGCCGCCGAGTTCGGCGCCGAACTCGCCTTCGACCTGGACGTGGTCGCCCCGCGGCTGCCGGCGTACCCGGTGCCGCCCGGGCACACCGAGATGAGCTGGCTGCGGCAGCTGACCATGGACGGCGCGCTGGACCGGTACGGCCCGCGCGCAGCACACCCGCAGGCGCACCGGCAGCTCGACCACGAACTCGACATGATCGACAAATTGGGGTTCCCCGGCTACTTCCTGGTGGTCTACGAGATCGTGAAGTTCTGCCGGGAGCAGGACATCTACTGCCAGGGGCGGGGGTCGGCGGCGAACTCGGCGGTCTGCTACGCGCTGCGGATCACCAACGTGGACGCCGTCCGGCACCGGCTGCTCTTCGAACGTTTCCTCGCCCCCGAACGGGACGGACCGCCCGACATCGACGTCGACATCGAATCCGGCCGCCGGGAAGAGGTGATTCAGCACGTCTACGCCCGCTACGGCCGGGAGCACACCGCCCAGGTCGCCAACGTCATCTCCTACCGCCCCCGGTCGGCGGTGCGCGACATCGCCCGTGCCTTCGGCTTCCCGCCCGGGCAGCAGGACGCCTGGAGCAAACAGATCGACCGCTGGGGCACGGTTGCCGGCTCCGAGGCGGAGGGGATCCCCGAGCAGGTGGTCGCGTACGCCAACGAGCTGCAGACCTTCCCGCGGCACCTGGGCATCCACTCCGGCGGGATGGTGATCTGCGACCGCCCGGTGATCGAGGTCTGCCCGGTGGAGTGGGCGCGGATGCCCGGCCGCACCGTGCTGCAGTGGGACAAGGACGACTGCGCCGCCGTCGGGCTGGTCAAGTTCGACCTGCTCGGTCTCGGCATGCTCACCGCCCTGCACCTGGCGCACGACCTGATCGAGTCGACCCTGGACCTGGGGAGCATGTCGCTGGACGACCCGGAGGTCTACGCGATGCTCTGCCGGGCCGACTCGGTCGGGGTGTTCCAGGTGGAGAGCCGCGCGCAGATGGCGACCCTGCCCCGGCTCAAGCCGCGGGAGTTCTACGACCTGGTGGTCGAGGTGGCGCTGATCCGTCCCGGGCCGATCCAGGGCGGCTCGGTGCACCCGTACATCCGCCGTCGCAACGGCTTGGAGCCGGTCACCTACGCCCATCCGCTGATGCGCAACGCGCTGGAGAAGACGCTGGGGGTGCCGCTGTTCCAGGAGCAGTTGATGCAGCTCGCCATCGACCTGGCCGGTTTCGACGCCGCCGAGGCCGATCAGCTGCGCCGGGCGATGGGCTCCAAACGCTCCACCGAGCGGATGGCGGCGATCTCGCAGCGCCTCTATGCGGGGATGGCCCGCAACGGCATCACCGGGGAGGTCGCCGACGACGTCTACCTGAAGCTCTCCTCCTTCGCCAGCTACGGCTTCCCGGAGAGCCACGCGATGAGCTTCGCCTATCTGGTCTACGCCAGCGCCTGGCTCAAGCGCTACCACCCGGCGCCGTTCCTGGCCGCGCTGCTCAACGCCCAGCCGATGGGTTTCTACGCACCGCAGACCCTGGTCGACGACGCCCGCCGGCACGGTGTGGAGGTACGCCGTCCGGACATCAACGCCAGCGGCGCCGACGCCGTCCTGGAGTCCACCCCGCAGACCCGGTGGGGCAGCGCGGCGGGGGAGCCGCCGCAGCGGTGGGGGCTGGGCGGTCCGGCGGTCCGGCTCGGGCTCGCCTCGGTGCGCACCATCGGCACCGAACCGGCCGAGCGGATCGAGGCCGAACGGGCGGCCGGTGGGCCGTACCGGGACATGGCGGATCTGGCCCGGCGCACCGGGCTGAGCGCCGCCCAGCTGGAGGCGCTGGCCACCGCGGACGCCTTCGCCTGCTTCGGGCTGACCCGGCGCGAGGCGCTCTGGGCGGCCGGGGCGGCGGCGCAGGAACGGCCCGGCCGGCTGCCCGGCGCGACCGGCGGGCTGACCGCGCCGACCCTGCCCGGGATGGACGAGGTGGACACCCTGCGGGCCGACGTCTGGGCCACCGGACTGTCGCCGACCGACCATCCGGTACGGGTGATCCGGCCCCGGCTGGGGGCGCTCGGCGCGGTGCCGATCGGCGAGCTGGGGCGGGTGGCGCACCGCAGCCGGATCCGGGTGGGCGGGATCGTCACCCACCGGCAGCGGCCGGCCACCGCGGGCGGGGTCACCTTTCTGAACCTCGAGGACGAGACCGGGATGCTCAACGTCATCTGCTCACCCGGGTTGTGGCAGCGCTACCGCCGGGTGGCCCGCAGCAGTGCCGCGCTGCTGATCCGGGGGCGGCTGGAGCGGGTCGAGGGGGTGACCAACCTGGTCGCCGACCGGCTCGACCCGATCGTCGTGCCGACCCGCGTCGCCGCCCGCGACTTCCGCTGAGCGCCGGCGGCGGCGCGGGAGGGCGGGCACCCGTCGCCGCTGTCGCCCGGCGGCACTAGTCTCGATCGCGTGGAGCAGACCCGAGCGCTCGCCGGACCCGAGTTGACCCCCCGTACCGCTGTCGTCTGGACGGTGCTGCGCGCCGAACTCGACCGGCACGGCGGCCGGCCACTGACCGTGCTCGACATCGGCGGCGGCACCGGCGGCTTCGCCGTGCCGCTGGCAGCCGCCGGGCACCGGGTCACCGTCGTCGACGCCAGCCCCGACGCGCTGGCCGCGCTGACCCGCCGGGCCGCCGAGGCCGCAGTCGGCGACCGGATCCGCGCCGTGCAGGGCGACGGGGATGCGCTCGCCGGGCTGGTCGAGCCGGGCAGCGTCGACCTGGTGCTCTGCCACGCCGTGCTGGAGGTGGTCGACGACCCGGCGACGGTGCTGGCGGCCATTGCCACCGCGCTGCGGCCGGGCGCCGCGGCGAGCGTGCTGGTCGCCGGCCGGGCCGCGGCGGTACTGACCCGGGCGATGAACGGGCACCTGAGCACCGCGGCGTCGCTGGCGGCAGCGCCCGAGGGGAGCACCGGCGCCCGGGACACGCTGCGCCGCCGCTACGACGCCGACACCGCCGCCACGCTGCTCACCGCGGCCGGCCTGACGGTGGAGGAGATCCACGGCGTACGGGTGCTCGCCGATCTGGTGCCGGCGGTGGTCGCCGACGGTGACCCGGGCGCTCTGCTGGAGCTGGAACTCGCGCTGGCCTCCCGCATTCCCTATCGCGATCTCGCCGCCCAGCTGCACCTCTTCGCGCGCCGGCCGGCATGAGCGACCTGCTGCAACCGGTCCGCCCCCGCTATGGCGAGGCGAGCCTCGCCGACATCCTGCCCAGCGCCCTGGCGGTGCTCGGCGTGCCGGGCAGTCCCGACCCGCTGGGCCTCGCCGCCGAGCTGGACGGCGTACGCCGGATCGCGGTCCTGCTGGTCGACGGGCTCGGCTGGCACCAGATCCCCACGGCCGCGCCGTACGCGCCGGCGCTGGCCGGGATGGCCGCGGCCGGCGGACGGCCGCTGACCACGGGTTTCCCCTCCACCACCCCGACCAGCCTGGTGAGCCTGGGCAGTGGCGCCGCGCCCGGCGCGCACGGGGTGCTCGGCTTCCGGGTCCGGGTGCCGGCCACCGAGGAGATCCTCACTCACGTCTTCTGGACCGACGAGCCGGATCCGTACCGCTGGCAGCCGGTGCCGACGCAGCTGGAGCGGGCCCGCGCGGCCGGGGTGGCGGTGACGGTGGTGAGCCGGCCGGAGTTCGAAGGCAGCGGCCTGACCGTGGCGGCCAACCGCGGCGGCGACTTCCGGGGTGCGGCCGAGCCGGAGGAGCTGGCCCGGGAGATGCTCGCGGCGCTGACCGCCGGCCCCGGCCCGGCGCTGGTCTCCGGCTACCACCGCGACCTCGACCTGTACGGGCACCTGGGCGGGGTCGACTCGCAGCTGTGGCGGGTGGCGGCGGCGGAGCTCGACGTGCTGCTGGAGCGGCTGCGTGCCGGCCTGCCGCGGGACGCGGCGCTGCTGGTGACCGCCGACCACGGCCAGCTCAACGTGCCGGTGGAGCACCGCTTCGACCTCGACGCCGATCCGCGGCTGCGCGCCGGGGTGCGGCTGGTCGCCGGCGAGGCGCGGGTGCGGTACCTGCACACCGAGCCGGGAGCCACCGCCGACGTGGTGGCGGCCTGGTCGGAGCTGCTCGGTGAGGCCGCCTGGGTGGCGACCCGGGCGGAGGCCGTCGCGGCCGGCTGGTTCGGGCCGGTGCCGCCGGAGCATCTGGGCCGCATCGGTGACGTCGTGGTGGCCTGTCACGGCACGTACGCCGTCGTCGCCTCCGTCGTCGATCCGGGCGAGGCCCGGCTGGTCGGTTTCCACGGCTCGTACACCGCGGCCGAGATGACCATTCCGCTGCTGGTGGTCCGCGGCTGAGCTCTCGCTGCCGACCTGCCGACCTGCCGACCTGCCGGCCTGCCGGCCTGCCGGCTGAGGCGTTGTTCGCCGGTTGTCGCAGGCGCGGGCTAGCCTGCGGGCATGGGACGCAGCCAGTCACTGCCGCGTGGCGGTGATCCGCACTTCGGCGCCGACGGCGATGATCGGGGCTGCACCATCCTGCACGTCGACATGGATGCCTTCTTCGCCTCGGTGGAGGTGCGCCGGCGCCCGGAGCTGCGCGGCCGCCCGGTGATCGTCGGCGGGACCGGACCGCGCGGCGTTGTCAGCTCCGCCAGCTACGAGGCCCGCCGCTACGGCGTGCGCAGCGCGATGCCGACCATGCGCGCCCGCTCCCTCTGCCCGCGCGCAGTCTTCCTGGCGCCGGACTTCGCGGCCTACTCGGAGGCGTCTCGCGCGGTGATGGCGATTTTCCGGGAGGTCACCCCGCTGGTGGAGCCGATCTCGTCGGACGAGGCGTTCCTGGATGTGGCGGGGGCGCGCCGGCTCTTCGGCCGCCCGGTGGAGATCGCCCGGCGGATCCGCGCCCGCGTCACCGAGCAGGAGCGGCTCACCTGCTCCGTGGGAGTGGCCGCGACGAAGTTCGTGGCGAAGCTCGGCTCCACCCGCGCCAAGCCGGACGGGATGCTCGTCATTCCGGCCGCCAGGACGCTGGAGTTCCTGCATCCCCTGCCGGTGGGGGCGCTCTGGGGGGTGGGGGAGCGGGCCGACCAGACGCTGCGCCGGCTCGGGCTGACAACGGTGGGGGAGGTGGCCGCCGCGCCGCCCCGGATGCTGCGCAACGCGCTCGGCGAGGCGGCCTCGGCGCACCTGACGGAGCTGGCGCACGGGCGGGACCCGCGGCGGGTCAGCCCCGACCGGGTGGAGAAGTCCATCGGCGCGGAGACGACCTTCGACACCGACGTTCGCGACCGGGCGGTGCTGCGCCGTACCCTGCTGGGGCTGGCCGAGAAGGTCGGCGCCCGGCTGCGGGCGGCGGGTCAGGTGGGGCGGGTCGTCTCCATCAAGGTCCGCTACGACGACTTCCGGACCGTCAGCCGCTCCCGCACCCTGGAGAACCCGACCGACGTCGCCCGGGAGATCCTGACCACCGGCTGGCAGCTGCTCACCGTCCTGGACCCGGGTGCCCCGGTGCGGCTGGTGGGCATCCGCGTCGAGCGGCTGGCGGCGACGACCGACGCGCCGAGACAGCTGGTGTTCGGTGAGCCGGCACACGGATGGCGGGAGGCGGAGACAGCGGCAGATGCCGTGGTTGCCCGTTTCGGGCGTTCTGCGGTGCGCCCGGCGAGTCTTTTGGACCGCGCCGGCGACGATCAGCGGGAAAATCCCTCCCGGTGATGGGTCGTCCAGCTTTCCGAGGAGCGGCGCCCCTCGTAGACTTGTGGGATAGCCAGCCGGTCGGCTGACAACGGTCCCAGGACCGCGCGGACGACCAGAGTGACCGGGGAGGAGTGCCGTGCCGCTCTCGGAGCACGAGCAGCGGCTGTTCGAGCAGATCGAGCGGTCGCTTGCCGAGGACCCCAAATTCGCCTCGGCCGTTCGCGCCAGTGACCCGCGTGTGCATACGCGGCGTCGGCTGCTCGTGGCTGCCGGGATCATCGCCGTCGGCCTCGCCCTCGTCGTCTACGGCACAGTGATCAAGACCCCGCTCCTGTCGGTGGCGGGCTTCGTGGTGATGCTCGGCGCGGTCGGGTTCGCGCTGCAGTCCCAGCGCCGTGGCCGGACCCCGGACCTGCACGTCGTCGGCGGCACCAGCACCCGCGCCACGGCCGGTCGTGGCCGGTCCCGCAGCCGGGGCCGCCGGTCGTTCATCGACCGGCTGGAGGAGCGCTGGCGGGAGCGTCCCGAGGGGCACCGCTGACCCACACCGGAAAGCGCCGGCACCGCTGACCCGGACCGGAAAGCGCCAGCACCGACTGAGAAGACAGTGAACGCGGTCAGGCCCACGGCCTGACCGCGTTCGTCATGTCTCAGCCGGCTCGGCGCAGGAAGCGTCTCAGCCGGCTCGGCGCAGGAAGCGTCTCGGGGATCGGCGCTCGAACGCCGCCCTTCCCCGGGCGGCGGCGGCGACGGTGCGGAAGACGGCCTCGGCGACACCCCGCTGCCAGCGTCGCAGCACCGAAGCGGGCAGCACCGCCGCCGACAGCCGGGTCCGGCGGTCGGCGCCGGCGGCCAGGGCCCGCCGCACCCGCGTCAGCGCCGGCACGAGGTCGTCGACCGGCACCTGCGGCCGGCGGGCGTACCGTGCCTGCTCCTCGGCCCGTCCGAGCAGCCGCGCCGCGGCGGCCGCGTCGTCGGGCAGGCCCGCGCCGGAGCACACCACCGCCTCCGCCGTGCCGCGGGGCGTCTGGGCCGGTGACACCGGCACGCCGAAGTCGATCAGCAGGTCCTGCAGTTCGTCCCAGGCATGGTGGGTACGCGCCCGCACCAGATCGGTCCCGCCCTGCGCCGCGGTATCAGTCACCGACGGGGCCGGCAGGGTCGCGTAACGGCGGCGACGCCGCAGCGCGCGGGCCACCCCGGGTGCCAGCAGCACGACCGCCACCAGCACGACGATCAGCAACCACCAGGGCGAGACAGTACGGCCGGGGGTCGGGTCGGCGACGAGTGCGCCCTCGCTGCCCGGATCCACGCCGCCGTCGCGCCGGTCCGGGCCCTGCGGACCGGCCTCGGTGTCGTCGTCCGACGGTGCCGTCGCACCCGCCGAGGGGGTGGGCTGCTCCGGGGCGTCGGCGTCCGGGGCCCAGTCGGAGCGGGCCGAGCCGCTCACCGCGTACGCCGGGGTGGCGTCGAACGGGACCCAGCCGACGCCGCTGAAGTAGACCTCGGTCCAGGCGTGCAGATTGCGGTTGGTCAGGGTGTACGTACCGTCGTCGTCGGCGCTGCCCCGGGTGAAGCCGAAGGCGACGCGGGCCGGAATGCCGGCGGCGCGCACCAGCCACGCCATCGCCGCGGCGTACTGCTGGCAGTAGCCGACCTTGTTGGTGAGGAAGTCGACGATCTCCTCTCCGCTGGTGCCGTTCGCCGTGCTGAGGCGGTACCGGAAGCCGTTGTCGGAGGAGAAGTGGTCGTAGATGGCGCGCACCTTGTCGTAATCGGTGCGCTCGTCCTCGGTCAGCTCGGCGACCAGAGCGTCGACCTCCGGCACCGGCGGGACGACGGTCTGCTGCCAGGCCGGGTCGTCGCGACTGACGGCGGCGGCGCCGCGCAGCGCCCGCGGGGTGTAGGTGCTGCGCAGGTAGTCGAAGGAGTACGTCATGTCCCGGGAGTCCTCCCGGCGGGAAAAGATCAGTTGGCGCTCGGAGTCGTAGAGCCACCGGGAGCCGATGTCGCGCGTGCCCACCGGCGTGGCGTAGACGGGCAGCAGCGGCATCCGGAAGTTCTCCGTGATCTCCACCGTGGCCTGGTGCCGTTCCTGTCGAACGCCGTCGAGGTCGAGGTTGAAGGAGTCCGGGAGAGGGAGGCCGTCCGACTGCAGCGGCCGCCCCTGCGGGGTGCGGACCCGGAAGCCCCCGCCGAAGAGCTCGTCGGCGACGCCGAAGCGCAGATAGAACGGGCTCTTCTCGGAGGTGCGCACCCGCACCATGTCGACGCGTTCACCCTGGTTGAGCTGGCCGCTGAGCGCGGCGAAGAGATCCACCCGTCCGGAGCTGCCGTTGAGCCCGGGGCCGTCACCGCCGTCGCCGTCGCCGAAGCGGTCCAGCACCCCGCCGGTCATCCCGGGCACGGCCGCCGGCAGCAGCACCGCGACCAGCACCCCCAGCACGCTGAGCCGGCGACCCGCCGACGACAGCGGCGAGGGCTGCCAGGTGTCCACGTCCCGGCCGTCCTCGGTGAACCGGCGCCCGAAGCGGCGTACCCGGTCCACGTTGTCGGCGCAGATCAGCCAGAGGTAACCGGCCGCGCCGATCACGAACGGCGCCGGCGGCACCCCCTCGGTGGCGACCGCGACCGGCACCGAGTAGATGGCGAGCATCGGCAGGCCGGCGAGGGCGGGCCGGCGCAGCGTCACGGCGAGCAGATCCACCACGACGGCCACCCCGGCGACGCCGAGCACCGTGACGAAGAGCAGCGGGTCGCTGTCCGGCACCGGCGCCCGGTGCCGGTTGATCTCTGTGCCCGTGGTGGCGAGGAGGTCGGCGAAGTGGGCGAAGGTGCCGGGGGTCGGCACCAGGGCGAGCAGCTCCGCGCCGCTGGGGAAGAGCCAGGCGAGCCCGATCAGCAGCCCGCCGACCATGGCGAGCAGCTGGGCCCAGACCGGTGCCCGCAGCGCGCGCGAGAGGGCGGCAGACCCGGCCACGGCGAGCACGGCGATCAGGCACATGCCGAACCAGGTCCAGCGTTCGAAGATCGACGAGAGCGGCGTCGCGGCGAGCAGGGTCGCGGCCGCGGCGATCAGTCCGAGCCGCTGCGCCTGGTTCATCGTCGGCTCCCGACGGTCTCGGCGGTGACCGCCCGTCCGGCACCGCCGGCCGGATGCTGCGCCACCCGCGGCCAGATGGTGGCGAGGTCGTCACCGTGGCGTACCGGCACGATCCGCCAGCCCCGCCGGGCCAGCACCCGGGTGCCGTCGGCCAGTGACTGGGCGCTCTCGGCGCGGGCATGGTCGGGCAGGTCCAGCCAGCTGAAGCTGTCGATCAGGAAGGCGACCCCGGCGCCGGCGCTGCCGAGCCCGGTCACCAGTTCGGTGTCGGCGGGTGTGAGCGGACCGAGCAGCGCGACGACGAGGCCGCTGTCGGTGCGCCGGCGTACCCGCTCGACCAGCCGGGTCAGGTCGTGGCGGTGTTCGGGCCGGATGTCGGCGAGCTGGTCGAGGAGGTGTCCCTCGCCCTGTTCGCTCGCCACGTCGATGTTGTCGCCGGCGACCAGCCGGACCTGGAAACCGGCCTGGCGCAGGTGCACGGCGATGCTCGCGGCCGCGCTGACCATCCACTCGAAACTCGCCGTCGGGCCCTCGCCGCAGTGGCTGCCGGCCCGGGTGTCGAGCACGATCGTGGCCCGGTTCTCGCCGGGTTGCTCCTCGCGGCGCACCATCAGCTCACCCGTACGGGCGGTCGACTTCCAGTGCACCCGCCGCAGGTCGTCGCCGCGGCGGTACTCGCGGGTGGCGGTGTCGTCCTCGCCGTGCACGGCGACCGAGCGGATCCGGCTGCGTCCGGCACCGGCCCGGTTGCCGGGCAACGCCACCGCCTGCAGCGCGACGATGCGCGGCACGACGGTCAACCGGTCGCCGGGGGCGAATGAGTGGGTCAGCTCGCAGAGCCCGAACGGATCGGTGACCCGGATGTGCAGCGGGCCGACCGGGTAACGGCCGCGCAGCTCAGGGCGGACCGTGTACGCGATCGAGTTGGCCTGGTGCACCCCGAGCCGGTCGAGCACCACCCGGGGCCGGCTGCCCAGCGCGTACGGCAGCATGTCCTCCAGCAGCAGCGTCCCGGTCGGCAACCGGGACACGTTGCGCAGCCGTAGCAGTACCCGCGCGCCGGCGCCGACCGGGATCCGGTGCGGGCCCACCTCCCGGTCGCATTCCAGCCGGGCTCGGGTCCGCCCCACGTAGAAGGCCGCCAGCAGCGGCAGGACGGCGAGCAGCACCGCGACCCGCAGCAGATCCTGCTCGCCGAGCAGCACCGCGGAGACGGCCGCCGCCAGCGCGGCGGCCAGGAAGGACCGCCCGCGGGTGGTCAGCCCTCGCAGTCCCTCGAACATCGCCTCATCCCCTCCGGGGGGCGGCCGGGCGGTGTCCGTTGCTCTCGGCGGGCCGGCCGGCGGGGGGAAGGCCGTGGTGCTCCACGACCGGGACCCGCCGGACCAGTTCGGCGACGACCGTGTCGGTGTCGCGCCCGGCGAGCTGGGCGTCGGCGGTGGGGATGACCCGGTGGGCCAGCACCGGCACGGCCAGCTGTTGCAGATCGTCGGGGAGGACGTAGTCGCGCTCGTCCAGCGCGGCGATCGCGCGGGCGGTGCGCAGCAGCTGCAGCGTCGCCCGGGGCGAGGCGCCCAGGCGCAGCTCGGGGCAGTCGCGGGTCGCGGTGACCAGCGCCACCGCGTACTGCTTGACCGCGTCGGAGACGTGGATGGCGCGCACCGTGGCGATCAGCCGGCGTACCGTCTCGGCGTCGGTGACCGGGAGCAGCGCCTGCAGCGGGTCCCCGCCGCCGTGGCCGTCGAGCATCGCCAGTTCCGCGCCGACGTCGGGGTAGCCCATCGCGATCCGGGCGGTGAACCGGTCGCGCTGCGCCTCCGGCAGCGGGTACGTCCCCTCCATCTCGATCGGATTCTGGGTGGCGATCACCATGAAGGGCGCCTCCAGGTGGTAGGTCACCCCGTCCACGGTGACCTGCCGCTCCTCCATGCACTCCAGCAGCGCCGACTGGGTCTTGGGGGAGGCCCGGTTGATCTCGTCACCGACGACCAGGTTGGCGAAGACAGCGCCGGGCTTGAACTCGAAGTCGTGGTTCTCCTGGTGGTAGACGCTGACCCCGGTGACATCGCTGGGCAGCAGGTCGGGGGTGAACTGGATGCGCCGCACCGTGCAGTCGATCGAGCGGGCCAGCGCCTTGGCGAGCTTGGTCTTGCCGACCCCGGGTACGTCCTCGATCAGCAGATGCCCCTCGGCGAGCAGGACGGCCAGTGCCAGCCGCACGGTCGGGGTCTTGCCCTCGATGACCTGTTCGATGTTGGCGATCACCGCCGAGGTGACCTCGCGGAACTCGTCCTGCGGCAGTGTGCCGTCCAGCTCCTGGAAGATCTGCTGAGTCACCCGGTCTCCTTGTCATGCTCGCGCCGTTGCCCGGCCGGATTCCGCCAGGCGGTTGAATGCGATTCGGGGCGTCGTGCGGAGCAGAACGACCGCGCGGTGCACTCACATACAACCCAGGCTATCCGCAATCTTCGGTGACGCCGACCCACTGCGGGGACCCGGGTGAAATTCCGGGAGGAACCCCCCGAAGGAGCGTCGCCGGCAGGTAGCGGCCAGGAGTGTGCGCGCCCGGACCGGGGCAGGCGCTAGAATGCGCTCATGGCTGGAGTAGTTCTGCTCCTTATCCGGCCGTGCTGATGCGCTGAGCGCGCCACAGCACGGCATCCCCTCCTGCGCGAGGGGCTTTTTTGTGCCCTGGAACAGCCAGCCCGAGCGAGCGAACCGAGGCCACCGGCGGGATAACCAGCCGCCCGGTGGCCCCGGCGGTGACAACCGAAGCGAGGAGCGCCATGACCGAGGTAGCCGCAGCGGCGACCGACACCCCACCGTTCCGGTACACCGCCGCCCTGGCCGGTGAGATCGAGCACCGGTGGCAGGACATCTGGCAGGAGCGCGGCACCTTCCGCGCCCCGAACCCGACCGGGCCGCTGGCCGACCCCGAGCACCCCCGGGCCGGGGCGGAGAAGCTCTTCGTACTGGACATGTTCCCCTACCCGTCGGGCGCCGGGCTGCACGTCGGGCACCCGCTGGGCTACATCGGCACCGACTGCTACGCCCGCTTCCAGCGGATGAGCGGCCGCAACGTGCTGCACGCGATGGGCTTCGACGCGTTCGGCCTGCCCGCCGAGCAGTACGCCGTGCAGACCGGCACCCACCCGCGGACCACCACCGAGGCGAACATCGAGCGGTACCGCGCGCAGCTGCGCCGGCTGGGGCTGGGACACGACGACCGGCGCTCGGTCGCCACCATCGACACCGACTTCTACCGCTGGACCCAGTGGATCTTCCTGCAGGTCTACAACTCCTGGTACGACCCGGATGCCCGCAAGGCCCGTCCGATCACCGAGCTGATCGCCGAGTTCGAGGCGGGTACGCGCCCGACCCCCGACGGCCGGGGCTGGGCCGCACTCGACGCCGACCAGCGGCGCCGCATCGTCGACGACCACCGGCTGGCGTACGTCTCCGAGGCGCCGGTGAACTGGTGTCCCGGCCTGGGCACCGTGCTGGCCAATGAGGAGGTCACCGCCGAGGGCCGCTCCGAGCGGGGCAACTTCCCGGTCTTCAAGCGCAACCTGAAGCAGTGGATGATGCGGATCACCGCCTACGGTGACCGGCTGATCGAGGACCTGGACGCCCTGGACTGGCCCGAACCGATCAAGATGATGCAGCGCAACTGGATCGGCCGCTCCACCGGCGCGCACATCGACTTCCCGACCGCGCAGGAGCCGATCCGGGTCTTCACCACCCGCCCGGACACCGTCTTCGGCGCCACCTACATGGTGCTGGCGCCGGAGCACGCGCTGGTCGACACGCTGGTCCCGGCGGCCTGGCCGGAGCAGACGAAGCCGGCGTGGACCGGCGGGCACGCCGACCCGCGGGCGGCCGTGGCGGCGTACCGCGCGGCCGCGGCGGCGAAGTCGGAGCTGGAGCGGACCGCCGACGCCAAGGAGAAGACCGGCGTCTTCATCGGTGCGTACGCGACCAACCCGGTCACCGGCGGGCAGATCCCGATCTTCATCGCCGACTACGTGCTGGCCGGTTACGGCACCGGCGCGATCATGGCCGTGCCCGGCCAGGACGAGCGGGACTGGGCCTTCGCCGAGGTATTCGACCTGCCCATCGTGCGGACGGTGGCGCCGTCGGAGGGTTTCGACGGCAAGGCGTACACCGGCGACGGCCCGGCGATCAACAGCGCCGCGCCGGAGCGCGGGATCGACCTGAACGGCCTGGACGTCGCCGAGGCCAAGGCGAAGATCATCGACTGGCTGGAGGCGAACGGGCACGGCGCGGGCGCGGTCACGTACCGGCTGCGCGACTGGCTGTTCAGCCGTCAGCGCTACTGGGGCGAGCCCTTCCCGATCGTCTACGACGAGGCCGGCAACGCCATCGCCCTGCCGGAGGAGATGCTGCCGGTCGAACTGCCGGAGGTCGACGACTTCTCGCCCAAGACCTACGACCCGCTGGACGCGAACTCGGAGCCGGAGACCCCGCTGTCGCGGCGCAAGGACTGGGTCGAGGTCGAGCTGGACCTGGGCGACGGGCCCAAGCGCTACACCCGCGAGACCAACGTGATGCCGCAGTGGGCCGGCTCCTGCTGGTACGAGCTGCGCTACCTGGACCCGACCAACTCCGCGCAGTTCGTAGACCCGGCCAACGAGCGGTACTGGATGGGCCCGCAGTTCCCCGGTGACTGCGGCGGCACCGACCTCTACGTCGGCGGCCAGGAGCACGCCGTGCTGCACCTGCTGTACGCCCGCTTCTGGCACAAGGTCCTCTACGACCTGGGGCACGTCTCGTCCTTCGAGCCGTTCCGCCGGCTGTTCAACCAGGGCATGATCCAGGCGTACGCCTACACCGACGAGCGCGGCACCTACGTGCCGGCCGAGGAGGTCGTCGAGCGCGACGGCACGTACTTCCTGGGGGAGGCGCAGGTGCGCCGGGAGTACGGCAAGATGGGCAAGTCGCTGAAGAACGTGGTGACCCCCGACGACATGTGCGCCACGTACGGCGCCGACACCTTCCGCGTCTACGAGATGTCGATGGGGCCGCTGGAGGTCTCCCGCCCCTGGGAGACCCGCGCGGTGGTGGGGTCGTACCGGTTCCTGCAGCGGGTCTGGCGCTCGGTGGTCGACGAGGGCAGCGGCGAACTGCGGGTGACCGACGCCCCGGCCGACGAGGCGACCCGCCGGCTGCTGCACAAGACCATCGACGGGGTCGGCGCAGACATGGCGGCGATCCGGTTCAACACCGCCATCTCGAAGCTGATCGAGCTGACCAACGGGCTGACGAAGCTGGCGGCGACCCCGCGCGAGGTGGCCGAGCCGCTGGTGCTGATGCTGGCCCCGTTCGCCCCGCACATCGCCGAGGAGCTGTGGGCGAAGCTGGGGCACGAGCGGTCGCTGGCGTACGAGGCCTTCCCGGTCGCCGACCAGACGCTGCTGGTGGCCGAGATGGTGACGTACCCGGTGCAGGTCAACGGCAAGGTCCGCGGTCGTGTCGAGGTGGCCGCCGACGCCGCCGAGGAGACCGTCCGCGCCGCCGCGCTGGAGGCGGTCGCCGGTCAGCTGGGCGGCAAGGCGCCGCGCAAGGTGATCGTGATCCCGGGGCGGATGGTCAGCGTCGTGGCCTGAGCGCCACGGCAGGACCCGGCCGCGGGTCCGCGAGATGGACCCGCGGCCGTCGTCGCTGCGGCGCTCACCTGCGCTCCTCTATAGTTCGCGAGATCATCCGCCGAGACCGAGGAGTGGTCGCCGTGCCCATGCCCGGGACAGGTCCGCGGCCGGCCGCCCTCGCCGGTGGCAGCCCGCTGAACCGGATGACCCGCCGGATCGCCGCACCGCTGGTGCGGTTGATCTTCCGGCCGGTCATCGAGGGGCGTGAGCGGATCCCGGCCACCGGTCCGGTCGTCTTCGCCGCCAACCATCTCTCCTTCGTCGACAGCATTGCCATCCCGCTGGCGGCGCCGCGGCCGGTGTACTTCCTGGCCAAGGCGGAGTACTTCGAGGGGCACGGGCTCAAGGGGCGCCTCACCCGCTGGTTCTTCACCGCCACCGGCGCGATCCCGGTGCGCCGCGGCATGCACCGCGACGCCCAGGCCGCCCTGGACACCGCGCTGGAGGTCCTGCGGGCCGGCGCCGGCTTCGGCATCTACCCGGAAGGGACCCGTTCGCTGGACGGACGGCTCTACCGGGGGCGTACCGGGGTGGCGTGGCTGGCGCTGACGACCCGCGCGCCGGTGGTGCCGGTCGGGCTGGTCGGCACCGAGCGGATCCAGCCGGTGGGTGCCAGGCTGCCCCGGCGCAGCCCGGTCCGGGTGCGCTTCGGCGAGCCGCTGCGTTTCGGTCCCGAGTACGGCGACGCCGGTTCGGCCGCCGCCCGGCGCCGGGTGACCGACGAGATCATGCAGGCGATCGGTGAGCTGTCGGGGCAGGAGCGGGCGCCGGGCTACAACCGTCCGCCACAGCCGGAGTAGCCCCGTCCTGTTCCGGGCCGGCCCCGGGCCGCCGGGCACGCCACGCGCGGTGCACCAGCACCGCGCCCAGCAGCAGCCCCAGGGCGGCCGGCGCGGCGGCGAACCAGTCGATGCCGCCGGGGGCGGTCACGGCGGCGCCGACAGCGGCGTAGCCGAAGGCGCTCGGCATGATTGCCACGATGCTGCCGAGCAGGAACGGACCCGGTCGCACCCCGGTGGTGCCGTAGCCGTAGCTGATCAGACCGAAGCCGCCGAGCGGCAGCAGCCGTACGGTGAGCACGCCGGCCAGGCTCTGCCGGGTGAACCAGCGATCCAGGCGGGCCAGCCGGCCCGCGGACCGCTCGGTCATGAAGGCGCGCCCGAGCAGCCGGCCGGCCGTGAATGCCACGATGGCGGCGATCAGCGCCGCGGCCAGGGTGTAGAGCGCGCCCTGCCAGAAGCCGAAGAGCGCTCCCCAGGCGACGGTGAGCACCGTCCGCGGCACCAGCGCCACCATCAGCAGCGCGGCGACGCCGATCGCCGCCACCGGCGCGTAGCCGCCGAGCCGGTCGACCAGGGCCGGCAACTCGTCGGCCGCGGGCACCGGCGCCACGGCGGTGATCAGCCCCAGGCCGGCGAGGATCGCCAGCAGCAGCAGGAACCGCCGGGTGGAGCCGCGCCGCAGCTGCGTCCGCAGCCGGTCCCGGTGACGCTGCCGCGCCGCCGGGGCGCCGGAACGCCGGGACGGCGTGACGCCCGCAGCCGTGGGGTGCGGCGCCACGGGGTCCGGGACGGTCATTGCCGGGCGGCGACCGCCGCCCGGCGCTCCGCCCGCAGCTTCTCCGGCCAGCTGTCGTCCAGTGGCGGGAGCTGACCGGCGCCGGTGGCCCAGCGCAGCAGCAGGTCGGCCAGGGCGGGGTTGCGGGCCAGCGCCGGTCCGTGGGAGTAGGTGCCGAGCAGCTTGCCGCGCCAGGCCCCTTCGGTGACGCCGTCGTTGCCGACCCCGGTGGTGACCCGGGCCAGCGGCGATACCTCCGGTCCGAGATGGGTACGCCCGCCGTGGTTCTCGAAGCCGGTCAGCGCGGGAACAGCCAGCCGCGGGTCCACGTCGCCGGCCAGTTCGCCGACGGCCCGTGAGGCGCCCCGGTCGGAGTGCAGGTCCAGCAGGTCGAGTCCGGCGCACTGGGTGCCCTTGGCGAAGAAGGAGCGGCCCAGCAGCTGGTAACCGGCGCAGACGCCGAAGACGACCGAGCCCTGCGCCGCTGCCCGGTGCAGTCCGCCGTCGGCCATCAGCCGCTGGGCGCCGAGCGCCTGCGGGCCGTCCTCGCCGCCGCCGACGAGGTAGATGTCGGCGGTGGTGGGCAGCCGCTGGTCCGAGCGGACCTCGAGGGTCTCGACCGGCATGCCGCGCATCCGCGCCCGGTGGGCCAGGATCAGCAGATTGCCGCGGTCGCCGTAGGTGGACAGCAGGTCCGGGTAGATCCAGACGATTCGCAGGCTCTCAGTTGACACGGTCCAACTCCGCTCGGATGTCCTGGAAGGCGGTGTAGTTCGCGATGACCTCCAGCCGTCCCGGAGGCACGGCGGTCACGGCGTCGAGGAAGCGCCGTACGTGCTGGAAGGGCACCTGGTTGATCTCCAGTCGCACCGCCAGGTCGTACGCGCGGTCGCCGGTGATGAGCACCTGCCGGCCGCGCAGCGGCGCGAAGTCGACGTCGTAGAGCCAGGAGGTGTCCGCGCCGTCGGGGTCCCGGGCGTTGATGGAGAGCAGGGTCGGGGCGTCGTCGGCCATGTCGAAGGCCTCCAGCCAGCTGGCGGGGTTCTTCGCCAGCAGCAGCCGGATGTTGCGCCCGTCGCGGACCACCTGGGCGTAGCGGCCGGCCACCGAGGTCACGCTGCCGAGGCGGGAGACCGCGTCGACCGGGCGGACACCGAACTGCGCGGCCACGGCGAGGGCGGTCGCGGCGTTGCCGAGGTTGACCCGGCCGGGGAGCTGAAGGCTGATCTTGTGCCAGGCGCCGGTCGGGTCGAGCACGCCGTCGTCCTCGACGAGCCAGTGCGGCTGTGGCCGGCGCAGCGGGCAGCCGACACACCACCACTGTTCGCCGGAGCGTTCGATGGAGGAACCGCACTCGGGGCAGACCCAGGAGTCGTCGTGCCAGCGCTGCCCGGCGCTGAACCAGGTGACCAGCGGCGGCCGTTCGCGGGCCGAGGGCGGGGTGACCGCCCAGACCACCATCGGGTCGTCGGCGTTGGCGACGATGCGGATGTCCGGGTGCTGCACGAGGGTGGACCGCCACAGCTGGGCCATCATCGCGACCTCCTTGGCCCGGTCCAGCTGGTCGCGGGAGAGGTTCAGCAGCGCCACCACGCGGGGGTTGGTCGCGTCGATCACCTGCGGCAGGTAGTGCTCGTCGACCTCCAGCACCGCGTACGGAGTGTCGCCGGCCTTGGCCAGCGCCGAGGTGTGCCCGGTGGGCATGTTGGCGCCGAAGGAGTTGGTGGCGACCGGCCCGAGGACCCCGACGGCGGCGGTGGTCAGCCGGGTGGTCGTGGTCTTGCCGTTGGTACCGGAGACCAGCGCGATGGCGCGTCCGTTGGCGAGGTGCGCCAGCAGATCCGGGTCGATCTTCAGACCGATCCAGCCGCCGATCACCGATCCGTCGCCGCGGCCCGCCGCCCGCGACAGCGCGGCAGCGGTACGCGATACCGAGGTGGCCACTTTCGCCCGCAGGGGCATCGTCCCGTCCGTCACGCGAGGCAGGTTACCCCGAGCGGTCCCCTCCACCCCTGGCGGTCGTCCCTCCACTTTCCTCCCTGCCCTCCTCGCCCGGCCACCGGCTGTGATCGCCAAATAGGCATCCCGCTGCCAAACGTCACACCACATGTGGTGTGCGTCACTTTCTGATCAACTGTCGGAGACCCGACGTGTCGACGGCACGCCGCCGCGCTCCACTCCACTCCACCACCTATGACGTGCTCTTTTGTCGCCGAATCCGGTACTGATCGGGGCGAAATCCGGTTGCAGGTGGAGGGAAGTGGAGTAGAGTGGGGCGCGATGGTGGGGCCGGGAGGGTCACACCGGCCCGAGGGGTCAGCGGCGCCGCGAACGCCGCGCGAGGGCAAGGGGGGTTGGGCCGAATGTTTCTCGGCACCCACACTCCGCGCCTCGACGACAAGGGCCGGCTGATCCTTCCGGCGAAGTTCCGGGACGAGCTGGCGGGAGGTGTCGTGATCACAAAAGGGCAGGAGCGCTGCCTCTACGTCTTCCCGACCGCCGAGTTCGCACGTATCGCCGAGCAGTTGCACGCGCAACCGATGACGCACAAGGCAGCCCGCGCCTACAGCCGGGTCTTCTTCGCGAGCGCGCACGACGAGGTTCCGGACAAGCAGGGGCGGGTGACCATCCCGGTGCACCTGCGGGCGTACGCGGCCCTGCACCGGGAGCTGGTGGTCATCGGGGCGAGCACCCGGGTGGAGATCTGGGATCGCCAAGCCTGGGAGACCTACCTCGCTGAGAGTGAAGACGACTTCGCCGACATCGAACAGGGGGTGCTGCCGGGCGGGCTGTAGGGCCGCGGCACGACACGTACCGCCAGATCTCCAGCCGCTCGTTGCTCCTGGCGCCCCTTCCCCGGTGCCAGGGCACGCCGGACGCCGGAGACGCGAAACCGGCTGGCGAGAGCGGATGGGGATCTGACGGTACGAGCGCGTGGGAACGCGATCGGCAGCAGTGACAACGAATCGAAAAACGTAAACCAGTGGGGGTCGACATGGCGGAGCTACGCGGCAGGCATGTGCCGGTGCTGCTCGAGCGCTGCCTCGAGCTGCTGGCCCCCGCGCTCGGACGCGGTGGCCCGACGGTGCACGTGGACGCCACGCTGGGGCTCGGCGGTCACGCCGAGGCGGTGCTGGCGGCCTTCCCGGAGACGGTGCTCGTGGGGCTCGACCGCGACACCGAGGCGCTGGCGCACGCCCGCGCCCGACTGGCGCCGTACGCCGACCGGATCCACCTGGTGCACGCGATCTACGACGAGCTGCCGGAGGTCCTGGCCGAGCTGGGCATCGATGGCATCGACGGTGCGCTCTTCGACCTGGGGGTGTCGTCGCTGCAGCTCGACGCGGCCGACCGCGGGTTCGCCTACGCGCAGGACGCGCCGCTGGACATGCGGATGGACCAGACCCGGGGCGTCACCGCCGAGGAGGTGGTCAACACCTACTCGCACGGCGACCTCGCCCGGGTGCTGCGGGTCTACGGCGAGGAGAAGTTCGCCGGCCGGGTCGCCTCGGCGATCCTGCGGGAGCGCGAGCGCAACAAGATCACTTCCTCGGCCCGTCTGGCGGAGCTGGTTCGGGAGTCGATTCCGGCCGCAGCACGACGAACCGGGGGACACCCGGCAAAGAGAACGTTTCAGGCTTTACGGATCGAGGTAAACCGAGAACTGGTCGCGTTGGAGACGGCGCTACCAGCAGCTCTGGACGCGCTCGAGATCGGAGGCCGCATGGTGGTGCTGTCCTACCACTCGCTGGAGGACCGCCTCACCAAGCAGGCCTTCGCCGCCCGGGCGCGTAGCAGTGGTCCGGTGGACCTCCCGGTGGAGTTGCCGGGAACCGGGCCGACGCTGCGGTTGCTCAGCCGGGGGGCGGAGCCGCCGACCGAGGCCGAGGTGGCCGCCAACCCGCGTGCCGCATCCGTGCGGCTGCGGGCGGCGGAGCGCATCGACCCCGACGCGCCAGGGCGTACGTCAGGGACCGACCGCGAACGGTCCCGACGGTCAGCACAGGGGATGCACCTGCCCGCCGGATCCCGCAAGGGGCGGCGGCGGGTGCCGGCAGAAGGCAGGGACGCGGCGAGCCAGGGGGAGGGATCATGAACGTCAACAGGCGCGACAGCCGGGTGCAGCCCGGTGGTTCGCGCGGCGCTGCGCAGCGCGCACCGCGGTCGGGGGGCCGGACCACGGTGGAGTCGCGCGCACACGCCGGAAAGCGAGTGGCAGCAGATCGCACCGCCGGCTCGCGCGACGCCGGCGTCGCCGCGGCACAGTTCCGTACGCAGGGGACCGCCGCGCTGCGCGTGGAGCGCGCCCGGCCGCAGCGCGACGCCGCAGCCGCACCCCGGCTGCAGGTGGCGCCGCCGCCGCCGGTGCGGGTGCCCGGCACGTCGTTCGTGGCGCTGATCCTGGTGCTGGTCGTCGCCGGTGTCCTCGGTGTCGTGGTGGTCAACACCAAGATCAACGAGAACGCGCTGCGCCTCGCCCAGCTGGAGAAGCAGCAGGCCGCCCTCGACCTGGACCAGCAGCAGCTTCAGCAGGCGATCACCGACGCCCAGGCGCCGGGCAACCTGACCGCCAAGGCGCGGCAGCTCGGCCTGGTCGAGTCGGGCCCGCCGACCTACATCCGCCTCTCCGACGGCCGGGTCATCGGTGTGCCGCAGCCGGGCAACGGCCAGGCCGGCGCCGCCGGGTCCGCAGGAGACTGATCGGTGGCACCACGATCCGACGAGCCGCGCCGGGACCCCCCAGGGTCCCGGCGCGGTTCCGGGCGTGGGGGCAACCGCACCGGTCAGCAGCCCAGCGGTGAACCGGGCCGGGGCATCTCCGACGCCCGCGCCTACACCCCGCGTGGGCGCAGCCTCCGGGAGGCCGCCGAACAGCGCCGCACCCCCCGCACCAGCCGCTCCGGCGACC
>Ga0233363_1000332_pt1 | contig 21915 bp, 20 predicted proteins | sample ElkDunMinimDraft_18_FD_191534 | JGI IMG/M metagenome (GOLD analysis project Ga0233363, IMG submission 191534) | Fecal eukaryotic communites from dung pellets of Tule Elk in California, USA - Elk Dung C16 | ecosystem: Host-associated > Mammals > Digestive system > Large intestine > Fecal | place... | reverse complement strand
TCTCGCCGCCGTTCTCGCCGCCGTTCTCGCCGCCGTGGAACGCCACCCAAGCGAGCGCGTTGGGGAGCTGACCGCCCGGATTCAACAGCCATTCGGCGGCGGGAAAGTACACCCAGTCGCCCGCACGGAAGTGGCCGCCCACGGCATCGACGAAGGCGTAGTGCGGACCGGCGTTGACGACGATCCGACTCACGTCGTGCCGAACGAAGTCGTCGGTAAATCGAATCCTCACGGTGTGGTGACCCCCGCCAAGGCCGGGCTCACCCTGTGCGTCAAGAAACTCCACAACGACTCCGGGGATCGACGGGTGTGCCCATTGGGCTCCGGCCCACTTGCCGATGAGGTCTCCTGTCGGCTTGTCGCGGACCGGTCCCGTCGGGATGAGGTCGTGAGTCTCGTCATCACGGACGAGGTGCGGGCCTGTGGCGCTGTGCACGGCTGGAGGCGAGTTCTCCACGCTCGAGCTCGCGACCTCTGGGGCGAGCTCCGGCGCGGGCTCCGGCTCGGGCTCCGGCTCGGGCTCCGGCTCCGGCGCGGGCTCCGGCTCCGGCGCGGGCTCCGGCTCCGGTGCGGGCTCCGGTGCGGGCTCCGGTGCGGGCTCCGGCACCGGCTCCGGCGCGGGTTCGGGCGCGGGCTCCGGCTCCGGTGCGGGCTCTGGCTCCTGCACGTGCGCCGTCTCGATGGAGCTCGAGTCCTCCACGTCCGCGTCGGCCATCGCCGCCGGTGTGATCGGCGCGAGCACCAACGCAGCTCCCGCCCCGAGAGCAACGCCGAGCCGCGATGCCCTTCTCCTCGCAGTCACGGCCCATGAGCCGTGGGACTTCCTCGTGTTCATGTGCAGGCCCTCCCTCGTGTCTGGTCGTCACCGAAGGGAGCAGTGCACCCAGAGGCGGGTTCGGTCTCCGTTCGGACGACACGAGTCTTGGGCCGCCGCAGGACCTTCCGTCACCGCTCTTAGGGGAAACCCCAACCGAGCCCGCATTCCACCGACCGACGCCGCCGCGACTGGGGGACGCTCAGATCTTCACGTACTCCAGGAACCGGTATCGCAGCGCTCCCGGACCGTCCGACGTCGCCCACTCACCCGTCTGGGTGAGCCTCCAGAGCGCGGCGTCGAGGTCCGGCGCGAACGCGTCACCCTCGAGCTCGATGTCGATCTCGGTCACCACGCAGCGGTCGGCCAGCGGCAGTGCCTGCGCGTAGATCTGACCGCCGCCCGCGACCCAGATCTCGCCGGACCCGGGTGCCACACCCGCGGCCTCGAGCGCCTCGTCGACCGAGCCGGCGGTCACCGCGCCGTCGTCGGACCACTCAGGATCACGTGTCACGACCACATTGGTACGGCCCGGCAGCGGCCGGAACCGCGGTGGCAGCGACTCCCACGTGAGCCGGCCCATGATGACCGGGTGGCCCATCGTGACCTCGCGGAAGCGGGCCGAGTCCTCCGGCACCCGCCACGGGATCGTGTTGCCGACGCCGATGACCGGCTGCCCGGCCGCGTCCCGGCCCTGCGCCCAGATGAGTCCGATCACACCGCGACCGGTGCCTTGATCGCCGGGTGGTGCTGATACCCGAGGACCTCGATGTCCTCGAAGCCGTAGTCGAAGATCGACTCGCGCGCCGCCAGCTGCAGCGTCGGGTACGGGTACGGGTCACGGGAGAGCTGCTCGCGCACCTGCTCGACGTGGTTGTCGTAGATGTGGCAGTCGCCGCCCGTCCAGACGAAGTCGCCCACCTCGAGCCCGGTCTGGGCCGCGACCATGTGCGTCAGCAGCGCATACGAGGCGATGTTGAACGGCACGCCCAGGAACAGGTCGGCCGAGCGCTGGTAGAGCTGGCAGCTCAGCCGGCCGTCGGCCACGTAGAACTGGAAGAGCAGGTGGCACGGCGGCAGCGCCATCGCGCCCAGCTCGCCGACGTTCCAGGCGCTCACGATCAGACGGCGCGAGTCCGGGTCGCGGCGGATCTGGTCGATCACCCCCTGGATCTGGTCGACGTGCCGGCCGTCCGGCGTCGGCCACGAGCGCCACTGGACGCCGTACACGGGCCCCAGCTCCCCGTCCGGCGACGCCCACTCGTCCCAGATGGACACCCCGTGCTCCTGCAACCAGCGGACGTTGGAGTCGCCGCGCAGGAACCAGAGCAGCTCGTAGGCCACCGACTTCAGGTGCACGCGCTTGGTGGTGATCAGGGGGAACCCCGCCGACAGGTCGTACCGGAGCTGCCGCCCGAACACCGACCGCGTCCCCGTCCCGGTCCGGTCCTCCTTGTGCGTCCCGGTCTGCAGGACGTCGCGCAGCAGGTCCTCATACGGCGTCGGGATGCTCGACGGCGAGGCGGCGGAAGTCATGCGGGCAAGTCTAGGTTCGGCGCCCGGCGGCGCCGGTACCGACACCCCAGGCGCTCGGCCGACGACGGTCAGGGCTTGCGCCGCGACCCTCCGGACCGGCGCGCCTCCTCGATCTCCTTGAGCTTGCGGCCCCGCCGGCGGTACTCCGCCCACAGCACGACGAACGCCAGGGTGAGCACGAAGCCGATCACCGCTCCCCAGCCGGTCGCCCCGCGGAAGGCCGGCGCCTGCACGTCGAACACGCGCTCGCCCGCGCGGGCGGCGTCGTTGGTTCCCAGGACGACCGACAGCGTCAGCAGGTTGGGCGTCGCGAGGACGAGCGCGAGCACGCCCAGACCCACCCGCATCTGCCATGACAGTCCCGGACGCGTCGCCTGCCAGGCCACGATCAGCGGGAGGATCGTGAAGGCCGCGCCGAAGAACAGGCCCCACCAGACGCCGAGCGCGAAGGTGCCCTCGACGAGGCTGCCGACCTGCTCGGACCACCAGCGCGGGACGAACGAGGCGAGCAGCATGGCGAGGACGACGACCGCCGCCCCCAGCCCGACCCAGATCGCGGCGCGACGCGCCAGGTGCCGCCAGTCGGTCGGGCGCGCGTCCTCGGGAGCGGTCGACGGGACGTCCTGGGGAACGGTCGACGGCGCCGCCTCCGGCGCGTCCGTCTCGGGCGCCTCCGGCTCCGGAGCGTCCGCCTGCGCACCCTCGGGGGCGGCCGGCTCAGGGCCCTGCCGCGGACGGCTCGGCTGCTCGTCGCCGCTCATCCTGCGATCGTCCCAGCACGGGCGTGCAGCCGCAGGTCGAGACCCGCCGGGAACGCGCGAGCCCGTCCGTCGGTTGACATGACGCACACAGCGAGCGCCGACGAGCGGTGGGAGAATCAGCACATGACGGACCAGACCAGCACATCGCAGCCGGCGACCGGCGGCCACGCACTGGTGGACGACGCCGCCGCCCCGGTGACGGCGTCGCCGGCCGACCCCCTGTGGGTCGAGCGCACCGGCACCCGGACGTACCGCGGCTTCACCGCGCGAGGTGCGAGCGTCGAGATCGGGCCCGCGAGCGCGGGCGCCGTGTTCACGCCCGGCGAGCTCCTGAAGATCGCCCTGGCCGCCTGCGCGGGAATGAGCAGCGACATCAAGTTCTCGCGCGTCCTCGGCGACGACTACACGGTGACGATCCGCGTCGAGGACCCCAAGGACACCGAGGAGGACCGCTACCCGGTCCTCACCGAGCAGTTCGAGATCGACCTGTCGTCGCTCGACGAGGACACCCGCAACAAGACGCTCCTGCTCGCGCAGCGTTCGATCGACCGGGCGTGCACGGTGGGGCGCACGCTCAAGGCGGGCGCCCTCGTGCCGCCCGCGGTCTTCGGCCCGCCCGCCCCGGACGACAAGGACTGAGACATGGCCAAGTCCCTGACCGACCCTCGCGGTACCCAGAACGGCCTACGCGACCTCGCGCGGCAGTCCGACGTCGCGGAAGCGACGAGCTGGACCGACTACCGCCCGGCGACGCTGCTCGACGCCGTGGTCGACAAGGCCGTGACGATCCCGTCGTCGGCCATCCACCGGCACATCGACAAGCTCCGGCGGCGCAACCCCGAGGCCAGCCCGGCGCAGATCATCCGCATGCTCGAGAAGGAGTACCTGAACGTCGTCGCGACCACGGGCGGCGCGGTCGGCGCCGTCGCGGCGTTCCCGGCCGTCGGCACGATGACGGGGGCACTGCTCACGACGAGCGACATCGGGACGTTCTTCGCGTCGTCGGCCGCGTTCGCCCTGGCCGTCGCGGACGTGCACGGCATCGAGGTCGAGGACGTGCCGCGCCGCCGGGCGCTGCTGCTCGCGACCGTGCTCGGGGACAAGGGCGCCAAGGACGTCGAGTCGGCGATCGGCGGCTCGACGACGGCCTGGGGCAAGGTGCTGCTGACGTCGATGCCGCAGTCGTCGCTCAAGAAGGTCAACAAGGCCCTGGCGAACCACTTCGTCAAGCGGCAGCTGGCCAAGCAGGGCGGCCTCGCGCTCGGGCGGCTGCTGCCGTTCGGCGTCGGCGTCGCCGTCGGCGTCGCCGGTGGGCGCGCCCTGGGCCACGGTGTGGTCTCGCAGTCGCGCAAGGCGTTCGGAACGCCGCCCGCGCACTTCCCGCGCGTCATCGAGGGACGCTGACGCGCGAGCACGACGCCGGCAGGCCGGGCGCGTGAGCCCGCTGGCGCCGAGCCATCGGCAGTACCTCATGTGCCGGCCGTCGTACTTCACCGTCAGCTACGAGATCAACCCCTGGATGGACGTCAGCGTGCCGGTCGACACGGCACGTGCCGTCGCGCAGTGGGAGCGGCTGCGTGATGTGCACCTCGACCTGGGCCACACGGTTCACGAGATCGAGCCCGAGCCCGGGCTGCCGGACATGGTGTACGCCGCCAACGGCGCCACCGTCGTCGACGGCATCGCGTACGAGGCCCGCTTCCGCCATCCCGAGCGGGCTGCCGAAGGGCCCGCCTACCTCAAGTGGTTCGCCGACCTCGGCTTCGTCACCCACGGGGCCGAACAGGTCAACGAGGGCGAGGGTGACCTGCTGACCTGCGGCTCGCGCGTCCTGGCGGGCTACGGGCCCCGCACCGACGTCGCCTCGCACGCGGAGGCCGGGGCCCTGTGGGGGCGCGAGGTCGTCAGCCTGGAGCTCGTCGACCCCCGCCTCTACCACCTGGACACCGCGCTGACCGTGCTGCGGGGCAACGACGGCGGCACGCCCGACGACGAGTGCGACGTCGCCTACCTGCCCGAGGCCTTCTCCCCCGAGTCGCGCGAGGTGCTCGCCACCCTGTTTCCCGACGCGCTCCAGGCGACCGCGGAGGACGCCGCGGTGCTGGGGCTCAACGCGGTGTCCGACGGCGAGCACGTGGTCCTCGCGCAGGCCGCAACCCGCTTCGCGGCCGCGCTGCGGGAGCGCGGGTACGAGCCGGTCGCGGTCGACACGAGCGAGCTGCTGCGCGGTGGCGGCGGCGCCAAGTGCTGCACCCTCGAGCTTCGCGGGACACCCCACTGACGTCCGCGCCCCCGGGCCACTAGGCTCGGGCGCGTGAGCGTCTCGCCCTCCTCCCGGACCGTCGTCGACCCCGCGCTCGCCGAGCGCCTGCCCGAGCTGCAGCGGCAGTATGCCGACCTGCAGGCCAAGGGCCTGAAGCTGGATCTGACGCGCGGGAAGCCGTCGGCCGAGCAGCTCGACCTGGCCGAGCCGATGCTCGCCCTGCCGGGCGAGGGCGTGCACGCCGACGACGCCGGCACGGACGTGCGCAACTACGGGGGCCTCGACGGGCTGCCGCAGCTCCGGCGCATCTTCGCCGAGCTGCTCGACGTGCCCGTGGAGCAGCTCCTGGCCCAGGGCAACGCGTCGCTCACGCTGATGTACGACACCGTGGTCCAGGCGCTGCTGTTCGGAGTGCCGGGATCGGAGCGGCCGTGGTCGGCCGAGGAGCAGATCACGTTCGTCTGCCCCGTCCCCGGCTACGACCGGCACTTCGCGATCTGCGAGGAGCTCGGGATCCGGATGGTCACGGTGCCCATGACCCCCGACGGGCCCGACGCCGAGGCGATCGCCGCACTCGTCGCCGAGGACGCGTCCGTCAAGGGGCTGTGGGTCGTGCCGACGTACTCGAACCCCGACGGCTCGGTCGTCTCGGAGGCGCTCGCACGCCGTCTCGTGTCCATGCCGACGGCCGCACCGGACTTCCGGATCTTCTGGGACAACGCCTACGCGGTGCACCACCTGACCGAGCACGAGACCAAGTCCGCGCACGCGATCGACCTCGCGGCCGAGGCGGGCAACCCGGACCGCGTGCTCATGTACGCGTCGACGTCGAAGATCAGCTTCGCGGGCTCGGGCGTGTCCTTCCTCGCGTCCTCGCCCGCCAACATCGCGTGGTTCCGCAAGCACCTCGCCTTCCGGTCGATCGGTCCCGACAAGATCAACCAGCTGCGGCACGCGCTCTTCTTCCGCGACGCCGAGGGCGTGCGCGAGCACATGCGGCGGCACCGCGAGGTGCTCGCCCCGAAGTTCCGCGCCGTCGCCGACATCCTGACGTCGCGGCTGGGCGACCTCGGCGTCGCGAGCTGGACCGAGCCGCAGGGCGGCTACTTCGTGTCGCTCGACGTCGTGCCCGGGACGGCGTCGCGCGTGGTGGAGCTGGCCAAGGGCGCGGGCATCGCGCTCACGCCCGCCGGAGCCACGTTCCCCTACGGCACGGACCCCGACGACCGGAACATCCGGCTCGCGCCGTCGATGCCGCCGCTCGACGAGGTAGAGGTCGCGATGGACGGGGTGGCGACCTGCGTGCTGCTCGCCGCCGCCGAGGCGGCCGCGGCCGCCTGACCGCCCGGCCCGACGACGTCGGGCCGGTCCGGCTGAGTGAGCGCACTCACGGTGCGGTACCCGTGTGTGGTCGGACCACATCGACTAGACTGGGATCGTGCCCGCGGCCGACGTCGGAACGCGGTACACGGCCCCACCGGGCCGGCGCGGCGACGGGCATCAGCCCGTCGACCCCCACCTGGATGCCAGCCTCGTGACCTCGATCGCTCGCCCCCAGTCATCTGCCGCCACACATCCCATGGATAGCGCGGGAGCCACAGCCGGAGCGGACCCCACGAACGCGCGCGGCGACGTGCCACGGACGGCCGCGCCGCGACTGTCGATCAAGCAGATCGTGGCCAGCGCGCTCGCGGCCGTGAGCACGACCGTGCTGCTGTCGACCTTCGGCATCGCCGGGACGATCATCGGCGCGGGGGTCGCCAGCGTCCTCACGGTCGTCGCCAACTACCTGTACACCCGCTCGATCGAGCGCACGCAGGAGAAGCTGCTGCCGGTCGTGGCCCAGGTGCTCCCGAACGCGGCCGGCGCGCCCGCCGGGAAGGATCGCCCGCGAGGGCGTGGAGACGCCACGCCACCTGCCGTCGACCTCGGCGCCCCGGACCCTGGTCCGGCCGCGGAGACCGCCCCGCGCAACGCGTGGCTGCGCCTGATCGACCGGTACGGCAAGGTGCGGGTACTCGGGGCATCGGCAGCCGCCCTCTTCGTTGTCGTGATGGGCACCGTCCTCGCCTTCGAGCTGACCGTGGGCAAGCCGCTCGCGGCCACCGTCACCGGCCATGAGGGCTCGGGCACCAGCATCAGCGGTGAGGTGTCGTCGTCCTCGAGCCCGTCGTCCGGCACCACGGGCGACCAGCCGGGCGATACGCCGTCCGACGCGCCGTCCGACACGCCGTCCGACGACCAGGACTCCGGCTCCGGCACCTCGTCCGACCAGCCGACCGACTCCCCCACGACCGGCCCGACCCTCGAGTCCGGCACCGGTGACGAACTCGGCGACCAGGGTGGCGTGGACGGCGGCGGCCAGGGCACCACCGACGGCGGCGGCCAGGGCACCACCGACCATGCCCCCGAGGGCACCACCGGCGGCGACGGCTCGGACACCACCTCGAGCAGGAGCACCGACAGCACGACCACCACGCGGACGTCGACGTCGGCCGACACCGCGCCCAGCGACCGGGGCACCGGGAGCGCGGCCAAGCAGTCCCGGGCGGTTGGTGCCGACGACCCCGCCGAGGCCGCGGTCGAGCCCGCCGACAGCTGATCCCGCCCCTTCCGGCTCCGGGGAGCCCCCCTCGTCGCGTCCGCCGACCCGCTATTCCGTACGCCCAGCGATGAATTCTCTGTGGGTTGCTCGTCGTACGTTCTAGCGTGTTGAGGATCACCAGCGAGGAGCCCCCTTCATGAGCGATCAGACCACCGACCACCTGCCGAGCGGTCGGACGGGCCGCGGGCTGGCCGTCGAGGCCGTCGGGCTGGTCAAACACTTCCGTTCCGGCAAGCAGGTCACCAAGGCGGTCGACGGCGTCGACCTCCAGATCCCGGAGGGCTCCGTCTTCGGCCTGCTGGGACCCAACGGTGCGGGCAAGACGACCGTCGTCCGGATGCTCGCGACCCTCCTGCGGCCCGACGGCGGCACGGCCCGGGTGCTCGGTCACGACGTCGAGAAGGAGGCCGACGCCGTCCGCTCGGCCGTCGGCCTCACGGGCCAGTACGCCTCGGTCGACGAGGACCTGACCGGGACCGAGAACCTCCTCATGCTCGCCCGGCTGTACGGGTTCCGAGGGTCGGCGGCCCGACGCCGGATCGAGGGCCTGCTCGACGCCTTCAGCCTGTCCGACGCCGGCGGCCGTCAGGTCAAGACGTACTCGGGCGGGATGCGCCGGCGGATCGACCTGGCCGCGAGCCTCGTGCTCGCCCCCCGCGTGCTGTTCCTCGACGAGCCGACGACGGGCCTCGACCCGCGCAGCCGCAACCAGGTCTGGGACATCGTCCGCGTGCTCGTGGAGGACGGGGCGACCGTCCTGCTCACGACGCAGTACCTCGACGAGGCGGACCAGCTCGCCGACCGCATCGCCGTCATCGACCACGGCCAGGTGATCGCCGAGGGCACGTCGTCGGAGCTCAAGCGCTCGGTCGGGCAGGGCGCGGTCGACCTGCGGCTCGCCGACTCCGCACAGCGGGCCACGGCGGCGGCGATCGTCGAACGCCTCCTGGGCACCGCGCCCGTGCTCGGCTCCGACCCGTACTCCCTCTCGGCCCGCGTCCCGGACGACGGCGCCGGCGCCGTCGCGCAGCTGCTGCCCGCGCTCCAGGAGGCAGGGGTCCAGGTCCCGGAGTTCTCCCTCGGGCAGCCGAGCCTCGACGAGGTGTTCCTCACGCTCACCGGCAGGCCGCTGCCCGACGACGAAGCCGGCGGCACGGACTCCGCACGAGAGCCCGCGCCCGCCGAGGAGGTGTCCCGATGACCGCCCAGTTCGCCGACGAGGCGCCGACCATCACGACGACGAGCCTCCGGCAGGCAGTGGCGCTCAGCTCGCGGCCCTCCCGGCCGTCCGCGCTGTCGACCACGTTCACGTTCGGCTGGCGGGCGCTGCTGAAGATCAAGCACGTGCCCGAGCAGCTGTTCGACGTCCTCGTGTCCCCCGTGATCTTCACGCTCATGTTCACGTACCTGTTCGGCGGGGCGCTGGCGGGGTCCACGTCCGCCTACATCCAGTTCCTGCTGCCGGGCATCCTGGTGCAGACGATCGTGTTCGTGACGATCTACACCGGCTACACGCTCAACACCGACATCTCCAAGGGCGTCTTCGACCGGTTCCGGTCGTTGCCGATCTGGCGGCCGTCGCCCATCGTCGGCGCCCTGCTGGGAGACACGGTGCGCTACTCGATCGCGTCGGTCATGACGATCGGGCTGGGCCTGATCATCGGGTTCCGGCCCGACGGCGGCGTGGTGGGCGTGCTGCTCGGCGTGCTGCTGCTCCTGGTGTTCGCGTTCTCGCTGAGCTGGGTGTTCACGATCCTCGGACTGTTGCTGCGCAGCCCGAACGCCGTCATGGGCGTCTCGATGATCGTGCTCATGCCGCTCACGTTCGCGTCGAACATCTTCGTCAACCCCGCGACGATGCCGGAGGCGCTGCAGCGCTTCGTCGAGATCAACCCGGTCAGCCACCTGGTCACCGCGGTGCGAGGGCTCATGGCGGGCCAGCCCGACAGCGGCGAGATCCTCTGGGTGCTCGTGGCGTCCGTGATCCTGACCGCCGTGCTGGGGCCCATCACGATGCGCCTCTACCGCACGCGCAGCTAGCACTGCGGATGGACGTGTGGCCCGGTTCGGGACATCGAACCGGGCCACACGTGCACCTGTGCGGTCAGGCGGCGGGCTTCTCGTCCGTGGAGTCCTGGGCGCACTTGCGCGTCACGACGAGCACGGGGCAGGCCGAGTGGTGCAGCACCGCCTGGCTCGTCGAGCCCAGCAGGAGGCCTCGGAATCCGCCGCGACCGCGCGACCCGACCACGATCAGGTCCGCTCCCGTGGAGAACTCCGTCAGCAGCTCCGCGCCGGAGCCGTCCAGCACGTGCCGCTTGATGGCCATGCCCGGGTTCTCGGCCTCGTAGCGGTCGACGATCACGTCGAGCCCCGCCTTGAGGTCTGCGAGCACCTGCTCGTGGTCGATCTGCGACGGCAGCCACGCGAGGATGCCGCTCCCGGACCCGAGCGGTACGCCGGCTACCGCGACGAGCTCCGCGCCCCACGCCTTGGCTTGGCCGACGGCGTGCCGGAAGGCCACCTCGGCGGATGGTGAACCGTCCACGCCGACGACGATCCGCCGCACGTCGTGCACCGCCTCCCCGTCGCGCCGGCCGGGGTCGTCCGGGTTGTCCGCATCCCCGCGGTAGGGAACCACCACAGTGGGGCAGTGGGCGTGTGCGGGCAGCGCCGACGACACGGTGCCGAGCAGCCGCTCGGTGAACCCGCCGCGGCCGCGCGTCCCGACCACGGCGAGCCCGTGGTCCTTCGACATCTCGACCAGGACGCCGGCGGCGTCGCCGGTCGCGACCGTCGCCGTCGCCGGGACGCCGGAGTCGGCGACGCGGGCCTGCGCCTCGGCCAGCACCGCCTTGGCGCCCTCCTGGATCGCGGTGTCGTCGAGGGCGGCGTACCCGCCGTCGAGCGATGCGGCGGTGAACGAGGGCAGTGAGTAGCTGCAGACCATGTGCAGGGACCAGCCCACGCGCTTGGCGTATGCAGTCGCCCAGTCCAGCGCGTGCAGGCTCGGCGCTGAGCCGTCCACGCCGACCAGGACGATCTCCGGTCGTGTCATCGTCACGCCTCCCGTCGAGATACCGAAGCGGCCGTTCGCCGGTGGGACCAGCCGCAGTTCAAGCGTAGCGAAAGGCACAGCAAAGGACACAGGTTGGCGCGCAAATGCGAACGCCCCGGCACACCAGGGTGCCGGGGCGTTCGTTGCGTTGCGTCAGGTCAGCCGTGAACGCGGAGGAAGACCGGAGCCGACTGCCAGATGTTGCGGACGCGCGTGTCCCAGCCGTCGGGACGCGAGGCGTCGATCTGCTGGTCCCCGCCGATGTAGATGGCGATGTGTCCCGGCGACCAGATGAGGTCGCCCGGCTGCGCCTCGGCACGCGAGATGACGCTCACGTTGCTCGCGTAGCGGATGCCGCTCGACGAGTGCGGAAGCGAGATGCCGACCTGTGCGTAGACGTACTGGACCAGGCCCGAGCAGTCGAAGCCACCGGGGCTCGCCCCACCGACCACGTACGGCGTGCCGATGTAGCGCGAGGCGATGGACACGATCTCGGAACCGCTGGCCGAGGCCGGGATCGCGGCGGTCGAGGTGCTGGACGACGTGGTTGCCGTGTCCGACGACGTCGTCGTGACGACGGGCTCGGGCTCGGGCTCGGGCGCCGGGGTGATAGCGCCGGCGGCGACCTTGACCTTGACCGTCTCGACCGAGACCTTGGCGTCCGCCGCCACGGTGACCACCGGGGCCGCCTCGAGGGCCGCACGAGCCTGGTCCGCGATGGCGCCGATGCCTACGGTGTCCAGCTTGTTCGCCGCGTCGTCGTGCAGCGGCGCCGCCTGGGCGGTGGTCGCGGTGCCGAGCGTGGACACAAGAAGACCACCGGCGGTGGCAACGAGTGCGGCACGGCGACCGGTGGTCGAGCTGGTGACAGAAAGTGCAAGCTCACTCAACGGCGTGAGCGGACGGCGCGCGGCGCGGTGCCGTGCGCGCGTAGAACGTGCGTTCACGTGTTCCCTCTCCTGTCGCCTACGAGGTGAGCTGTCGGGTTCGGGTGGGAGAAAGCACCCGGCCGTCCGGAACGAGTCCATTCGGCTTCACCCCGAGGACACCATCACTGGTGCCCGAAGGTGGTTCCCCCGCCCCTGCCATGCGGTCTCAACGGATCCCCGACCGGTGGCAGGGCTCGGCGCCCGGTCGAGGCTCGACGAGCGGGTGCCCGGCGAGTGGTTGAAACCGTAGCGGACAGAAGCGCCAAAGTCACGTTTCGATCACAGGTCAGATGAAGACCCAGCGATAGCCGCCTGCCGAGCGTCGAGAACGGCCCGGGAACGCCCGGGAACGGACGATGCCCCGCCGCTTCGTACGAAGCGGCGGGGCATCGGACGCGCTTGCCCGAGGGTGGTCAGGCGACGCGGATGAAGGTGGGGTTCGACTGCCAGATCGACCGGAACTGGATCGTCTTGCCGGGGCGGGGGGCATCGATCTGCATGCCGTCGCCGGCGTAGATGGCCACGTGACCCGGGGTCCAGATGAGGTCGCCCGGCTGAGCGGCCGACGCGGAGACGACGGTTCCGGCGTAACGCTGGTCCGCGGAGCTGCGCGGCAGGGTGATGCCGGCCTGGGCGAAGACGTACGACGTGAAGCCCGAGCAGTCGAACCCGGCGGGGGTGGTACCGCCGGAGACGTACGGGACGCCCACGTAGCGGGCCGCGATCGAGATGATCGTCGAGCCGTTGGCCGAGGCCGGGACGGAAGCGCCCGCGGTGCTGCCGGCGCTCGGGGTGCTCTCGCCGGCACTGGTGGAGGTGGTGGTCGTGGAAGCTGCCGCCACCACGGGCTCAGGCTCGGGCTCGGGCGCCGGCGTGATCGCCTCGGCGGCGATCTTGGGCGTGATGCGCTCGACCGAGACCTTGGCGTTGTCGGCCACCGTGACGACCGGGCCGGCCTCGAGGGCCTGGCGAGCCTGCTCGGTGAGCGCACCGAGGTCGACGGTGCTCAGCTTGTTGGCGGCGTCGTCCTGGACGGGCGCGGCCTGCGCGGACGTCGCGGTCGCGAACGTCGAGACGAGCAGACCACCAGCGGTGGCGACGACCGCCACGCGGCGACCGGCGGCGGAGCTGGGTGCGACGGCGATCGGACGGCGGGCAGCGCGATGGCGCCCACGGGTACGTGCGGTCACGTTCAACCTCTCCTTGACGCCTGCGAGGTCAGCTGTCGGGTTCGGGTGGGAGAAATGCACCCGGCCTTCCGGAACGAGTCCGGTCGGCTTCACCCCAAGGACACCATCGCTGGTGCCCGATATTGGGTCCCCCGCCCCTGTCGGCGTGTGTCTGGACCTCGGCCGGTGACAGGGTTCGGCGTCCGACCGAGCACTCACCGGTTGAACCCGGCAAGCGTGCCCGACCGTACCGGATCGGACACCCTCATGTCACGCTCCGATCACGACGTGGTCGGCGGGACCCGGGCGAGCAGGCTCAGCGGGTGGCGACGAACAGGTGCCGGGCGAGATCCTCGGGCAGGTCGAGCACGGTGTCCCCGCCCTCGACCGCGACGGTGTAGACCACGCCGTCGTACCTCGCGGTCGCCTGGGCACCCGGGACCAGGCCCGCGTCGCTCAGCCGGGCGAGCAGCTCGATGTCGACCTGCAAGGGCTCCGCGATCCGCTGGAGCACGATCGGGACCTCGGTGCCGCGGGCCGTGCCGGCGCCGACGACCGCGGGCAGCGGCTGGACACCTTCGAGGAAGGGCACGTCCGCGAGCTGCTCCCCCAGCTCCGACAGCCCGGGGATCGGGTTGCCGTAGGGGTCCTGGTGCGGGTGGTCGAGCAGCGTCACCAGACGCTTCTCGACCAGGTCGCTCATGACGTGCTCCCAGCGGCACGCCTCGGTGTGCACGTGCTCCCAGTCGAGCTTGATGACGTCCGTGAGGAGCCTCTCCGCGAGCCGGTGCTTGCGCATCACGCGGGTCGCCTTGGCCTGGCCGAGCTCGGTGAGCTCGAGGTGGCGGTCGCCCGTGACGATGACGAGGCCGTCCCGCTCCATGCGGGCGACCGTCTGCGACACCGTCGGGCCCGAGTGGCCCAGACGCTCCGCGATGCGCGCCCGGAGCGGCGTGATGCCCTCCTCGTCGAGCTCGTAGATCGTCTTGAGATACATCTCGGTGGTGTCGATGAGGTCGGTCACGTCCACTCCCGTCGTCTGGCCCGGGCCTAGTCTATTCGCACCGCGGTGCCACGTTCCGCCCGCTTCCACGGGCGGCACCTGGTCGGACGCCCTTCGAGACTGCCGGAGCCACCATGAGCCTCACGATCCCCACATCGCTCCTCCCCGAGGACGGGCGCTTCGGGTCCGGACCGTCCAAGGTGCGCCTGTCGCAGGCGCATGCGCTCCTGGCGGCGGGTGACCCGGACGGGCCCCTGCTCGGCACGTCGCACCGCCAGCCACCGGTCAAGGACCTGGTCCACCGGGTCCGCACCAGCCTGGCGGAGCTCTTCGACCTCCCCGACGGCTACGAGGTGGCGCTCGGCAACGGAGGCTCGACCGCGTTCTGGGAGATCGCCACCGCGTGCCTCGTGCGGCGCAAGGCGCAGCACGCCGTGTTCGGGGAGTTCGGGGGCAAGTTCGCCGCGGCGACCGGGCGGGCGCCGTTCCTCGAGTCCCCGCAGGTGGTCACGGCCGAGGCGGGGACGGTCGCGCACCTGCGCCCGGCCGACGACGTCGACGTGTACGCCACACCCCACAACGAGACGTCGACGGGTGCCATGGCGAGCATCGCGCGCGTCGTCGACCCGGCCGACGGCCTGCTCCTCGTCGACGCGACGTCGGGCGCGGGCGCGCTGCCGATCGACGTCACGCAGACCGACGTGTACTACTTCGCCCCGCAGAAGGTCTTCGCGTCCGACGGCGGGCTGTGGCTCGCGCTCTGCTCGCCCGAGGCGGTCGCCCGCGCCGAGTCGGTCGAGGCGGGCGCCGGCGACGAGGGTCGCTGGGTGCCCGAGTTCCTCAGCCTCACCACCGCGCTGGAGAACTCGCGCGCCGACCAGACGCTCAACACGCCTGCCATCGCGACGCTCGTCATGCTCGCCGACCAGCTCGAGTGGCTCCTGGAGGAGGGTGGGCTGTCGTGGGCGGTGAGCCGCACGGCCGAGTCGGCCGCGATCCTCTACGGATGGGCCGAGTCGCGGCACTGGGCGACGCCGTTCGTCGCCGACCCGGCCGAGCGCTCGACCGTGGTGGGCACGATCGACCTCGACGACTCGGTCGACGCGGCCGCGGTGACGGCCACGCTGCGCGCGAACGGCGTCCTCGACGTCTTCCCCTACCGCAAGCTCGGCCGCAACCAGCTGCGGGTGGGCATGTTCCCGGCCGTCGAGCCCGACGACGTGCGCGCCCTGACCGCGAGCATCGACTTCGTGGTCGAGCACCTCTGACCCGACCCGGTCAGGCTGCGGTCGCGACCTGTTCGCCGTCCTGCCTGCTGAGCTCGTGCCGGAGCCCTTCGCGCGTCGTGGGCGTCTCGGACGGCCGCGCGTCCAGGTAGACGACCTCGAGGCGGGGGCGCGGCCGCATCCGGTAGCGCAGCCGCAGGTGCCAGTGCCGGACCGCCCACACGGTCGCCCCTGCGGCGACGACGGCCGTCGCGATCGAGCCGACGAGGATCGACCAGCGGGGGCCGAACGCCTCGGCGATCCAGCCGACGATGGGCGAGCCGACCGGCGTCGCGCCGAGGAAGACCATCATGTACAGCGCCATGACCCGGCCGCGCATGACGGGGTCGGTCGACATCTGCAGGGTCGAGTTGGCCGCCGTCATCATCGTCAGGGACGCGAACCCGACCGGGATGCAGGCGATCATGTAGAGCTCGTAGGTGGGCATCAGCGCCATGGCCGCCGTCGTGATCGCGAACGCGAACGCCGAGCCGATGACGAGCCGGACGCGCGGCCGGTCGCGCCGGGCTGCAAGCAGCGCTCCGGCGAGCGACCCGATCGCGAGCACCGAGCCGAGGATGCCGTACTCCCCCGCGCCCCGGCCGAACTCGACCCTGGCCATCACGGCCGACGTGAGCTGGAAGTTGAGACCGAAGGCCGACACCACGGTCATGACGACCATGATCACGACGATGTCCGTCCGCTGTCGCACGTACTGCACGCCCTCGCGGATCTGGCCCTTGGCGCGCGGCGCCGAGGGCATGGTCCGCAGGTCGCCGGCGCGCATGAGGGCCAGTGCCGCGATCGTCGCGCCGAACGTCACGCCGTTGATCAGGAACACCCAGCCCGCGCCGACCGCGGCGATCATCAGGCCCGCGAGGCCGGGGCCGATCAGGCGCGCGGCGTTGAACGACGCGCTGTTGAGCCCGACGGCGTTGGGGAGCCGCTCGGCGGGCACCAGCTCGGCGACGAAGGTCTGGCGCACCGGGTTGTCGAGGGCCGTGACGACGCCGAGCATCAGTGCGAACCCGTAGACGTGCCAGAGCTCGACGCGGCCGGACAGCACCAGCGCTCCGAGGGCGAGCGCGAGGACGCCCATGGCACCCTGTGTCGCCATGAGGAGCCGGCGACGGGGCAGGCGGTCGGCGAGCAGGCCCGCGTAGGGCGACAGGAGCAGGACGGGAAGGAACTGCAGAGCCGTGGTGATGCCGACGGCGATCCCGGAGTTGTCGCTCAGCTCGGTCAGGACGATCCAGTCCTGGGCGATGCGTTGCATCCAGGTGCCGACGTTGGCGACCAGCGCGGCGCCGAACCAGATGCGGTAGTTCGGGTAGCGCAGGGAGAAGAACGTCGTGCTCATCGCGCGGCGATCCGGGTGAGGATGTCGGATGCTCGGGCCAAGGTCTCTCTTTCGTCGGTGGTCAGCTGGGACAGCTGCTGGGTGAGCCAGGCGTCGCGGCGGCGGCGGGTCTCGTCCACCTCGCGGGTGCCGGCCTCGGTCAGACGCACGACGACCTGACGGCGGTCGGTGGCGTGCTCGACCTTCTCGACCAGGCCGAGCTCGGCGAGCGCGTTGACGGCCCTCGTCATCGACGGAGGCTTCGTGCGCTCGTGCTCCGCGAGGGCGCCGGGGCTCATCTCGCCGTGCTTGCGCAGCACGGTCAGGACGCCGAACTGGCCCTCGGGGAGGTCGGCCTCGCCGCGCTGCGTGCGCAGCCGACGCGAGACCCGGGTCAGTGCGACGCGCAGCTCGCTGCCGAGCGAGCCCGGGCGGGTGCGCGACCTGGGGATGGAGGGCGGGACCGAGGGTGTGGCGCCGCCCCTCTCGACGGTCCGGGAGGCAGGGGTGACGTGGGGCATTTTCATTAGCCTAAGTCATTACCCTCGGTAACGACCAGCGGGTGTGAGGTATTCCACGCAGCGCAGGTGCGGGCGTCGTGGGACGACGACGGCCGGGCCGCTCCGTCACGGAGCGACCCGGCCGTCAGCCGGTGGGAGGGTCGGAGGTCAGAGCCCGAGCGCCACCCGGATCGGCTCGAGCGTGAAGTAGACGACGAAGAGCGCGGAGGCGATCCACATCAGCGGGTGGATCTCCCGGGCCTTGCCGAGGGCCAGCTTGACGACGACGTAGGCGAGGAAGCCGGCGCCGATGCCGTGGGCGATCGAGTACGTGAACGGCATGATGATGATCGTCAGGAACGCGGGGATGGCGATCTCGAGCTTGCTCCACTCGATGCCCGCCACCTGGGCCATCATGAGGAACCCGACGAACACCAGCGCCGGTGCCGCCGCCTCGTAGGGCACGAGTGCGACGAGCGGGGACAGGAACGTCGCGAGCAGGAAGGCGATACCCGTCACGACGGCCGCCAGGCCCGTGCGCGCACCTTCGCCGACGCCCGCCGTCGACTCGACGTACGCGGTGTTCGACGAGACGCTGCCCGCGCCGCCCGCGGCCGCGGCGAGCGAGTCGATGATGAGGATCTGCTTGGTCTTGGGCGGCGTGCCGTCCTCGTCGAGCAGCTTGGCCTCGGCTCCGACGGCGACCATCGTGCCCATGGTGTCGAAGAAGTCAGCGAGGAGCAGCGAGAACACGAGCAGGACGACCGTGACGGCGGCGATGCTCTCGAACGAGCCCAGCAGCGAGAACTGGCCCAGGAGGCCGAAGTCCGGGACGTCGACGACGCCCTCGAAGGTCGGCGCGGAGTTGAACCCGGTCGGGTTGGCCTCGGAGCGGTCACCGATGTGGAGCGTGTTCTCGAGGATCACCGCGAGGATCGTCGCGACCAGGATCGAGATGAGCAGCGCGCCCTTGACCTTGCGGACCCACAGGACGATGGTCAGCAGGAGGCCGACGACGAAGACCACGATCGGCCAGGTGCCCAGGTTGCCCTGGCCCAGGACCGTGCCCGAGCCGGGGACCACGAAGCCCGCGTTGACCAGGCCGATGAGCGCGATGAACAGGCCGATGCCCACGCTGATCGCCGTCTTGAGCTCGCGCGGCACGGCCTTGAAGACGGCCTCGCGGAACCCGGTGAGCACGAGCAGGAGGATGATCAGGCCCTCGATGACCACCAGGCCCATCGCGTCGGCCCACGTCACGCCCTCGATCGACGCGATCGAGTACGCGACGACGGCGTTGAGCCCGAGGCCCGCGGCGAGCGCGAGCGGGAAGTTCGCGAAGACGCCCATCGCGATGGTCAGGAGGCCCGCGACGAGCGCCGTCGCGGCCGCGATCATGCCGAGGTTCGAACCGTCCGTGGTGCCGCCGAGCAGCTGGCCGGTGCCGTCCGGCGTCGTGCCGAGGATGAGCGGGTTCAGCACGATGATGTAGGCCATCGTGAAGAACGTGACGAGACCACCGCGGATCTCCGTGCCGACGGTGGATCCTCTCTCGGTGATCTTGAAGAAGCGGTCGATCGCGCTCAGCTCGCGGGGCGGCGCGGTGGTCGTGTTGGCCATGCGGCACATGGTGCCAGGACGGTGAAGGTGCTGTGGAGTCCGATGGCGCGCTGTGTTCTGATCGTGACTGCGAATTAACACACGGTGACGTACACGCGGACGTGTCGAGGCGAGCCGGCGCCGCGGGACCGGTCCGGCACCGGCCTACCTGGTGCCGACGAAGACTCGTTCGCCGCGGACCAGCCCGTACCGTCGGCAGTCCTGAGGTTCGGCGACGAACTCCGACAGAGCGAACCCCGCGGCCCTGATCCGGTCGCGAAGGTCGCGGCCGAAGTACCGGACGTGGTCCGACTGGCCGAACTCGATCCGCCGTTCCCGCGGGCTCGTGACGCCGGGGAGCTCGTGCGTCCGGTCCCAGCCCTCGACGATCGGCACCATGACGACCAGGCGCCCGCCGGGCACGAGGATGCGATGCATCTCCTCGAGTGCCCGCCGGTCGTCGACGTGCTCGAGCACGTGCGAGCACACGACCACGTCGAACGTGCCGTCGTCGAGCGCGATCGACTCGATGTCGATCGTGAGGTCCGCGATGTCCTCGTCGATGTCGGCGGACACGACGTTGCCGGACGAGATGTGGTTGAGAAGCCGCGCGACGGGCACCTCGGGCGCGAAATGCAGGATGCGGTCGCCCGGCCTGACGACCCGCTCCCGGTCCAGGGCGAGCGCAAGAAGGCGGTGCCGCTCGAACGACCTGCACCCTCGGCACTTGGCATCGCGCCGCGGCGGGTCTCCGGCGGGCGAGAACTTGCCCCGGTACCCGCAGAACGGGCATTCATGGGTGGCCAGCCCTCTCGTCATCCGCACGGTCGACAGGGCCACGTACCTCGTGTCCGCGGCGAGGCTGCGCAGCCGACCGGCGACCAGCCCACCCCGAGGCATCGCGTGCGCCGATCGTGCCAACCCTGAAGGAGGTGCTGATTCCACGGCTCCAGCCTCCGTACACGTCTGGTCGCTGCGAGCGTAACCCCGGCCGCACGAGCGCGCGCGACCCTCGCCTGATCACAGGCGACGTCGCCAGGGGTGGTCCTAGAGTCGGTTCATGGCGCAAGAAGTGGCAGCCGCGACCGGTCGAGTACTGCGCTCGCTCGCGCGAGAGCCCTCGAGGATCGGTGTCACCGTCCGCGGCGCCTACCGAGTCGCGGGGCAAGTCGTCCGGAATCCCGGTCAGGTGCGCTTTCTGCCGCGCTGGGTCCCCACGGTCGAACGCAGCACGATCGACCTCGGGCTGCCGTGGCTCCCCTTCGAGATCATCGACCGGCTCGACGGGCTGCTGTCGTCCTCGTCGAGGGTGTTCGAGTACGGCGGCGGCGGCTCCACGCTGTGGTTCGCGAGCCGGGCCCGGGAGGTCGTCACGGCCGAGCACGACCGGGACTGGCTGGACATGCTCCGCGAGCGGACCTCCCACCTCGAGAACGTCACGATCCTGTCCAGGAGCCCCGCAAACCTGTACGCCGACTACGTCCCGGCGATCGACGACTACCCGGACGGCCACTTCGACGTCGTGGTCGTCGACGGCCGGCAGCGTGTCCGGACGTTCGAACGGTCGCTGCCCAAGCTCCGGCCGGGCGGCTTGATCCTGCTGGACGACTCCGAGCGCCGCCGTTACCGCCCCGCCTTCGACATTGCCGGGTCCATGGAGCACGAGACCGTGCGCGGCCTCGCGCCCTGCAAGTCGAAGGTCGCGCAGACGACCATGTGGCGAGCGCCGGAGGGCGGCGGCGCGCCCTGACGAGCGCTCCGGCTACGACCGGTTCCCGATCTCGGAGACCTCCCGGTCACCCGCCTGCCCGCTCGGTGTCATCTCCTGCACACGGTGCTCCCCGTCGCCCTCGTAGTACCGGTAGTGGTAGCTGGTCGACTCCGGCTCCATCAGACGGTTGACGACGACGCCGAGCACCCGCGCACCGACGGTCTCCAGTGCGCGCAGCGCCTCCTGGACCTGAGCCTTGTGCACCATGCCCGCACCGACGACGAGGATGGCTCCACCCGTGAGCTTGGCGAGAATCGCCCCGTCGGTCACGGGGATCAGCGGCGCGCTGTCGATCACCGCGACGTCGTACTCCTCCTCGAGCTGGGTCAGGAGCTTCGCCATCTGCGCCGACCCCAGCAGCTCGCTCGGGTTTGGCGGGATCTGGCCGGAGGGAAGGACGTGGAGGTTGGGGTTCCCCCACTGCTGTACCGCGTCCGCGAGGCTCGCCCGGCCGATGAGCACGGTGGTCAGCCCTACGGCGCCCTCCAGGTTCAGGTACTTCGAGACGCTCGGCCGACGAAGGTCGCCGTCCACCAGGAGGACGCGGGTTCCCGCGTCCGCGAGCGCGATCGCCAGGTTGATCGACGCGGTCGACTTCCCTTCTCCCGGCAACGAGGACGTCACCACGAAGTTGCGTCCCCCGTCGCCGTCGACCTCGAGGAACTGCAGGTTCGTCCGCAGGCGACGGAACGCCTCGGCGCGCCGGCTGTGCGGGCTCCCCTGGACGATCAGCGGCTGCTGCCCGGCGTCCTCGTCGAACGCGATGGCTCCGACGACCGAGGCACCCGTCAGCTCCTCGACGTCGGACTGGGTGCGGATGCGGGTGTCGAGCGCCTCCCGGAGGACCGCGAGACCGACTCCGACGATCAGGCCGCCCAGCAGGCCGAGGGCGATGTTGAGCATCGGCCGCGGAGTCACGGGCGACTCCGGCGGGACGGCGTTGCGCACGGCGCTGATCTCGACGGGGGACCCGGCGGCCCCACTCGGCTGCTCGAGGTCGGCGACCACGGACGCGAGACTCGCCGCGATCGCATCGGCGGTGCGTGCGGCCGTCGAGGGAGCCTCGTCGGTCACCGTGATGCTGATGAGCACCGTCTCCTCGGGCGACTCGGCCGTGACCCGCTCGGCGAGCTCTTCGGGTGTGTCGGTGAGACCGAGGTCCTCGATGACCGGCTCGAGCACCCGAGGCGACGTCACCAGGGCGGTGTACGACTTGACCCGCTGGGAGGTGAAGGTCGTCCCGGCGACGAGGTCGTTGACCGACTCGCTCTCCCGCGTCGAGACGAAGACCTGGGAGACGGCC
>Ga0233363_1000329_pt1 | contig 22084 bp, 18 predicted proteins | sample ElkDunMinimDraft_18_FD_191534 | JGI IMG/M metagenome (GOLD analysis project Ga0233363, IMG submission 191534) | Fecal eukaryotic communites from dung pellets of Tule Elk in California, USA - Elk Dung C16 | ecosystem: Host-associated > Mammals > Digestive system > Large intestine > Fecal | place... | reverse complement strand
CGCATCCGCGGGCAGGTGGCTGTGAAGCGTCTACCCGGCACCGCTGCGGCGGGTCAGACCGGGACCGTCCCATCGCAAGGCGGGACTGCCTCACGTGTGCTCATTAAAGCGCACTGAAAGGTAACGGAGGTCTGCCACGAAGGCCGCGATCCGCTCGACCAGCGGTCCGGCGGCCCGGGTCCAGTTGAAGTGGTCGACCCGCCGGCCGAGCCGGGCCGGGCCGTACCGCTCGCGCTGCACGGTCGTGGAGGTGAACTTGGCGCAGAGGTGGTCGACGGCCGAGTGCGGCGTGAAGCTGTCGTTGTCCACGCTGATGGCGAGCACCGGCAGGTTGATGCGGCGTACGGCGGCTTCGGTGTCCTGTCCGTCGATCATCGGAAACCGGCCGGTGCGGGCGGTGTGGGCCCAGTCGCGGATGACCCCGCGCGCCTGGCGGCCGCCGAAGCCCCAGCCGGGCCAGACACCGAGCAGCTTGACCGTCCCGCTCACCGCGTACGAGAAGGGCAGCAGGGCGTTGCGGCGGGGTGGCGGGTAGGCGCGCCAGTAGGGCAGCGACGAGGCGATCAGGGCCAGCCCGTCGATGTCGTCGGCGCCGCTGAGTGCCACGTGCATGGTGGCCATCTGGCCGCCGAGGGAGTGCCCGAGCAGGATCCGCTTGCGTCCGTCGAGCTGAGGCTTGATCTCGGCCAGCACGGCGTCGAGATCGGCGAGGACCTCGGCGAAGCCGTACGCCGAGGCCCGGCTCGGGACGGGCGTGCTGTCGCCGGTGCCGCGCAGGTCCCAGACGACCACGGCCAGACCGGCGGCGCGCAGCTGCGCGGCGAAGGGCCGGTAGTAGCCGGCGGGTACGCCCATCGCGGGGCAGATGACCACGACGGGGGCGTCGACGACACCCTCGGGCTCGGCGTAGACGCGGATGCCGATGCGGTCGCCGCCGCGTTCGATGAAGCTCTGGGTGTACTGCGGGTCCGTGCTCATCGGGACAGGCTAAGTGGCCCTGGTTACCAGTGGGTAACCAGGGGTCGCGCCTGCTCGTTCCCTGGTCGTGGCGCTGATCACTTCAGTGGATCATGGCCCCAGTTCATCAGCGAGTAGCGCCAGCGGGTGTGTCGTACGTCGCCGTGCGGTCGCTGCGCCAGGTGCCGGCGGATGTAGCCGACGACCTTGCGCATGTGGGCGACGTCGCGCTCGGAGAGCGCGGCGCGGTCGGCGCGCAGCAGCCCCACGATGCGCCGGCCGGACTCGTGCCCGACCGACTCGCCGCCACCCCGGTGCGCGCCGACGGCCTTCGACTCGGGCGTCTCCAGCCAGCCCCGCAGCTGTGCCGGGCTCATGTTGACCGCCTCGGCGAACTCGCGCGGCACGTCCCGGCGCCGGTCAGCGCCGCTCATCGTGCAGCGCCTCCGGCCGGTGCACCGCCTCCGCGCCGGCATAGGTGCGCACCAGGTACTGCGGGTGCTCCGGCGAGGCCGCCACCACCCGTCCGGCGGCCCGGGTCCGGCCGCTGATCTCCCGCTGCACCGTGCCGTGCGCCTGGCTGCCGTGGCTGTTCCAGACCACCCGGTCGTGCCGTCGCAGCTTCCTCTGCCTGGACATGCGGGCCGCGTACCCGGGCGTCACCGGCTCAATCGCCGCCGTCGGCCCGGCGAGGCAAGGGCGCCGGCTGGTCAGCCGGGGGACTTGTCGCTGACGAAGATCGCCGTGCCCGGGAAGAGCCGGCCCCGCAGCGGGCTCCACTGCCCCCAGATCCCGTCGTGCCCTTGCGGCCACTCCGGCTCCACCAGGTCCCGCAGTGTGAAGCCGGCGGCGACGAGTTCCCGGATCCGGTCGCCGAGGGTGCGGTGCTGTTCGACGTAGGTGGGCACCCCGTCGGCGTCCTGCTCGATGTAGGGCCGCCGGTCGAAGTACGAGTGCACCGCGTGCAGCCCGCCCTCACCGGGGTCGTCGAGGAAGATCCAGCGCATCGGGTGGGTGACCGAGAAGACCCAGCGCCCACCGGGGCGCAGCACCCGGTGCACCTCGCGCATCACCGCGGCGGAGTCGGCGACGAAGGGGATCGCGCCGAAGGCGGTGCAGACGATGTCGAACGACTGGTCGGCGAAGGGCAGCGCCAGCGCGTCGGCCTGCACCAGCGGCACCCGGACGCCGCTGGAGTCGGCGGCGGCCCGGGCGTGGCGCAGCATTCCGGCGGAGAGGTCCATGGCGACCGGCCGCGCGTGCCGGGTGGCGAGCCAGCGGGCGGCGGAGGCAGCGCCGCAGCCCAGCTCCAGCACCCGGCGGCCGGTGAGGTCGCCGAGCAGCCCCGCCTGGGCCTCCCGGAGTCCCTCCGGGCACCAGACGAAGTCCACCTCGCCGAGGAACCGGCCGTGTTCGGCCTGGTAGTCGTCGGCGTCGCCGTCCCACCACCGCCGGCTGGCCCGGCGGGCATCGGCGTCGTCGACGGTACGGCGGGTCACTGCGGGGTCGTCGGTCACGCCCACACGCTAGGCCGCCCGCCCACCCGGCGCCCGTCCGGTGTCGATGTACCGGCGAGTCGCAGAAATGTGACAGGGCGGACAACCGCGCTCACACCAGGCGTTTTTCCGGGTTTGGCAGCAGCCGTCAGTCGCGATCGGTGGGAGGCCTTGCACGCTGTGGTAATGCACGCGGTAGGCTGTTCGATGCGCTTGCGGATCGCGCGCCTCGGCAGGGAGCAGGCCCGCGGACGGCGGAACGACTCCGGACATCATCCCGCGACGGGAACCCCGTCGCCGAGGAGACGTACGGGTCTTTCGGTCGTCGGATCCGCAGGAGCAGACAGGTCACCGCGACACAGCCTGCAGTGACAAACCATCCGACCGGAGCAACCGCCCACATGACGAGCAGCATCGAGGCCCCCTCGAGCGCCACCCGGGTCACCCACGACGATCTCGGTTCCGAGGAAGCCTTCCTCGCCGCGATCGACGAGACCATCAAGTACTTCAACGACGGCGACATTGTCGAAGGGACCGTCGTAAAGGTCGATCGGGACGAGGTCCTGCTCGACATCGGCTACAAGACCGAGGGTGTCATCCCCTCGCGCGAGTTGTCGATCAAGCACGACGTTGACCCCGCCGAAGTGGTGTCGGTCGGTGACCACATCGAGGCCCTCGTTCTCCAGAAGGAGGACAAGGAGGGTCGCCTGATCCTCTCGAAGAAGCGGGCGCAGTACGAGCGCGCCTGGGGCACCATCGAGAAGATCAAGGAAGAGGACGGCGTCGTTCGCGGCTCCGTCATCGAGGTGGTCAAGGGTGGCCTCATCCTCGACATCGGGCTGCGCGGCTTCCTGCCGGCCTCCCTGGTCGAGATGCGCCGGGTGCGCGACCTGCAGCCGTACGTCGGCCGCGAGCTCGAAGCCAAGATCATCGAGCTGGACAAGAACCGCAACAACGTGGTCCTGTCCCGCCGGGCCTGGCTCGAGCAGACGCAGTCCGAGGTGCGCACCGAGTTCCTCAACAAGCTGCAGAAGGGGCAGGTCCGCAAGGGCGTCGTCTCCTCGATCGTCAACTTCGGCGCCTTCGTCGACCTTGGCGGCGTGGACGGCCTCGTGCACGTCTCCGAGCTCTCCTGGAAGCACATCGACCACCCCTCCGAGGTTGTCGAGGTCGGCCAGGAGGTCGAGGTCGAGGTCCTGGACGTCGACCTGGACCGCGAGCGGGTCTCGCTGTCGCTGAAGGCGACCCAGGAGGACCCGTGGCGTCAGTTCGCCCGCACCCACGCGATCCAGCAGATCGTGCCGGGTAAGGTCACCAAGCTCGTCCCGTTCGGTGCGTTCGTCCGCGTCGACGACGGCATCGAGGGCCTGGTCCACATCTCCGAGCTGGCCGAGCGCCACGTGGAGATCCCGGAGCAGGTCGTGCAGGTCGGCTCGGACGTCATGGTCAAGGTCATCGACATCGACCTCGAGCGTCGCCGGATCTCGCTCTCCCTGAAGCAGGCCAACGAGGGCTTCGTCGAGGGCGAGGAGCACTTCGACCCGACCCTCTACGGCATGGCTGCCACGTACGACGCCGAGGGCAACTACATCTACCCGGAGGGCTTCGACCCGGAGACCGGGGAGTGGCTCGAGGGCTTCGACAAGCAGCGCGAGACCTGGGAGCAGCAGTACGCCGAGGCGCGTACCCGCTGGGAGGCCCACACCAAGCAGGTGCAGACCTCCCGGGCCGCCGAGGCCGAGGCCGCGGCGAACCCGACTCCGGTCGTCCCCGCCGGTGCCACCACCACTTCTTCGTCCTCCAGCGCCCCGGCGCGGCAGGCGGAGGAGCCGGCCGGCACCCTGGCCACCGACGAGGCGCTCGCGGCTCTGCGCGAGAAGCTCGCCGGCGGTAAGTAAGCCGTACCAACGAGGGGCCTCGGCTCCGACGACCCGGGTGACCGGGTCGTCGGGCCGGGGCCCTTCGCCTTTTGTGCCGTCCGCTGCCCTCCGCTGCCCTCCGCGGCCGTCCGCTGCCGGGCGGAACCGGCGAGGCCGCGGAGCCCGGTTCGCCGCCGTCGCCGCGCACGCCGGTGGGGGTGGCGGCAGCCCGGCGCCGGTGATCGGGTTGACTGGTCGTCGTGCTGATGGTGGGACTGACCGGTGGAATCGGATCCGGCAAGAGCGCGACCACACGCCGGCTCGCCGAACTCGGGGCGGTGATCGTCGACGCCGACCGGATCGCCCGCGAGGTGGTGGCGGTCGGCACCGACGGGCTGGCGGAGATCGTCGAGACCTTCGGCTCCGGGGTGCTGGGCCCCGACGGGGCTCTGGACCGCGCCGCGCTCGGCGCGGTGGTCTTCGCCGACGACACGGCCCGGGCCCGGCTGGAGGCGATCACCCATCCGCGGGTGCGCCGTCGTAGCGCCGAACTCGTCGCGGCGGCGCCGGCGGACGCGATCGTCGTCAACGACGTGCCGCTGCTGGTCGAGGTCGGCCTGGCGGCGACGTACCACCTGGTGATCGTGGTGCAGACCGATCCGGCGGTACGGATCGAGCGGCTGATCCGCGACCGGGGGATGACCGCCGAGGAAGCGAACGGGCGGATCCGCGCCCAGGCCGACGACGCGCGGCGCCGGGCGGCCGCCGACGTGCTGCTGCGCAACGACGGCACCCTGGCCGACCTGCACGCCGCCGTCGACCGGCTCTGGCGCGACCGGCTCGTGCCCTACGAGCGCAACCTGCGGGAAGAGCGTGCCGTCCGGCACTCCGGTCCGGTGCTGGTGCCGGCCGACCCCGGCTGGCCGGCCGAGTACGCGCGGATCGCGGCCCGCATCCGGTACGCGCTGCGCCCCGCCGACGTACGGCTGGACCACATCGGCTCCACCGCGGTGCCGGGGCTGGACGCCAAGGACGTCATCGACCTGCAGTTGGCCGTCGGTTCCCTGGCCGAGGCCGACGAGATCGCCGGCCGGCTCGCCGCCGCCGGCTTCCCGCGCCTGCCCGGCGACTGGTCCGACGACCTCGCCGAGGGCGATCCGGCCGGCGCCGGCGAGAAGCGGCTGCACGGCAGCGCCGACCCGGGACGCCCGGTGCACCTGCACGTACGCGTCGCCGGCAGCCCCGGCTGGCGCTTCGCGCTGCTGATGCGCGACCACCTGCGGGCCGATCCGGAGCGGGCGGCGAGCTACCTGGCGCTCAAGCGCCACCTGGCGGCCGCCGCACCGGACATGACGGGTTACCTCGACGGCAAGGGCCCGTGGTGGGCGCAGGAGCGCCGGCTGGCGCAGGAGTGGGCGGCGCGTACCGGCTGGCGGCCCTGAGAGATCGGCGCCGTCTCGCCCCGGTGGCCGCTTGGGTGTGGCGACGGCGCGCCGGCAGCCGGTGGGGGCTGGCGGCGCTCGCGGCGGCCGGTCGCTCTCGCGACCAACGACGGTGCGCCACATCAGCGTGAGCCGGGGCTGCGACCGGTGTGCCGGGGACGTCCGGCCGGGTGGCGGCCGGACACCTGCCCGGGCGGCCGCCGCGAGCGGCCTACGCCGTCCACGGTAGCCCTCCGGCGGGGGCCGCACAATGCGGATATCGAAGCGGGTCGCACACCCTGCGTTGCTGCTCAGTACGTATGTCGGACCGTCGGCGTACGGTGGTCACATGGCTCTTGACATTCCCCGGCTGGAGGGTCGTTTCCAGGTCGTCAGCGACTTCCAGCCGGCCGGTGACCAGCCGGCTGCCATCGACGAACTGGAGCGCCGGGTCCGGCGCGGCGACCGCCACTCGGTGCTGCTCGGCGCGACCGGCACCGGCAAGAGCGCCACCGCGGCCTGGCTGATCGAGCGCGTGCAGCGCCCCACCCTGGTGATGGCCCCCAACAAGACCCTCTGCGCGCAGCTGGCCAAGGAGCTCGGTGAGCTGCTGCCGCACAACGCGGTGGAGTACTTCGTCTCGTACTACGACTACTACCAGCCCGAGGCGTACATCCCGCAGACCGACACCTACATCGAGAAGGACTCCTCGATCAACGAGGAGGTCGAGCGGCTGCGGCACTCGGCGACGATGTCGCTGCTGACCCGCCGCGACGTGGTGGTGGTGGCGACCGTCTCGGCGATCTACGGCCTCGGCACCCCCGAGGAGTACCTCGACCGGGCGGTGCGGGTGCAGGTCGGGCAGGAGATCGAGCGCGACAAGCTGCTGCGGCGGCTGGTGGAGGTGCAGTACACCCGCAACGACCTCGCCTTCAACCGTGGCACCTTCCGGGTCCGGGGCGACACGCTGGAGATCATCCCGGCGTACGAGGAGCTGGCGGTGCGGGTCGAGTTCTTCGGCGACGAGGTGGAGAAGCTCTACTACCTGCACCCGCTCACCGGCGAGGTGGTCCGCGAGGTCGATCACCTGCTGATCTTCCCGGCGACGCACTACGCGGCCGGCCCGGAGCGGATGGAGCGCGCCATCGCCGGCATCGAGGCGGAGCTGGCGCAGCGGCTGGCCGAGTTCGAGCGGCAGGGCAAGCTGCTGGAGGCCCAGCGGCTGCGGATGCGCACCACCTACGACATCGAGATGATGCGTCAGGTCGGCTTCTGCTCCGGCATCGAGAACTACTCGATGCACATCGACGGCCGGCTGCCCGGCAGCCCGCCGCACTGCCTGCTCGACTACTTCCCGGACGACTTCCTCACCGTCATCGACGAGTCGCACGTGACGATCCCGCAGATCGGCGGCATGTTCGAAGGCGACGCCTCCCGCAAGCGGATGCTGATCGACCACGGGTTCCGGCTCCCCAGTGCCGCCGACAACCGGCCGCTGCGCTTCGACGAGTTCCTCGAACGGGTCGGGCAGATGGTCTTCCTCTCCGCCACCCCTGGCACGTGGGAGATGGAACGCGCCGAGGGCGAGTTCGTCGAGCAGGTCATCCGCCCCACCGGTCTGGTCGACCCCGAGGTGATCGTCAAACCGACCAAGGGGCAGATCGACGACCTGATGCACGAGATCCGGCTCCGCACCGAGCGCGACGAGCGCGTCCTGGTCACCACGCTGACCAAGAAGATGGCCGAGGACCTCTCGGACTACCTGCTCGAGCACGGCGTACGGGTGCGCTACCTGCACTCCGAGGTCGACACGCTGCGCCGGGTGGAGCTCCTGCGTGAGCTGCGCAAGGGCGACTACGACGTCCTGGTCGGCATCAACCTGCTCCGCGAGGGCCTCGACCTGCCGGAGGTGTCGCTGGTGGCGATCCTCGACGCCGACAAGGAGGGCTTCCTGCGCAGCGGCCGGTCGCTGATCCAGACCATCGGCCGTGCGGCCCGTAACGTCTCCGGCCAGGTCCACATGTACGCCGACAAGATCACGCCGTCGATGGCCGCCGCGATCGACGAGACCAGCCGGCGCCGGGCCAAGCAGGTCGCGCACAACGAGGCGCACGGTATCAAGCCCGAACCGCTCCGCAAGAAGATCCACGACATCCTCGACGACATCTACCGGGAGGCGGAGGAGAACGAGGCCACCCAGGTCGGGGGAGCGGTGCGGCAGATGTCGCGCGGCAAGGCGCCGGTCAAGGAGACCCGCAGCCGGGGCAAGGCCGCTGCCGCGCCGTCGCGTGAGGGTATGGCCCGGGCCGACCTGGCCCAGCTCATCCAGGAGCTCAACGACCAGATGCTCGCCGCCGCCCGGGAGCTGCAGTTCGAGCTGGCCGGCCGTATCCGTGACGAGATCTCCGAGCTGAAGAAGGAGTTGCGCGGAATGGACGTCGCCGGGGTGAAGTGACCACCCGGACCCGTGGGGCGTGACGCGCGCCCCTGCCCCCTCCGCGGCCGCCGGGCGCTGCTGGTCCGTACGCCGGTGCCGCCACGCCCTGCTCGCCTAGGGTGAGGTGCATGGCTGGTGACGCGGCACCGCAGCGGCCGGGGGCGGGGCGCCGGGCGGTCCCGGAACGCCTGCCGGTGCTGATGTACCACTCGGTCTCCCGGCCGGTCGCCGGTCCGCTGCACGACCAGGCCGTCCCACCCTGGCGGCTCGCCGAGCAGCTCGGTGCGCTGACCGGGGCGGGTTACCGGCTCGTCGGCCTGACCGAGGCGCTCGACCTGCTCGACACCGCCACCGCCGACGCGCCACTGGTGGCGCTCACCTTCGACGACGGCTACCTGAACTTCCTGACCGACGGCCTGCCCCGGCTGGCCTCGGCCGGGGCGGCGGCGACCCTCTACCCGGTGGTGGGCAGTCTGGGCGGCCCCGCGCGCTGGCTCGACGGCCGGGCGGCGGAGCTCGGGCCGCTGCTCTCCGAACCCCAGCTCGCCGAGGTGGCCACGGCCGGCATCGAGATCGGCAGCCACGGCCTGGCGCACGAACCCCTCGACGTGCTGTCCACCGCGGTGGTGGAGCGGGAGCTGGCGGAGAGCCGGGACCGCCTGGAGCAGGCGATCGGTCAGCCGGTGCGCTCCTTCTGCTATCCGCACGGCTATCACACCCACCGGATGCGCACGCTGGTGCGGCGGGCCGGCTACGACAACGCCTGCGAGGTCGGCCGGCGCATCTACCGGCCGGCGGCACCGCGCCATGAGGCGCGCTTCGCCATCCCGCGGTTGCAGGTGACCTCCGCACACTCCGGCACCGACCTGCTCGAACTGGTCCGCGGCGGCGGTCCGCACCTGGTGCCGCGAGTCAAGCGACTGGCCCAGCCCGGTTGGCGGATCGCCCGCCGGATGGCCCACCGGCTGGGTCGCCGGCTCACCTGATCCCAGGATCCGGCCGGCGGCAACCGTAGGAGAGGAGCAGGGTTCTGGCGCAGTTGGGCAGCCAGGGGCAGCGCGACCGGCGCGGGCGGATCCGCCGCGCCGGCGTCGGGCTGTTCGTCGCCGCACTGCTCGCGGCGGCTCTCTACCTGACGGTGATCGCTCCGCTGCGCAGCCTCGACAGCGGCGAAGGCCCCGGTGCGCAGCAGGGGCAGCCGGTCACGGTGGCGCCCGGCGGCTCGCCCGCGCCGGCACCGACCGGCTCCTCTCCCGCCGCCCCGAACCAGGGCGACCCCTCCGGAGCGGCGATGCCGACCGGCGACCTGCCGGGCTGGCGGCAGTTTCTCGCCGAGGACTTCTCCGGCACCGCGTTGAACGAGCAGCGGTGGACGTCGTACACCGGGCAGCCGCTGGGGGACCCGGGTGGCTGGTTCGACCCCTCGCACGTCTCGGTCGGCGGCGGACTGCTCACCATCGGCGGGTGGCGGGACCCGGCGCGCGGCAACATCTACGTCACCGGCGGTGTGGCGACCCGGGAGCCGCACAACCGCGCGTACGGCCGCTTCGACATCCGGTTCCGGATGGACCAGGGCACCGGCATCGCGTACGCGCTGCTGCTCTGGCCCACCTCCAACCAGTACCCGCCGGAGATCGATATCGCGGAGGACAACGGACGTCTCCGCGACCGGATGTACGGCGTGCTGCACCCCCGGCAGGGCGACCCGATCAGCGACAGCGTCTCCGGTGACTTCACCCGGTGGCACACCGCCGGTGTCGAGTGGACCCCGCAGCGACTCGTCTTCACCGTCGACGGGCGGCCCTGGAAGACCATCACCGGTGACCGGGTGCCGGCCGAGCCGATGAAACTGGCGCTGCAGACCCAGGCCTGGAACTGCGGGCACAGCTGGGAGGCGTGCCCGAACGCGCGTACCCCGGCGTTGGTGAACCTGCAGGTCGACTGGGTGGTCGGCTATGCGCCGCAGTGAGCGTGCCTAGCCGGTGAGCTGGTAGATCGTCACCTCGTCGTTGCGGTACCAGACCGACCAGCGCGGGGCTGTCTGCAGCGTCGCTTCGAGCCGGTCGAGCGCGCCGTCCGGCAGATAGCCGAAGTACTCCGCCTGCCGGCGCATCGCGTCGCTGACCACCAGGTAGCTGGTGGTCCCGCCGAAGCCCTCGAGGTAGCCCTCGATCGCCGGCAGCTGCTCCGGCCCGAGGTTGGTGTCGCGTAACTCCGCACCGATGACGAGATCGGGCTCGCCGACCGGGAGGCCCTGGTTGAACCGCGGATAGTCGGCGGTCGGCCGGCTGGGGAAGTTCGGGGTGGCCAGCGCGATCGTCGCCCCCGTTGCGGCCTCGGTGTAGAGGTGCCCGGCGGCGGCCACCTCCGCGGTGGTCCGCCGGTCGACCATCAGCTGGCCGTGCCGCCCCTGGACGGTGGCGAGCGCGGCGAGGGTCAGGACCACCCCGAGCGCGACAGCGGTGACCGCCCGCCGCCGGTTGCCGGGCCGGTCGCCGTGTGGGGCGGCTGTGGCCGTACCCGTGGCGGTTGGGGTTCCCGCCAGGGCCGGCGCCACCAGAACGACGCTGATCAGGTAGACGCACCAGGGCGCGGAGAAGAGGAAGACGCGATAGATCGCCTCCCCGCCGTAGCTCTGGGCCAGCAGCAGCGAGAACGGGGTCGCCGCCAGGGTCGCCGGCACCAGCACGTCGCCCAGGCGGTGCCGGGCCCGCCAGACCGCCGCCGCGGTGAGCCCCCAGACGCTCAGCGCCAGCAGCCGCACCACGATGGCGGAGAAGGCCTGGCCGACCGAGCCCCACGCCCCGGCGTTGCCGGCGGCGTTGGCGAAGATGTCGAACCCGTCGAAGAGGTCGAAGCCGCCGGCGACGAGGTTGTAGCGCGGCACCAGGTAGGCGAGCACGATCGCGCCCAGCGGCAGCGGCGTCCACCACGGCCGCAACCGGCGCAGCACGGCCAGCGCCGACACCTGCGCCAGCAGCAGGTACGGCGAGAGCTGGTGGGTGAGGGTGGCCACCGCCGAGATCGCCAGGAACCCGGCCAGCGCCGTCAGCCGGACCCGGCGCGGGCAGCCGTCCGGCCGCAGCCACCGCAGCAGCACCAGCAGCGCGCCGAGGCTGAGCAGGAAGGCGAGTGCCTGCGGGGAGAGGTAGTCCTCCTCCACCCAGTTGACGCAGACGAACCCGAACGTCGTCAGGTACGCCACTCGCCGTCCGCCGCCCAGGGTGCGGGCGATGGCGAAGAGCACCAGGGCGTCGGCGAAATTGAAGAAGACGGCGGACCAGTCGGCGAGCACGGCGCCGGGTACGCCCGCCAGTTCGGTCAGCTGCGCGGCGGCCGCGAAGAGGCCCGGCCACTGCTGGTAGATGTCGTCGGGCAGGCCGACCGTGCCGGTGGCGCGGATGTACTCCACGACGCCCAGGTGCTTGTAGGTCCAGGCGTACTGCGGTTGATCGAGCAGGAGCGGCACGGTGCCGTGGATGATCAGGATGAGCAGGACGAGGTACGCCGCCGGAGCCCAGCGCGGCCGCGACCGTCGGGTGAGCGCGACGGTGAAGCCGGCGGCGCAGAGCGCGACCGCCACGAAGAAGGTCGGGAACACCGTGGCCGCGAGGCCGAACATCCCCACCCCGGAGAGGTCGGTGCGGGCGAGCGCGATCAGCCACAGCACCACCGCGGCGGCCAGGACCGCGCCGTGCGCGGCGGAGCCACGCGGGTCGCCGCCGGGCCGGTGTGCCGGGCGCGGAACGCCGTTCGGGTGCGGTCGTGCCAGCGCGGCAGCGGCGGCCGCGGCCACCAGGACGCCCGCGACGACGGCAGTGGCCCGGGGATGCCACCAGCCCGACCAGGCCAGCGCGGTGGCGGTGGTGGTGTATCCGCAGACGCTGACCAGCAGCGCCAGCGTCCAGGCGACGACCGGATCCCGCACCCGCAGGTGGGCGAGGACCGCCGCACCGGGACCGAAGCAGGCGAAGGCGAGCGCCGCCGGCGCCCGCAGCGGTCCACCGAGGGCCAGGGTGAGCAGCATCGCCACGGCGAGGCCCAGGCCGGTCCAGGCCATTCCGGTACGGTGCCGGGACGTCTGCGGCGTCGCGCACCGCGCCGCGCCGCCCGACCCCGCGCCGCCCGATCCGGAGGCCGACATGGCATCCGACGATACGCCGGGACCGGCCGCCGCGGAGGGGGAAAGCGTGCGGCGACCTGCGGCCACCGGCGCACTCATTCGGCACCGACGGCCGGGTTCCGCGCGGCCCGGCCGGTGCACGCAGCCGCACCCCAGGCCGCCGGCGCCCCTCCGGGGGCGAGTGCCCGGTACCGGCGGATCAGGTCGGGCAGCAGCACCAGGGCCATCGCGGCCTGGGAGACCAGCAGCGCCAGGGCGGGGGCGACGAGGCCGATCCGCGGCAGCCCGAACCAGCTGCCCGCCAGGAGCCCGGCGGTGCTGACCAGCTGCACTGCGACCATCCGCCACATCCGCTTCTCCATCATGGCGAACGCCGCGTAGAGCAGGATGACGCCGGTGAACGGCAGCGAGAGGCCGATCAGGCGCAGCCCGGTCGCGCCCTGCGCGGCGTAGTCGGCGCCGAGGATGCGCAGCAGCGGCGTCGCGGCGCCGGCCAGGACGACCGTCGCCGGCCCCACCACCGCGGCGATCAGGGCCAGCGCGCGGTGGACGTGCCCGCGCGCGGACTCGCCGTCGCTGCTCGCCGCGACAACGAAGGAGGTGACGATGTTCCACAGCATCGTCGTGGCGGCCACCCCGATCACCCACGGGATGTAGAAGTACGCGCTCGGCGCCGGGCCGAGCACCGCCGCCACCAGCACCGGGGGCAGGAACGCCACGGTGTTGGTGAGCAGCCCGTTGACGTACTCGGCGGAGGCGAAGCCGGCCACCTCCCGCGGGTCGATCGCCTCGGTGGTGTCCGCCGAGTCGGCCTGGGCGGGGGTCAGCCGGGCCAGGATCCACCAGTTGACGGCGAGCATCGCCACGAGCATCGGAATGATCCAGGCCAGCACCAGACCGCTGCCGGTGGCCAGGCCGGCGAGTATCGGCAGCAGCGCCAGCTTCGCCCCGGAGGCCAGGACGTTCTTGACCGGCACCCAGCTGGGGCGGCGCAGCGCCGCGAGCACCCCGTCCTGGATGAAGAAGATGGCGGCGGTGACGACCGCGACGGTGAAGATCACGCCGCCGAAGGGCTGCGCGGTCAGCTCCGAACCCGGGCCGAACGCCAGGAACCCGGCGCCGAGGAGCACCGCCATGGCGGCAGAGGCGGCGTAGCCGGTCAGGACCAGTCGCCGCGACCGGCTGCCGGCGGTGGGCAGGAACCGGGCGTAGAGGCTGGTCAGGTTGAGCTGGGCGAGGCCGCCCAGCAGCGACATCGAGGAGACCACGGCCGAGGCCGACCCGACCCGCTCCGGCGGGAACCAGCGGGCGGCGACGACCCAGAAGAGGAAGCCGAGGGCGGCGCTGGAGACCGTGGAGGTCATCAGCGCGGTCGCCGTGCGGACGAGGGTGCCACCGCGACCGCCGCCGGCGCCGTGGGCGGCCCGGCGGCGTACCGGCGTTTCGGCCCGGGTGGTCACGGGCAGGTCGGTGGTGGTCATGACGTCTCCCTGGTTCACGTGCTGCGGGCCATGCGCCGGCCCCGCAGGTACGCCCGGGGGCCGTGCAGCATGCCGCGGCGGTTCGCGGTGAGCAGGTCACGGGGGAAGTCCTCGCCGAGGCCGGCGAGGCGCGGTCCGTCCGGCCGCCGCAGGTCCCGCAGCGCCGTCGGGGCCAGCCGCAGCAGCGGCAGCAGCAGCGCCGGCTCCCGGTGGAGCAGGCTGGTGTAGGCGGCGGTCAGCCCGGTGCCGTACCCGACGAGTTGCCGGCGCAGCCCGGCGAGGTCGCGGCGATGGTAGTGCCGCACCAGCGCGCCGGGGTGGTAGACGATCGTCCCGCCGCCGAGCAGCACCTGGGTGAAGGCCAGCGTGTCCTCCGAACCCATCGCGGGGCTGCCGGCGCCGAGGGCGGTGTCGAACCCGCCGATGCGCTCGATCACACCGGGCCGGAAGGCCATGTTCCCGCCGGTGCCGAAGGGCGGCAGTGGATAGAGCGGGCTCTGCCGGTGCGCGGTGGCCGGCGCGAAGACCGCCGGGGTGAAGCCGCGGCCCTTGCTGTGACCGCCGAACTCCTCGAACAGCAGCTGCGCGTCGGTCGTCAGCTCGCCGGGAACGATCACGCCGGAGACGACGTCGGCGTCCGGGTGGTCGACGAAGGCGCGAGCGAGCTCGGCGACCCAGTACGGGTCCGCCACCTCGTCGTCGTCGATCCAGGCCAGGTACTCGCCGGGAGCGGCCGCGACGGCGACGTTGCGGGCGTGCGACAGCCCCGGCCGGGGCGCCGGCAGGTACTCCACCGGCCCGCGGGTCGCGGCCCGGGCTGCCACCTCGCGGGTCGCGTCGCCGCGCGGCGCGTTGTCCACCACCAGCACCCGCGAGGCCGGATGGTGCTGGTCCAGCACGCTCTCCAGGCACCGGGCCAGCTCCGTCGGGTGTTCCCGGGTGCAGATCACCACGGTGATCGGGGGCGCGTCGCGCAGCACCTCGGCGCGGCGCAGCAGGTACGGCGACGGGCCGTCACGGGTGAAGGCGGGTTCGTCGGCGCCGGCGGGGAAGCGCGCACGTACGCCGCGCCGGCGTAGCTCATCGCCGAGTTCGGTCCACACCGCCTGGGCGAGGTCGGCGCTGGACAGTCCCTGCGGGCCGACGGGCAGCAGCACCGACCCGACCGGTTCGGTGCAGACCCGGATGAGCAGCCAGGCGCGTTCGATCCGCCGGCCGTCGGGGGTGGCGGCGGCGATGGCCGGCAGCGGTTCGGTCAGCTCCACGTCGGCGACCAGCGCCGGCAGGTGCTCCTCCGGCGCCTGCGGCGACGCACCGGCCACCGCATCGCGCAGGCCGACACCGTCAGGGTCCGCACTGTGCAGCTCCGCGCTGTGCAGGTCCGCGCTGTGCAGGTCCGCGCTGTGCGGGTCCGCGCTGTCGAGGTCCGCGGTGTGGTGGTCGGCGCGGTGGCCGGAACGGCTCGCCGCGGCGAGCAGCTCCACCGCCGCGCCGAGGCCGGCCGCGGCGACGCCGGCCAGGATGCTGCCGGCCCGCAGCGCGTACACCGTGCCGTCTCCGCGCAGCGCGCGCGAGATGTCGCGCCGCACCGCCCGGGGCAGCGTGCGGGTCAGATAGCCCCGCTCGGCGTCCAGGCAGGGAGCCTCGGCGGCGAGCACCCGGCGCATTCCGATCTTGCCACGGCCCTCGTTGTAGCAGCGGGTCAGGAAGTACCGGTAGGTGCTCCGGCCGGCGGGAACCTCGTGCTCGACGGTTGCCTGCGGTACGTACACCCAGTGTCCGCCGCCCCGGCTCATCCGCAGGCAGAGCTCGGTGTCCTCCGGCCGGGAGCGGTCCCCGACCTTGCCGAAGCCGGTGCGGAAACCGCCCACGGCGAGGAACACCTCGCGCCGTACGGCCATGGTCGCCGACCAGACGTTGCGCACCACCGCGGTCCGGGTGGGCATACCGCGGTACGAGCCGCCGGCGGTCCAGAGGAACTCCTCCGGCAGCCAGCCGGGCCGGCCGGTCTGCCAGTGCGGCACGATCGCGGCTCCGGCGCCGATCACCGAGTCGTCCGCCAGCGGCGCGGTCAGCCGGGACAGCCACTGCGGCGTCACCCGGATGTCGTCGTCGAGGAAGACGACGATCGGGGTGGCGGCGTGCCGGGCGCCGGTGTTGCGGTTGCCCGAGACCCCGCGCGCGAACGCGTTCTCGAGCACCGTCACGCCGTCCAGCTCGGCGCGGATCCGCTGGTACAGGGCTGGGTTGTGGTCCACCACGACGATCACTTCGGCCGGCGGGCAGGACTGGGCGCGTACCGCCTCGACGGTGGCGGCCAGGGTGGCGAACCGTCGGGTGTCGTGGGTGGGGATGACCACGGTGGTGGGGGCAGGGGTAAGGCTCATCTGGTCAGTGGACCTCCTGCTCGATTCGGTGGCCGGACCCGTCGGCGGTGGACGCGGCCGCGGCCCGCAGCTCACGGCGCAGGCGCGGCAGGGCCGTCCGCTCGCGGCGGGCCAGCCGGCGGAATTCGCTCAGAATTGAACGGAGCACGCGTGCGCCGTCGCGGAAGGTGTGCAGATTGCTCTCGCCGTGCAGCCGGCGGCGCTCGACGCTGGGCACTTCCCGGATCCGGCAGCCGTTCACCGCGGCATGGATGTTGAGCAGCGTCTCGATCTCGAATCCGTCGCCCCAGAGCAGCGATCCGTCGCTGGGGCGGGGACGGTCCGGGTCGGGCAGCTCCAGCGCCGGCAACACGTTGCGCCAGAAGGCGTTGTAGCCGTAGCACAGGTCGGTGAACCGGGTGCCGAAGAGCAGGTTGACGGTGCCGTTGAGCGCCTTGTTGCCGAGCCGGCGCAGCCAGGTGATGTCGTCGCTGTCGCCCTCGGGCCGGAACCGCGAGCCCTTGGCGAAGTCCCCGCCGGTGACCAGGGTGTCCACGAAGCGGGGGATCTCCGCCGGGTCCGTCGATCCGTCGGCGTCGATCATGACGATGATGTCCCCGGTTGCCGCGGCGAAACCGCAGGCCAGCGCGTTGCCTTTGCCGGTGCGGCTCTGCTGGAGCACGCGTACGTCCGGCCGGAGCTCACGGGCGACATCGACGGTCCGGTCGGCGGAGCCCCCGTCGACGAGGAGAAGTTCGTCGACGTCGTCGGGGAGCCGGTCGAAGACGTGGGGCAGGTTCTGCTCCTCGTTGAGGGCTGGAACCACGACCGTCACCGAGGGGCGATCCGTCTCCTGGGCACGCGGGGTGGGGATGAGGTCAAGGGGCATGAGGGGCTTCCTTCGGCGGATAGCCGACGGCGGCCGTTCGTATGGGGGTGCGCGACGCGCGGGGGAGCGGCAACCGCGGCGGGTTTCAGGCGGGCATACGAGGCCGGAATGGGTCCGGCCTGTCGGGTTGTTTCAGCCGGTCACGCGTATGCCAACCACCCGGCGAAACCGGTTATTCCGACATTTGGGGCATTTGCGAGGTTGGGCGATCGGAAATCGGGGGCCGGGTCCGTCGGGGCCGCTGTGCTTTACCGGCGGCGGGTCGAGGAAGGCGGCTAGCCTCCTAGGATGCTCTGCAGGCGGTGCCGTCCGTCACCACCGCACGGCGCAGAGCCGGAACAGGTCCAGGCCAAGCGGAGCGGAACGCGTCAGACGCGGTGCACGCCGACGAGGGTGGCGGTGCGGTCGGCGGGGAGTGGCTCCTCCAGCACGCGCCGCCGTACGTAGCAGGCGTGCAGCATCCGCCGGTCGTCGCCGGGGCCCGGCTCGGCGGAGACGATGCCGATGTGGTGGATCGGGCGACCCGGCCGGGCGAAGAGATAGAGGTCCCCGGGGCGTTCGGTGCCCAGCGGCACTGCGCGGGTCGCGGCGGCCTGATCGTCGGCGTCGCGGGGGAGGCGGACCCCGAAGCGGCGCCACACCACCTGCACCAGGCCCGAGCAGTCGATGCCCGCCGGTGAGACGCCGCCCCAGAGGTAGACGGTGTCGCGCAGGCGCCGCGCCACGTCCAGCACGCGGGCCGCCGGTGGGGGAGCCGGGTCGACCGGCGCCAGCTGCCCCGGGGCCGCCCAGAGCGGCTGCGCGCGGCCGGGCACGTGGACCGGGAGCCAGCCGCGCCGGGCGGGACCGGCGGCCGTCAGCCGGGTGCCGAGGACGACCCCGGCCAGGACGGGCAGACCGTCGGGCGCATCGTGCAGATCGGTTCGGAGGGCGCCGACGACCAATGGATCGCCGGCCGGGTGTTCCCCGCCGAGGGCCAGCTGCCGGGCGGGCAGCCACCCGGGATACCCGCCCGGGTCCAGCCGGCCGGCGGGCTGCTCCAGCGCCACGACGCGGACCCAGCCGTCGGGCCGGACCTCGGTCACCCGGACCCGCTCGCCGAGCAGCAGCTGGGTCAGGACGGCATCGCAGAGGAATTCGTCCGGGCGCAGCCCGGCGACCCACTCGGTGATGTCCGCGCCGGGTGCGACCGCCGCGCAGTCGACCGGCCGCAGGAGGGCGGGATCGCGCCAGAGCGTCGCGACGGCGACTCGTACCCGGGCCTCGTCCGCAGGTCCCGCACCCATGCCCATCGCCGCCTCCTGCCGTCGTACCGAGCCTAGGGAAAACTACTTACGATCTTCAACCCGTTGGCGGAAACCTTCCTCCACCGAGTGGACACCCGATCCCGGTACGTCCGGCAGGACCACCGTGGCGCCCTCGTACCGCGCGCCACCGCGTACCGGGGACCAGGCCAGCCACCAGGCGGCGTCCAGATCGGAGACGACGCTCGTGCCGTGCGCGGCTGCCAGCGCCGCGGCGGCGCCGACCCCGACCTGGGTCTCCATCATGGAACCGACAACCGTGCCCACCCCGTTCGCGGCAGCGAGTTCCAGCAGCGTGCGGGCAGCGGACAACCCGCCACACTTGGCGATCTTCACATTGACCAGATCCGCCGCCCGCCTGCTGATCACCTTGACCAGGTCGCGGACGCCGAAGACCGCCTCGTCGGCGAGGATGGGCACCTGCACCCGGTCACTGACCCAGGCCAGACCCTCCAGGTCCCAGGCCGGTACCGGCTGCTCGACCAGTTCGAGGTCGAGCCCCGCATCCTCCATGGCGCGGATCGTCCGGACGGCCTCCCGGGGCGTCCAGCCCTGGTTGGCGTCGAGCCGGATCCGCACCCCGGGCCCGGCCGCCGCCCGCACCGCGCGGACCCGGTCGAGATCGCCGGTGGCGTCGGTGCCGACCTTGAGCTTCAGCACGGTGAACCCCTCCGCGCTCCGCCGCCGTGCCGCGTCGGCCATCACCACGGCGTCACCGGCGGCGAGGGTCACATCGGTCGGTACGCGCAGCGACGTGCCACCCAGCAGCCGCACCAGCGGCACGCCGAGCCGGCGTGCCGCCAGGTCGTGCAGGGCGGTGTCCACCGCGCCCCGGGCCGCCTCGTTGCCGGCAACGGCCCGGTGCACCTCGGCGCAGCGGGCATTAAGGTCGTCGGGATCGCGGCCGGTCAGCAGCGGCTTGAGCACCTGCTCCACACAGGCCCGGGAACCCTCGACCGAGGCGCCGGTAACCTGCCAGACCTGCGGGGCCTCGCCGAAACCGCAGCGGCCGTCGGTGTCGACGACCTCCACGACGAGCGACTCCACCGTCGTGGCCGACCGCAATGCCGTCACGAACGGCGTGTGCAGTGGCGCGGTGATCCGGTGGGTGCGTACGGCGGCGATCGTCATGTGCGGCACCCTATAGCGCAGGAGCAGACATCGGGGAGGGCTGATGATCGAGCAGGACTGGCGCCTGACTGGCGCGCCGAACGCACGGGACCTGGGTGGGCTGATCGGCGCGGACGCGCGCCGGATCCGGCCGGGACTGCTGCTGCGCAGCGGCGCCCTGGGGCGGCTGACCGATGAGGACACGCGGCTGGTCGAGACGTTCGGGGTGCGCTGCGTGGTGGATCTGCGCTATCAGGGGGAGATCGATGCCGCGCCGGCCGACCGGATCCCCGCCGGCGCCCGGGTGGCGCACCTGCCGGTGCACGACCCGGCACACCCGCTCTTCGGGTACGTCTCGGCGGTGCTGCTCGGCCACGAGCCGGCCGCGTACGTCGGGCTGGCCCAGCAGGGCACCCCGGGGGCGATGGCCGACATCTACCGGTGGTTCGTCAGTGGCGAGGCGGCCCGGCGGCAGTTCGGTGCGGCGGTACGACTCGCGGCCGACGCCGACGAGCTGCCGCTGCTGTTCCACTGCAGTGCCGGCAAGGACCGCACCGGCTGGCTGGCGGTGGTGCTGCTCACCGCGCTCGGGGTGGAGCCGGCCGCGATCCGCGCCGACTACCTGCTGACCAACGAGCGCAGCGCCGGCGTCAACGAGGTGATCCTCTCGGCGATGCGGCGGCGCTACCCGCAGCTGCGAGAGGAGTCGGTGCGACCCTTGCTGGAGGTCCGCGAGTCCTACCTGGACGCCGGCTACGAGCAGGTCGCCCGCAGCTACGGCACCTTCGACGCGTACCTGCGGGACGGGCTGGGCTGCGGGGACGAGGTCATCGCGTCGCTGCGGGCGAAACTGCTGGAGTGATCGAGGGCGGGGCGGCCGCGGAGAGCCGCGCAGCCCAGCCGGTCACCAGCAGGAACTGCCCCGCGGTGTAGGTGGCCATCACCCAGATCGGCGGCCCGGGCAGGGTGGCCACGTCGGCGACACCGACGGCGATGAGCAGATCGGAGACGAGGAAGAGCCCGCCGCCGACGGCCACCCGCGGGCCGTACGCGGCGGCGCAGGTTGCCATCGCCGCCAGCGCGCAGGCGTACCCGGCGACCGGCACGGCCAGCCCGGCCGCACTGAGCCCCGGCCACATCCAGGTGAGCGCGGCGGCGGTCGCCACCGCGTACCCGATCGGCACGGCGACCAGCGGCGGACGGCGCAGCCGGCCGAGCGCGCCGCCGCGGGCGAAGGCGACGAGATAGGCGATGTGGGCGCCGAGGAAGAAGACCATGCCGGCGAGGAACCAGCCGGTGCCGTCACCGAGCAGGGCGACGTCCCCGGCGGTCGAGGCGGCCAGCGCCACGAGGACGACGACCGGGACGGCGGCCCGCTTCTCGCGGGCGGCGAACCAGAGGTACGCCGCCAGGGCCGGCATCAGCAGCGGCTTGCTGATCTGCACGGCGACGGTGGCGTCGACGGCGTTGGCGGTCAGGTTGACGGCGACGGCTACGGCGAAGACGAGCAGGGCGACGCGGCTGCGGGACATCGTTCCCCCGGGGGTGGTGGGTCGGGTGGTGTCCGGCAGCCTAGCCGCAGCCGCCGGTCACGGCATCCGTCGCCGCGTGCACTGCTGCCGCCCGAGCCCGGCTCAGAGCCGGTGCCGGGCGGCCCAGGCCGTCGCGGAGACGGTGGCGATCAGTCGTCGTGCGGTGGCGTCGTCGTAGGCCGGCCCGCCGTCGGCAGTGGCCGCGGTGGTGCAGACGGCTATCGCGTACGGCGGGGCGTCATCGGGCAGGACCACGCCCGCACCGTGCCGGATGCCGTGGACCCAGCCGTTCTTGTGGGCGATGCGGGTGCCGGCGGGCAGCCCGGCGGGCAGGTCGTCACGGATCTCCTGGGCCAGCAGCACGTCGCGCATCTGCGCGCAGGCGGCGGGGGAGGCGAGCGGTCCCGGTTGTTCGGCGCCCTGCACGATCGCGGCGTGCAGCGCGGCGAGGTCGGCGGCGGTGACGAGGTTGGTCAGGCCGGCGTCGCGGGCGGCGAGGTCGCCGACTGCCCGGGTGGTGACGCTGTGCCGGGCGCCGGCCAGTGCCCAGACCTCGGTCACCGCGGGCAGGCCGACGTGGGACATGACGAGGCAGGTGGCGAGGTTGCTCGACCGCACGATCATCCGGTGGGCCAGCCGGCGCAGCGAGGCGCTGCCGCCGAGACGCCCCCAGGCCTCGGGGTCGTTGTCGTCGCGGGGGTCGCAGGCGAAGCGTGGCGCGCCGGGCTGCGCCGAGGCGAACTCGGCGATCACCGGCACCGGCGCGTCGAGGTCGAGCCGGCCGGCCTCGGCGGCCCGGTGGAGCGCGACCAGGACCGCTGTCTTCATGGTGCTGGCCGCGTAATGGGTGGTGTCCGCCAGCCGCCGGTAGGTCGCCGGCGCGCCGAGCCGGCCGACGTGGACGGAGACGCAACCCGGCACGGCCTCGAGCCGGGTGTCCAGTTCGTCCCAGGTCATGGCGGGCATGCTAACGCGCCGAACTCCCCCGCCGGGGTGCGGCGGGGGCGTTCGGGGAGCGTCAGTTGTTGTGCTTGCGCCGGGCGGTGGCGCGGCCCCGGACCTGCTGGTCGAGGATCACCTTGCGGATGCGCACCGCGGCCGGGGTGACC
>Ga0233363_1000328_pt1 | contig 22123 bp, 15 predicted proteins | sample ElkDunMinimDraft_18_FD_191534 | JGI IMG/M metagenome (GOLD analysis project Ga0233363, IMG submission 191534) | Fecal eukaryotic communites from dung pellets of Tule Elk in California, USA - Elk Dung C16 | ecosystem: Host-associated > Mammals > Digestive system > Large intestine > Fecal | place... | reverse complement strand
GGTATCGCGGCCATCGCTGCTGACACCTGTGTACGAGCGGGTAGGCTCAAGCCCCCATTCCATATCCCGGGCACGCCGCGCGTACGCCGCGTCGCCCGGCGAACAACGCGGCTGGAGCGTGATGTCGGGCGGTACCGACGACTCCGTCACTGACTCGATGACGACACCGTCGTCCGAGCTCCCCGGTCCTGCGAACCCACGCCGGCGTCGGTGGACGCGTGTGCTCAAGTGGGTCGGGCTCGCCGTGGCTGCGGCGTTCGCTCTCGCGTACGTCGTCGAGCGGTGGGACGAGATCGTCGCCGCGCTGTCCCGCCTCTCGGTCACAGCACTGGTGGGTGCATTCGCCGCCGTCGTGGCAGGACTGCTGTCGTCGGCGCAGTCGTGGCGAGCGGTGATGTCGGGCCTGGGTTCCCCGCTCCCGGTCACGCGAGCCAACCGCATCTACTTCCTCGGACAGCTCGGCAAGTATGTACCCGGCAGCATCTGGCCCGTGATCGCCCAGGCCGAGCTGTCGACCGAGTACGGCGTACCCCGACGACGAGCTGCGGTGGCCACGCTGACCCAGATGATGGTGTCGGTCGTCGTCGGCGGAGTGGTCGGGATCCTCGGCCTCCTCGGGGGCTCACCCGACGCCGCACGAACCTACTGGTGGCTCGGGATCGTCGTCGTCGCCGGTGTCGTCGTCCTGACGCCCGCGGTGCTCAACCGGGTGGTGGCCCTGGTCGGCCGACTCGTCAAGCGACCGACCGAGCCCATGTCAGCGCGGGGCCTGCTGCACTCGGCTCTGTGGTCGGTCGTGATGTGGTGCGCGTTCGGGGTTCAGCTGTGGTTGCTCGCGCGGACCGTGACGACGGACAGCCCGGCTCTGCTGCTGGCGTCCGTGGGGGGCTTCGCCCTGGCCTGGGTCGTCGGTTTCGTCATCGTCCTGCTGCCCGCGGGGGCCGGGGCGCGGGAGGCAGCACTCGTGCTCGTCCTCTCGCCCTACATGGCGGCACCGGACGCGCTCGCGCTCGCGCTCGCGAGCCGCGTCCTGATGCTGGCAGGGGACGTGGCGCTCGCGGGTGCAGCTGCGCTCCTGGCGCGCTGGGGAGAAGCGCGGCGCCGACCGGCTGCTGCGCGCTGACCGCTGACCCTCAGGCCCGGCTTCCGAACGACTCGGCCGGGACGGGCGGGGCCGTCAGGTCCGCCGGGTCACGGAGCTCGGTGGACCAGGTCTCCTGGTCGGGGCCCCTCGTCAGGTCGCGGCGGTACTGCAGGTCCTTGATCCGCTCGAGCTGGTCCTCCAGCAGGACGCGGTTGGTCCGCTGCAGGTCGGAGAGGACGCCCAGCGCACCGGAGAGCAAAGCGGCGACGGCCATGATCGCGCCGAAGATCAGCGACTGGACGTTCCCGGCGTGCTCGGGGTCCATCAGCCACAGGACGGCGAACCGGATCATCGGGACCAGCGCAAGGAGCCCGAAGAACGCGGCCAGCGTCGCGAAGACGACCCACGGCTTGAACATCAGGTAGCTGCGCACGATCGCCGAGGCGGACTTGCGCATGTGCTGGAAGATGCTCGTGAACAGCCGCGACTCACGCGTCTTGGCGTTCGTCGTGACGGGCACGCTGGCGATCCGCAGGCGCTTGTGCCCTGCCTGGATGATCGTCTCCATGCAGTAGCTGAACTCGGTGACCACGTTGAGTCGCAGCAGCGCGGCGCGGGAGTACGCGCGGAAACCGCTGGCGGCGTCCGGCAGGTCGGTGTCGGCCGCGCCGTTGACGACCCTGCTGCCCATGCGCTGCATGAGCTTCTTGAACGGTGAGAAGTGCGCGATGGTCGCGGTCTGACGGTCGGCGATGACGATGTCCGCCTCGCCGGCGAGGACGGGCGCGACGAGGTCGGGGATGCGCTCCTGGGGGTACTGGTTGTCGCCGTCGGTGTTGACGACGACGTCCGCCCCGTGAGCCAGCGCGTAGTGCACGCCGTCCCGGAAGGACCGCGCCAGACCCATGTTCCGGGTGTGCCGGACGAAGTGCGTGACGCCGTGCTCACGGGCCACCTCGACCGTGCGGTCGCTCGACCCGTCGTCGATCACCAGGACGGCGACCTCGTCGACACCCTCGATCGACCGTGGGATCGACGCGAGAACGGCTGGAAGGGTCGCCTCCTCGTTGAGGCACGGAATCTGGATGAATACCTTCACGTCACGTCCTACCGCTGCTCGTCCGGCCACGCCCGTCGGCGCCCAGCGATGATCGTACGTGCTCATCCGCGCCCGGTGGCATCGCGGTAGACGGCGGCGTGCGCGCGCGCGGACTGCGCCCACGTGTACCGCTCGGCCACGGCGGCAGCCGCCGCCCGCACCGGCGCGACGTCCCGCGAGACGAGCTCGACGAGCCCTGCCGCGAGCGCGTCGACGTCGAGCGGGTCGACGAGCACCGCCGCCGGACCCGCACCCTCGACGATCTCCGCCATCGACGTCCCCCACGACGTCAGGACCGGCGTGCCGTGTCCCAGCGCCTCCAGGACCGGCATCCCGAAGCCCTCCCACAGCGACGGGAACGCGAAGCCGGCCGCACCCGAGTACGCCGTCTGCAGGTCCCGTTCCGTCAGACGGCCGAGCAGGTGCACGGCGCCGGCCGGCAGCTCGGCGAGTGCCTCCCGCACGCGCACGGCGTGCCCGCCCCAGCCGTCGGGACCGACGAGGACGAGGTCGTGCTCCATACCCTGGGCCCGCGCACGAGCGAACGCCTCGACCAGGCGGACGACGTTCTTGCGCGGTTCGAGGGTCCCGCACCACAGCACGTAGGGGCGTTCGATGCCCGCGCGTCGCCGCCACGCGGCGCCCTGCGTCGCGTCGACGTCCTGCGCACGCACGCCGTGCGGGATCACGACGACGCGCTCCGGATCGATGCCGACCTCCACGCAGTCGTCGCGCGTCGCTGCCGAGGGGACGACGACCCGCGCGGCCTCGTCCGTCACGATCCTCAGCGCGCGACGGAAGAACGCGTTCCCGCGTGACGTGAAGTGGTCCGGCTCCCGCAGGAAGGCGAGGTCGTGGACGGTCACCACGAGGGGGACCCGGCGCCCCGGGACGGCCCACGTCGTGGCATGCACCACGTCCACGTCCCCGCGCCGATCCGCACGCGGCCGGCGCACGCGGTTCCACGCCTCGTACAGCGCGACACGCGGCAACACCTCGTGGTGCACGGGGACCTGGGGCTCCGGCGAGGGCGCCTGGTCTGCCGCGTGCCGGGCCGCCACGCCGACGACATCGACGTCGGGCTCGTGCGCCAGGGCGCCCGCCAGCTCCGCGATGTAGGTCCCGGAACCACCCGGCACCGGCTGCCAGCACTGCTCCACCGTCATCGCCACACGCACCGGACCAGTCACGGACGTGAGCCTAGACTCTGGGCGTGCCACGACCTGATGCCGCTCCCCTCGTCCGTGCGGTGGTCGTGACCTGGAACGGGGCGCACCTCCTGCCTGCCTGCCTCGACTCCCTGGACGCGCAGACCCTGCGCGACCGGCTCCAGGTGCTCGTCGTGGACAACGCCTCGACCGACGGGACGGACGCGCTGCTGGCGTCACGGTCCGGCACGGCCGTCGTCCGTGCACCGCGCAACCTGGGCTTCGCGGGGGGCGTCGCGCTCGGCATGAGTGACGTGGACGCCCCGTACGTGCTGCTGCTCAACAACGACGCGACGCTCGCACCCGACGCTCTCGAGCTGCTCCTCGCCGAGCTCACGGCACCCGGGAACGAGCGCGTCGCCGCAGCGACCGCCAAGGTGGTGCTGCGCCGCCGCGACGACACCGGCCGCACGCTGGTGAACTCCACCGGCAACCAGCTGACCCCCTGGGGTGCGGGCGTCGACCGCGACTGGCTCGCTGTCGAGGGCACGCAGTCGTCGGCCGGTGACGTGTTCGGCTTCCACGGTGGTGCCGCACTGCTCCGCACGGATGCCGTCCGCGCCGTGGGCGGCATCGATCCCTGGCTCTTCCTCTACTACGAGGACACCGACCTGTCCTGGCGCCTGCGCGCCGCCGGCTGGACCGTCCGCTACGTGGAAGGCGCCGTCGCCGAGCACGCGCACGCAGCGAGCTCCGACCCGACCTCGGCGATCTTCCGGTACCACAACACACGGAACTCCCTCGTGGTCGTCACGAGGCACGCTCCCGTCAGCATGGTCGCGCGCTCGGTCGCCCGCCAGGCAGCGGGCACGCTGCGGGCCGCGGTGCGCACCGGCTGGAACCCCACGACCCGGGCACGTGCGCGCGGCCTGGGCGCTTGGTTGCTGCGTCTGCCGCGGACTCTCCACGAGCGGCGCACGATGTGGCGCCGCGCCGTCGTACCGCGCGCGACGGTCGCCGCTGTCGCCGTCGGCGGAGGTGCGACGTCAGGATCAGCTGCCCCCGAGGCGTGAGGTCGCGGCGTCGCGACCTCGCGACACCACCGACCAGGGCGCGGGCAGTCGTGCGAGAGACCGGGAGCACTCGCCACGCGCCTCCGTCGTGTCCCCCCAGGAGGGAACCGCGGGCCCTCCGTCCTGGACGCGTGTCCGCAGCCGGTCTACGGCTGCGGCGAGCGTGCGTACGATCGGCGCCATGCCCGCGAGCACGGACGCCCCCATCCCCGTACCGTCCCCGGTCGACAGGACGCATCCCGCGACGGGACTCGTGGTGGTGGTCCCAGCGTGGGCGCAGGCGTTCGCCGCAGCGACCAGCACGGTCCGGAGTGTTCTCGACGTCCTTCCCGATGCCCGCGTCGAGGTGGTCGACGTCGACGGAGCGTGGGTGCGGGTCGGGGACGAGACGCTCGTCACCGCGCGCGACCTCGGCATCGACGAGCACGACCTGCGACGTCGTGCGTTCGCGGTGGGCACCGCCGCCGTCGCCGTGGCGCTCGTGGCCGACGCGATCGCGGCGCGGCCGGGGACCACGGTGCTCGCGCTCGCGCCCGGAGTGGTGCTCCTCCGCGAGCCCCTCGACCTGCTGGCCGCGGCCCGCGACGCAGGCGTCGCCGTCATCGCGCGGACCACCGCGCCCGCCGACGCCGACGGCACCTGGCCCACGGAAGCGGACGTCGTGGCCGAGGGTGCGCTGCACCCCGCGATGCTCGCCGTCCACGACCCCGACCCGGCGTTCCTCACGACATGGCGTGCGAGCTGGCGCGCACCGCACGCACCGTGGCTCGACGCGGCGGCCTCGCGCGTCGGCGCACGCGTCGTCCCCGCACCGGGGCTGCTGCTAGGCCCGTGGAACCTCACGTCCTCGACCCGGGTCGAGCACGTGGACGGTCCGCTGCGCGCCGACGGCCGCCCCATCGACGCGCTGGACCTGACGCAGCTCGACCACGACCGGCCCTGGTCGCTCGCGCCCGATGTCACGCTGCCGCCGCGCGCACGGCTCAGCGACCACCCGGCGCTCGCCGCCGTGTGCGCGCGAGTCGCAGCGGCCGGCGCGGCACTGCCCGCGCCGTCGCCGCTGTGGGACGCGCGCACGCTCGGCGACGGGACACCAGCCGACGACGTCGTGCGAGGCCTCGTGCGCGACGCGGTCCTGGCGGGCGACGACGTCCCTGACCCAGTGACGCAGGCCGGCCCGACGCTCGAGTGGCTGACATCGCCGCCCGCACCGGGCGAGCCTGGGCGCTACCTGCGCGCGCTGCGAGGCGGCCGACCCGACCTCTGCGACGCGTTCCCGGGAGTCCCCGGCGAGCACACCGCACCCTTCCTCGACTGGGCGCGCACCTACGGGCGCAACGAGGTCGCCTACGCGCAAGCGCTCGTCGACGCGGCCGTCGCCGCCGTGGGTGAGCCGCCTGCCGCTACACCGCAGACCGACGCCCGGCCGGAGGGCGTCAACGTCGTCGGCTACCTGGGCGGTGACATCGGGATCGGGGAGGCGGCACGGCTCGTGCTGGACGCGCTGCGGGCCGCCGGCGTGCCGACGCGTGCGGTCCCCGTCGAGCAGCACCTGCAGAGCCGACGCCGCCCGTACCCGCAGCCGACCGGTCCGGTGTACGACACCACCGTGGTGTGCGTGAACGCGGACCTCACACCCGGCATCGCCCGCACCGTCCCGACGCTGCTCTCTCACGGCGCTCGCGTCGGCATGTGGTACTGGGAGGTCGAGCACTTCCCGCCGGAGCTCGGTGCGGCGGCCGCGCTGCTCGACGAGGTCTGGGTCGCCACCGACTTCGTCCGGGCTGCGGTCGAGCCGCACGTCACCGTGCCCGTCCGGGTCGTGACGCCACCGCTCCCGCAGGCGCGCCCCATCACCGTGGCGCGCGAGGATCTGGGGCTGCCGGCCGACCGCCCGGTGGCGCTGTTCGTGTTCGACTACCTCAGTACCGTCGAGCGCAAGAACCCGATCGGCGTGATCGAGGCGTTCCGGCGAGCGTTCGCGCCGGACGAGGGACCTGTGCTCGTCCTGAAGTCGATCAACGGAGACCGCCGCCCCACGCAGGCCGAGCGCGTCCGTCTACGGGCCCGGGCCGAACCCGACGTCGTCCTGATCGAGGACTACCTCGACAGCGCCGAACGGGACGCGCTCGTCGCCCGGTGCGACGTGTACGTCTCCTTGCACCGCGCGGAAGGGCTCGGCCTGACCATGGCCGAGGCCATGTCCTACGGCAAGCCCGTCGTCGCGACCGGGTACGGCGGCAACCTGCAGTTCATGACCGAGGAGAACAGCTTCCTCGTCCCCTTCTCACGGGTGCCGGTGGGGCCTGGCGCAGCCCCCTACCCGGCGGCGTCCCCCTGGGCCGAACCCGACCTGGACGCTGCCGCACGGCTGCTCCGCGCGGCCCTCCTCGACACCCCGGAGGAAGCGGCGCGGCGCGGCGCGCGCGCCGCGCGCGACGTGGCCGAGCTGTGGTCTCCCCCGGCGGTGGCCGAGGCGTGGCGTGCCGCCGTCGCCGCGGCCCGCGCACCGGCCGAGCCCAGCCCGGCGCCGCGGCGACCGGCACGCTGGACGCCCTCGATGGCCCGCCGGGCCACAGGCCGTCGCTGACCGCGGACGCTCGCCGTCCGCCGAGGCGGGAGCAAGCGTCCGCGGCTACTGCGTCGCTGTCACTCCGGGGACGGTGCGATCCCCGCGATCCGCCGGAGCCGGCCGGTGGCCCGACGCCCGACCTCCCGCACCCCGCCCGCCCTCAGGTAGTCCCGGGCGAGGGCGAGGTCCTGCCGCACCGTGGGTCGAGGACGGTCGGTGCGGCGGCGCTGGGGCGTCCCGATAGTGCGGGCCACCGCCAGGTCCGGCGCCCGGCGCGCATCACGGACGAACTCGACCAGCGGCACCAGCGTGCGCGACCAGCGCATCTGGTCCGCGAACGCCGTCACGGCCTCGCGTGCCGAGGCTGCGGCCGACTCGTCGTACAACAGCTCCGCGAGGGCGGCCGCCAGGGCGTCCACGTCCTCGGGCGGCACGACCCGTCCGAGCCCGTTGTCACGGATGATCGGTTCGAACGTGTCACCGGCCGTCGCGACGATCGGCAGGGACGCCCACAGGTAGTCCAGGATCCGCGTGCGGAAGCTGAACTCCGTCTCGATGTGGTGGAAGTGCGTCGAGACGCCGAGGTCGGCGTCGAGCAGGTAGTCGGCGCGCTCGTCGTAGGGCACCCACCCCTCGTTGAAGAAGACGTGCTGCCCGGTCAGGCCGAGGCTGTCGGCGAGCTGCCGCGTCTCCCACGCGATACGCATGTCGGGGACACCGGGGTTGGGGTGCTTGAGCCCGAGGAAGAAGAGGCGCACGTCCGGGTGGTCGCGTCGCAGGACGTCGATCGCCCGGATGAGGGTCAGCGGGTCGAACCAGTTGTAGATCCCCCCGCCCCACAGCACGATCTTGTCGTCGGGCCCGATGCCGTCGACCGCGCCACGGATCGCGTGACGTCGCTGCACGGGCGGCGTGTCCTCCACCCCGAACGGCACGACGTCGATGAGGGAGCGCAGGCTCTCGTCGGCGTCGTACACCATCGGGTTGACGCGTCCCTGCCCTGCGAGCTGACCGAGCCAGAAGTCCCGCTGCTTCGCCGAGGCGCACAGCAGGAAGTCGGCACGCGCGAGCTGCGTGTTGAGCACCTGGGTGATGTCGGACACCGCGCGGCTGCGCCCGTCCGCACCCAGGTCCCGGGCCTGCTCGAGCTGCTCGAGGTGCATCGGGTCGTACACGTCGGCGACGAGGATCTTCGTGCTCTCGATGAGCCAGGGCGCCGCCTCGAGCAGGAAGCCCTGGAAGATGATCACGTCCGCCCAGTCCGTCAGCTCGCGCAGGGCCTTGCCGCCCGCGTGCTCGAGCCGGAAGGGCGCGTCCGAGCGCGTGATCCCGGACGTCGACGCCAGGACCACGTCGTGGTGAGCGTGCAGGGCCCGGGCGATCTCCCACGCACGGATCGCGGGACCCGCCATGCGGTCGGCCACAGGTTCGCCCGTGACGACCAGCACGCGCTGCCGGGACCGGAAGAGCTCCTCGAGCCCGAGCGCGTCGACCAGCGTGTCGTGCGTGGCGAGGTACCCGGGAAGACCGTACGCGGGCTCGATCGCCTGCCGGAAGAGCGGGAACAGCTCGCGGTCACCACGCCGGCGCCGTGCCTGCAGGTCACGGCGCGTCTCGAGCAGCGAGGGCAGGTGCTCGAGCACGCCGTCGACCGCCATGAGCCCGGCCATGGTGGACTTCGGCACGTCGATGGTCCCGACGTCGTCGCCGCCCGGCGAGCGCTGCAGGTCGAGCTGTGCGGTGTCGACCCCGCCGCGCTCGAACGAGCGACGCACCGCCAGCGCGAGCGCCGCCGGGAGCGTGCGCCCGAGGGTCGCGTCGTCGTAGTTCTTGATCATCGACATGAGGGCGTTGCGCTCGAGCAGGTACGTCTCGCGGAAGTTGCCGTGCTTCTTCATCGACGCGTGGTGCCGGTGGAACGCCAGCGACGTCGGCACGTAACGGACGCGGTACCCGAGCATGTTGAGGCGCCAGCCGAGGTCGACGTCCTCGTAGAACATGAAGAAGCGCTCGTCGAACCCGCCGACCTCGCGGAAGACCTCGGTCCGCACGAACATCGCCGCGCCGGTGCCGAAGAGCACGTCCTTCGGCTCGTCGTACGCCGGCGAGTCGGGCTTCTCGACCTCGCGCTTGTAACCCATGCCGTACCAGGTGAGCGAGCCGTCGACGAAGTCGACGAGGGCGCCGTCCCAGTCCAGGACCTTGGACGCGACGCACGCGACCTCGCGGTCGGACTCCAGCTCGGCGACGGCCGCGGAGACCCACGACACGTCGGCGCGTGCGTCGTTGTTGAGGAACGCGACGTACTCGCCGCGGGCGTGTGCGACGCCCAGGTTGCACCCACCGGCGAACCCGAGGTTGGCCCCGGACTCGATGACCCGCGCGTCCGGCAGACCGGCGCGCAGCCGCTCGGCGGACCCGTCGCCCGAGTCGTTCTCGACCACGATGATCTCGAGCCGCTCGGCCGGCCAGTCCTGCTCCTGCAGCGAGCGGGCGCAGACGAGCGTGTCCTCGGTCCCCCGGTAGTTCACCAGGACGACCGAGACGAGCCCGGGCACCACGTCGGTCTGCTTCGTCATGACCCCTCCTGGAGCAGTGCGACGTCGTGGTCGACCATGCGGCCGACGATCTCCTCGAACGCGACGGTGGGCGTCCAGCCCAGGACCTGACGCGCCCGTGACGCGTCCCCGACGATCTCGCCGGGATCGACCGGCCGCACGAAGCGGGGGTCCGTCTCGACGTGCTCCTGCCAGTCGTCGATCCCGACGCGTGCGAACGCGGCTGCCACGAACTCGGCCACCGAGTGCGTGCGACCCGTCGCGACGACGAAGTCGTCCGCCTCGGTGTGCCGGACGGCCCGCACGAGGGCGTCGACGTAGTCGTCCGCCCATCCCCAGTCCCGACGGGCGTCGGTGTTGCCGAGGGTCAGGCTCCCGCCGCCCGCCGCGGCGATCCGCGCCGCCGCGGCCGTGATCTTGCGCGTGACGAAGGCCTCCGGCCGCAGGGGCGACTCGTGGTTGTAGAGCACGCAGGTCGCCACGTGGACGCCTCGGCTGCGGTAGACGGCAGCCATCTGGTGCGCGTACGCCTTGGCCGCGCCGTACGGCGAGACGGGCCGCACGGGCGTGGACTCGTCCTGCGGCGAGCGGTCGGGGACGCCGAAGATCTCGGCGCTCGACGCCTGCACCACGCGCACGGCCCGTCCGGTGGCCTCCTGGGCCCTCCGGGCGGCCTCGTAGACGCCGACGGCGCCCAGGCCGGTGACCGCCCCGGTCAGCACGGGGTGGTCCCACGAGAACGCCACCGAGCTGATGCCCGCGAGGTTGTACACCTCGTCCGGCGCGACGTCCCGCACCAGCGCCTCGATCCCCGCGGTGTCGGTGAGGTCACCGACGTGCACCTGCACGCCCTGCGGGCCGGACCAGGCGTCGCGGTCGGCCGCGGAGTGGGCCAGACCGTGGACCTGGACGCCCTCCGCGACCAGCCGACGGGCCAGGAGCGTCCCGTCCTGACCCGTCACCCCGGTGATCAGGGCCGTCGTCGTGGAGCTCACAGGCGCGCGAGCTCGCGCTGCTCGGCGACGTCGTTGTCGACCATCATCGTGACCAGCTGGGCGAACCCGACCTTCGGGCGCCAGTCCAACTTCTCGCTCGCCTTGGCCGGGTCGCCGATGAGCAAGTCGACCTCGGCCGGACGCATGAAGCGCGGGTCCTGCTTGACCAGCGGCGCCCAGTCGTCGATGCCGACGTGACGGAAGGCGACGTCCAGCAGCTCGCGGATCGAGTGGGTCTCACCGGTCGCGACGACGTAGTCGTCGGCCTCGTCCTGCTGCAGCATGCACCACATGGCCTCGACGTAGTCGCCGGCGAAGCCCCAGTCCCGCTTGGCGTCCAGGTTGCCCAGCGTGATGTCGTCCTGCAGGCCGAGCGAGATGCGCGCGACGGCCTGCGACACCTTGCGCGTGACGAACTCCGGCCCGCGGCGCGGCGACTCGTGGTTGAACAGGATGCCCGAGGAAGCGTGCATGCCGTACGACTCGCGGTAGTTGATCGTCATGTAGTGCCCGAAGACCTTGGCGACGCCGTACGGGGAGCGCGGCCACAGCAGCGTCGACTCGCGCTGCGGCACCTCCTGCACCTTGCCGAACATCTCGGAGGACGACGCCTGGTAGAACCGCACCCGGGACAGGTCGTCGTGCGCGTACAGGCGGATCGCCTCGAGCAGGTTGAGCACGCCCTTGCCGGTCACCTCGGACGTGAGCAGCGCGTTGTCCCACGAGTAGGCGACGAACGAGATCGCGCCGAGGTTGTAGACCTCGTCCGGCTGCGCCTGCTCGAGCGCCCGGATCAGGCTCGACATGTCCGTCAGGTCGCCCGTGACGAGCTTCACGCCGGGGACGGTCGTGCGCACGAGGTCGAACTTCGGGTTGTTCTGGCCCCGGATCAGGCCGTAGACCTCGTACCCCTTGGAGAGCAGGAGCTCGGACAGGTACAGGCCGTCCTGGCCGGTGATTCCGGTGATGAGCGCGCGGGGCATGAATTCCTCGTTCGGCGGGCGTCAGGGTCGTCGGAAGCCTACCGGTCGCGAGTGCGTCCCTCGGGCCGGAAGGTCCGACGTGCCGCCCGTATGATGCTCCGGTGCCCAGGCCCACGATCGTCTCTTATGCCCAGAACCGAGAAGACGTCGTCCTGTGGCGGGCGCTCGTGACGACCGCCGGCGTCGAGCACGGGACGTACGTCGAGGTCGGCGCCAACGACCCCACCGAGTTCTCCATCAGCAGGACCTTCTACGACCACGGGTGGAGCGGCGTCACGATCGAGCCCGTGGCGGAGTTCGCCGCGCGGCACCGGGACCAACGTCCACGCGACCGGGTCGTCCAGGCTGCGGTGACCGATGCCGACGTCGCCGAGATCGCCCTGCACGTGGTGGACGACACCGGCCTGTCGACCCTCGTCGACGACGTGTCGGCCCGCCACACGACCGCGGGCTGGAGCCCTCACGACGTCACCGTGCCGGCTGCACGCCTGGATGCCGTCCTGGCCGAGGCCGGCCTCGAGGGTCGCGACATCCACTTCCTGATGGTCGACGTGGAGGGCGCCGAGAGCGCAGTGATCGCCTCGGTCGATCTCGATCGATGGCGCCCGTGGGTCCTGGTCGTCGAGGCGACCGCACCGCTCGACTCGCGCCCCACCCACCACGACTGGGAACCCACGGTGCTCGCGGCGGGCTACGAGTTCTGCCTGTTCGACGGGCTGTCGCGCTTCTACGTGGCACGCGAGCACTCCGCGGCTCTGAAGGACGCGCTCGGCTATCCGGCGTGCCCCCACGACGACTACGTGAGCGTCGACCTGGTCGTTGCCCGGGAGGAGCGGGACGCCGCCGAGGCGCGCTGGTCCGCGAGCGTCGAGGACGCCGTGCACTGGCGGACGATCGCCCTCACCGGGTGGGCCGACGCCTTGGCGCGCACCAGGCCGCACAGTGCTCCCGTCGACGACGGCGCCCGAAGGGAGCTGGAAGCCATGCGGCGGACGCTCTCGTGGCGGGTCACCCGCCCGTTGCGCTCGGCGCGGGGCGTACTGTCCCGTGCGCGCCGGGTCCTGCGGTGAGCACGGCGACGCAAGCCCCGGGCACCGACCTGCTCACCGCCCTCGAGCAGCGCCTGGCCGCCGCGGCCGCGGTGCTCCCCGAGGTCACCGTCCCACGGTCGGACAGCCCCGCCGCGCACGTCGCGGCCCTCCTGCCGGCGTTGGTCCGCCTCGGGGCGCAGGGACGTCCCGACGTCCTGTGGCTCCTGCTCACCGCGGTGAACGGCGCGTTCCCCACCGCGGACCAGGTCGTCGGCCTCCGGCGTTACCTGGAGCTGGCCCCGATCCGCTACGCCGAGTCCCAGATCCTCGAGGATGCCATCGCCCACTCGGGCACCGGTCGGATCGACCTCCCGATGCGGGTCGTCACCGCCGATGCGGTCGTCGAGGTCGACTTCTGCGCCCGTCACGACACGCACACCGGTATCCACCGCGTGGTCCGCGAGACCGTCCCGCGCTGGACGGCGACCCACGACGTCACGCCGGTCGCCTGGATCGACGAGTACACGGCTTTCCGCACCCTTGCTCCGCAGGAGGAGAACCGTGTCCTGCGGCACGGGCGATCGTCGGGTGTCGACCACGCCGCTGAGGCGGCGTACCGGCCCGAGCTGGTCGTGCCGTGGGGCTGCACGGTCGTGCTGCCCGACGTGCCGAACGCCCGGGCGTCCGGGCAGCTGGCCGCACTCGGGCAGTACTCCGGCAACAGGCTGTCCATGATCGGGTACGACCTGATCCCCATCACCAGCGCCCATCTCCGCCCTGACGTCGACTCGATCGCCTCGGCGACCTACCTGACGGTGCTCAAGCACGCCCATCGGGTGGCCGCCATCTCCGCGTCGGCCGCTCAGGAGTTCACCGGGTTCGTCGACACGCTGGCTGCCCAGGGTCTGACCGGTCCCCGCGTCAGCCACGTCGCCCTGACGGAGGACGCCCCGCCGCCGGGTGCACGCACCCGGCGCTCGGCGCGTCCCGTGGTGCTCCTGCCGGGCACCTGGGAACCGCACAAGAACCAGCGGGCGGTGCTGCACGCGGCCGAGCGGCTGTGGCGTGAGGGCGTCGACCTCGAGGTCAGGATGGTCGGCGGGCGCGGCTGGTCCGCCGACGTCCTGGAGCCTCTCGTCGACCGCCTGGTCGCAGCCGGGCGGCCGCTCGTCCCGCTCGGCCGGGTCCCTGACGCGCAGCTCTGGCAGGAGTACCGTGACGCGGACCTCGTCGTCTTCCTCTCCTTGCACGAGGGCTACGGGCTGCCCGTCGCCGAGGCCCTTGCCTGCGGTACGCCCGTGCTGACCGCGCCCTTCGGCAGCCAGGCGGAGATCGCCGCAGCAGGGGGATGCCTCACCGCCGATCCACGCGACGACGACGCGATCACGGCTGCGTTGCGCACTCTCGTGACCGACCCCGACGCACGAGCTCGTCTCGCCCGGGAGGCCGCTGCGCGCCCACGCCGGACGTGGGACGAGTACGCCACCGACCTGTGGTCCACCCTGTGCAACTCCGAGGAGCCGACCGCGTGAGACCGTCCTTCCGCCGTCCACGGACCACCCCTCGCCCCCTGTCCCGCGCGCGACTGCGCACGCTCGCCGAGGCGCTCGGCCGCGGCGACGTCCCGCTCGGAGACGAGCACACCGACACCAGCGTCGCCGCCGTGCTCGAGCGCGTCGTCGACCTCGGCGACACGAGCCAGGTGTGGCTCGCGCTCGCTGTGCTCACGGCGCAGCTGCCCGACGAGATCACGGTGGTCGAGGTCACACGGGCTTGTGAGTTCAACGGCGCCGTGGCGCTGGTCGAGCAGGTGCGCCGATCCGCGGACGACGCCCACCGCGACAGAGTCGTGCGCGTGGTGCAGGACGCGGTGATCGTGGACGTCGCCCACACCGTGTCGACCCCGTTGACCACCGGCATCCAGCGGGTCGCCCGGGAGACGGCGCGGCGATGGGTCGACGAGCACGACGCGCTGCCCGTCTCCTGGACCTCGGAGTTCGAGGCGTTGCGCGTCCTCACCCCTGCGGAGCGCTCGCTGCTCCTCGCAGGTCGCGCCGCGGACCATGATCTCCGGGTGTCGGCACAAGGCGTCCAGGAGGTGGTGGTCCCGTGGCGGGCCACGTACCTGGTGCCGGAGCTGGCCGCCGAGCCCGCGCGCACAGCCCGGCTGAGGGCGCTCGCCCGACTGTCGGGGAACCGCACGGGCGCCGTCGGGTTCGACCTGGTGCCCATCACGACCGCGGAGACGACGCAGACCGGCTTCGCCGCCGTGTTCGCCCGCAACCTCGCCGCGGTGCGTGACTTCGACACGGTCGCCGCCATCTCGAGCGCCGCAGCGTCCGAGTACGAGGGCTGGCGCGCGATGCTGGCAGCGACCGGGGTCGTCGGGCCACGGGTCGTGGACGTCCCCCTGCCGGTCGAAGCGCCTGAGCCCTCACCCGAGGACCTCGCGCGAGCGCGCGCGCGGCTGCTCGTCGGCGGTCTTCCGCTCGTCCTCGTGGTGGGCAGCCACGAGCCACGCAAGAACCACGTCGCCGTGCTGCACGCGGCCGAGCTGCTGTGGCGTGACGGGCTGAAGTTCTCGCTGAGCTTCGTCGGCGGCAACTCGTGGGGTTCCGACGCCTTCCGGAGTCGTCTCGCCGACCTGCAGCGGTCCGGACGACCCGTGGACAGCCAGAGTCGCTTCACGGACGGTGAGCTGTGGGCCTCCTACCGTCTGGCCCGGTTCACCGTCTTCCCGTCTCTCAACGAGGGCTTCGGGCTGCCCGTGGCCGAGTCGTTGGCGGTCGGCACCCCGGTCGTCACGTCGGCGTACGGCAGCATGGCGCAGATCGCCGCCGACGGTGGTGCGCTGACGGTCGACCCGCGGGACGACCACGCCCTGTCCGACGCGATGCGGATCCTGCTCACGGACGACGAACGCCTGGCACAGCTGCAGCGTGGGGCGCTCGCCCGGCCGCGCCGGACGTGGGATGACTACGCCGCCACGGCGTGGAGCGCGCTCGTCGGGTGACCCTGCCGGTTCGCCCCCCCAACCCCGGTGGGGGGGCGAACCGTCACAGGTGCGCAGACGACCCGCTCAGGCCGGGAAGCGACTGACCGCCCGGTTCCGGTACTCCCCGCTGGCCGCCATCCCGTTGCGCACCGCCGCCTCACCATCGCGCAGCAGCACCGTCGACCACGTCATCAACCCCCCACGATCAGCAGCACGCCCCAGCAGCACCGGGTAGTACAGCCCCGACCGCCACATCGCGGACTCCCGCGACCCCCAGATCGCCGTCGCGACCCCCGAACGCCCCAACGAGGCGAACCGCGCCGACCACGACTCGACCTCCTGCTCCGAGGCCGTACGACCCAGCACGGACTGGTACAACCGCGCCACGTACCCCTGCGGCGTCCCACCCGACCGCGAGAAGAACTCACCCGAGTCCAACAACCGACGCTTCACGTCATCGACCGTCACAGCCCCCGAGGCGACCTCGTTCGTCCACGCCACCAGACCCCCCTCGTCCGGAGCACGCCCGAACACCTCCTGGTACGCCTGCGAGATCCGCAACCGCCGGTACTCATAGCTCCGCGTCAGGGTGTCGACCACCACCGCCGGCGGACGACCCGCCATCAGCTCGTTCGTCCACGTCGCCAGACCCGACGGATCCACCTCACGACCCAGCAGATCCACGTACAACGCACGCACCACGGACTGCGCCTCCGCCAGCGTCCAGCCCGAGATCGTGAACCAGTCGCTCTTGAGTCCGAGGAGCGAGCGCACCCGCGCACCGGTGAACGAGGTGGACCGTCCTGCGGTGTCGACCACGACCACCGTCGTCGCACGTCCCCCCAGCTTGCCGAGGCCGTTGCGTGCGGTCACCTGCATCGACCGAAGCGGGCCTGTCCCGAGCCGTGCCGCGACCACGTCCGTGCTCAGCTGCACGGTCCACGTGCGGTTGGGGTTGCCGGCGTAGGAGTCCCCCTCGTCGACCACCGCGGTGAAGGTGCCCCCCGCGGTGTACCCGCCGGTCGAGGAGCTGAACTCGGTCATCGCGATCCGTCCGTCGGCGTGCTTCATCACCCACCCGCTGGTGGCGGCCACCGCGGCGTCCGTGGTCGAGGCCTCGAGGAGTGTGCGCGAGCCGTTGTCCTCGACCGCCGCCGCGCCCCGGTAGACCTGGCACGACTCGGTGTCGCACGTGTGCGCACCGGATGCCCGGGTGCCGGAGCGGGAGGCGAGCGCATACGAGCGCGCTGCCACCGCCTGCGCCTTGAGCGCCTCCAGGCCACGCCCCCCGCCGAGCGTTCCCCACGAGGCCGGCGACTCCCGAGGGACCACACCGCGCAGATACTGGTCGGCGGGGAGCCGGTTCACCGTGTACAGCACCCCGGACGACAGGTTCGCCTGCAACGTGCCCCGGTACTGGTGGTCCGTCCCCGCCTCGCAGAGCCGGAGCAGGTTCGCGACGTCGCCGGACGGCGCCGACGTCGAGACGACCGCGCCGGCCGCGACAGTCGTCGTCCGGGTCCACGGGCCGGCGCACGACGGGCCGACGGCCACGGCGAGCGACCCACCCGACACGGAGAGCCGCACCGCGCCAGACCCCGTCGCCGCGCCGTTCACGGCGAGCCCCGTCCCCGCCACGACGAGGTCCTTGCCGTTGTTGCGCGTGATCTCCACGAGGATCTCCGGGTTGCCCTGACCCCTCGTCAGGGTCGACCCACCGTAGTAGTGGGCGAGGATCCGGTCCGCTCCCCAGCCCTTGTCGACGGCGTAGCCGAGCGCCCCGTACTGGCCCATGCCGCGCCCGTGGCCGTACCCGTGCCCGACGAAGGTCAGTGTCCCGGCGGCGGCGGCCGGCGGCATCTGGACGGTGCCGACCACCCCGGTCACCAACGCGACGGCGAGCAGCCGCGCGAGGACGCTCCGAGCGCGAGCGGGGTGGTGGGTCATGGTGGGCGACTCCTTCGGGTGTGACGACAGGTCGAGTATGCGTCGTGAGGGTCCGCCGACAGGCGTGACACGTGGGCCGCAGACCAGCGGGTAACCTTGACCGGCCCTCGGTTACCCCGGGCAAGCAGACAGTTCAGGACAAGCCGGGAGGACCATGTCCAGCCAGTACCAGGAGCGGGTGGAGCGCCTCGCGCAGGAGCCGTTCCGGCTCGCAGCGCCTCCCTCGGGTGCCTTCCGCGGGATCTCCAGGTCGTACCGGGACATCTGGGACCATCGCGAGCTGATGCGGATGCTGGTGCAGCGCGAGCTGAAGGCGCGCTACAAGGACAGCGTCCTGGGGTTCGTCTGGAGCATGCTGCGTCCGTTGACGATGCTGCTCATCTACTACGTCGCCCTGGGCAAGTTCCTGGGCGCGGCACGGGGCATCCCCGACTTCGCGATCTTCATCTACACCGGCCTGACCGCCTGGGGACTCTTCTCCGAGGCCGTGAGCTCCGGGACCGGGTCCATCCTGGCGAACTCGGGCCTGGTGAAGAAGGTCTACCTCCCCCGCGAGATCTTCCCGCTGGCCACCCTCGGGTCTGCGATGTTCAACTTCGCGATCCAGCTGGTGATCCTGCTCACCGCCACGTTCGTCGCCGGCGCGGTGCCCACCGGCGGCCGGTGGGGCTACCTGCCGCTGTCGCTCGCCGTCATCGTCGTGACAGCACTCGGCTGGTCGTTGCTGCTCTCCGCGGTCAACGTCTACCTGCGCGACGTCCAGTACCTCGTCGAGATCGGGCTCATGGTGGCCTTCTGGGCGTCCCCCATCGTCTACTCCTGGGGCCTGGTCTCCCGCGAGCTCGACAACCCCGTGCTCCAACAGGTCTATCTGTCGAACCCGGTCACCGTGGCGATCCTCGGTTTCCAGCAGACGTTCTGGGTGGCGGGCGACGGTGGCCCGATCCCTGCAGGCGCTACCCCGGAGCAGATCGCGCTGCTCACACCTCAACCCGTGCCGGACAACCTCGCCCTGATGCTGTGGGCGTGGCTCGCCGTCGGGACGGTCTTCGTCGTGGTCGCGCAGCGGGTCTTCGCGCGACTGCAGGGCAACTTCGCACAGGAGCTGTGATGGGTACCCCCGTGATCGCGGTCCACGACGTGTCCAAGCGGTTCGTCATCCGCAAGGAGAAGTCGCTCAAGGAGCGTGTCGTCAACTTCGGCCGCTCCAACCTCCACAAGGAGGACTTCTGGGCGCTGCGCGACGTGTCGCTCGAGATCGACGCCGGTACCACGGTGGGGCTCATCGGCCCCAACGGGTCGGGCAAGAGCACCCTCCTGAAGACCATCGGCGGGATCCTGCAGCCCACCACGGGCTCGGTCGACCTGCGCGGTCGGCTGGCAGCGCTGCTCGAGCTCGGCGCAGGCTTCCACCCGGACCTGACCGGGCGCGAGAACGTCTATCTCAACGCGTCGATCCTCGGGCTGTCGCGCCAGGAGACCGACCGCTACTTCGACGCGATCGTCGACTTCTCCGGCATCGAGCGGTTCATCGACACCCAGGTGAAGTTCTACTCCTCGGGCATGTACGTGCGGCTCGCCTTCGCGGTCGCGGTGCACGTGGACCCGGACATCCTGCTCGTCGACGAGGTGCTGGCCGTCGGCGACGAGCCGTTCCAGCGCAAGTGCATGGACCGGATCCGCCAGTTCCAGCACGACGGACGCACCATCCTGCTGGTGACGCACTCCCTGGACCAGGTCGCCGACCTCTGCGACCGTGCGGTGGTGCTCGAGAGCGGGCACGTCATCGAGGACGGGCACCCGCGGGAGGCGCTGCGCGCCCTTCGGCACGAGTTCGACCAGATCCGGCAGGAGGACCTCGACCGACAGCAGGAGGTCGTCACGGCCGCCGCTGCTCCGGCACCCGTCGTCGTCGTCGAGTCGGTCGAGCTGGTCGACTCCGCCGGGGGGCCCGTGACCGAGGTGCGACCCGGGGCGGACGTCTCCATCGTCGTCACCGTGAGCTCACAGGAGCCGGTCAGCGAACCGGTGGTCGGCACCGGGATCGAGACCGCGCTCGGGGTCACGATCTTCGGGACGAGCAGCAAGCTCCTCGGCGAGGCCCTGCCGCCGCTCGTCGGCACCGCGCGCTACGTCTTCCGGCTCGCCGACCTTCGGCTGGGAGAAGGCGCGTACACGTGCCACGGCGCGGTCGCCGGCTCCTCGGGCACCGAGCTGCACAGGCTCCGTGAAGCGGCGGCATTCACGGTCACGACCGACGGGTTGACGATCGGACCGGTGTGGGCCGCCCCTCGACTCCAGGCGACCGATGCTTGAGCTGCTGCAGCCGTCGAGAACCACGTCGCACGGTCGCGGCACCGCACGTCACCAGTTGATGCGCGCGCTGGTGGCGGCGCCCGACCGGCTCGTACTCGCGTTCTTCTGGACGTCCCTGGTGGTGGCCGTCTGCATCCTGCTCGGGATCTTCGTCCCGTGGGTCGTCCTGCCGGTCGCGGCCGTGACCGTCGTGCTCTGCTGGCGGCTGGCCCCGGGTCCCCTGCCCACCCGCGCTCCCCATGCCTGGGGCTCGTTCATCGCGCTCGCGATCGCCCTCCTCTGGTTCGTCGTCCAGCTGCCGTACGCGTCGCGCTACATCGTGGTGCTGCGTGATCCCGGCTTCCTCACCCTGGCGGGCCTCTGGCTGAGCGAGAACCCCGGCCCCAACATGCCCGTGGGGTCGGCGGAGGCGGTTGCCGCGGCGGTCCCGGGCGTCTCGCCGTACATGGCCCCGTACTACCTGGAAGACGGGCTCCTGCACGTGCAGGGCGCGAAGCTGCTTCCCGGCCTCGTCGCCATGCCGGGCTGGTTCGCAGGGGAACGCGGTGTGCTGGCAGGCAACCTCCTGATCGGCGCGCTCGCGCTCATCGCCGTCTACGGCCTCGCGCGCCGGATGATGGGCCCCTTGTGGGGGCTCGTGCCCGTCCTCGCACTCGCGTGCGCCGTGCCGCTGGCCGTCCTCTCGCGCGCGGCGTACACCGAGCCCATGACAGTGGTCGTCATCTTCGGTGGGCTCACGCTGGCCTGGTCCGCATTCGAGTCCGGCCGGTGGTGGCATCTGGCGCTCGCCGGCGCGATGATCGGCTCGTCCGCTCTGAGCAGGATCGACGGCGCCGCGTCCGTCATCGGGCTCATCGGCGCGCTCGGCCTGGTGGCGGGGGCGAGCCTCGCGCCACGTGTCCGGCGCCGCTACTGGATCGGTGCGGCGGCAGCGGCCCTCGCTGCGGTCCTGATGGTCGTGCTCGGCTACCTGGACCTCGCGACCAACAGCCGCTACTACCTGCGTGACCTCTCGGGCCAATACTCGAGCCTCATCGCGGTGCTCGTGGCCGTGACGCTCTTCGCGCTGCTCCTGCCGCTCGGACGGTGGGCGGATCCGCTGCGCACCCTCGTGCACCGTCACCGCCGTGGCCTGTCGTTCGCGGCTGCCGCAGTAGCGGTGGTGGTGGCTGTGGTTCTCTTCACCCGGCCGTGGTGGTACACCGCGCACCTCATCGCCGCCGGCTCGCCCTACGCCGACTTCATCGAACGTATGCAGGCTGCGGAAGGCCTGCCGGTCGACGGGACGCGCAGCTACGACGAGCTGTCCGTGAACTGGCTCGCCTGGTACCTCGGATGGCCGGCAGTCGTGCTCGGACTCGGCGGTGTCGCCGCCCTCGTCCAGCGCGCCATCCGCCGTCGCGATCCGCGGCTGCTGGTCGTCGCCGCAGTCATCGCTGCGCCCACGGCCCTGTACCTCTGGCGGGTGAGCATCACTCCCGACCAGGTGTGGGCCATCCGCCGCTTCCTCCCGGTCAGCATCCCGGGCCTGCTCGTCATCGCGACCTGGACCGCGCGCGAGATCATCGGCCGGTGGGGTCGATCGACCCGCGCGGCGAGCGGTCGCGCGGTGGTCGCCGCGGGCGTCGCGGGCGCACTCATCGTCGCGCCCTCGCTCACCACCTGGGGGAACCTCTTCACGACGGTGGAGATGGGAGGACGGCTCGAGGAGCTCCGCCGGGCCTGTGCCTTGATCCCCGACGATCGGGTCGTGTACGTGCGCTACGGCAACCCGCCGTACCTCGCCACGCTCACGACGATGTGCGGTGTCGACGGCGTCGAGCTCCAGGGGCCTCCGACGCAGGAGCAGCTGGCAGAGATTCGCCACGCGTGGGGCGACCGCCCGCTCACGATCATGACCTTCCGCTCCGACCTCGTGCCATGGACCGTCGCCGAGCCCGCGCCGGTCAGCGTCACCCAGGTGACGTCGTGGCCGAGTCGCTTGTCCTCACTGCCGTCGGAACCGCTCGTCACCCCGAGCACCCTCTGGGCGGGCACGATCCTGGAAGACGGTTCCGTGGAGCCGCTGCCCGCTCCCTGAGGTTCCGGCCGCGGCCGCAACGGACGCGGTCAGTCGCGGACGACGTCGGGGGTGCGGTCCTACCTCCGGGCACGCTCGCCGTCGTGAAGCCGTCCCCGGTGGGGTCGCCCGGCCACAGGGTGCGCAGCCGACCCGCTCAGGCCGGGAAGCGACTGACCGCCCGGTTCCGGTACTCCCCGCTGGCCGCCATCCCGTTGCGCACCGCCGCCTCACCATCGCGCAGCAGCACCGTCGACCACGTC
>Ga0233363_1000327_pt1 | contig 22130 bp, 21 predicted proteins | sample ElkDunMinimDraft_18_FD_191534 | JGI IMG/M metagenome (GOLD analysis project Ga0233363, IMG submission 191534) | Fecal eukaryotic communites from dung pellets of Tule Elk in California, USA - Elk Dung C16 | ecosystem: Host-associated > Mammals > Digestive system > Large intestine > Fecal | place... | reverse complement strand
CGCGCCGGAGCCTGGGCGGTACGACGGTGCTGGCTGGAGAGGGTGCGGTCTCGAGCATCGGCGGCACTCCCGGACGGGGCAGGGCACTGCGCGGCGGCTTCGCGCGCCTGGCCGAGGCACCCACGTCGGCGCCTCGGACAATCACCGTACGACCGGGGTCGCGGCCTCGCCACTGACGGGCGAGGCCCGCCGATAGACTGACCCGCGCTGGCCGGAGTGGTGGAACAGGCAGACACGCGGCACTTAGGATGCCGTGCCCCTGGGCGTGCGGGTTCAAATCCCGCCTCCGGCACAACAGACGTGACTCAGCCGGGCTCGGGATCTCAGCCGGGTCGAGGCCCGTACATGATCAGGGCCACGCCCACGAGGCAGACGAGCGCCCCGGCGACGTCCCAGCGGTCGGGCCGGAAGCCGTCGACGACCATGCCCCACACGAGGGACCCGGCGACGAAGACGCCGCCGTACGCGGCGAGGATGCGGCCGAAGCTCGCGTCGGGCTGCAGGGTCGCGAAGAAGCCGTAGAGACCGAGCGCGACCACGCCGGCCCCGACCCACAGCCATCCCTTGTGCTCGCGGATGCCCTGCCACACGAGCCAGGCGCCGCCGATCTCGAACAGGGCGGCGGCGGCGAACAGGATGATCGAGCGGGCCGTGCTCATGGGTGCGCCTCCGTCGAGGATCGGTCGTGACGCCGAGCATCCCAGATCGCCTTGTCAGGCCGGGCGGCGATGCTTGGGGGTGGTCGCGCTTCCATGGTGGGGTGGACCCGAGGGGAGGGCCGATGAGGGACCAGCTACCGACCGTGAACGACGTCGCCCGTCGTTCGGGGTTCTCCAAGACGACGGTGTCGCGCGTGGTCAACCGGAACGGGTTCGTGAGCTCGGCGGCACGTGAGGCGATCCTGGCCGCGATCGACGAGCTCGGCTACGTGCCGTCGGCGTCGGCGCGCGGGCTGGCCACCCGCCAGACCGGCATGATCGGCATCTGCCTGCCGGACGACTGCTTCGGCTCCTCGGGCCCGCTGAGCCCGGCGCCCGACGACGACGTCACCCTCCGCCTCGAACCGGAGCCGGACGGCCCGGTCGGCTGGGGCGGCGTCTACTCGAACGAGGTCATGCGTGGCGCGGAGTACGCGGCCTGGGAGGCCGGCCTCGCGATCACGGTCACGATGTCGCGCGAGCCCGACCTCGAGGCCCGCGTGCTGAACATGGCCGGTCGCGTGGACGGCCTGGTCGTCGTGGGGGAGGCCCTGTCGGACGAGGTGCTCGAGCACGTCGCGCGCCGCGTGCCGGTCGTCGTGGTCGCCGCCCGCGAGTACCGGGCACCCACGCACGACCACGTGACGGTGAGCAACGCGGCCGGCATGGAGCGGCTCGTCGACCACCTGGTGCGCGACCACGCGCTCACGGACCTGGTCTACGTCGGAGGCCCGGCGGGGGTCAGCGACGACGACGAGCGGTTCCAGGGCTTCTGCCGGGCGCTCGAGCGCGCGGGCCTCGACGTCCCGGCGGAGCCCCAGCTGCGCGGCGACTTCTCGCGCACGACCGCTCGCTCCCTGGGTGCCGACCTGGTGGCTCGGGTCGCGCGCGGTGCGGCGATGCCGTCCGGCCTGGTCTGTGCGAACGACGAGACCGCTCTCGGGCTCCTCGACGTGCTGACGGCCAACGGCTACCGGGTGCCCGACGACGTCGTGCTCACGGGGTTCGACGGGGTCGACGCGGCCCGCACGAGCGTCCCGCCGATCACGACGGTCGAGCAGCCCATGGGTGAGCTGGGCCGTGTCGCGGTGGACGTCCTGACCCGGCGCCTGGCCACCCCGCGGCGCCGGCCGACCGCGACGACCGTGCCCGTGACCGTCGTCGTGCGCGCCAGCTGCGGCGTGCACGATCCCCAGCAGCTCACCGTCGTCGAGCCGGCAACGTCGGCGGCCGGCTGACGCGCCGGGCTCAGGCGTCGACGCCGAGCGTCTTGCGCAGCCGCGCCACGTGGCCGGTGGCCTTGACGTTGTACTGCGCGACCGCGACCTTGCCGTCCGGGCCCACGACGACCGTCGAGCGGATGACGCCCGTGACGTCCTTGCCGTAGAGCTTGCGCACGCCCCAGGCGCCGTAGGCGTCGAGGACCTCGTGGTCCGCGTCGGAGGCGAGCGGGTAGGTGAGCAGGTCGCGCTCGGCGAACTTCGCGAGCTTGTCGACGCCGTCGGGCGAGACGCCGACGACGGCGTAGCCGGCGCCCTGCAGCGAGGCGAGGGAGTCCCGGAAGTCGCACGCCTCGGTGGTGCAGCCCGGGGTCATCGCCGCGGGGTAGAAGTACACGACGACGCCCTTGCGGCCCGGCTCGGCCAGGGCGGCGGTCAGGGAGAAGGTGTCGCCGCCCCAGTCGGGCACGACGGCGGGAAGGGTGAAGTCGGGTGCGGCGTCGCCGACGGCGAGACGGGTCACAGGGTGCTCCTCGGGCGATGGGTGGGTTCCGCCGTCGAGCCTAACCGCGCGCGCGGTCGTCTAGCGTTGTGCCCGTGACACCTGCAGCACCTAGCACCGCGTCCTCAGCCTCCGGCGCCGCGAGCACGCCCTTGCCGATCCGCATGCTCCACGACCGCCTGCTGGTCGAGCCCGAGATCGACGCGTCCGAGCGGCAGTCCTCCGCGGGTCTCGTCATCCCCGCCACCGCGGCGGGCCCCAAGCGCCTGGCCTGGGCCGTCGTCGTCGCCAAGGGCGAGCACGTGCGTCAGGTCGCGGTCGGGGACCGGGTGCTCTTCGACCCCGAGGACCGTGCCGAGGTCGACCTCGGCGGCACGGACTACGTGCTGCTGCGCGAGCGGGACGTGCACGGCGTCGCCGAGCAGCACGCCGATTCCCAGGCCACAGGGCTCTACCTCTAGCCTGTCGGAGCAGCCCCGGCCTGGCCGGGAAGGCGTCTCGACGCCGTGGAACACCGCCGTCCCACCTCTGGAGCGACCATGACCGCGAACCTCAGCGTGCTCGACCTGCTCGACCTGGACTCGGAGCTCTCCGACGCCGAGCGCGCGACCCGCGACCGCGTCCGGGCCCTCGTCGACGAGCACGTCCGGCCGCACATCGCAGGCTGGTTCGCCGATGCCGTCTTCCCGCGCGACCTCGTGCCCGTGCTCGCCGAGGCGGGGCTGCTCGGGATGCACCTGCAGGGCTACGGGTGCGCCGGCAGCACGGCCGTCGAGTACGGCCTCGCGATGGCCGAGGTCGAGGCCGCCGACTCGGGCATCCGCACGTTCGTGTCCGTCCAGGGCTCGCTCGCGATGTCGGCGATCGCCAAGCACGGTTCGGAGGACCAGAAGCAGCAGTGGCTGCCGCGCATGGCCGCCGGTGAGGCGATCGGGTGCTTCGCCCTGACCGAGCCCGAGGCCGGCTCCGACCCGGGCGGCATGCGCACCACGGCGGTCCGCGACGGTGACGAGTGGGTCATCGACGGCGAGAAGCGGTGGATCGGGCTCGCGTCGATCGCCGACGTCGCGGTGGTCTGGGCCAAGGTCCGCGACGACGACCACGACGGCGACGGCGGTCGGGAGCGCGTGCGCGGGTTCCTGGTCCCGACGTCGACGCCGGGCTTCGACACCACGCTCATCGAGCCCAAGCTGGCGATGCGCGCGTCGGTCCAGTGCGACATCTCGCTGCGCGGCGTACGGGTCCCGGCCGACGCGATCCTGCCGCACAACCCGGGGCTGCGCGGCCCGTTCGCCTGCCTCGACGAGGCGCGGTACGGCATCGTGTGGGGCGCCTACGGGGCCGCGCGCGACAGCCTCGAGCAGGCGCTGCAGTACTCCACCACGCGGAGCCAGTTCGGCCGGCCGCTCGCCGGCTTCCAGCTCACGCAGGCCAAGCTCGTGGAGATGGCGCTGGACGTGTCCAAGGCCCACCTCCTCGCGCTGCGGCTCGGCCGGCTCAAGGACGCGGGCCGGCTCGAGCCGCACATGGTCTCCGTGGGCAAGCTCAACAACGCGCGGACGGCGATCGAGGTCGCCCGGACGGCCCGCACCGTGCTGGGCGGCAACGGCATCACTCTCGACTACTCGCCCATGCGGCACGCCGCGAACCTCGAGGCGGTGCGCACCTACGAGGGCACCGACGAGGTGCACACGTTGGTCCTCGGGCGGCACCTGACGGGCCTGGCGGCGTTCCGCTGACCGTTGTCGTGCAGGTCACAGGCCCGCTGGTGGCAATGGGTTTCCGAGGGGCCGCGGACGGCTGGTAGGGTTTGGATCCGTTGCGCGCCATTAGCTCAATTGGCAGAGCAGCTGACTCTTAATCAGCGGGTTCGGGGTTCGAGTCCCTGATGGCGCACCAGCACGAGGCCCTTGCCACACGGCGAGGGCCTCGTTGTGAGCGGGCGCCAGCCCGCGCGCGCCATTAGCTCAATAGGCAGAGCAGCTGACTCTTAATCAGCGGGTTCGGGGTTCGAGTCCCTGATGGCGCACAGCGATCGCCACGCCCTCGCACCGGACCACCGGGCGAGGGCGTCGTCGTTCGCCGATGATGGACGGATGATCTCCACCGAGCTCGCCTCGCGTCTGCGTGACGCCGGTCTGGTGTGGCGGCCCGCCGACGGCGACCAGTTCCGCATCGACCAGCCCGAGCTCGAGGCCGACGTCTTCACCGTGAGCACGATGACGATCGAGGCACGCCACTTCCCGACGGGCACGATCCTGGGGTTCAACGGCACCACCGAGTGGGCGCTCGACTCGGTCGCGATCGAGGACGCCCTCTGGCTGCCGCGCGAGGACCAGCTCCGCGCGCTGCTGCGCTCGACGTTCCGCTCCCTGCGACGCACCGACGGCGGGTTCGAGGTCGAGATCGACCTGCAGGGGGCCGCGCGGGTCTTCGACAGCACCGAGCCGTCGGACGCCTACGCCGAAGCGCTCCTGGCGCTCATCGAGCTCAGCACCTAGCCGCTCCCGGCCCGTACCCTGGACGCGTGCCCGAGCCCCTGACCACCGACGCCGTCGTGCCCGCCGACCATCCGTACTACCGGGCGCAGCCGGTGAGCTTCGTGCGCCGCAGCGCACGCCTGACCAAGGGGCAGCAGCGCGCGTGGGACACCCGCCGCGACCGGTATCTCGTGGAGGCTCCGCGGGACCGTGCCGCGACGTCGGTCGATCCCTCGTGGCGGTTCGACGCCGAGGCGACGTTCGGACGGCGGGCACCGCTCGTCGTCGAGATCGGTTCGGGGCACGGCGAGGCGATCGTCGCCGCGGCCGCCGACCACCCCGAGCGCGACCATCTCGCGGTCGAGGTCTACACGCCCGGACTCGCGCAGACGATCGTGCGGGCCGAGCAGTGCCACGAGCAGCGCGGTCTCGACAACCTCAGGCTCCTGCAGGTCAACGCCGCGGAGCTGGTCGAGTCGGCCCTGCCAGGAGCGAGCGTCGACGAGATGTGGGTCTTCTTCCCCGACCCGTGGCACAAGTTGCGCCACCACAAGCGCCGCCTGGTCCGGCCGGCGTTCGCCGAGCAGGTCGCGCGCGTGCTGCGCCCGGGGGGCGTGTGGCGGCTCGCGACCGACTGGGAGGAGTACGCCCACCGGATGGTCGACGTGCTCGAGGCGAGCGACGACTTCGTGAACGCGCACGGGCCCGGCGCCGTCGCGCCGCGGTTCGACGGACGCGTGCTCACGGGGTTCGAGCGCAAGGGGCGCGACGCGGGGCGCGTCGTGACCGATCTGGAGTACGTGCGCCGCTGACGGCGGGCGGTGCGAGCGGTCGCCGCTGCGGCGCGACACGCAACTGTGACTTGATTCACAGACCCGGACGCGGGAGGGTGTCGGGCGAACGTCGCTCCGGGCGCCAGGTCGCGCCCGGCAACCGCAGCAGCATGAGCCAACGGAGGCATCATGACCGACCTCTCCAGGGCGGAGTCCGCCGGCGAGACCGACTACCAGAGGGTGCAACGGTCCGCCGAGTTCCAGGATCTACGCCGTCGCTTCAGGAACTTCGTGTTCCCGATGACGGCCCTGTTCCTCGTCTGGTACTTCATCTACGTCCTGCTCGCCACCTATGCGCACGACTTCATGAGCATCCGGCTCGGCGAGAGCAACATCACCGTGGGCCTGATCTTCGGCCTCGGGCAGTTCGTCTCCACGTTCGTCATCACGATGCTCTACGCCCGATGGGCGAACCAGAAGTTCGATGCCGAGGCGGACGCCCTTCGCCGTGAGATCGAGGAGGACGAGCTGTGAGCACCACCCTGACGGCCGCGGCGGAGACGACCACCGACATCGGCAACCCCTGGGTCAACATCGGCATCTTCGCGGCCTTCGTCGCCGTGACGCTCGTCGTCGTGTTCCGGGCGTCGAAGAACAACCGCACGGCCGCCGACTACTACGCGGCCGGCCGCAACTTCACGGGCCCGCAGAACGGCACCGCGATCGCGGGCGACTACCTGTCCGCGGCGTCGTTCCTGGGCATCGCCGGCGCGATCGCCATCTACGGCTACGACGGCTTCCTGTACTCCATCGGCTTCCTCGTCGCCTGGCTCGTGGCCCTCCTGCTCGTCGCCGAGCTCATGCGCAACACGGGCCGCTTCACGATGGCGGACGTGCTGTCGTTCCGGCTGCGGCAGCGTCCCGTGCGCCTCGCGGCGGCGATCGCCACGCTCGCGGTCGTGTTCTTCTACCTGCTCGCCCAGATGGTGGGTGCGGGCGGTCTCGTGGCGCTCCTCCTCGGTGTCGAGGGCGAGCTGGCCCAGTCCCTCGTCGTCGCCGTCGTGGGCGCCCTCATGATCCTGTACGTGCTGGTCGGCGGCATGAAGGGCACCACGTGGGTGCAGATCATCAAGGCCGTCCTGCTGATCGCGGGTGCCGCCGTGATGACCGCGTGGGTGCTGGCGCGCTTCGGCTTCAACCTGTCCGACCTGCTCGGCGCCGCGGTCGACGCCTCGGGCGAGACCGGCCAGGCCATGCTCGAGCCCGGCGCGCAGTACGGCGCCACGGACCTGTCGAAGCTGAGCTTCGTGTCGCTCGCGCTCGCGCTCGTGCTCGGCACCGCGGGCCTGCCGCACGTGCTCATGCGCTTCTACACCGTGCCCAACGCCAAGGAGGCGCGGCGCTCGGTGGTCTGGGCCATCTGGCTGATCGGGATCTTCTACCTCTTCACGCTGGTGCTCGGCTACGGTGCCGGCGCGCTCGTGGGCCCCGAGACCATCAACGCCGCTCCCGGTGGGCAGAACTCCGCGGCGCCGTTGCTGGCCTTCGCCCTGGGCGGAGAGGTGCTCCTGGGCTTCATCTCCGCGGTGGCGTTCGCCACGATCCTCGCGGTCGTCGCCGGCCTGACGATCACCGCGGCCGCGAGCTTCTCCCACGACATCTACGCCAACGTGATCAAGAAGGGCCAGGTCAAGGCCGACGCCGAGGTGCGCATCGCGCGCATCACCGTCGTCGTGATCGGCATCATCGCGATCGTCGGCGGCATCTTCGCGCAGGGCCAGAACGTCGCCTTCCTGGTGGCCCTGGCCTTCGCCGTGGCGGCGTCGGCCAACCTCCCGACGATCGTGTACTCGCTGTTCTGGAAGCGGTTCAACACGGCGGGCGCCGTCTGGAGCATCTACGGCGGGCTGATCTCGTGCGTCGTGCTCATCGCGCTGTCGCCCACGGTCTCGGGCAACGAGAAGGCGATGTTCCCCGGTGCGGACTTCGACATCTTCCCGCTGACCAACCCGGGCCTGGTGTCGATCCCGCTCGGCTTCCTCCTGGGCATCATCGGCACCTTCGTGTCCAAGGAGCAGCCGCATCCGGAGAAGTTCGCCGAGATGGAGGTGCGCTCCCTGACGGGTGCGGGCGCCGAGAAGGCGACCGTCCAGCACTGGGTCCAGCACTGGGTCCAGCACTGGGCTCGGCACTCGAGCACCGAGAGCGGTCGCGGAAGGGCCCGTCCCGTGAGGGGCGGGCCTTTCCGTCATGTGCTGCATTTCTCGCCCGGGCACGCGACGATGGGCCGCATGGCTGAACTGGGTGAAGAGACGTTCGACGTGGTCGTGATCGGTGGCGGCCCGGTGGGCGAGAACGCCGCCGACCGGGCGTCGCGGACGGGACTGTCGGTCGTGCTCGTCGAGGCCGAGCTGGTGGGCGGCGAGTGCTCCTACTGGGCGTGCATGCCCTCCAAGACGCTGCTGCGGCCCGGTGCCGCCCGAGCGGCCCTGCGCGACGTCCCCGGCGCGGGCGAGCCCGGGCCGATCGACGTCGCCGCCGTCCTCGCCTGGCGCAACAAGGTGACGAGCGACTGGGACGACGGCGGCCAGGTCGAGTGGCTCGACGGCGCGGGCATCGCGCTCGTGCGCGGGCACGCCCGGCTCGCCGGCGAGCGGCTGGTGGAGGTGCTGCCCGTCGGTGCCGACGGCGAGGACGCCGAGGCGGGGGCAGACCCCGCCCCGCGGCGGCTTCGCGCGCGGTGCGCCGTGATCGTGGCGTCGGGGAGCGTGCCGGTCGTCCCGCCGATCCCCGGGCTGGCCGAGGCGCTGCCGTGGACGAGCCGCGAGGCGACCGGTGCGGACGAGATCCCCGAGTCGCTGGTCGTCGTCGGCGGCGGCGTTGTCGGTTCGGAGATGGCCACCGCCTATGCCGACCTGGGCTCGCGCGTGACGCTGCTCGCCCGGGGCGGGCTGCTGTCGAACGCCGAGCCGTTCGCGGGCGAGGCGGTCGCGGCCTCGCTGCGCGAGGCCGGCGTCGACGTCCGGTTCGGCGCGAGCGCCCGGTCCGTCTCTCGGCCCGACGTCGGGGGACCGGTCACGGTCACCGTGGCGCTCGAGGAAGGCTCGAAGGACACCGTGACGGCCGCGGAGATCCTGGTCGCGACGGGGCGGGTCGCCCGGACGGCCGACCTCGGCGTCGAGGCGCTCGGGCTCGAGCCCGGCAGGGCGCTCGAGGTCGACGACGCCATGGCCGTGGTCGGCGTGCCGCCTGCCGCGACGGGCGACGGCGGCAGCGAGCCGTGGCTCTACGCGTGCGGCGACGTCGCGGGGCGCGTACAGACCACGCACCAGGGCAAGTACGAGGGCCGGGTGGCGGGCGACGTCGTCGCCGCACGGTTCGCGCCGTCGGGCGAGCGGCGCTCGGTCGAGCCCGCAGCGTGGTCGCGCTTCGCCGCGACGGCCGACCACAGTGCGCGCACACAGGTCGTGTTCACCCGGCCGCAGGTCGCGTGGGTCGGGCCGACGGAGAGCGAGGCTCGCGAGGCGGGGATCCCGGTCCAGGCGGTGTCGTACGACCTGTCGTACGTCGCCGGGGCGACCGTGACGGCCGAGCACTACGAGGGCAAGGCCCAGGTGCTCGTCGACACCGAGCGGAACGTGCTCGTGGGTGCGACGTTCGTCGGGCCGGAGGCGGGCGAGATGCTGCACGCCGCGACGATCGCCGTCGTGGGCGAGGTGCCGCTCGAGCGCCTCTGGCACGCCGTGCCGGCGTACCCGACCGTGAGCGAGGTCTGGCTGCGCTTCCTCGAGTCCTACGGCCTCTAGCTCCTCCGGCCTCTAGCTCCTCCCGCCTCTGCCCGGCAGACACGAGTCGGGGGCCTTCCTGTCCAGGAAGGCCCCCGATCTCCTGTGCGCGGTGCCGCGCCCGTCAGCCGGACGTCGAGAGCGCGCCGTCGGAGCTGAAGACCAGCCCGAGCGTGATCTCGCCGTTCTGCAGCGCGGACTTGGTGAGCGGGCCGCCGGCGTCGAGCGAGCGGAACTCGGCGAAGTCCAGTCCGTAGGTGTCCTCGAGACCCGGCTGGCAGAACGGGCGCTCGGTGCACTCCGGCGGCCCGCCCAGCACGAGGCCGCCGCACATCTCCGCCAGCTCGGAGAGGGTCGTGACCCCGTGCTCCTCGGCGAAGGCCTTCGTCACGGCGAAGGCGTTCTGGTCCTGCGCCGGCGACGGCTCGCCGAACGCCAGGCCGGTGTCCTCGCCGAGCGTGGTCAGCTCCGTGACCGTGGCGTCCAGGTCGCTGCTGGCCACCGCCTCGGCGTCGGCGCCGTTGGCCTGCTTGTTGAGGAACTCGGTCAGCGTGCCGACGTACTCGGGCACCACCTGCACCTGCGCGCCGTCGACCAGGGCCGGGAGGTAGGCCTCGCGGTTGCCGATCGTCGTCACGGTGACGTCGTAGCCCGCGCTCTCGAGCACCTTTCCGTAGATGGTGCCGAGCGTGGCGCTCTCCGCGAAGTCCGCGGAGCCGATCGCCACGGACGTCCCTTCTCCGGCGCTCGGGTCGCTCGCCTCGAGCCCTGCGGTCTCCACGAACTCCTGCGCGACCTCCTCCGAGGTGCGCCGCTCGACGTCGACCGCACGGTTGAGACCGATCAGCGTGTCGGTGTCGAGGGCGGCCGAGACCGAGTCGAGCAGCGTGATGACCTCGGGCGAGGACTCGGCCAGGTCCGCGTTGACCGCGGGGATGATGTTGTCGACGGTCTGGAGCTTCTGGTCGTCCTCGAGCACGACCAGCTCCTTGTCGGGCACCGGGTCACAGGTCGCGGCCGCGGTCATGCCGCCGGTCTCCTCGGGCTCCGGAGAGCCGCCACCCGCGGATCCGGGGTCGCCGCACGCCGCGAGCAGCGCGGCGAGGCCGACGACGGCGGGCAGCACGGCCGCGCGTCGTCGGGAACGGTGTGTAGCGAGCAGGCGTGACATCGTGACTCCGCTGCAGGTCGGGGGCGAGTTCGGGGGATCCGTCCCATCCGACCGCACCGGCGCCGTGCGGGCAACCCGAAATACGGTGCGTCACCTACTCGTAACACCGCTGTTCGCGCCGGCGCGCAGCGCCCGGGGCGTGAGGAAGTGCTGGGCGAGCGCGAGCAGGCCGTCGAGCAGCAGGCACAGCGCCGCGACGAGGATGCCGCCGGCCAGCACCTGCCCGTACCGCTGCGTGCCCATGCCGAACGCGATGATCTGCCCCAGACCGCCACCACCCGCGAGCGCGGCGAGCGGCACGGTGGCCGCGACCTGGACGACGGCGGTCCGTATGCCCGCTCCCACGAGGCCCGTCGCGAGCGGCATCTCGACCAGCGCAAGGATGCCGACGTCCGACATGCCGAGCCCGCGGGCGGCGTCGCGCGCCGAGGGGAGCGCACCGCGAACGCCCTCGTAGGTGTTGACCAGCAGCACCGGGATGGCGAAGAGCGCCGCCGCCACCACGGTCGCCGCGTTGCCGAACAGCCCGCCGGCCGCGAGCAGGAAGATCACGCCGAGCGTCGGCAGGGCGCGCGTGGCGTTGGTCAGCCACACCACGACGCCGGCACCGCGGCCCGAGTGCCCGAGCCAGGCGCCGACCGGCAGCGCGAGCACGGCCGCGATGGCCACCGCGGCTGCGGTCAGCGCGAGGTGCTCGCGGGTGAGGTCGAGCACCCCGCCCGGCTCGGTCCAGGTCAGCGGGTCGTTGAGGTAGACGAGCGCGTCGTCGACGACGCCCGTGCGCGGCGTCATGCGGCCCTCCCGCGCAGCCACGGCGTCATGGCGCGGCCCGCGGCCCACAGCACGAGGTCGAGGACGAGCGCCAGCAGCACGCACGCGAGCGTCGCCGTCATGATCTCGGCGCGGTAGAAGTTGTTGCGGAAGCCCTGGAACATGATCTGGCCCAGCCCGCCGTACCCGACGACGACGCCCACCGTGACGAGGGCGACCGAGGTGACCGTCGCGAGGCGCAGCCCGGCCACGATGCTGGGCAGCGCGTTCGGCAGCTGCACCCGTACGAGGACCTGGATCCGGCCGAGGCCCAGGCCGCGCGCGGCGTCGACGGCGGCCGGGTCCACGCCGTCGAGCCCGGTCACCGTGTTGCGCAGGATGACCAGCAGGGCGTAGATCACGAGCCCGAGCAGCACCGGCGGGCGTCCGATGCCCATGAGCGGGGCGAGGATGGCGAACAGCGCGAGCGACGGGATCGTGTACAGCACGGCCGTGGCCGACAGGAGCGGCGCGGCGAGCCAGCGCACGCGCACGGCCAGCAGCCCGAGCGGGATGGCGATGGCCGCGGCGATCGCGACCGCCTCGACCGTGATGAGGGCGTGCTCGGAGGCGCGTTGCCACAGGATCGCGGCGTTCTGGGTCACGTAGTCCCAGGAGAACCACGGGTTCTCCGCGGCACCGGCGGACGTGCTCGGCAGGCTGCTCGGCGGCATGGCTCGACCGTACCGGGCCGCGGCGCGCACGCTACGGCTAACCTCGGAGGATGTCCGCCAGCATCGAGCTCGACGAGGTCGGCAAGGCCTATCCGGACGGCACCGTCGCGGTCGGCTCCCTGAGCCTGAGCGTGCAGCGCGGGGAGGTGCTCGCCCTCGTCGGGCCGTCCGGCTGCGGCAAGTCGACGACGCTGCGGATGGTCAACCGTCTGATCGAGCCGACGTCGGGCCGGATCCTGGTCGACGGCGAGGACACCCGGAGCGTCGACCCGGTCGCCCTGCGCCGGCGCACCGGCTATGTGATCCAGGACGTCGGGCTGCTGCCCCACCGCACCGTGGCCGCGAACGTCGCGACCGTGCCACGGCTGCTCGGCTGGGACCGGCGGCGTGCGCGGGACCGGGTGGCCGAGGTGCTCGAGCTCGTCGGCCTGCCGTACGCCACGTACGGGCGCCGCTACCCCCACCAGCTCTCCGGGGGAGAGCGTCAGCGGGTCGGCGTGGCCCGTGCGCTCGCCACGGACCCGCCCGTGCTGCTCATGGACGAGCCGTTCGGCGCGGTCGACCCCGAGCGGCGCCGCGACCTGCAGCACCAGCTGTCGCGCATCCTGGCCGACGTCGGCTCGACGGTCATCCTCGTGACGCACGACGTCGACGAGGCAGTGCGCCTGGGCGACCGGGTCGCCGTGCTCTCGCAGGGCGGGCGCCTGGAGCAGCTCGCCACGCCGGTCGCGGTGCTCGCGCACCCCGCCACGGACAAGGTCCGGGAGTTCGTGGGCGACGGCGCCCCCGTGCGCATGCTCGCGCTCACGCAGGTCGAGCGCGCGGACCTCGATGGCACCGAGCACATCGTGCGGCCCGCACCGCCGCCCGTCCGGCTCGGCGAGACGCTCACGGCCGCGTTCGAGGCGATCGCGGCGCTGCCGGCGTCGGCCCAGGGTCGGGTGCCCGTGGTCGACGACGACGGCGACGTCGTCGGGTCGCTCACCGCCGACGGCATCCTGGCCGGCCTGCGCCGCGCGGCCGACGCCTCCGCTCCCGACGCCGCTCCCGCACCGGTCGGTCGCTGAGCAGCCGGCCGGCGTGCCGGCGCCGGGTGAGAGCGCTCCCGTCGTTGCCGAAACGTAATAACCCGATGGGTCGATCCCGGACCTCCTGTGGTGAACAATCCGAGAGGCACCGTTTCGTCTGACGGTGTCGCACGACGAACCTCGATGGTCACAGGGAAGTGGGCACGATGAAGAGTTCGCGGTGGTGCGGGGCGGCAGCGGCCGTCGGGACGGCGGCGCTGTTGCTCGCCGGTTGTTCGGGCGACGACTCCCCTGAGGGCGGAGGCGGCGAGGACACGCAGGGATCGGGGGCCGAGGGCACGCGTGCCTGCGTGATCCTCCCGGACGCCGCGTCGTCGCCCCGCTGGGAGAGCCTGGACCGCCCGGCGCTCGAGGAAGGGCTCGCGGCGGCCGGGTTCGAGAGCGACATCCAGAACGCCCAGGGTGACGTGAACAGGTACGCGACGATCGCCGACCAGCAGCTCACGCAGGGCTGCGGCGTCATGCTGCTCGTCGACTACAACGGTGCCGCCGTCGGGGTGGCCGAGACGGCGAAGGCGCAGGGCATCCCGGTCGTCGCCTACGACCGCCCGATCGAGGGCGCCGACTACTACGTCTCGTTCGACAACGTCGAGGTCGGCCGGCTCGAGGGCCAGGCCGTCGTCGAAGGGCTCGAGGCGGCGGGCAAGGACCCGGCCGAGGCCGTGGTGGTCTACATGGGCGGCGACCCGACCGACGGGAACGCGGCCATGTTCCGCGAGGGTGCGGACGAGGTCATGTCGGCCGCGGGCATCAAGCCGGCCGCGGAGCCGCCCGGCATCTGGGACGGCGCCAAGTCGGCGACCAACTTCGAGCAGGCCCTCACCTCGCTCGGCGGCACCGTCGACGCCGTCTGGGCCGCGAACGACACCAACGCCGCAGGCGTGATCTCGGTCCTCGACAAGTCCGATCTCACCGTGCCGGTCTCGGGCCAGGACGCGTCCATCGCCGGGCTGCAGAACGTGCTGCTGGGCAAGCAGAGCGGCACGGTCTACAAGCAGGTGGCGCTCGAGGCCGACGCCGCCGTCGAGACCGCCGTCGCGCTGCTCAAGGGCGACACGCCCGAGGCCGACCAGGAGCTCGAGGACGGCACGCCCTACATCGCCGTCACGCCGGTCCTCGTCGGGCCCGAGGAGGTCCAGACCGTGATCGACAACGGTGACGCCGACGCGGCCGAGGTCTGCCAGGGCGACGTCGCCGCCAAGTGTGACGAGCTCGGGATCAAGTACTGAGCCCATCCCCGCGCCGGCCGTCCGCCGCGACCCCGCGGCGGACGGCCGGCGTCCAGCACGCCCTTGGAGAAAGGACCGCGGCATGGCGGATGCGCCGATCATCGAGCTGTCGGGCGTCGAGAAGAGCTTCGGGCCGGTCAGCGTCCTGAAGTCGGTCGACTTCCGGGCCTACCCCGGCAAGGTCACGGCACTCGTCGGGGACAACGGGGCCGGCAAGTCGACGCTGATCAAGGGCCTCGCAGGAGTGCAGCCGTACGACGGCGGGACGGTGCTGCTCGACGGCGCACCCGTCCACCTGCACAGCCCGCGCGAGGCCGCCCGGCACGGGATCGAGGTCGTCTACCAGGACCTCGCCCTGTGCGACAACCTCGACATCGTCCAGAACATGTTCCTCGGCCGGGAGCTGCTCGGCCACGGCACGCTGGACGAGGGACGCATGGAGCGGGCCGCGTCCGACGCCCTGCGCTCGCTCTCGGTGCGCACCATGGCGTCGGTACGGCTCAAGGTCGCCTCGCTGTCCGGAGGGCAGCGGCAGACGGTGGCGATCGCGCGGGCCGTGCTCAAGCGGGCGCGCATCGTGATCCTCGACGAGCCGACGGCGGCGCTGGGCGTGGCCCAGACCGCGCAGGTGCTCGCGCTCGTCACGCGGCTGGCCGAGCAGGGTGTCGCGGTCGTCATCATCAGCCACAACCTGCAGGACGTCTTCGCGGTCGCCGACTATGTCGCCGTGCTGTACCTCGGCCACATGGTCGCGGAGCTGCCGACCGCGGCGACGACCTACGACGACGTCGTCGGCTACATCACCGGCAGCAGGACCACCACGGGATCGGACGCGCCGGCATGACGGACACGCAGAGCTCGCTCGTCGAGCAGGAGCAGTACATCATCGCCTCGGGCCAGGAGGGCGGCGTGCGTGACCAGGCGCGGGCCTGGCTGCAACGGGTGCGCGGCGGCGAGATGGGGGCTCTCCCCGCGCTCGCCGGGATCGTCGTCCTGACGGTCCTGTTCACCGCGCTGAGCCCGTTCTTCCTGACCGAGCGGAACTTCGCGAACCTGCTCACCCAGGCGGCGACGCTCGTCATGCTCGCCATGGCGCTCGTCTTCGTGCTGCTCCTGGGGGAGATCGACCTCTCGGCCGGGGTGACGTCGGGCATGACGATGGCGCTGTTCATCGTCCTGGTGAACGTCCACGGCGTCGCGTGGCCGCTCGCGCTCGCCGCCGCGTTCGCCGCGGGCCTGCTGACCGGGGTGATCATCGGGTTCTTCGTGGCCCGCGTCGGCATCCCGTCGTTCGTGGTCACGCTGGGGCTGTTCCTCGGCTACCAGGGCCTGATCCTGACGATCATCGGCGCGGGCGGGCTGTACCGCGTCCAGGTGCCCGAGATCCGTGCGATCCAGAACGCGAACATGCCGGTCTGGGCCGGCTGGGCCATGGTCGCCGTGATCCTCGCGCTGTCGGCGGGCACCGCGTTCTGGGACCGGTCGCGCCGGGCCCGCGCGGGCGTGCAGAACCGCACGGTCGCGCTGCTGTGGATCAAGCTGGGCGTGACCGCGGTCGTCGCCTGCGCCGTGGTCGGCATCCTCAGCCAGAACCGGTCGTCGTCGCCCGCGGCGGTCGTCCAGGGCGTGCCCGTGGTGCTGCCGATCGTGCTGGCGATCCTGTGGCTCGGGACGTTCCTGCTCGACCGCACCACGTTCGGTCGCCACATCTACTCGGTCGGCGGCAACGCCGAGGCGGCTCGCCGGGCCGGCATCAACGTCCGGCTGATCCGGTGGTCGGCCTTCATGCTGTGCTCGACGTTGGCCGTCGTCGCGGGCCTGTTCTCGGTCAGCAAGGTCGGCTCGGTCGACGCCGCCGTCGGCCGCGAGATCGTGCTCTCGGGCGTGGCGGCGGCCGTCGTGGGCGGCGTCTCACTGTTCGGTGGCCGTGGGCGGCTGCTGCACGCGGCGATCGGCGCGCTCGTCATCGCGATCATCACCAACGGCCTGGGCCTGCTGAACCTGCCCGCGGGCGTGAACTTCATGGTGACGGGCGGAGTGCTGATCCTGGCAGCGACGGTCGACGCCGTGTCGCGGGTCCGCGCGGGCGCCTCGTTGTGGAAGGGCTAGCTGTGGACGGGCTCGCGGCGTGACGGGCCTCGATGAACGGCTCGACGGCATCGCCGAGGCGTCCGGCTTCAGCGGCGTCATCGCCGTCCAGGGCGGTGCCGAGGAGGCCGTGCGTGCCTACGGCCTCGCGCACCGTGCGCTGGGCGTGCCCAACACGCCGTCGACCCGGTTCGCGACCGCGTCGGGTGCCAAGGGCTTCACCGCGCTGGCCGTGATGAGCCTCGTCGAGGACGGCACGCTCGCGCTCTCGATGACGGCTCGTTCGCTCCTCGGGGACGACCTGCCGCTGGTCGACGACGCCGTGACGGTCGAGCAGCTGCTCGCGCACGAGTCGGGCATCGGCGACTACCTCGACGAGGAGGCCGACTGGGACCCGGCCGACTACGTCCTCGACCTCCCGGTGCACCGCTTGGTGGACGCCGAGGACTACCTGCCGGCGATCGACGGGTTCCCGCAGAAGTTCGCGCCAGGGCAACGCTTCGGGTACTGCAACGGGGGCTACGTGGTGCTGGCGATCCTCGCGCAGCGCGCGAGCGGCGTGCCGTACCACGACCTGGTCGACCGGCGGGTGTGCGTGCCGGCCGGGCTCGAGCGCACCGCGTTCCTGCGCTCGGACGAGCCGCCGGGCGACGCCGCGACCGGCTACCTCGGCCACGACTCCGACCGCACGAACGTGCTGCACCTGCCGGTCCGGGGCGTCGGGGACGGCGGGCTCTCGACGACGGCCGCGGACCTGCACCGGTTCTGGCAGGCGCTGTTCGCGGGTCGCGTCGTGGCGCGCGACACGCTCGGGTCGATGGTCCGCCCGCGCCACGACGTGCCGTCCGAGGGCAAGCGCTACGGGCTCGGGTTCTGGCTCCATGCCACCGGGCCGGCCGTGATCCTCGAGGGGATGGACTCGGGCGTCTCGTTTCGCAGCACGCACGACCCGGCGACCGGGGTCACGGTGTCCGTCCTGTCCAACACGTCGTGGGACGCGTGGCCGGTGCTGACGGCGCTGGAGGGGACCGGCGCCTGACCGGGTGCGTGGCCTTCGCCACGTCCGGGGCCGTCGAGCGCCTTGCCGGGTCGCCCTTGACCTGACGCCGACTAGGCTCGTGGCGTGACGACGACGACCCGGCGAGTGGGACTCGCCACCTGCTCCGTTCTGCCCGAGCTCGACCCTGACGACCGCCCGCTCATCGGAGCGCTCGCGGAACGAGGCGTGACCGCGGAGCCGGTCGTGTGGGATGCGCCCGACGTCGACTGGTCGGCGTTCGACCTCGTCGTCGTCCGTTCGACCTGGGACTACTCGCCGCGGCGCGACGAGTTCGTGCAGTGGGCCGAGGGCGTGCCCCACATCGAGAACCCGGCCCGCGTGCTGCGCTGGAACACGGACAAGGGGTACCTGCGTGCCCTGGAGACGGCCGAGGTGCCGGTGATCCCGACCATCTGGCTCGACCCCGACCGCCACCTGTCGAAGCGGGCGGTGCACACGCGCATGCCGGCGTTCGGCGACTTCGTGGTCAAGCCCGTGGTGAGCGCGGGCGCCCGGGACACCGGCCGCTACCAGCCGGTCAGCGCCCGCTCGCGGGGCATGGCGATCCAGCACGCGGTCGAGCTGCTCGACACCGGGCGGGCCGTGATGATCCAGCCGTACGTGACGTCCGTGGACACCGCGGGGGAGACCTGCCTGGTCTTCGTCGACGGCGAGTTCCAGCACGCCGCCCGCAAGAACGCCCTCCTGACCGGTCCGCGCAAGACGGCCGGGCTCTACCAGGAGGAGAAGATGTCCGCCGTCGAGGCGTCGCCGGCGCAGATCGGCATCGCCTCGCGCGCGCTCGACGTCGCCGTGCGCGAGCTGGGGCTCGACCGCCCGCTGCTGTACGCCCGGGTGGACCTCGTGACGCGTGACGACGGCACCCCGCTCGTCATCGAGCTCGAGCTGACCGAGCCGTCGTTGTGGATGCAGTACTCCGGCGCAGCGGGGACGCTCGACGTCTTCGCGGACGCGATCGTCGCGCGGCTCTGAGCCGTACCTGATCACAGTCCCGCCGCTCGGCGGGACGACGAAGGCCCTGGCTCGGACGGACGTCCGGACCAGGGCCTTCGTGGTGGGGTGGCTAACCGGGCTTGAACCGGCGACCTCCTGGACCACAACCAGGCGCTCTACCGACTGAGCTATAGCCACCATGACCGCGTCAGCGGCCGTCGAAAAGTGTACATGCTCGGAAAGGTCGTCAGGACACCGCGGGCCGCCGGGTGACCGACGTCTCGGCGATCCGCTGGGCGACGGCACGCGCGGTCGCCGAGTCGGGGCCGGGCTGCTGCGCGAACAGCGCCTCGCGGTAGTACCGGAGCTCGTCGATGCTCTCGAGGATGTCGGCGAGCGCACGGTGCCCGCCGTCCTTCTTGGGGGACGCGTAGTAGACGCGCGGGTACCAGTGGCGCGCGAGCTCCTTGATCGACGAGACGTCGATGACGCGGTAGTGCAGGTGCCCGATCAGCTCGGGCATGTCGCGGTCGAGGAACATCTTGTCGGTGCCGACCGAGTTCCCGCCCAGCGGGGCCTTGCCCGGCTCGGGCACCCAGGTGCGCACGTAGTCGAGCACCGCGGCCTCGGCGTCCGCGAGCGTGACGCCGTCGGCGAGCTCGGTGAGCAGGCCCGACGTCGTGTGCATCGTGCGGACGAAGTCGCCCATCTGCTCGAGCGCGTCGGCGGGCGGGGCGATGATGACGTCGACGCCGTCGCCGAGCACGTTGAGCTCGAAGTCGGTGACCACGGCGGCGACCTCGACCAGTGCGTCCGCGCGCAGGTCGAGGCCCGTCATCTCGCAGTCGATCCACACGATGCGGTCGTTGGTGTTGGCGGGGCTCACGTGGATCAGCCTACTTTCCCGGACCGACGTCGCAGGTCAGTCGGGTGCTGTGGCCGGGACGACGGCGAGGGCCCCGGTGCTTCGGTCGCCTCCTGAGGGAGACGTGCCGAGCGCCGGGGCCCTCGCTTCGTCAGGACGTCTGCCGGACCCGGAGGTGCGGTGGACGCGGGTGCGGTCATGCGATCCGCCAGCCGTGGGCCTGGCGACCGAGCGAACGGCGCCGGAGCCGCGGACGGCGGGTGTGCGGCTGCGGCTGCTCCTTCTGGAGCCTGCGCAGTCGTCGGTAGGTGCGTGCGCGCTCGGCCTCGTCGAGGAGGTCGCGCTGGATCGTCCTCGAGAGCTCGAGGAACTGCAGGGTCTGCATGGTGGGTGGTTCCTTCGTGACGCTGGGTCTGCCGAGCCCTGGCCAAGGGGCTCACCACCGCCCGGCGTAGGGCCGGACGGACGTCACCGCGGTGTAGGAGCGAGTCTCGCAAGCACAAGAGAGGCTGGTCACGGCTTTTTCGGACACCGCGTCCGCAGGCAACCGTCACGGGCGTCCGGACGCCGCCAGACCCGGCGGCGCGGCTACGATGGCCTCGCGCCTCCGTAGCTCAATGGATAGAGCACCGGCCTTCTAATCCGTAGGTTGCAGGTTCGAGTCCTGCCGGAGGCACTGCGCACCGGCACTGCGCACCGGCACCTCACCGGCACGTCGAGACGGCAGACCGGCTCACGGGCGTTCCGCACCGCCCTCCGCGACCGCCGCACGGTGGTGCGGGCTCTCCGGGTTGAGCAGCGAGTGCCGGCGGCCGTAGGCGAAGTAGATGACCAGCCCGATCACGAGCCAGATCACGAACCGCAGCCAGGTCTCCCAGTGCAGCTGCAGGATCAGGAACAGCGAGGCCAGGACGCCGAAGGCCGGCACGACGGGCATCCAGGGCATCCGGAAGGACCGTGCGGCGTCCGGCCGCGTGTAGCGGAACAGGATGACCGCGACGCAGACCACGACGAACGCCGACAGGATCCCGATGTTGGTCAGGTCGGCGACCTCCCGGATCGGGAAGACGCCGGCCAGCAGCGCGGAGGCGATCCCGGCGATCCAGGTGACCCGCTGAGGCGTGCCGCGGTCGTCCACCTTGGCGAACCAGCGCGGCAGCAGACCGTCGCGGCTCATGGAGAACCACACGCGGGTGACCCCGAGCAGGAACGTCAGCATCACGGTCAGGATCGAGAGCACCGCGAAGACCGAGATGATGCTCGCGACCACGGGCAGACCCACGCTCTCGAACGCGGACGCGAACCCCGCCACGGGGTTGATCTCGTCGTAGGGCTGCATGCCGGTCAGGACCAGCGTGGCCGCCACGTAGAGGACCATCGCGATGACGAGCGACAGCACGATGGCCTTGGGCATGTGCTTCCGGCCGTCCCGGGCCTCCTCGGCGGCGGTGCTCATCGCGTCGTAACCGAAGACCGCGAAGAACACGGTCGCCGCCCCCGCGAGCACCGCGCCGAAGCCGGCCGGCATGAACGGGTCGTAGTTGGCCGTGTCCACGTAGAACATGCCGAGACCGATGATGAAGACGATCAGGAGCACCTTGATGGCGACGGCGACCAGCTCGAACCGGCCGAACGTCTTGGTGCCGCCGCTCAGGATGAACGTCACGAGCAGGCAGATCAGCATCGCGGGCAGGTTGACGACGCCGCCGTCCTCGGCGCTCGCGGTGATCCAGAGCGGCAGCTCCGCGCCGAAACCTTCGAGGAACGCGTCGAGGTAGCCCGAGATGCCGATGGCCACGACCGCCACGATCGCGATGTACTCCAGCAGCAGGTCCCAGCCGATGAACCAGCCCGCCAGCTCGCCGATCGCGACGTAGCCGTAGGTGTAGGCGGAACCGGCGCGCGGGACCATCCCGGCGAACTCGGCGTAGGACAGCGCGGCCGCCGCGGACGCGAGCCCGGCGATCAGGAAGGAGATCAGCACGGCCGGTCCGACGCCGGGGTTCTCCGCGTCGCCGTGGGCCACCAGCCCGGCCAGGGAGAAGATGCCGACGCCGACGATCCCGCCCACACCGATCGCGGTGAGCTGCCACAGGCCGAGGCTCTTGGTCAGCCGGCCGACGCCGCTCGCGGTGTCGACCTCTTCTATCTCGTTGATGGGAAGGCGCCGCCATACCGAACCGGACCTGCCAGAGCTCATCGTGCCTCCTACGGTCGGGGCCGTTCGAGGACGGCCCGTGCACGGGCTGCGTGGATGATCTGCGTCGTCGACGTCGACGACTCAACTCACCGATCATGCCCGCTGCTCGGGTAACAGACCAGGTGAGGGCCCTACTTCTGTCGGCCCAGCCGACGCGACGGACGGACACGCGCCCCTAGACTGCGCACGTGAGACTTGAGGGCACGGTTTCCTTCGTCAGCGGAGCGGCGCACGGCATCGGAGCCGCGACGGCGCGGCGCCTGCACGGCGAGGGCAGCGCGGTCGTGATCGGCGACCGGGACGACGACGTTGCGAGAGCCTTGGCCGACGAGCTCGGCGAGCGCGCGCTGGCCGTGCCGTGCGACGTCCACGACCGTGCCTCGGTCGATGCGGCGGTCGGTGCGGCGCGCGAGGCGTTCGGCCGGCTCGACCACGTGGTGACGGTCGCCGGTGGGACGCTGCCCACCCCCGACCTGTCCGAGCAGTCCGACGAGGAGTGGGCACGGCTCCTCGACCTGAACCTGACGGGTGCGATGCGGTGCGTCCGTGCGGCG
>Ga0233363_1000323_pt1 | contig 22266 bp, 20 predicted proteins | sample ElkDunMinimDraft_18_FD_191534 | JGI IMG/M metagenome (GOLD analysis project Ga0233363, IMG submission 191534) | Fecal eukaryotic communites from dung pellets of Tule Elk in California, USA - Elk Dung C16 | ecosystem: Host-associated > Mammals > Digestive system > Large intestine > Fecal | place... | reverse complement strand
CCGCTACCCCGACCTCCCGCGCCGCACACCCGGCGCGGCACCGCCTTCCACACGTGGCTGGAACAGCGGTTCGGACAGCGGGCGACCCTGCTGGACGAGCTGCCCGGCGCGGCGGACGAGACCGCGGGGGAGGACGAGGACCTGGCCGAGCTCCAGCGCCGCTTCGAGCAGAGCGAGTGGGGGTCCCGCGTCCCCGTGGAGGTGGAGGTGCCGTTCGAGACGGTCATCGGCGACCGGCTCATCCGCGGCCGCATGGACGCGGTGTTCCACGACGCCGCCACGGGCCGCCATGACGTGGTGGACTGGAAGACGGGGCGCCCGCCCGGCAACGACGCGGAGCGCCGGGCCGTGGGCGTGCAGCTGGCCGCCTACCGGCTGGCCTGGGCCGACCTGGCCGGGGTGGGTCTGGAGGAGGTGCACGCCGCGTTCCACTACGTCCTCGCGGGGCGGACGGTGCGCCCCGCCGACCTGCTCGACGCGGAGGGCCTGGCGGCGCTGATCTCCTCCGTCCCCGAGCCCGGCTGACGGGGGAGCGGGAGGCGGGCCCGGCCGCACGCGCCGGCGCCCGCGACCGCCGCGGGGCGGACCGGGCGGCGGCGCGCGGTGCCCGGGCCGGGGCCGGGGCCGGGGCGGACCTCAGACCACGCCGAACACGAACCCGCCCGGCGAGCGGGTGTCGTCGCCGAAGAGGTACTCGCGGGACGACAGCACGAACTCCTCGCGGTTGATGAACCCGTCGCCGTTGGTGTCGAGACCGGCGAACCGGTCCGCGGCGTCCGTGGCCTCCGCCCCGAGGACCCGCGCGTAGTGCAGGAACTCGGCCTCGCTGACGCTGTCGTCGCCGTCGGTGTCGAGGAGGTCGAAGACGGCCTCGGCCACGCCCTCCGTCATGTTGAACCGGCTCCGGTCCTCGGCGGCGGCGTGCATGGCCTGGACGAACCGCTCCCGGTCCAGGCGCGCGACCTCGGCCCCCGAGTGGCGCAGCAGCTCCAGCCACAGCATCTGGTAGGACGCCTGGACGGCCTGGGCCTTGCGCTCCTGCGGGTCCAGGCCGTAGCCCGCGACGTAGCTTTCGACCAGGCGCTGGTAGTCCGCCCAGGTCACGGAGCTGTCGTGGTCGGAGTCGAGGGCGTCGAAGAGACGGCTGAACCTCACGGCTGTCGCCTCGGCGGGGGTGGTGCTCACGTGCGTCCTCTCGTCGGGGGACGGGCCCTTCCCGCCCCGTGATCCTCTGAGTCTCCCGCGCCCGGAAAGGTTCTGCCGCCGGTCCGGGACACTCCGGCGCGACGGCCCCGGCCGCCGGTGCGGAGCGTGGCGCACGGGGACGGCCCCGGCCGGACGCGTCAGAGCTGAAACGCGCGGGCGTGACCCGGTTCGTCCAGGTTCTAGGCTCGATCACGACAAGGACGTCTAGGAAAGGACGGGCAGATGGACGCGCGCGCCCACATCGAGGCACACCGGGACGAGTTCCTCGCCGCGCTCAGGGAGTGGCTGGCGATCCCCTCGATCTCCGCCGACCCGGCGCACCACGACGACGTGCGGCGGTCCGCGCGGTGGCTCGCCGACCACCTCACCGCGACAGGGTTCCCCACCGTCGAGGTGTGGGAGACCCCCGGCCTGCCGGCCGTGTTCGCGGAGTGGCCCGCCGCCGACCCCGACGCCCCCACCGTGCTCGTCTACGGGCACCACGACGTCCAGCCCGTCGACCCGGTCGAGGAGTGGGACACCGATCCGTTCACCCCGACGGAGATCGGCACCTCGCTGTTCGCGCGCGGAGCCTCCGACGACAAGGGGCAGGTGCTCTTCCACGCCCTCGGCGTGAGCGCCGCCCTGGCGGCCTCCGGGGCCGACGCGCCGCCCGTCACCGTCAAACTCCTGGTGGAGGGCGAGGAGGAGTCCGGCTCGGTTCACTTCGCCGACCTGATGCGGGCCAACCGCGCCCGCCTGGCCTGCGACGTCGCCGTCATCTCCGACACCACGATGTGGGCCGCCGACACCCCGTCCATGTGCGTGGGCATGCGCGGCGTCACCGACGTCGAGATCAACCTGTACGGCCCCGCGCGCGACCTGCACAGCGGCTCCTTCGGAGGCGCGGTCCCCAACCCGCTCAAGGCCATGAGCGACCTGTTGTCCGGCCTCCACGACGAGGACGGCCGCGTCGCGGTCCCCGGGTTCCACGACGGGGTGGTCGAGGCCGACCGGGAGGAGCGCGACCTCATCGCCCGGCTGCCCTTCGACGAGAGGGAGTGGCTGGACACCGCGGCCTCCACCGCCACCTGGGGGGAGAAGGGCTACAGCACCCTGGAGCGGATCTGGCTGCGGCCGACCGCGGAGATCAACGGCATGTGGGGCGGGCACACCGGCGCGGGCGGCAAGACCATCGTGCCGCGCTCGGCCCACGCCAAGGTCAGCTTCCGGCTCGTCCCCGGGCAGGAGCCGCTGCACGTCCAGGACAGCGTCCGCGCCTACGTGGAGGCCAACACCCCCGCGGGACTGCGGGCCGAGCTGGAGTTCGGCGGCCCCGGCGTGCGGGCCTGCGCCTCCGACCTGTCCTCCACCGCGCTCAGGGCCGCGCGGTCGGCCATGGAGCGGGCCTTCGGCACGCAGGTGCTGTTCACCCGCGAGGGGGGTAGCGGCCCCGAGGCCGACATCGCCGACATCCTCGACGCGCCCCTGGTGTTCGTCGCCGTCGGCCTGGACGAGGACCGCATCCACGCCCCGAACGAGAAGGTGGAGATCCCCCTCCTCCTCAAGGGAGCGGAGAGCGTCGCCTACCTGTGGGAGGAACTGGGCTCCGCCGACCGGGCCTGAGCACGCGTCCGCGCCCCCGGAACACATGCGGTCGCCGCATGTGTTCCGGGAACGGGCATGCACGGAGCCCTCCGGGGTGTTACCCCTGTAGACGCGGGCCGTGCGGACGGCCCTCCCCGACCTCTGGAAGGACCCATGGACGCCGACGCGACCCCCTCACTGTCCCGTTCCACCGTCGACCCCGCCGGACACCGGCGCGTGGACGAGGACTGGCTCGCCAAGGCGTGGGAGGACCCCGGCTCCCAGGTCCTGGTGCTGGAGGGCGGCGACCCGGGCAGCCACGGCTGGCAGGCGCTCATGGCCAAGCAGTCCCGCGCCCTGGTCACCACCGGCGACACCCGTGAACTCGTGCTCACCCGCACCCGCGACGCCCCCGAGGGCGAGCGCTACCTGCTCGGCACCGAGGGCGACCGCGCCTACTTCGCGGTGCGCTCCCCCCGGGAGCTGCTCGCCAACCCCGTCGCGGAGCCCGCGTCGCTGCGCGAGGTCGGGGCCGTCCTCAACGACCGCGACACCGGTCTCCTGACCCGGGCGATCGCCCTCGCCAACTGGAACGCCACCCACCGGTTCTGCCCCCGCTGCGGCGCACGCACCACCCCGGCCGCGTCCGGGCACGTGCGCGTCTGCGAGGAGGAGGGCACCGAGCAGTACCCCCGGATGGACCCGGCGGTCATCATGCTCGTGCACCGCGACCGGGAAGGGGAGGAGGAGGTGCTGCTCGGCAACAACCCGAACTGGGACGCGCGGCGCTTCTCCGTGCTGGCCGGGTTCGTGGACGCCGGGGAGTCCCTGGAGCAGGCCGTCATCCGGGAGGTGGCCGAGGAGGCGGGGGTGGTGGTCGAACGACCGCGCTACCTGTCGTCACAGCCGTGGCCGTTCCCGCGGAGCCTGATGATGGGGTACACCGCGCGGGCCGTGGGGGAGACCGAGCGCACCGACGACGAGATCGCCGTCACCCGCTGGTTCACCCGGCCCGAGCTGTTCGAGGCCGCGCGGGCCGGTGAGGTCCTGCTGCCCGGCCGGGTGTCGATCGCCCGCACCCTCATCGAGCACTGGTACGGGGCGGAGCTCCCGGGGGGCTGGTGACCGGGGCGCCGGGCCGTCCACAGGCGCCGAGGAGGGCTGGTGCCCTCCTCCGGGGGATGCCTACCCTGAAGGGGACGCCGCGGGGCCCGGGCGGACCGGTCACACGCACCGGTGCACGGACCTCGGACCGGGACGGCAGCGCACGGTCCTCGCACGCCTTCGCGTGTGCGGACGCCGCGCACCGTCGCCGCGCCAGGTCGCCGGGCACCCTCAGCCGGAGCCGGGGGAGGGGTTCAACTCGTCGGGGAGCGAGGTGAGAGGGCTCGTGCTGCTCTCCACCACGTCCCGTGCCAGCTCGGCCACCTTCCGGCCGCGCGAGCGGGCGGACGAGCGCAGCCGCTCGAACGCCTCCCGCGGCGCCATCGTGTGCCGCTCCGCCAGCACCCCGATCGCCTGCTCCACCACCACGCGCGAGTGCAGCGCGTGCTCCAGCTGCGCGATGGTGTGCCGCAACCGCTCCACCTCGGAAGCCCCCTCGGGGGCCCGGCCGGGGGCCTGTGAGCGCGGACGCGCGGCTCCCGACTCACCGGTCAGCAGGTCCGCGAGGACCATCGCGCTCACCAGGTCGGGCACCTCCTGCCCGTCTCCCACGCGCCACCCGTTCGGGGTGCGGCGCACCACGCCGACGTCCACCGTGTCGGCGACCGCTATGTCATGAGGCCTCATGTCGTCCCCCAACTCAACACTCCCCGTCGTCATCGTCCGAGCCCTGGTAGCGCCCGAGCGCCGTCGGAGGAGTCCCGTCGCGGTTCACGACCGGGGCCCATGACACGGAACGCGGTCACACCCGGAAGGTGTGACCGCGGCACGCGTACCGTCCTACGACAGCTCGGCCAGCTTCTTCTTCACCTGAGCGAGTGACGGGTTCGTCATCGCCGACCCGTCACTGAAGACCAGCGTCGGCACCGTCTGGTTGCCGCCGTTGACCTTCATGACGAGCTCGACGGCCTCCGGGTTCTCCTCGATGTTCACCTCACCACCGGTGATCCCCTCGCGGGAGAGCTGGCTCTTGAGCCGCTTGCAGTACCCGCACCAGGGGGTGGTGTACATCGTGAACTGGTCGGTCGCCGTACTCGTCATGTCGCTCACGTCCTTCTGCCTACGATCGCTGGTATTTCGTCCGGTCCCACATCTCAACACCGAGTGGCCCGGCCCGCTTCCCACGACCGTGCGACACAACGTGGGACGCCTCACAGGGCCAACTGGTTCTGGAATGTGTCATTCCGCTCGATAAGGGCAGAGTGCCGATCCGCTCCCCGCCACAACCGATACTTGAGAGACTGTGCCCCCAGACAGAAGCCCCGACCCCACACCCGTACAGCCGTCCCGACCACAGCAGGAGCACCATGGACCCCGACCGTGTCCTGGAGGGACTGGACCCGGAGCAGACCGAGGCGGCGCGTGCGCTGCGCGGCCCCGTGTGCATCCTGGCCGGTGCCGGAACAGGGAAGACCCGGGCCATCACCCACCGGATCGCCCACGCTGTCTCCAGCGGGGTGGTGTCCGAGCAGCAGGTCCTGGCGGTCACCTTCACCGCCCGCGCCGCCGGTGAGATGCGCGGCCGCCTGCGCGGACTGGGAGCACCCCGCGTCCAGGCCCGCACCTTCCACTCCGCCGCCCTGCGGCAGCTGTCGTTCTTCTGGCCGCAGGTCATCGGCGGCGAGAAGCCCACCCTGATCGAGAGCAAGATCCAGGCGGTCGCCCGCGCGGCCCACTCCGTGGGCGTGCAGCCCGACCGCACCGGCCTGCGCGACCTGGCCAGCGAGATCGAGTGGGCCAAGGTCACCCAGGTGCGGCCCACCGACTACGAGAAGACGGTGGCCAAGACCAGCCGCCAGGCGCCGATGCCCCCGGGGGAGGTCGCCCGGGTCTTCGAGGCCTACGAGGCGCTGCGCCGCGAGCGCAACCTGCTCGACTTCGAGTCCCTGCTCGAACTCACCGCCGGGATGATCAACGAGTACCCGGCGATCGCCCAGCGCGTGCGCGACCAGTACCGCTACTTCGTCGTCGACGAGTTCCAGGACGTCAACCCGCTCCAGAAGCTCCTCCTGGACGCCTGGCTGGGGGACCGCGACGACCTGTGCGTGGTCGGCGATCCGAGCCAGACCATCTACTCGTTCGCGGGGGCGACCCCCGGGTACCTGACCGGGTTCGCCGCCCGGTACCCCCACGCCACCGTGGTCCGACTGGTCCGCGACTACCGGTCCACTCCGCAGGTGGTGCGGGTCGCCAACCACGTCATCGCCCAGGCGCGCGGCACCACGTCGGCCAACCACCTGACCCTCCAGGCACAGCGCCCCGACGGGCCCGACCCCATGTACCAGGAGTACGAGGACGAGCCGGCCGAGGCCACCGGGGTCGCCCGCAAGATCAGCGTCCTCCTGGAGGACGGGACCCCCGCCAGCGAGATCGCGGTCCTGCTGCGCACCAACTCCCAGTCGGCCGCCTACGAGCAGGCGCTGACCGACGAGGGCGTGCCGTTCACGGTGCGGGGCACCACGCGGTTCTTCGAGCGGGCCGAGATCAAACAGGCCGTGCACACCCTGCGCGGAGCCCGGCACGGCGCGGCGGGGGAGGACCCCGAGCCCCTGGTGCACACGGTCCGGCAGCTCCTCGGCCAGCTCGGCCTGACCGAGCAGGCGCCCGAGGGCCGCCAGGCCCGCGAGCGCTGGGAGTCGCTGTCCGCGCTCGCCCAGCTCGCCGAGGACCTGGCGGCCGCACCGGCCCCCGGCGGCCGGGAGGTCACCATGGCCGACCTCGTGGACGAACTCGACGTGCGCATGGCCACCGAGCACGCGCCCGGCTTCGAGGGAGTCACCCTCGCCTCCCTGCACTCCGCCAAGGGCCTGGAGTGGGACGCCGTCTTCCTCGTGGGCCTCACCGAGGGCATGATGCCGATCATCTACGCGGAGACCGACGACCAGGTGGAGGAGGAGCGGCGCCTGTTCTACGTGGGGGTCACCCGCGCCCGGGAGCACCTGGCGATGTCGTGGTCGCTGGCCCGCTCGCCCGGCGGGCGCAAGAGCCGCAAGCCCTCCCGGTTCCTGGACGGGCTCCGGCCCGCCTCGCCGTCCACGGCCTCCAAGCGCGCCGAACGCCGCAAGGGCGGTGTGGCCCGCTGCCGGGTGTGCGGGAACGCCCTGGGCGAGGCGGCCGAGCGCAAGCTGGGGCGCTGCCTCGACTGCCCGTCCAGCTACGACGAGGCGCTGCTGGAGCGGTTGCGCGACTGGCGCCGCACCAACGCGCAGGAGCAGAAGGTCCCCGCGTACGTCATCTTCACCGACGCGACGCTCCAGGCCATCGCCGAGCAGGAGCCCACGAGCGTCTCCCAGCTCTCCGCCGTGTCGGGGATCGGAGCGGTCAAGCTCGATCGCTACGGTGAGGCGGTGCTCGCGCTGGTCTCGGGCGCGGATCCGGCGGACGACACCGACGGTCCGGCCGGTGGCAACGAGGAGGAGACAGCGGATGAGTGAGAGCGCCGACGAGCAGACGCGGGGCCAGTCCCTCGACGGCCTGCTGGCCGTCCTGGATCTGGAGCAGATCGAGGTGAACATCTTCCGGGGGAGCAGCCCCGCGGAGGGTCCGCAGCGCGTCTTCGGCGGCCTGGTAGCGGGGCAGGCGCTCGTCGCAGCGGGGCGCACCGTCCCCGCGGAGCGCTACGTGCACTCCCTCCACGCGTACTTCATACGGCCCGGTGACCCCGCGGTGCCGATCGTCTACGAGGTGGACCGGGTCCGCGACGGAAGGTCGTTCACCACCCGGCGGGTGGTGGCCATCCAGCACGGGAAGCCGATATTCACCCTGTCGGCCTCCTTCCACAAGGAGGAGCCCGGCCTCGACCACCAGATCCCCATGCCCGACGTTCCGCCGCCGGAGGACCTGCCGAGCACGCGCGAACGCCTCCAGGCGGCGTTCGGGAAGGTGCCCGGGTTCGTCCGCTGGCACCCGATCGAGCTGCGCCCGGTGGGTCCGCTGTCCTTCGAGGCCGAACGCGACCCGCAGCTGCGCACCGCCACCAACCCGGTCTGGCTGAAGGTGGACGGCAAGCTGCCCGACGACAGGCTCACCCAGGTCTGCCTGATGACCTACGCCTCGGACATGACCCTGCTGGACACGGTCCTCCTGCGGCACGGACGCTCCTTCGCGGGCATCTCCATGGCCAGCCTCGACCACGCGATGTGGTTCCACCGGCCGTTCCGCGCCGACGAGTGGCTGCTGTACGCGCAGGAGGCCCCGACCGCGCAGGGCGCGCGGGGACTCGCCCGCGGGCTCGTGTACACGCGTGACGGCCAGCTCGTCTGCTCCGTCGTGCAGGAGGGGCTGATCCGCGTCGTGGACGCCGAGGGATGGTCCGACGCCCTGCCGGGTTCCTGACTCCGCGCCCCGGCCGCGCGAGTGCCCCGGACACGCCCGACGCACGCGGGCCCCGTCCCCGATCGGGGACGGGGCCCGCGTGCGTCGCCGGCGCGGAGGAGCGTTCCGGAAGCCGTGCGGTAACGCTCCCGGGCTCTGCGCCATTCCCCGCCCCCGGTGGCCGGATGCGGACGTTTTCGCAGGTCAAAAATAGGTTGCCGTCTTCACAGGGCAACCCATAGTCTGTACTCCGTCGCAGTGACCGCGCCCGGCGCAGGTGAAAGACCCTGTCGCCCGACTCAGAAGGAGGTGCCCCATCAAATGACGAACTCCACGCAGACCACTGAATTCATCACTGGCTTCGCCATGTCGTCGCGTCAGCTGTCCCTGACGGCTGTCTCGGGCACCGCCGAGAGCGGTCTGACGGGCGTCCTCGCCGGATTCGGCGAGTTCATCACCACCGGTGTCGGTCACGACGCCAAGGGCGGCAGCGACGAGTACGGAACCCACCGGTCCCGTGCCCTGTCGATGGTGTCCCCGGTCGTCCCGACCGGTGTCGGCAACGGCAGTGGTGTGCCCGCCAACCCTGAGCTCGCCCTTGATCGAGGCAAGCGCACGACGGAACACGCTGAAGCTACCCAGCGCCTGTACGGCGCATCGGGGGAGTGTCCACGGAGGATTCCGGCCTAGAGCAGCACAGGCCGAGAGTTTCGACCGTGGCCGCGGACCCCGACACAGGGGCCGCGGCTTTCTTTGTATCTCCGTCCGATCCCCGTCCCCCAGGGACGAGGGAAGAGGACGGCGGCATCGCAAGTCCAGGTCCCTCACCGGACTGGTTCCGGTGACCATCACCGACCGCGTTGTACGAAACGATCAAAGATCTTGGAGGGCACCGATGCTTGCGTCGGTCCTGGAGACGCCCCTGCTGGGCGACGACACCGAAGTTCCCTGCCGCCTCGAGCCCGACCTGTTCTTCGCCGAGGCGCCCGCCGACGTCGAGACCGCGAAGGCCGTCTGCGGAGCCTGCCCCGTGCGGGAGCAGTGCCTGACCGACGCCCTGGAGCGGCGCGAGCCGTGGGGCGTCTGGGGCGGGCAGCTGCTCGTCGCCGGCCAGGTCGTGGCGCGCAAGCGCCCGAGGGGCCGTCCCCGGAAGAACCCCGCCCCGGTCGCGGCCTGACCCACCACCCGCACTCCGCCCCCGAAGAACTGACGAAGGACGAAGACAGATGATGTTCCTGGAACTCCTGCGAGTTGCCGAACAGACCGATATCGAGACCCGCGAGATGCAGAACAGAAGGCTCACGGCCCGTGTGATGCGCGCCCGCCAGCGGGAGGAGCGCCGTGCGGAACAGGCACTCATGGATCTCGCGTGGTCGCGCCTGTGTTGACCCGCCGTACAACGGCGGGATGACGTGGCGCTGAGCGTTCCGAGGTGACCGCGGAACCGGCGGGAGACCGGGCGGGCCCCCCGATGGGGATAACCGTCCGGTCTCTTTTTTGTTTCTTTCGAGTCAAGAGGGGGCTCGAAGTGCCCTGATTGTGTCCTGTCCTGACGCGCCGGGACCGTGCTGGTCAGGGCAGAACGCGCGACGGGGCCGTGATTCCCGACGATGCTCCGCGAATCGGGGATCCGGTGAAATCAATGACATAACAGGACAGGGCATATCTGTGCGGAAGCTCTCCTCTCGGCTACCGTAAAGTTCGTGCCCTCGAACACCAAAGTCGAGGTACGACGTAGCCCTCGTCGCCGACGCACCGTGTCGGCCTACAGGGACGGGGACACCACGGTCGTCCTCGTGCCCGCGACGTTCTCCCGCGCAGAGGAAAAGCGCTGGGTGGGTCGCATGCTGCAACGGCTGGAGGCCCGGGAGGGCCGTCGGCACTCCGGCGACACCGAACTCCACGAACGGGCGCTGGAACTGGCCCACCGCTACCTCGGCGGGGTCGAACTCCCCGACAGCGTCCGCTGGGTCGACAACCAGAACGCGCGCTGGGGCTCGTGCACCCCCGACACCCGCACGATCCGCATCTCCCGCCGTCTCGCCCGGATGCCCTCCTGGGTGGTCGACTACGTCCTCATCCACGAACTCGCCCACCTGTCCATCCCGCACCACGGACGGGACTTCTGGGACCTGGTACGCCGCTACCCCCGGACCGAACGGGCCCGCGGATACCTGGAGGGGTTCAGCGCGGCCTCGCGTGCGGAGGCCTGCGACCACGACGAGGACGAGGAAGCGGACGAGGAGGAGTTGGGCATCGCCGAGGTCGCCCTGGAGGAGTAGCCCTCAGGCACCGTCCACGCCGGCCCCGGAAATCCGGGCACGCCGCAGGACAGGGCCCGGCGGACGCGAGCCGGGAGAGGGCGCGAGACGCGGCCCAGGGAGTGTTTTTCAGGAGACTTCCGGGTCGGCGAGCGGCCGTCCAGGCGATCTCTCGCAAGACGATGTGCGTGGTTCAGCCTGGTTGTGCTTCACGAGCGCAGAGGCGCAGCGAGAGGAAGCCTGGCGGACGCGAGCCCGGAAGGATGCAAAAAACACGACCTAGACGGAGCTGCGGTAGGCGGTCGCAGCCTCGGCGGCCGTGCGCACCAGGTCGCGCACGGAGTCGTCGGTGGGGTCCGGCAGGTCGCCCACCGGGAACCAGCCCAGGTCGGCCGACTCGTCCGGATCGCACACCAGAACGGCCGCCGACGGGGCGACCGCGGCGTACTGCACGTCCAGGTGGAAGCTGCCGCCGCCGCACGGCACCCGGTGCCGGTCCAGCCGGACGGGGTCGGGGAGGAGGGTCAGGTCCCGGAGCCCCGACTCCTCGACGGCCTCCCGCAGCGCGGCCGCACCCAGCGTCGCGTCCCCGGGCTCGCAGTGGCCGCCGGTCTGCAACCACATCCGGTGGATCCGGTGCAGGGTGAGCACGACCTTCGAGCCGTCCGCGGAGATGATCGCCGCACTCGCCGTCACGTGCCCGGGCAGGCACGTACGCCACATGGCGTCCGCGTGCCCGCCCAGGTGCTCCACGTAGGAGCGGCGCAGCTCCTCCTGCCGGGCGTCGGGCGCGGTCCACGCGTCCAGCACCGCCAGGGCGTCCGCGTGCAGTGACATCTACGCGTCCTCTCCGCGTGCGTCGTCGTCGCCGTCGTCCTCGGACCGGTCCGGTCCCGGGGCGGTCCCCCGGTCGGGCCCGGCCCCGGGCGCGTCGCCGGTCAGGGAGGAGATGTCGAAGTCGGCCCCGCCGAACCCGCTTCCGCCGTTCACGAACGCGTCCGGGTCGTCCAGGTCCTCACCGGTGGGCATGAGGTCGGGGTGCTGCCACACGGCGTCCCTGCCCTCCACCCCGCGCGCCTCCTCCAGGGCCGACCACAGGGCCGCGGCCTCGCGCAGACGGCGCGGGCGCAGTTCGAGGCCGACCAGGGCGGCGAAGGTGTGCTCGGCGGGTCCGCCGGTCGCACGACGGCGACGGGTCGCCTCGGAGAGCGCGTCCGCCTGCGGAAGCCGGCCGGACACCGCCGACGACACCACGGTCGCCACCCAGCCCTCGATGAGGGCCAGAGTGGTCTCCAGACGGCCCAGGGCCGCCTTCTGCTGCGGGGTGTCCTCCGGCTGGAGCAGGCTCTCGCCGCCCGCGCCGCCCAGAGCCTCCTGGAGCGCCTCGGGGTTGGTGAGATCGATCTCACCGAGGCGGTCCTCAAGGCCGCTGACGTCGAACGACATCCCGTCCGCGTACTCGTTGACGAGCCGCGACACGTGCGAGCGCAGCCACGGCACGTGCGAGTACAGGCGGTGCACGGCGGCCTCGCGCGCGGCGAGGTACAGGCGCACCTCGTCGGCGGGGACCTCCAGGCCCTCGCTGAACCGCTCGACCCCGCCCGGCAGCAGCGCGGCGTTGCCCTCGCCGGCCAGCGGCAGCCCGATGTCGGTGGTACCGACCACCTCACGGGACAGCTCGCCGACCGCCTGGCCGGCCTGGCGGCCGACCATCATGCTGCCCATCTGCTGGATCATGCCCAGCAGCGGACCCGCCACGGACTGCATCTCCTCGGGCAGGTTCTGCCCCATGGAGCGCACGGTCCTGCTCGTCAGCGGGTCGCACAGCTGGACCCACGAGTCCATCGTCTTCTCGACCCACTCCGACCGGCTCCAGGCCTGAGCGGTCTGAACACCGGACGGGAGGTCGGTAGCCTGGTCGAGCCACAGGTCAGCGAGGCGCAGGGCCTCCTCGACCTTGGCGTAGTCGGACACCGGCACGCTCGGGTCGCCCTCCTGGGCGACCGTCTGTCGTGCCACGTCCTTGGCCATCTCCCAGTTGACCCCGGACGACGACTTGTCGTCGCCGCCGGTGCCGGGGCTGGGCTGTGCCGACATCATGTCGGCGAACTGGCGCAGCATGTTGGCCATCTGCTGCGGGTCGCCGAACGGGAATCCGTCCGGCGTTCCGGAGTCCCCTCCGCCCGGGCGGCCGCTGCCGGCACCCGAGCCGGAGTCGCCAGATCGGCGTCCGGACTCGTCATCGGGATCGTTCGGCATGCTGAAACCGAAAGGCAGGTCGCTCACATCAGACCTCAGGCAGGATTAGGTTTGGTCTCCACTGTCACGTTAGCTGGGAGTCGCCCGGAGTGAATACCGAAAGCAGCCAGGTTCGCCCAGAGCACAGCCCTTCCGGGAAAGCGGGCCCGGTGGTCGCTGTCACCGGTGCCGCGTCCGGAGTGGGCCGGCTCCTCGTGCAACGCCTGGCCACGCCGGAAGGTTCCACGGCTCCCCGGGAGATCATCGCGATCGACGCCGAGTTCGCCGATCTGCGGGGTGTGACGTGGCGGATCGCCGACGTGTGCGACCCCGGGCTGGTGTCCCGCCTCGGCGGGGTCGACGTGCTCGTGCACACCGCGGACGACCGGTCCGTGGAGACGAGACCCCCGCAGCGCCGCGCGCACAACATCCGCGCGGCCCAGACGGTCCTCACCGCCGCAGCGGCCTCGGGGGTGCCGCGGGTCATCCTCGTCACCAGCACCATGGTCTACGGCGCCGCCGCCGACAACCCGGTCCCGCTCCCGGAGAACGCCACCCGCGTCTCCGACAACGGCGACGGGCTGATGGGCGACTTCGCCGAGATCGAGGACCTCGCGGAGCGCGCCCGCCGCGCGCACCCCAGCCTCTCGGTGACCGTGGTGCGGCCGGCGCCCCTCGTCGGCCCCGACCTCGACACCCTGCTCAGCCGGCACTTCTCCGCGCCCCGCCTGCTCACCGTCAAGGGACACCGCCAGCACTGGCAGTTCTGCCACGAGGACGACCTCGCCGGCGCCCTGGCGTTCTGCGCCCTGCACGGCGTGGAGGGGTCCGACGGTGTCGTGGCCGTGGCCAGCGAGGGCTCCCTCACACAGGAGGACGTGGAGGGCGTCGCCGGGATGAAGCACTTCGAGGTGCCCGCCAACCTGGCCTTCGGCGCGATTCGACGCCTCCACCAGGCCCGGATCACCCCGGCCGCCGAGGGCGAGCTGAAGTTCCTCGTCTACCCGTGCGTGGTGGACTGCGCGGCGCTGCGCGAGGCCGGGTGGAAGCCCGACCACGACAACGAGTCCGCGCTCCGGGCCCTGCTGGACTCCCGGAGCGGCAAGCACGCGCTGGTGGGCCGCAGCCTGGGCCGCAAGGAGGTCACCATCACCGCGGCAGGGGCCGCAGGTGCGGCCGCCGCGGCCATAGGAACCGCGGCCGCCATTCGCCACCTGCGCAAACGCAAGGGCGGGTGATCGCGGGAGGCGCACGCGCGGGCCCCGTGCCCGGAGCGCGCGCTCCCGCGGGGACGAGGGGGATGCCCGGTTGGTACGGTCGGTGGCGTGGAAGAGATCACTCTGGCGTCAGTACGCGACACCCCCCTGTCCGTGGACGAGGTCCTCGCCGCGGTGTCCGACCCGCGCGCGGGCGGCACCGCGGTGTTCATCGGGACCGTTCGCGACCACGACCACGGCCGTGACGTCGCCGCGCTGTCCTACACCGCGCACCCGACCGTGGAGGACAGGCTGCGCGGAGTCATGGAGAAGGTGCTGGCCGACACCTCCGTCCCCGGGCGCCCGGTCGTGCGGATGGCCGCGACGCACCGCGTCGGCGACCTGGAGATCGGCGACCTCGCGGTGGTCGTGGCCGCCGCCGCCGCGCACCGCGAGGAGGCCTTCGCGGCCTGTCGGCGGCTCATCGACGACCTCAAGGCCCAGGTGCCCATCTGGAAGCAGCAGGCCTTCCAGGACGGCGACGGCGAGTGGGTGGGCGAACCCCGTCCGTAGCCGCCGTCCCGTTCGCGGACCGGGGCGGAGGCGGCCCGACCACGGGTGTGGACGAACGCCTCCAGCCCTCCGACGGCAATAGGCTGTGCGCATGGTTCGTCGTGTCATGACCCTTGTTGTCGCTCTCGCCCTTCTCGTCGGGCTCGGAGCGGGCAGCCTCCTCCTCCCCCTGCCCTACCTGGTCGCGGCCCCCGGCATCACCGTGAACACGGTCGGGGAGACCGAGGAGGGGCCCGTCATCGAGATCGGCGGCGCCGAGAGCTATGAGCACGAGGGCTCCCTGTCGATGGTGACCGTCCAGTACGCGGGCGGTCCCCAGCACCGGCTCAACTTCTTCGGCGTCGTGACCGCGTGGCTCTCGCCCACCGAGGCGGTCCTGCCCGAGGAGCTGCTGTTCCCCGCGGGACGCACGCCCGAGGAGGTCAGCGAGCGGCAGACCGTGCAGATGAACGACTCCCAGACCAGCGCGACCGCCGCCGCGTTCAACGAGCTCGGCATGGAGTACGAGGCGGTGCCCGTGGTCAACGGGACCGTCGAGGGGATGCCCGCGCACGGCGAGGTCGAGGAGGGCGACGTCATCCTGGCCGTGGACGGCGAGGCCGTACCCACCGTGAGCGGGAACGGCTCCGAGGAGGCCGTGGGCAGCACCGCTGTCGTGGACCGGGTCGGGGACCGGGAGCCCGGCGACCCGGTCGAGCTCACCCTGGACCGCGACGGCGACACGGTCGACGTCGAGATCCCCACCACGGAGGGCGAGGACGGCGGCGCCGCGGTCGGCGTGCTCATCTCCGACCGGATGGACTTCCCCGTCGACGTGGACATCACCATCGGCGACATCGGCGGCCCCAGCGCGGGCATGATGTTCGCCCTGGGGATCATGGACCGGCTCAGCGAGGACGGCCTCACGGGCGGCGTCGACGTCGCCGGGTCCGGCACCATCACCTCCGACGGCCGGGTCGGCGGCATCAGCGGCATCCCGCAGAAGATGGTCAGCGCTCAGCGCGCCGGAGCCGAGTACTTCTTCGTGGCCGCCGACAGCTGCTCCCAGGTCGCCCAGTCGGCCGCCTACGGCGAGCTGGAGGTCGTGCGAGTCGAGACCCTCACGGAGGCGGTCGACGCCCTGGACACCATCCGCGACGGCGAAGGCGAACTCCCCCGCTGCGAGTAGGCCGTCGTCCCCGCGTCCTCGCCGGGCCGCCTCGTCCGCCGGCCCTCCCCGCCGCGCCCGTGGAGCACAGCCGGACCGGAGGTCGTACGCCGTCCCGGGGGAGGGCGCCCGGACGGCCGAGGCGGCCCGAGAGCCTGCCGGGACATCCGGAGCCCGGACCCCGCGCCCCGCAACGGAGCCCCGGCGCCCGGGCGGGTACCCGGACACAGGAGGCCCCCGCCGTCACGGCGGGGGCCTCCTGGCTCTCACGGGCGGGCGGATCCGCGGCCGGGTCACCCCTGCTCCGGCTCCTCCAGGTCCAGGGTCAGCGCCAGGGCCGAGGTCAGCGCCGGGATCAGGTCCGCGCCGTTCAGCACCTCGGCCTCGCTGTCGTGGCTGCGCATGCGCATCGCGCAGTGCCGCGAGCCGTCCCGCATCACACCGGCGACCATACGGATCTCCTCGGTCTCACGACCGGACGCACTCGGGTCCTCGCCGGCGGCGAGGGTCTCGTCCGATCCCTTCACCACCAGGCGTTCCATGACCAGGGCGCACCCGGCCACGCCCTCCGGCCAGAGGATGCGCCCCAGCGCCTCCTCCAGGGGGAGGTCGTCGGGCAGCGGCTCCTGCTCGACGGGGGTCAACTCGTCGGGATCGGCGGGGGAGCCGATCCCCAGCAGATCGGCCAGCGCCGGCTCCGCCTTGAGCAGTTCGGCGGTCGGCACCAGGGCGTACAGCCCCAGCGGCCGGTCCCAGCCCTGCTCGGCGGTGTGGCGTTCGAGGTCCATGACGGCTTCGCGAATGTTCGACACGTTTCCATAGTGACCGATGTGGGAACCCCGCCGCTCCCGTTCCCGGACAGTAGGGTCGCAACGGGGCCTCCCGGATGCGACTCCGATACAGCAACGATGCAGCCTTGTCACCCGGGTGAGGGCGATTTCGGGAACCTGGCACCCACCATTTAAGTTTTCAGTAATAAGGCGCCACACGCGCACCGAACGCACCTACCAAGCCAGAACGAGGGGGAGGCGTGAGCTTCCGATCGCCCGGCGCACCACCTGCGCGTATGCCTCGCCGATCAAGGTTGCTCGCGCCAGTCGCGGCGACCGTGGTCGTCATCATCGCGGGGTTGATGCTCGCCGCGAACTTCTGGACCGACTACAAGTGGTTCAGCTCCGTCGGCTACACCTCGGTCTTCCTGACCGAACTGTGGACCCGCGTGCTCCTGTTCGCCGTCGCCGGCCTGGTGATGGCCGTCATCGTCGGCGCGAGCATCTACTTCGCGTACCGCTCCCGGCCGGGTATCCGGCCGATGAGCCTGGAGCAGCAGGGACTGGACCGCTACCGGCAGTCCATCGACCCGCACCGCAAGCTCTTCTTCTGGATCGCCGTCGGCGCCCTGGCACTCCTGGCCGGAGTCGCGGCCAGCGGTGACTGGCGCGCCTACCTCCAGTTCACCAACAGCACCGACTTCGGTGTGAACGACCCCGAGTTCGGGATGGACGTCGCGTTCTTCGCGTTCACCTACCCGTTCCTGCGGATCCTGCTCGGCTACCTGTACGCGGCCGTCATCCTGGCGTTCATCGCCGCGGTGATCGTGCACTACCTGTACGGCGGGGTCCGGCTCCAGAACGACACCGGCCAGCGCGCCACCCCCGCCGCCCGCGTGCACCTCTCGGTGCTCCTGGGGCTCTTCGTGCTGCTGCGCGCGGGCTCCTACTGGCTGGACCGCTACGGCCTGGTGTTCTCCGAGCGCGGCTACACCTTCGGCGCGTCGTACACCGACGTCAACGCCGTCAAGACCGCCCTGATGATCCTCACCGTCATCTCGGTGATCTGCGCGCTGCTGTTCTTCGCGAACATCTACTTCAAGAACACCATGGTCCCCATGGCCAGCCTCGGGCTCCTGGTGCTGTCCGCCGTGCTGGTCGGTGTCGCCTACCCCGAGATCGTCCAGCGCTTCCAGGTCAACCCCAACGAGCAGCGCCTGGAGAGCCCGTACATCGAGCGCAACATCGAGCACACGCGCGACGCGTACGACATCGCGGACGCCGAGGTGGAGGCCTACGACGCCACCACCGAGCTCAGCGCGCAGGACCTGGTCGAGGAGTCCCAGGGCACCAAGGTGCGCCTGGCCGACCCCTCCGTGGTCTCCCAGACCTTCCAGCAGATGCAGCAGGTCCGCGGCTTCTACCAGTTCCCCGAGGTCCTGGAGGTCGACCGCTACCCGGACGCCGAGGGCAACCTGATCGACACGATCGTGGCCGTCCGCGAGCTGGACGGTCCGCCGGACGACCAGGACAACTGGTTGAACCGGCACCTGATCTACACCCACGGCTACGGCATGGTCGCCGCCGCCGGCAGTGAGATCGACGCCGAGGGCCGCCCGGTCTTCACCGAGTACAACATCCCGCCGCGGGGCGAGCTGAGCGAGGTCGCCGGCGAGTACCAGCCGCGGATCTACTACGGCCGCGAGGGCGCCGAGTACGTCATCGTCCAGGCCGAGGAGGAGTACGACTACCCCCTCGACTCGGAGGAGAACGCCGCCGACGTCCCGACCCTGGACGACGCGGTCGAGCCCGAGGTCAGCCCGGCCCCCGACGAGGCGCGCGCGCCCGGCGACGCCCAGAGCGCGGAGCCCACGAACGAGGACCCGCCCGCCGAGGGCGGCGACGGCACCGAGGGCACCGACGAGAGCGCGGAGGAGGACCCCGGGGGCTCGCAGGCCTACAACCGCTACGACGGCAGCGGCGGCGTCCAGCTGAGCAACTTCTTCGACCGGATCCTGTACGCGATCAAGTACCAGGAACCGAACATCCTGCTCAACAGCGCCATCACCAGCGACTCGCGCATCCTCTACGAGCGCGACCCGCTGGACCGCGTCGAGAGGGTCGCCCCGTACCTCACCGTGGACAGCCGCCCCTACCCGGCGGTCGTCGACGGCAAGGTCGTGTGGATCGTGGACGCGTACACCACGTCCGACGGCTACCCGTACGCGAACCGGATCGACTTCACCCAGGCCGTGACCGACACGTTCACGGACGGCTCGGCGCAGCAGGTCGGCGCCCTGCCGGGCAACGAGGTCAACTACATCCGCAACTCGGTCAAGGCCACCGTCGACGCCTACGACGGGACCGTCACCCTGTACGCGTGGGACGAGGAGGACCCGGTCCTCCAGACCTGGATGGACTCGTTCCCGGGCACGGTCACGAACCGGGACGAGATGAGCGAGGAGCTCATCGACCACGTCCGGTACCCGGACGACCTGTTCAAGGTGCAGCGCGAGATCATGCGCGAGTACCACGTCACGGACGCCGCGGCCTACTACGGCGGTCAGGACTTCTGGGCGGTGCCCAACGACCCGACCGGCGGCACGGAGGCCCCGGAGCCGCCCTACCGGCAGACGATCCAGTACCCGGGCGCCGAGGAGGCCAGCTTCTCGCTGACGAGCACGTTCGTGCCCCGCGGACGTGAGAACCTGGCGGCCTTCATGGCGGTGGACAGCGATCCGCACTCCGACGACTACGGCCAGCTGAAGCTGCTGGAGCTGCCGCGGAGCACGGTGATCTTCGGTCCGGGCCAGGTGCAGAACGCCTTCGACGCCGACGCCGACGTCCGAGAGGTCCTGCTGCCGCTGGAGCAGTCCAACGCGGAGGTGACGCGGGGCAACCTGCTCACCCTGCCGTTCGCGGGCGGCCTGCTCTACGTGGAGCCGCTCTACGTGCAGGCAGGCGGAGGCGGCAGCGCCTCCTTCCCGCTGCTCCAGCAGGTCATGGTCGGCTTCGGCGAGGAGGTCGCGATCGGCAGCAACCTGCCGGACGCGCTCAGCAACCTCTTCGAGGGCGCCGAGGGCACACCCGAGGAGACGCCGGAGGAGGCCCCGGAGGAGAACGAGGCCGGAGCCGGCGACGGCGGTGCCGACCAGGACCTCACCGACGCCCTCAACGAGGCGGTGTCGGCCTGGGAGGAGGCCCAGGAGTCCAACGACGAGGCGAACGACCGCCTGCGTGAGGCTCTGGAGGCCATCGAGGAGCAGATGAACGACTAGGAACGGTCCTCCCCCTCCAGGGGCGAACCGGCGGCGGGGCGGGACCTTCGGGTCCCGCCCCGCCCGCGTGCGGCGGCTCCGCGGGAGGCCGCGGGCCCCGGTGGCCCGGGTCCCGGGAAGCTGATTTGGGTTATCGGCCGGGGCGCGCTACTCTATGAACACAACGACGCGGGGTGGAGCAGTTCGGTAGCTCGCTGGGCTCATAACCCAGAGGTCGCAGGTTCAAATCCTGTCCCCGCTACCAAGACCCGGACCCGGGAGAAATCCCGGGTCCGGTGCTTTTCTCGGAATTACCGTTTCGGTGGATTCCGTGAAACCCGCCCGAAAGGGCGCGCTTGAGTGGCTCGACCGGGAAGAGAAGCCTGGTAGAGTGGTCACAGGCCGGACGGGAAACCGGAAGGCCACAGGGTGGGATCTCACCGGTTTTCCTCACGGAAAGCCGATTTGCCACCCGGGGCGAAAGGCCCTAAAATAGAGATCACGACGCGGGGTGGAGCAGTTCGGTAGCTCGCTGGGCTCATAACCCAGAGGTCGCAGGTTCAAATCCTGTCCCCGCTACCAACGGAAACACCGGGTGGAATTCCACCCGGTGTTTTTTCGTGTGTCGGCCGTTGTCGTGCGCGTGGGGCGCCGCCCGGAATTCCGGGCGGCGCCCCACGCGGTCAGCGTGTACGACCCTCCACGAGCTCGACCACGCGGTCGGCCCGCGCGGCCACCTTGGGGTCGTGGGTCACCACGACCACGGCCGAGTCGCGGATCCTCGCCTGCTCCAACAGCTGGTCCATGATCATGGTGCTGCTGGCGGCGTCCAGGGCGCCCGTGGGCTCGTCCGCGAGGACCAGGCCGGGGTCACGGCTCAGGGCGCGCGCCAGGGCCACACGCTGCTGCTCACCGCCGGACAGCTGGTGCGGCTCGGAGTGCAGCCGGTGCCCCAGGCCCACGGACTCCAGCAGCTCGCGGGCCCGCGCACGGCGGGTCAGCAGCGGCACCCCGGCGATCACGAGGGGTACCGCCACGTTCGCCAGGGCGGTGCGCCGCTCCAACAGGTGGAACTGCTGGAACACGAAGCCGATGCCCTCGCCCCGGAGCCAGGACCTGCGGCCCTCCCCGAGCGCGGTGGTGTCCACACCGTCGAACGTGTAGGCGCCGCCGCTGGGCTTGTCGAGCAGGCCCAGGATGTTCAGCAGCGTGGACTTGCCCGAGCCGGACTGGCCGACGATCGCGACGACCTCCCCCCGCCGCACCTGGAACGTGCAGTCGTGCAGGACGTCGATGCGGTCCCCCGACACCGTGAAGTGCCGGGTCACCTCCTCCACGCTCAGCAGGGGGGCTGGGCCAGACGGGGGAGCCCCGGTCTCCGGGGCCGGTGCGCGGAGCGACATCTAACCCTCCCCCTCCATCAGGTCCTCCTCGTCGTCCCCGGCGTCGGGGACGTCGAACCGGGGGTCGAGCGGCACCGGGTCCATGATCATGTCGCCGACGCTCAGCCCGTCGGTGACCTCGACGAAGGAGCCGTCGGACACACCGAGCCCCACCTCCCGGACCTCCTCGGAGCCGTCACCGGAGACCACCACGACCTCGCCCTCCTCGGCGGTACCGCGCACCGAGGTCACCGGGACGACCAGAACGTTCTCCGCCTCGCCGGTGGTGACGGAGAGCTTGCCCTGCACCCCGTCGAAGACCCGGAGGTCGGAGGCGACGCGGCAGACGAGCTCACTGCCGCCACCGCCACCGCCGCCGGCGTCCTCACCGCCGGTCTCGCCCCCGGCGTCCGCGCCGCCGTCCGCACCGAGGGACAGGAACTCGCAGACGTCGGCCGGCGGACCCCTGTCGATCTTGAGCATGATGTCCTCGGGGTCCTCGTAGAACCTGTAGAGGTCGTTGGCGGGGATCGACGCCACCGCGCGGAACACGTCCGGTGCGACCTCCGCGGGCTCGGCTCCGGGTTCCAGCACGTCGCCCACGAGGACGTCGTCCAGCCCCGACACCGTGCCGCTGGTCGGCGCGTACAGGGTGACCTCCGAGGTCGCCGGGGCGGACGCGTCGTCACTGTCGCCGTCCTCGGGCGCACTCTCGTTCGGCACCCTCACGTTGAGGATCGGCGCGCCCTCCTCGACCTCGGCGCCGTCGGCCACCCACAGGTGGGTGACGGTGCCGCCGTTGCGCGCCTTGACGCTCTCACCGGGCTCGGCCTCGACGACGGCGTCCAGCACCATCACGGAGCTGATCCCGCCCATCTCCACCTCGATGGGCGCCCCGCCCACGTCCATGGCGCCCTCGGCGATGAGCATGTCGTCGTCGGCGGAGCCTCCCAGGCTGCGCAGCAGGAGGTAACCGGAGCCGGCCAGTCCGCCCAGGACGACCAGGACCGCGCCGATGATGATCCACTTCTTCACGTGTGTCTCCTATTCCCGGAGTCCGGCGACGACGGACGCGCCGAGCGCGCGCATCGCGGGGATGATTCCGGCCAGCAGCCCGACCAGCGCAGCGCTGCCCAGGCCGACGAGTACCCCGGTCGGGGGGATGTTGAGGGGAATGTCGTCGGGCAGCGGG
>Ga0233363_1000322_pt1 | contig 22331 bp, 19 predicted proteins | sample ElkDunMinimDraft_18_FD_191534 | JGI IMG/M metagenome (GOLD analysis project Ga0233363, IMG submission 191534) | Fecal eukaryotic communites from dung pellets of Tule Elk in California, USA - Elk Dung C16 | ecosystem: Host-associated > Mammals > Digestive system > Large intestine > Fecal | place... | reverse complement strand
CCTTTCGTGCCCCTCCAGACGCTGGAATCCTGAAGTGTTGACGTCCGTGGCCATCGGTCGGCGGCTGGCACAGCGCGCAATCGCCTGGCAGGCGATTGCGATCGCGGTGACGGCGCTGGCTTTCCTCGCAAAGGGTGGGTCGTGGGCGCTGGCGGCGGGTCTCGGTGGTGCGGCGATCGCGCTGGGGGGCTGGCTGTCGAGCGTGGTGGCACTAGGTGGCGGAGTGAATCCATCGGCAGGCGCGCTTGCGCGACTGCTGGCAGGAGTGGCGCTGAAGTGGGTCGTGGTGTTGGCCGTGCTGTTGCTGGGGGTGGGTCAGGCGGGTCTTCCGCCGGTTCCCATGCTCGCCGGGGTCATCGTCGCGCTCTTCGCGCAGCTGCTCGCAATGGCCCGGCCTCTGGCCAGGCACTGAACCAATCACAGGCGAAGGTTTTCGATCTATGGCAGCTGATGCGGAACTGACCCCAACCAGCTACATCCAGCACCATTTGCAGAACCTCACCGTGTCCTTCGGCGAAGGCGGGTTCTGGACGCTGCATGTCGACACACTGATCACCGCGCTGTTCATGGGCGGGCTGATGGTGTTGCTGTTCTGGCTGGCGACGCGCAAGGCGACTGCCGGCGTGCCGGGCAAGTGGCAGGCGTTCGTGGAGATCTGCCTGGAGTTCGTCGACAAGCAGGCCCGCGACACCTATCACGGCTCCAGCAAGCTGGTGACGCCGATCGCGATCACGCTGTTCTTCTGGATCCTGCTGATGAATCTGATGAAGATGATTCCGGCGGACTTCATCGCCAGGCCGCTCGAGCTGCTCGGCGTGCACTACTGGAAGCCGGTACCGACCGCCGACGTCAACGCGACACTCGGCCTGTCGATCAGCGTGTTCTTCCTGACGGTGTTCTTTGCGCTGCGGGCCAAGGGCCTGGGTGGGATGTCGAAGGAATTCCTGTTCGCGCCGTTCGGCAAGTGGATGGTGCCGTTCAACCTGATCCTCAACATCGTCGAGTGGCTGAGCAAGCCGATCTCGCTGGCGATGCGACTGTTCGGCAACATGTTCGGCGGCGAGATCGTGTTCCTGCTGATCTGGGTGCTCGGCGGCGCGAGCCTGCTGGGCGTGCTCGGCGGCGGCGTACTCGGCCTCGGCTGGATGCTGTTCCACCTGCTGGTGATTCCGCTGCAGGCCTTCATTTTCATGATGCTGTCGATCGTCTACCTCAGCCTGGCCGAGGACGACCACTGATCGATCGCGTCACGTGACACGGCGTTTGTTTCAACCCATCCCAGTTCCACCCTTACCAAGCAATCCGCTCCGGAGAAAACAATGGAAATCGCACTGACCTCGTTCGCCCAGATCCAGGCTTCGACCGTTCTGGCCATCGGCATCATGATCGGCCTGGCTGCGCTGGGTGCGGGTCTGGGCCTGGCCATCATGGCCGGCAAGTTCCTCGAGTCGGCCGCGCGCCAGCCGGAGTTGATCCCGGTCCTGCAGGTCCGCATGTTCATCACCGCCGGCCTGATCGACGCCGCGTTCATCATCTCGGTCGCCGTCGGCCTGCTGTTCGCGTTCGCTTCGCCGTTCGTCGGCCCGATCGCCGCGCAGCTCGCGGGCTGATCCAGCCGACGCTTCCGGTGCGGCGTGCCTCGCGCATGGCCGCACCGGTGGATGACAGGGGGCGCGTCCGCGCGCCCGTCCCTTCACGACAGGCAGTCACAAGCCCATGAATATCGGTCTGACCCTATTTGCCCAGGCCCTGGCGTTCGCCGGTCTGATCTGGATCGTCGCGACCAAGATCTGGCCGCCGCTGCTCAGTGCCATCGAGGAGCGCCAGAAGAAGATCGCCGAAGGTCTGGCCGCGGCGGACAACAGCCAGCGCGCCCTCGCGCAGGCCCAGGAAATCGCCAACGAGGAACTCAAGGCCGCGCGTGCGAAGGCCAACGAGATCATCGAGCAGGCGCACCAGCGCGGCAACCAGATCATCGAGGCCGCCAAGGCCGAGGCCGTCACCGAAGGCCTGCGCCAGAAGGCGATGTTCGATGCCGAGCTCCAGGCTTCGGCCACCCGTGCGCGCGAAGAGTTGCGTCGTCAGGTTTCGACCCTGGCGGTGACCGGCGCCGAGCGCCTGCTCAAGCGTGAGATCGACGCCAACGCCCACAAGGCGCTGCTCGACGAACTCGCCGCGGAGATCTGAGTCCGATGAGCCAGGCCATGACGATCGCCCGTCCGTATGCCCGCGCCGCGTTCGCGATCGCGCGTGACGGCGGCCAGTTCGCGCCGTGGTCGGACGCGCTGGCGTTCTCCGCGCGCGTTGCCGCCGATCCGCAGGCGGCCGCGTTGCTGGGCCACCCGGCGCTGTCGCACGACGATGCCGTCGCGCTGTTGGCGCCGGAAGGCGCCGATGCACGCTTCGCCGAGTTCCTCGCCCTGCTGGCGACCAATGGCCGGCTTGCACAGCTGCCGGAAATCGCCGGTCTGTACGAAGAGCTGCGCGCCGAGGCCGAGCACGTCGTGCTGGCCACGGTGACTTCGGCTACCGAGCTGCCTGAGGCGGAAGTCGAGCAGATCCGTGCAGCGCTCAAGCGCCGGTTCGGTCGCGAGGTCCAGGTCGAGACGGCCGTGGACGCATCGTTGATCGGCGGCGCGGTGATTTCGGCCGGCGACGTGGTGATCGACGGCTCGCTCAAGGGCAAGCTGGCGCGCCTGCAGTCCGCACTCGCGCACTGACACGATTTTCAATTGCAACGTCGGCGGTGACGCCGGCTCAAGGGAACCCCCGATGGCTACCACGCAACTCAATCCTTCCGAGATCAGCGAGCTGATCAAGTCCCGTATCGAGAAGGTCAAGCTGAGCGCCGAATCGCGCAACGAAGGCACGGTCACCTCGGTCGCCGACGGCATCGTGCGTCTGCACGGCCTCGCCGACGTGATGCAGGGCGAAATGATCGAACTGCCGCTTGCCGCGGACGGTTCGGCCACCTACGCACTGGCCCTCAACCTCGAGCGCGATTCGGTCGGCGCCGTGGTGCTGGGCGACTACGAGCACCTGCGCGAAGGTGACGTGGCCAAGACCACCGGCCGCATCCTCGAAGTGCCGGTCGGTCCGGAAATGCTCGGCCGCGTGGTCAACGCGCTGGGCGAGCCGATCGACGGCAAGGGCCCGATCGACGCCAAGCTCAGTGCGCCGGTCGAGCGCGTCGCCCCGGGCGTGATCTGGCGCAAGTCGGTCGACCAGCCGGTGCAGACCGGCTACAAGTCGGTCGACGCGATGATCCCGATCGGCCGCGGCCAGCGCGAGCTGGTCATCGGCGACCGCCAGACCGGCAAGACCGCGCTCGCGATCGATGCCGTGATCAACCAGAAGTCGACCGGCATCAAGTGCGTGTACGTGGCGATCGGCCAGAAGGCCTCGACCGTCGCCAACATCGTGCGCAAGCTCGAAGAGAACGGCGCGATGGCGCACACCGTCGTGGTCGCCGCGACCGCGTCCGAATCGGCCGCGATGCAGTACATCAGCGCCTACTCGGGCTGCACGATGGGCGAGTACTTCATGGACCGCGGCGAAGACGCGCTGATCGTCTACGACGATCTGTCCAAGCAGGCCGTTGCCTACCGCCAGATCTCGCTGCTGCTCAAGCGTCCGCCGGGCCGCGAAGCCTATCCGGGCGACGTGTTCTACCTGCACTCCCGTCTGCTCGAGCGCGCCGCGCGCGTGTCCGAGGCCTATGTCGAGAAGTTCACGGAAGGCCGCGTGACCGGCAAGACCGGTTCGCTGACCGCGCTGCCGATCATCGAAACGCAGGCCGGTGACGTCTCGGCGTTCGTGCCGACCAACGTGATCTCGATCACCGACGGCCAGATCTTCCTGGAAACCGACCTGTTCAACGCCGGCATCCGCCCGGCCGTGAACGCCGGTATCTCGGTGTCGCGCGTCGGTGGCGCTGCCCAGACCAAGATCATCAAGAAGCTCTCGGGCGGCATCCGTATCTCGCTGGCCCAGTACCGTGAGCTGGCGGCGTTCGCGCAGTTCGCCTCCGACCTGGACGAAGCCACCCGCAAGCAGCTCGAGCGCGGCCAGCGCGTGACCGAGCTGATGAAGCAGAAGCAGTACAAGCCGATGTCGATCGCGCACCAGGCGCTGACGATCTATGCCGTCAACGAGGGCTACCTCGACGACGTGCCGGTCGCCAAGCTGCTCGCGTTCGAGGAAGGCCTGCACGCGCATTTCGACAATACCGCGGGCGATCTGGTCAGCAACATCAACCAGACCGGCAGCTGGAACGACGAGATCGAGAGCGCGTTCAAGCAGGGCATCGCCGAGTTCAAGAAGACCGGCAGCTGGTAATGCCTGGCGGCGGGCCCCGGCCCGCCATTGCTTCACACGATTGAGCCAAAGGCGGGGATCCTCCCGCCCCACGCAGGGATAACAGATGGCCGGCGGCAGAGAAATCAAGACGAAGATCAAGAGCGTGCAGAACACCCGCAAGGTGACGCGCGCGCTCGAGATGGTCTCCGCGTCGAAGATCCGCAAGGCGCAGGAGCGGATGAAAGCGTCGCGTCCGTACGCGAATGCGATGCGGCAGCTGGTCGGTCACCTGGCCCAGGCCAGCTCCGAGTTCCAGCATCCGTACCTGGTCGAACGCGAGGTCAAGCGGGTCGGCTACATTGTCTGTTCGTCGGACCGCGGCCTCGCCGGCGGTCTGAACAACAACATGTTCCGCAAGCTGCTCACCGAGATCCGCGCCTGGCACGACAAGGGCGTCGAAGTGGACGTGGTGACGATCGGGCAGAAGGCGACGGTGTTCTTCCGCCGCCTGAAGGTCGACATGCTCGCCAGCGTCACCCACATCGGCGACACCCCCGAAGTCGAGCAGCTCATCGGCATCATCAAGGTGATGCTCGACGGCTATAACGACGGTCGGGTCGACCGCGTGTTCCTGGCCTACAACCAGTTCATCAACACGATGACGCAGAAGGCCAGCTTCGATCAGCTGCTGCCGCTGCCGGCAGGTAACGAGAAGGTTGTCAAGCACGACTGGGACTACATCTACGAACCGGATGCCGAATCGGTCCTCGGTCACGTGCTGACACGCTACGTCGAGTCGCTGGTGTACCAGGCGGTGATGGAGAACGTGGCGTCCGAGCATGCGGCGCGCATGGTCGCGATGAAGGCGGCAAGCGACAACGCCACCAAACTGATCGATACGCTCAAGCTGGTCTACAACAAGGCCCGCCAGGCGGCGATCACCCAGGAAATCTCCGAGATCGTCGGCGGCGCCGCGGCGGTTTAAGAGCCAGCTACGGGTTCGGTTCCCGGGCGGCAAGAGCAGCGAAACGCGCTTTTCCGGCCCTGGTCCCGCCCCGTCTCCGGCACCAGAATCAAACAGACATCAGTGGAGTCACTCAAATGAGTCAGGGCAAGATCGTTCAGATCATCGGCGCCGTCGTCGACGTCGAGTTCGCGCGCAACGAAGTTCCCAAGGTGTACGACGCGCTCGAGGTCCAGGGCACGGAAATCACCCTGGAAGTGCAGCAGCAGCTCGGTGACGGCATCGTGCGCGCGATCGCGCTCGGTTCCACCGACGGCCTCAAGCGCAACCTGATCGCGGTCAACACCGGCCGCGGCATCGCGGTGCCGGTCGGCACCGGCACCCTGGGTCGCATCATGGACGTGCTCGGTCGCCCGATCGACGAGGCTGGTCCGGTCGAGGCGTCCGATCGCTGGGAAATCCACCGCGCGGCCCCGTCGTACGAAGACCAGGCATCGACCACCGAACTGCTCGAGACGGGCATCAAGGTCATCGATCTGATGTGCCCCTTCGCCAAGGGCGGCAAGGTCGGCCTGTTCGGCGGCGCCGGCGTCGGCAAGACCGTCAACATGATGGAACTGATCAACAACATCGCCAAGGCCCATGAAGGCCTGTCGGTGTTCGCCGGCGTGGGCGAGCGTACCCGCGAGGGCAACGACTTCTACCACGAGATGAAGGACTCCAACGTCCTCGACAAGGTGGCGATGGTCTACGGCCAGATGAACGAGCCGCCGGGCAACCGTCTGCGCGTTGCGCTGACCGGCCTGACGATGGCCGAGTACTTCCGCGACGAGAAGGACGCCTCGGGCAAGGGCAAGGACGTGCTGCTGTTCGTCGACAACATCTACCGCTACACGCTCGCCGGTACCGAAGTGTCGGCGCTGCTCGGCCGCATGCCGTCGGCCGTGGGCTACCAGCCGACGCTCGCCGAGGAAATGGGCGTGCTGCAGGAGCGCATCACCTCGACCAAGTCGGGCTCGATCACCTCGATCCAGGCTGTCTACGTGCCCGCCGACGACCTGACCGACCCGTCGCCGGCGACGACCTTCGCGCATCTCGATTCGACGGTGACGCTGAGCCGCAACATCGCATCGCTCGGCATCTATCCGGCGGTCGATCCGCTGGATTCGACCAGCCGCCAGATGGATCCCAATGTCGTGGGCAACGAACACTACGACACGGCCCAGCGCGTGCAGTCGACGCTGCAGAAGTACAAGGAGCTCAAGGACATCATCGCGATCCTGGGCATGGACGAGCTGTCGGAAGAGGACAAGCAGGCCGTGTCGCGCGCGCGCAAGATCGAGCGCTTCTTCTCGCAGCCCTTCCACGTGGCCGAAGTGTTCACCGGCTCGCCGGGCAAGTACGTGCCGCTGAAGGAAACCATCCGTGGCTTCAAGGGCATCGTCGACGGCGAATACGACCACCTGCCCGAGCAGGCGTTCTACATGGTCGGCAGCATCGACGAAGCGGTCGAGAAGGCGAAGAAGATCGCCGCCTGATTCGTCGCCCTCGGTCGAGGGCGTGGATCGGTAGCCAGAAGGGCCCAGCCCTCACCCTAAGCCCACTCCCGCTCGCGGGAGCGGGAGACGACGCAGAGAAGCCCGTTATGAGCAGCACCATCCGTTGCGACATCGTCAGCGCCGAGGCCGAGATCTTCCACGGCGAGGCGACCCTGGTCGTGGCCACCGGCGAACTCGGCGAGCTCGGCATCGCGCCGCGCCATGCGCCGCTGATCACGCGTCTCAAGCCGGGCAAGGTCGTCGTCACCCAGCCCAACGGCGAAGTGCTCGACTTCGCGATCGGCGGCGGCATCCTCGAGGTGCAGCCGCAGGTCGTCACGATCCTCGCCGACACGGCGATCCGCGCCGACGAGATCGACGAGGCCGCGGTCAAGGCCGTCAAGGACGAAGCCGAACGCGTCCTGGCCGGACGCGGCGAGGCGATGGACGTCGCCGAGGCGCAGCAGAAGCTGGTCGAGGCCGTCGTCCAGCTGCAGGCACTCGAGCGTCTGCGCAAGAACCTCAAGCATTGAACGTCGCGGGCCTCGCGCCCGCGTCGCGTTTGCATACGACCCCGCTCCGGCGGGGTCGTTGCGTTTGCGGGCCCGCGATCCGGGAACCCGCTCCTCAGCGCCGGTAGATCCAGTAGCGCGACAGCACGAAGCCCACCGCGCCGAGCGCCAGCTCGATCGCAGGCTTGCCGAGCCAGACCCAGCGCAGGCCGAAGAGATCGTCGACCTCGGTCAACGCCCAGGTGCTGAGCAAGGTCGTGGTGACCCACATCACCATGAAGCGCTGGAACTGCGCCGCGCCAACCGTGTTGCGGTCGCCCGCGAAGGTCAGCTTGCCGTTCAGCCAGAAGCCCAGCAGCGCGCCGGTGATGCGGCCGAGCACGTTCGCCGGCGCGACCGGCAATCCCATGTGGGTCAGGCCTACGACCACGCCCCAGTCGACCAGCCACTGCAGCAGCCCGATCGCGAGATAGTCGCGTCCCTGGCGGGTGAGGCTCATGACGATTGGGGCTCCGGAACGCACGGTGGCGGTTGAATCGTACACAGGCCGGAATTCGCGCAGCGACGAGACCCGGCCCGCGCGCCGCGTCCGCTAGACGCGATGGCTCGGCCGACCCGCGTCGCGTCAGGGCGGAGCAAGGCGAGCGGCAACGCCAGCCGGGCGCGGGGTCGTGCGGCCTGCTGCGCCGCGAGCCCGGCTTGCCAGTTCATGGGGGCCCACGCCGCCACAGGGCGATGCCATTGATCGACCGGACATGGTGGGTGTCCGAATCGGCGTCCAGCGCGCGACCGAGCGGCACGGACACGGCGGCTTCGGTCACCAGGATCCAGCGGGCATCCACCTCGGCAAAGAGCGCGCGCCAGGCCATTCCGCTGTCATCGAGCTCGGCCGCCGCGCGCGCGGCGGCGAGTCCGGGTGCATGCACGGTCATCAACCTGCCCCGACCGGCGAGTTCCGCGACATGCCCGCGTTGTGGATCGGTTGCCAGCACCCGGCCGGGGCCGTCGGGCAGCGCAGCGATCAGCGTGCGTTCGGCGACGTAGTGCGGGAGTACGGCGTCGGGATTGCCAGGGGCGCGGATCGCGCGCTTGAGCGCGGCCGAATGATGCGTCCAGCCCGAATTCGCCTGGAAGGCGAGGTTGAGCACGCACAGCAGTGCGATTGGCGCCACCCAGATGCCAGGGTGTCCGATCATGTGTCGGCTGCCGGCGAGGGCCGGCACCAGAAGCAGGACCAGCCCGGGGAACGCATAGCGGGCGTACTGCATCGGAACCAGCGGCAGCACCGCGATGCCCAGCGCGACGAACGCCATCGTGCGCGAGCCTCGTCGCCAGGCCGCCAGCAACCACGCCCCCGCGAGGCCAACCCACAGAAATCCGATGCCGCCATTCCATGCCTCGACGAAGCGGCTGCTTTCGAACGTCATCTCCCAGGGGAGCGCCGGACCGAAGCCGCTCGTCCACCGCCCATCCGACATGTTCTCGATCGGGTAGTGCGGCGACTGGAAGATCGTGTTGAACAGCGGGAAGACCGGGTTGCCGGTATGCCACCAGGCGTAGGCGTAACTCGAGCCGGCAACTGCGATGAAAACGATGGCCATCAGAGGCAGGCGCCGCAACAGGATGCGACCGTCCATGCGCAGTGCATAAGCCAGCAGCGGCAAGGCGGCCAGGGCGTGGATCGGCTTCAGCGCTGCAAGCGCAGCAAACAGGACGGTGATCGCTGCAAGGTGGCGTCCCTGACGGTCGTACAGCACCATCGTGACGAGTGCGAACAGCACCGCCATGGCTGGCAGCTCCGTCTGCATGCCCGCCATGAGCCAGACCAGCGGCGGAAAGCTCGCGAACAGGGCAACGGCGGCGAGGCGCTCTGCCGTCACTGCCCCCAGGGCCTGCGTGCAGCCCCACAGGGCCACGGCCGCGCCGAGCAGCCAGCCGGTGTTGACTGCTCCACGCGCTTCGCGCCCGCCGAGCAGCCACGCCACCCCCTGGCCCACGTCGCCCATCCAGGGCGCGAACACCCATGCACTGAACGCGGGATCGGCGACATAGCGCGCATGGCGCGCGAGTTGCGCCGGCAGGTTCAGGTGATACGTCAGGTCGTCCATCTGCATCGTCGGCAGCCACGCCCCGGTCGAAGCGAGGCCGAGCAGCAACACGGCAACGGCCAGACCACGCGGATGCTCGGCCGCGGTCGAGCGCCAGGCGAGACGCGACTGCCGAAGCTGGCACCCGAGTGCGCGCCAGTGCGCGACCAGCATATAGCCGAGCAACACGACCCAGACGGCCGGGTGGTGCACCTGTATCGACACCGTCCAGCCGGCGACACCGATGATCACCGCATAGCCGGAAATGCCCGCGATCGCCAGCCGTCCGGGCACGTCATCCGGGATCCAGCGAAGACCAAGCGCCACCGAAGCGGCGCCCAGCAACAGCGTGGCGAGCACCGGCAGCACGCCCACGTACAGCAGCAGCGCCGCGCACCACACCAGTGCGAGCGCCGACGCCCACGACCAGCGCAGCAAGCGCACGAACGGCCAGGCAAGCAGGCCGCTCACCAGTGCAAGCGCGAGCGACAGCGCGAAGCGCTCCCACGGCAGTTCGCGCCAAAGGCCGTGCAGGACGATGCCCAGCACGACGAGCGCCGGACCCGTGATCCACGCGGCTGTCTTCCAGTACGCGCCTGTTGCCTCAACGGCACCTGCTTGAATGCGTGACATCGTCGATCCTTGCAATGCTGGCGTGGATTATCATCGAATGCCGCCCAGGTTCCGAACGCCATGACCGCACCACTGCACGTCGTGATCCTCGCCGCAGGCGAGGGCAAGCGCATGAAATCCTCGCTGCCGAAGGTGCTGCAGCGGATCGCCGGCCGGCCGATGCTGTGGCATGTGATTGCCGCCGCGCGCGCGCTCCAGCCGGCCGGCATCCATGTGGTCTACGGCCACGGCGGCGAACAGGTGCGCGCCGCGTTCTCCGACCAGCCCGACCTGCACTGGTCGGAGCAGCACGAGCGGCTCGGCACCGGCCACGCGGTGCGGCAGGCGATGCCCGACGTGCCGGACGAGGCGCAGGTGCTGGTGCTCTACGGCGACGTGCCCTTGCTGCGCCCCGAGACGCTGCGCGGGTTGATCGAGATCGACGGTCGCCTGTCCGTGCTCGCTGCGCAGCTCGAGGATCCCACCGGGTATGGGCGCATCGTCCGCGATCCCGAAGGTCACGTCGGCGCGATCATCGAGCACAAGGATGCCGACGAGGAGCAGCGTCGTATCGACCTGGTCAATACCGGCATCCTTGCCGCCGATGCGACCGCGCTCAAGGCGTGGCTCGCGCGACTGTCGTCGGACAACGTCCAGGGCGAGTACTACCTGACCGACATCTTCGCGATGGCAGCCGACGAGTACAGCGCCGCGCAGATCGTCATCGTCGACGATCCGCTGGAGGCCGAAGGCGCGAACGATCCGTGGCAGCTCTCACAACTCGAGCGCGCCTGGCAACTGCGCGCGGTGCGTGCGCTCTGCGTCGAAGGTGCCCGTTTCGCCGATCCGGCGCGCGTCGACATCCGCGGCGAGGTGATTGTCGGCAGCGATGTCGAGATCGATGTCGACGTGATCTTCGAGGGCCGTATCGCGCTCGGCGACGGCGTGCGCGTCGGGCCCTTCTGCCGCCTCAAGGACGTCGCCCTGGGCGAGGGCACCGAAGTGCGCGCGCATTGCGACATCGAAGGCGTGCGCGCGGAGGGCGCGGTGACGATCGGTCCGTTCGCGCGGCTGCGGCCCGGCACGGTCCTCGCCGACGGTGTGCACATCGGCAATTTCGTCGAGACCAAGAACACCACGGTCGGTGTCGGCAGCAAGGCCAATCACCTGACCTATCTGGGCGATGCGGAGATCGGTGCCGGCAGCAACATCGGCGCCGGCACCATCACCTGCAACTACGATGGGGTGAACAAGTCGAAGACCGTGATCGGCGATCGCGTCTTCATCGGATCGCATGCGTCGCTGGTCGCGCCGGTGCACATCGGCGATGGCGCGACGACTGGCGCCGGTTCGGTCATCACCACGGATGTGCCGCCCGGCAAGCTCGCGGTCGCACGGACCCGCCAGAGCGTTATCGAAGGCTGGGTGCGCCCCACGAAAAAGCGCTGACCTGCTTCACGCTGCGGTTGTCGTCACCTAGGTTGGTCGACCGCGCAGGTGCAGGCGCCGGATCCCGCGTAGCGCGCTCAGGCGAGGTGTCGCGTAGAGCGACGCCCAGGCGCCGGCGGAAGCGGAGGGTTGCGGCGGAAACTCCGTTGCCCCTGGCGTGTGGCCAGGCGGTCGTCTCCAGCCGGTCCGGGCAATCGTCCGCGCGGTGGGTCAGTCGGGCAGGACCATGGTCACGCACAGGCCGCCGTCTTCGCGGTTGAGCAGCGCGATCCGGCCACCATGGGCCTCGGCGATCTCACGCGCCAGTGCGAGGCCGAGCCCCGTGCCGTTGCGCTTGGTGGAGTAGAACGGCAGCAGGGCGTTCTCAAGCACCGCCTTGCTCATGCCACTGCCGCGATCGAGGACCTCGATGCGCCAGTCGTCCACCCCCCTGCGCAGCGCGATCGTGACCGCTGCCGGGTCGCCGCTGGCCTCGTGCGCGTTGCGCAGCAGGTTCAGCAGTGCCTGTTCGATCTGTGCGGGGTCGAAGCTGCCGGTCAGCGAAGGATCCACCGGCGCTGCATCCACGAACGTGACGTGGCTGCGCAGCTGGTCGAGAAAATCACGCCAGTGGACACGCGTGCGCCGCGGCGCGGGCAGTTTGGCGAAGTGCGCATAGCCGCGGATGAAGCCTTCCAGGTGACGTGCGCGTTCCTCGATCGTGCGCAGCGCGTCGGGCAGGCGTTCCAGCTGTCCCCTGCGCAGCAATTCACCGCCCGAATGCGCCAGCGACGCGATCGGCGCCAAGGAATTGTTGAGTTCGTGACTGATCACCCGGATGACCTTCTTCCAGGTCTGGACTTCCTGCCGGCGCAGCTCGGTGGTCATCCGGCGCAGCAGCAGGAGTTCGTGGCGGCGTCCGTTGAGCCGGAAATGCTGGCGCGAGAGATGATGGATTTCTTCGTTTTCGCCCTCGCCAGTGGTGAACAGGCCGTCGCCGCCGCGTGTGAACGCGTCGACCAACGAGGCCGGCGATTCTTCCAAGAGTGCAGAGAACATGTGGCCCTCGAGCCGACGACCTTCACCGAACGTGCGCCGCGCGGCGAGATTGGCGTGTACGACATGGCCGGTCGGGCCGATCAGCAGCATGGCCACCGGCGTGTTCTGCACCATGGTGTCGAGCAGCAGTTCGCGCTGTACCAGTGACAGGCGCTGCGCACGCAACGTCTCGCCCAGCTCGTTGTGGGCGGCGACGAGTTCGCCCAGCGCGCCACGGCCATGCCAGGCGATGCTGAAGCCGTAATCGCCATCACGGTAACTGGCCACCGTGCCGGCAAGCGCGCGGAACAGGGCATGCGCGGGCGCGACCGCCCACGACAGGCACCACACCAGCGAAGGCGCGCAAAGCAGCGTGGCGCAGGCGATCGCAGCCCATCCGGGCAGCCAGCGTTGCAGCAGCAGCGCCAGCGATGCGCCCAGCGCGAGGTGACCGAGCGCCACTGCGCAGAGGACCAGGTGCAGCGGCAACCGCTGACGCCAGCGCATGTCAGTCGCGTCGGATGCCGAGGCGGTCGAGGCGCCGGTACAGCGCCTGACGCGACAGCCCGAGCTCGCTCGCCGCCTGCGCCAGCACGCCACCGCTGCGGCCGAGCGCGGCCTCGATCTCCGCGCGGTCGGGTTCGCGTTCACGCGTGACCGCATCGGGCCGGGGCGTGAGGGGCAGGGCCAGATCGGCCGCTGCAATGCGCGTATCGCGGGCCAGCAGCTCGGCGCGCTGGATCACATTGCGCAGTTCCCGCACGTTGCCCGGCCAGCGGTACTGCAGCAGTGCGCGTTCCGCTTCTTCGGAGAGCGGCTTTCGTCCGGCGAGAAAGTGCCGGGCAAGCGGCAGGATGTCGCGCGGCCGCTGCGCCAGTGGCGCCAGACGCAGTTCGATGCCGTTGAGCCGGTAGTAGAGGTCTTCCCGGAATCGGCCGTCGGCGATCATCGCAGGCAGGTTGGCGTTGGTCGCGCTGAGCACGCGCACCTGCACGCTGCGCTCGCGGTGGCCGCCGAGGCGCGCGAACCGGCCGGTCTCGAGCACGCGCAGCAGCTTCACCTGGCCCGACGGCGGCAGCGTGCCGATCTCGTCCAGGAACAACGTGCCACCATCCGCAGCCTCGAAACGCCCTTCGCGCGCCCGGGTCGCGCCGGTGTAGGCGCCGGCCTCGGCGCCGAACAGCTCGGCTTCGACCAGGTCGTTCGGCAACGCGCCACAGTTCACCGCAATGAACGGCCCATCCCGCACCGGCGAGTTGGCGTGCAGGATCTCGGCGTATTTCTCCTTGCCCGTACCGTTCGGCCCGGTGATCAGCACCGGCAGCGAAGATGCCGCGACCTGCAGGGCAAGCGCCAGCGTCGCTTCGCTGGCCGGGTCGTCCCAGACCAGACCGCGCAGGTCGCGGCCATTGCAGAGGGCATCGCGGCGGCGACGGTCGTCGCGCGTGCGCGTATCGAGCTCCCGCCGCGCGAAGGCCAGCTCCAGCAGGTTGTTGACCGTCGCAAGCAGCTTGCCGTCATCCCAGGGCTTGCCCAGATAGTCGGCGGCGCCGGCGCGGATCAGGTCCACCGCAGACTCCAGGCGCGTCCACGCGGTCAACAGCACGACCGGCAGGTCGGGATCGAACCGCCGGATCTCGTGGAACAGGGCGACGCCCTCGTCACCGGAGGTCGTGTCGGCGCCGAAGTTCATGTCCTGGACGACGAGATCGATGCCGCCGGCACGCAGGCGCGCAATGCCCGCTTCCGGAGTCGCGGCGTGTTCGCAGGCGATGTCGTGCAGCGAGAACAACAGTTCGAGCGCGGTGGCGACGGCAGGGTTGTCATCGATGACGAGGATCGTGGGCATCAGCGCTCGCGTAAGTGGAGGTGCTGCAATTGAAAAGGCATGGTCGTCGTCGCCCGGCACGGACGCAACAACCGGCCCCCATGGCGGATCAGATGCTGCGGGTCGCCACCGCCGGCGGCACCGAGGCCGCGCGTCGCGCCGGCCAGTACACCGCGATCTGGCCGAGCAGCCACAGGGCCACGGCGCCGGCTGGCAGATACATCAGCGGCAGGCGTCCGAGTTCGTAGCGCGACATCAGCAGCTGGTTGAGCCCATAGGCCAACAGCATGCCGAGCACGATGCCCATCGTGGCGAGCAGGAAGTTCTCCAGCTGGAAATACCGCAGGATCTGGCTGCGGGTCGCACCGAGCGCCCGGCGGATGCCGATCTGCTTGGTGCGCTGCTGCACCCAGAAACTGGCCAGCCCGACGATGCCGAGTGCGGTGACGACCAGCAGCGCGATGCACACCACCACCAGTAACCCGGCCATCGCGCGATCCTCGCGGTAATAGCGGTCGCGCAGGTCGCTGAGCAGATCGCTGTTGACCGCGACCCGGTTGGGATCAAGCCGGGAAAGCGCGGCCACACCGGCCTCGAGGACCTCGCGGCGCTGCGCGGGGTCGGTCCGGATCACATAGTTGATGCCGTTGGAGTAGTTGCGGACCGGTAGCAGCATTGTCGCGTCACCCGGCCCCGTGCCATCGTTGGGCATCGCCAGCGTATCGACGATGCCGACGATGGGAATCGCCGCTGTTCCCATGCTGTAGATCTGCTTGCCGACCGCGTTCTCGCCCGGGAACAGCCGCTCGGCCATCGCCCGGTTGATGATGGCCGCAGGCGTCCGGGCTGCATCGCCGCCGCCCTGGAGGTCGCTCGAGTCGATGAACTCGTCGGCATTGAAGCGACGCCCGGCCACGAGCTGCAGGCCGAAGGTGTCGAGCAACTCCTCCGTCCCCAGGTAGGGAGAAGCGAGCAGCGTGTCACTGACCTGGTCGGGGTGCAGTCGCACGCCGCTGGTCGAGCTGCTGTTGCCGTAGGGGATCTGGGTGGCCGCGGCGACGTGACGCACGCCCGGGATGGCGCGCAACGCGGCGAGGTCGCGTTCGACGCCCGCCTTGCGATCGGTGGCGTCACGTTCGTCGATGCTTGGCATCTGGATGCGGACGATTTCGTTTTCGACCGTGCCGCTGGGTCGCGCCATGTGGTCGAGGCGGCGGTCGATGAGGTAGATCGCGTTGCAGATGATCGCGCAGGCAAGCGCGATCTCGATGACGATCAGCGCCGCAGCGGTCTTGTGCCGACGCAAGGTCGAAAGAATGGGGCGAATGTCCATGGGTGGCCTCGGAAGTTCCGGTTACTGCGACTTGAGCTGGATCGCGGGCGTGACCTGCATCGCCCGCCATGCGGGCAGCATCCCGGCGAGCAGGCTGGCGAAGATCGACAGGGCGAAGGTTGTCAGCAGCATCGTGGTGTCGAGCTGGGCGAGCTTGGCGTAGCTGCTGGGGTTCTGCCGGACGGCCCACAGCCCCAGCAGCGCCAGACCCAGGCCGCAGATGCCACCGGCCACGCCGATCGCGCCCGCCTCGACGATGAACTGGGTGAAGATTTCGCGCCGCGACGCACCCAGGGCGCGGCGCACGCCAATCTCCGACGCGCGCCGCAGGCTCTTGGCAAGCAGCAGTCCGACGGTATTGACCAGGCACACCAGCAGGAAGCCGAGCGCGAGCCACAGTTGCAGCCTGACATCGCTGGGCACGACCTGGTGATGATCGAGCAGCGACGGAACATCGCGCAGGCGTACGTTGGCAGGCCGCTCGAAACGGCCGGCGGCGCGCTGCTGTTCGGAGTAGCTCAGCAGATAGTCGCGGTATGTCGCCGCATCGCCTGCGCCCGGGAGTTCCACCCAGTACTGCACCCAACTGCAGGGCGCATTGAGGGCATCGAAGTCTCCGCCCGAATCGGCCCAGCAGTTCATGCTGCCCATGCGCGAGAGCTTGAGCTCGATCGCGGTGGAGATGGGGACGAAGACCGACTCAAGTGTGTTGAAGCTCTGCAGGCTGAGGTCCCAGAACCGCGGCGTCGGCATCCATGCATCGAGCACTCCGATCACCTGGAAGTCCTGGCCGTTGATGCGCAGCGTGCGACCGGTGCTGTCGCCGCCGCCGAACACTTTGCGGTTCGTCTCGCCCGAAATCACCGCCACGCGGGCCCGCGCAGCGTCGTCCTCGGCGCCCCACGCACGACCGTGGGCCAGAGGCGCATCGAACATCGCGAAGAAGTCGGTCGAGGTGTAGCGCGCGTCGGTGAAGAAGGGTGTACGCGCGCCCTCGGGCTGCACCGCGACGAAGCCGCCACTCATCATCGCCTGGCGGGTGCCACGCGCCTCGCGCAGCAGGGTTTCGGCGTCCATGCGGGTGATGTTGCGGTCCGGTTCCTCGCCGGTCACGAAACCATGCATGTCTGCCGCGTCGAGCTGGACGTAGAACAGGCGATCGCTCTTGTCGGGGATGGGATCGCCCGACAGCACATGGAACACGGTCAGCGTGGTCATGCTGGCGCCGATGCCGAGCGCGATCGCCAGCACCATCAGTCCGGTGAGCATGCGACTGTTGCGGAAGCTGCGCAGCGCGAGCTGCAGGTAGTAGCCGAACATGTCCGTCTCCTCAGGCGTCGGCAGCGACGTGCGCGGGGTTGGCACGAGCGGGTGCCGCGTGCAGCGCCTGCAGGTCCGTCGCCATGCCGTCCACGATGTGGACGTTGCGATGTGCGCGTGCGGCGAGTTCCGGATCGTGCGTGACCATCACGATCGTCGTCCCGCGGGCGTTGATGTCCTCGAGCAGCTCGAGCACGCTGCGCGCCATCTGCGAGTCGAGGTTGCCGGTGGGCTCGTCGGCCAGCAGCAGGCGCGGGCTGCCGGCAAGCGCCCGCGCGATCGCCACGCGCTGTTGCTGGCCACCGGACAGCTCCGCCGGATAGTGCTTCATGCGCGAACCCAGGCCGACCAGCGACAGCGATTCCTCGATGCGCAGGCGGCGCTCGGCCGCCGGCAGCCGGCGGTAACGCAGCGGCACATCGACGTTGTCGAACAGGTTGAGGTCCGGAATCAGGTTGAAGCCCTGGAAGATGAAGCCGATCTTCTCGTTGCGCAGTCTCGAGCGTGCGTCGTCGCCGAGGCCGCGCACTTCGACGCCATCGATCCGGTACTCGCCTCCGGTGAAGGTCTCCAGCAGCCCGGCGATGTTGAGAAAGGTCGTCTTGCCGGAGCCCGAGGGCCCGGTGACGGCAACGAACTCGCCTTCCGCGACATGCAGGTCGAGAGAGCGCAGTGCGTGGGTTTCGACGAGTTCGGTGCGGTAGACCTTGGCGACCTGGCGCATGTCGAGCATGGGGATGTCCTGTGGCGTAGTGGAAGGATGCGTGCGGTGGCTCAGCGGACGCGGAACAGCAGCGGCAGGTCGCGGGCGAGCGTGGGGCACGTTGCGCGGCCGAAGACGACGGCGCGTCGTCCGGCCGGGGCGGCGGGCAGCAGGCTGGCGCCGAAGCTTGCCGACAGTGGGCGAGGCACCGCGGCGGCGAGGTCATCTGCGGTCCAGCTGGAAGGGAACGGCAAATCGAAAGCGGTTTTCATGGTCATAGTCCCGAGATGCGGACACGCTCCGCGTTGTCGAACTGATCGGTACCGGCGACGATGACGCGCTCGCCAGCTTGCAGGCCTTCGATGATTTCCACCGACGACAGGCTGCTGGCGCCGGCGGTGATCGGTCGGCGTACCGCCGTGTTGCCCTCGAGCACATAGGCCGCGCTGCCACCTTCCTGGTCGAGGAAGGGGCCCCGGGCAACCATCAGCACGTCCTTGCGGGTATCGAGCAGGATGCGTGCGCTCAGGCGCTGGCTCTGACGCAGACCCGGCGGCTGGCTGTCCTCGTCGAAGCGCAGCCGCGCCACCACCTCGCCATTGACCACCTCGGGCGAAACCGCCGAGACCTTCGCCGGGTAGGTCGTGCCGACGCTACGCAGCTCGGCCGGCATGCCGATTTCCAGATCACGCGCGAAGCTCTCCGGCACGCGGATTTCGACTTCGAACACCGACAGGTCGACGACCGAGAGCACCGGGGCGTTGGCCGCGACATTGCTGCTCTGCACCGCCTGGACCTGGCCGACGATGCCGTCGAAGGGCGCGCGCAGGGTCAGTGCGTCGACCTGGCGCCGGATCTCCGTCACCACGCTGCGCTGGCGCTCGGCGACCAGCTGCTTGTTGCGCGTGTCCAGGCTGGCGCCGCGGCCCTGCAGGCCCAGGTCGGCGGTCGCCGACGACACGCCGATCTCGGTCTTCTTCAGGGTGTCCTGCGCGCGCGCAAGATCCACCTGGGCGACCGCGCCGCCTTCGAACGCGCGCTGGTAGCGCTCGAGATCGCGCTGGGCTGCGGTGCGGTCGATCTGCGCCTGGTCGAGGACCTTGCGCGCTTCGGCGCGGCGCAGTTGCGCGTCGAGGTCCGCCCGGCCGGCTTCGGCTTCGTACCCGGCCAGGGTCGCTTCTTCCTGCGCAAGCTTGCTGCGCAACTCAGGGCTGTCGATCTCGGCCAGGGCCTGGCCGCGTTCGACGCGGTCACCGGCGACGACCTTCAGCGTCAGCATGCCGCCCGAAATGGCGTACAGGGTGGGACTGTTCGCGGCGATCACCCGGCCTTCCGCGGCGATGTCGCGGACCAGATCGCCGCGGGTCACCTCGGCAAAGCGCAGGCGCTGCGCGTCCACCGAGCTCGCGCCCGATGCCCAGCCGGCCAACAGCCAGGCGGACAGTCCCAGTACCGCCAGCAATGCGGCCCCCCCGAGCAGCCAGGGCCGGCGTCGGGCGGTGCGGGATGACGCATGCACCGTGTCCTGCCCGGCGGTGTCGCGAATGCCGGCCGGGCGGGGCGGTGGCGAAGAAGGGGTAGTGGCGCTGGACATACAGGCGATCCGTAGTAGGTCCCCACACCTACGCACGTCGCGTGCCAACTGCATCCTGCTGATTTCAAACAAGAAAACTCAGGACGCCCGGTGTCCGCAGCCTTGGCCGGACGTCCGCTGCGGACACATGCAGCCGCGGGGACGGGTGCGCGCTCCGCGAAACCGCACGCCGCCAGTGGTTCGCGACGCAGCGTCGCGCATCCCTTGAATAGTGAAGCTGCGAGGACTCGAGCAGTCGTCGCTAGAATGGGCGTCCCCATAGAAGGAGCAGGCCGCATGTGCGGAATCGTCGGCGCCATCGCAGGTCGCGATGTAGTTCCCGTCCTTGTCGAAGGTCTGAAGCGGCTGGAATATCGCGGCTACGATTCGGCCGGCATCGCAGTCGTGGCCGGAGGCGTGGTCCAGCGCGTCCGCCGCACCGGCCGGGTCGCGGAAATGGAATCGGCAGCGCTGGCGCAGGGGCTCACCGCCCGGCTCGGCATCGGCCACACCCGCTGGGCCACGCATGGCGGCGTGACCGAAACCAATGCGCACCCGCACATCAGCCACGACAGCCTCGCCCTTGTGCACAACGGCATCATCGAAAACCACGAAGCGCAGCGCGAGCGCTTGACGGGGCTCGGCTATGTGTTCGAGTCGCAGACCGACACCGAGGTGATTGCGCATCTGATCCATCACCACCAGTCCCGAGGGCTGGATCTGCTCGCTGCACTGCAGGCAGCGGTTCGTGAACTCGAAGGCGCGTATGCGCTGGCGGTGATCGACAAGGCCGATCCGGATCGCATGGTCGTGGCGCGCATGGGCTGTCCGCTGCTTGTCGGGCTGGGCGAGGGCGAGAACTTCGTCGCGTCCGACGTCTCGGCGATCCTGCAGGCGACGCGTCGGGTGATCTTCCTCGAGGAAGGCGACACGGCGGTCCTGACCTGCTCGGAGGTCCAGGTCTACGACAGCAGCGGCGCTCCGGCCAGCCGCGAAGAACATCTCTCCGACGTTTCGCTCGCCTCGCTGGAACTTGGCCCCTACCGGCATTTCATGCAGAAGGAGATCCACGAGCAGCCCAGGGCGCTTGCCGACACGATGGAGGCGATCATCGACGTTGCCGCATTCGAGCCGACTCTGTTCGGCCCGGACGCGGGCGAGTTGCTGCGCGAGGTGGAGGGCGTGCAGATCCTCGCCTGCGGCACCAGCTTCTATGCCGGCTCGGTCGCGCGCTACTGGATCGAGGCGATCAGTGGCCTGCCGTGCTCGGTCGAGATTGCCAGCGAGTACCGTTACCGCCGCGCGGTCGCGAATCCGAAGCATCTGATCGTCACCATCTCCCAGTCCGGCGAGACCCTCGACACGATGGAGGCACTGAAGTACGCCAAGTCGTTGGGCCACGACCGGACCTTGTCCATCTGCAACGTGCCCGAGAGCGCGATCCCGCGCGCGAGCCGCCTGGTGTTCTACACCCGGGCGGGCGCCGAGATCGGCGTCGCCTCGACGAAGGCATTCACCACCCAGCTCGTCGGACTGTTCGCGCTTGCCGTCACTCTGGCAAAGCTCAATGGACGGCTTGCCGCGGAGCAGGAGGCGGCCTATATCGAGGACCTCCGCCAGCTCCCCGGTAGCGTGCAGCACGCACTCAACCTGGAACCGCAGATCTCGGTGTGGGCGGAGAAGTTCACGCCCAAGCAGCACGCCCTGTTCCTGGGGCGCGGCGTGCATTACCCCATCGCGCTGGAGGGTGCGCTCAAGCTCAAGGAAATCTCCTATATCCACGCCGAAGCCTATCCGGCCGGAGAGCTCAAGCACGGGCCGCTGGCCCTGGTCGATGCGGACATGCCCGTCGTGGTGATCGCGCCCAAGGACGGACTGCTGGAAAAGGTGAAGTCCAACATGCAGGAGGTCAGGGCCCGTGGTGGCGAGTTGTTCGTCTTCACCGATGCCGACAGCAACTTCGGCCCCTCGGAAGGCGTGCACGTGATCCGCACCCCGCGCCATGTCGGCGTGCTCAGTCCGATCGTGCACACGATCCCGGTGCAGCTCCTGGCCTATTACACGGCGCTCGCCCGCGGTACCGACGTCGACAAGCCCCGGAACTTGGCCAAGTCGGTCACTGTGGAATAGCGTCGCAAAGGCGTTCTTCCTGAACGCGACCGCGCATTCAGGGAATCGCAACATTTTTTCGTGGCAACCTCTTCCCAAGCCGAATTGATCTATGCATAATTCGCGCCCCGCACGGCGGGCTGCTCTTCGGGGTGGCGAACCGGGCGGGGCGGGACAGGAAACACGCTTTCACACGGTGTTGACAGACTCGAAAGTCGCGGTAATATATGCGGCTCGCTTCAACGAAACGCCTTCGGGCCGGACGCTGAAGCCGCTGAAAAGTCACCCTCGACGAGGTGTTGACGGCAGCGAAAACCGCGCTACAATGGGCGGCTCGCTTCGGAGGAAACTTCGAAGCACTGGGAAGCAGGCGCTGAGGCCACTTCCGAAGATCTTTGACAGTGTGCGCAGGATACTTATGCGGACGTCTGGCTGGTGGTGTGAGTCCATTAGCAGACGTTCTAGAAAGAGCAAGAAAGATTCAAAAGCATGCAAATGCTGGTGAGTAGTTCGAAGCTCAGGAAAGACATCTGCACTCGAAGCATTAGATGCGACTTCGGTCGTATCGAAAATTTTAAGTGAAGAGTTTGATCCTGGCTCAGAGTGAACGCTGGCGGCAGGCCTAACACATGCAAGTCGAACGGCAGCACAGAGGAGCTTGCTCCTTGGGTGGCGAGTGGCGGACGGGTGAGGAATACATCGGAATCTGCCTATTTGTGGGGGATAACGTAGGGAAACTTACGCTAATACCGCATACGACCTACGGGTGAAAGCCGGGGACCTTCGGGCCTGGCGCAGATAGATGAGCCGATGTCGGATTAGCTAGTTGGCGGGGTAAAGGCCCACCAAGGCGACGATCCGTAGCTGGTCTGAGAGGATGATCAGCCACACTGGAACTGAGACACGGTCCAGACTCCTACGGGAGGCAGCAGTGGGGAATATTGGACAATGGGCGCAAGCCTGATCCAGCCATGCCGCGTGGGTGAA
>Ga0233363_1000320_pt1 | contig 22455 bp, 21 predicted proteins | sample ElkDunMinimDraft_18_FD_191534 | JGI IMG/M metagenome (GOLD analysis project Ga0233363, IMG submission 191534) | Fecal eukaryotic communites from dung pellets of Tule Elk in California, USA - Elk Dung C16 | ecosystem: Host-associated > Mammals > Digestive system > Large intestine > Fecal | place... | reverse complement strand
GCGCTCGAGCCCTCGCAGCGCAGCGCCTCACCAGCGCTGCCGCCGCTTCCGCCGAATCCCAGGGTGAGCGCTTGAAGAACACGCCATTCTGGAAGTCGATCATGACCGCGACGCTGCCACGCGGCCAGGCTCCGCGCTCAGCGGTCAGAACGCACGGCCCGCACGGGAGAGGTGAAAAGTTGTGGTGACCGGTGACCGCGCGGGTAGAAGCCTTGCGGACAGGTCGGCCACCTGGTGAGCTCCGCACGTGGAGTCGGAGATCGAGGCAGCGCTGCGGAAGCGAATCATGGATTGGGTCGGCGACCGTGCCGAGGCCAATGGGGGCTTTCTCCACCGCGAGGAGCTGCTCGACTTCCACATCGATGGCCAGAAGTTGCCCGTGATCGACTACTCGCGTGGTATCCGAAATCCCAGCACGTTCAGCTCGACGCTCTCGATCGTCAGTACCGCCGACGGTCCATACGACGACACGGAGTCCGACGACGGCCTACTCCACTACGCGTACCGCAAGGGCGACCCATGGTCAGGCGACAACATAAAGCTGCGACACGCCATGACCACGGGTATGCCGCTCATCCTGTTTCGCAAGGAGATCGCGAACATCTATACACCGGTGTTCCCGGTGTATGTAGTCGACGACGAACCGGAGCGCCGCCAGTTCCTCATCGCCCTCGACGAGGCGTTCCGCTTCATCCATGAACCCGGCCACCTCACCGAGCCGCAGCGCGAGTATGCGGTCCGGCTCGCCAAGCAGCGCCTGCACCAGCCGGCGTTTCGTACGCGCGTGCTCGTCGCCTACGAGACGCGATGTGCGATCTGCGAGCTCAAGCACGGCGCACTTCTCGACGCCGCTCACATTGTGCCGGACGGCCACCGGCTCGGCGCACCGACGGTGAACAACGGCCTCTCGCTCTGCAAGATCCATCACGCCGCCTACGACCAGAACATGCTCGGCGTCACTCCGGACTTCGAGGTGCGGATCGCCCTCGACCTCCTGGAAGAGATCGACGGCCCGATGCTCAAGCACGGGCTCCAGGAGATGCACGGTCGGACGCTTGCCTTGCCGCGACGGCGGTTGGACCACCCAGATCGCGAGCATCTGGCGTGGCGTTACGAGCGGTTCACGACGCAGGGACAATAGCCGTCCATCGGCGTCTCGCTGTCACAGCTCGTGAGAAACCGGAGTAACCATGCCGCGGGTTCGACGTCTCGACGTGTTCGTGCCCGACCACGATGCACCCCGGTATCGTTTCGCCGCGGCCATGGCCCAGCTGTCAACCGCCTACGGGCAGGCGCTCCTCGACCTGGAGCTCACGGGACCATGCTCCAGCATCATGATCGTCGCCCACCCGGCAGACCGTGGTGCGGATGGTGTACTCGTCCTCGTCCACTGTGACCGCCCAGAAGACTCCGAGATGATCGCGGTTCGGCTCCCCGACGACGTCGCGGCTGCTTCTACGACTGATGTCGCACACCTCGCCGCCGACGTGCTCGACGGCGGCCTCACCCGACTTGCCGTCGCTCGCGGGTGGGACGGCGTCACAGGCCGACTGGCACAGGCCCGGGCAGAGGATCTCGATGGGACGCCGTCGCACCGATGGGCCGTCACCACACAGGGCCGGGGCGTGACGGCTCCCGAGCAGCCGCACGCGCTCTCGGTTGTCGGGGGCGGCCCCACGAACGGTGTCTCGCCTGACTACTCGCACGAGCTCGACCGTCTCCTCGATCGGCTCGGCGACGCCGCGATGGTCGACTGGTGGCGCCAGTCACCGGTCAAGCTTGGCGAGGTCTACTACTGGTTCGACGCCAAGCGCCCAGGCGTGCGCGTGACCGTCACCAGGCGGGTGAACGCAGCGATCCTGCGTCCTGTCGAGACGATCCGTCTGGCGGATCCAGTCGCCCTCGCGCGGGCAGATATCAGCGCGCTGCTCGCGCGTCTCGCGACGAGGCTCGACCTTCCCACGGCACCTCTGCTCACCGAGATTGCTGCGGCTGCACGGGACTGAGCACTTGGTTCGACCAGCGGGCGTCGCCACCCCGACCCTCACCAGCGCTGCCGCGCCTCCTCGGCCCACCCCACCAGCCCGTCGAGCGGCACCCACGCTCCGTCGTCGGCCTGCGCGCGGCCGCTGAACTCGCCGAAGCACTGGTGGGTCTCGCTGCCCACGATGCCGAGCTCGGTGCGCGCGACGCGCTCGTGGAACGGGTGGAACGTCGCCTCGACCCGCTGCCCGGAGATGCGCCACGGCGCGAGCCAGTCACCACGGTCGTACTCCCACCGAAGGTCCCCGCCGATCTTGTGGATGCGCCCGTCGAGCAGCAGGGCGTTCTCCGTCATCCGGGTCCCGTCGGTCCACGTGCCGCCGAGCTGGATCCCCCGGCCGTGACCGGACCCGGCGGCCCAGTTCCAGGTCATCCGGTAGGGCCAGCGCCCGCGGCCGTGGTCGAGCACCGCGAACGATTCGGAGTCGTCGACCGCGTGCACGACGGCGTCGGCCCCGTCGCCGAGCCGCAGCTCGCCCGAGACCGGACGGGCGAGGTCCTTGACCGTGTACTGGAACAGCCGGTCGCTCCACGGCACGACGACGCCGAGCGACTCGTGCCCGTCGGGGACCCGCATCGTCAGGTCGAGGTCCACCCCGCGGGCGGTGGCTCGCAGTCGCGTCGCCGCGACGCCGTCGTCCGACAGGTTGTCGATGCGCACGGTGAGCGCGGACGACCTCGCCGCCGCCGTGCCCGATCCCGACCGCTCGGGAAGGGACACGCCCCGCGCCAGCGGCACGACGGCGTCGCGCACCGTCTCCGCGCCGGTCGCGCGGTCCAGCACGTACAGCCCGTGGACGCCCGCATAGTCGATCGACGAGATCGTGACCCCGACGACGTGCGCCGGCGTGACGATCCCCCAGTACTCCCACCGCTTCGTCCGGCCCCAGCCGCGGAGGTTCGCGCGGTGCACGGGGACGCGTGTCCAGCCCGCGGCGTCGGGGTTGAGCCGACCGTCCGGCAGGCACAGGTCGACGGGTTCGGTGATCTCGCGCTCGTGCGTGAGCGGGACGGACGACGACGGCACGCCCGCACCCTACGCGGTGCGCGTCAGCCGTCGGCGAACCCGGAAATTGAGCGAGGGCGGCTCAAGTTGTACCGGTCAGCTTCACCACCAAGGAGGAACACCATGACCACCACCCTGACCCGTACCCCGCTCGCCGACGCCTGGCTCCGCGAGCTGTGGAGCCCGCGACTCGTGACCGAGGGCCCGACGCCCGCGGCCGACGTCTACCGCGACGGCGAGGACCTCGTCGCCCGCCTCGACCTGCCGGGTGTCGACCCGGCCGACGACGTCACCGTCGAGGTCGAGGGCCGCAAGCTCGTCGTGCGCGGCGAGCGCAAGGACCAGCGTTCGGAGGAGTCCGAGGGCCGCCGCATCTCGGAGGTCCGCTTCGGCTCCTTCCGCCGTGTCGTCACCCTGCCGAAGGCCGTCGAGCCCGACGCCGTCCGCGCGTCCTACGACGCGGGCGTGCTGACCGTGACGGTCGCCGGCGTGTTCGCCGGCACGACGCCGCAGCGCATCGAGGTCACGACCGCCGCCTGATCATCAGGCGCACACCGCGACGACGCCCGGTCACCCAGGTGGCCGGGCGTCGCCGTGTCCGGCGGAATGCGATTGACTTCCCGGCACGCCCCGCACATCGTGTCGGTCGTGACCGACTCTGCCGCGCTGCTCGCGGCGTACGACGACCAGCTCCGCACCGACGCGGAGACACCCGGAGCGCTCGAGGTCGCGATCCACGGCCCGCTGCGCCTCGCGATCTTTCCGCGCGGACGCGGATTCGTCTCCTACCGTGATCTGCGCGGCTCCGACGGCTCGCCGGCCGACGCCGGGAGCGTCCGTGCGCTCGTCGCCGCCGCGGCGGACCACTTCCGCCGCCAGGAGGACGTCGTCGAGGTCGAGTGGAAGACGCGCGGCCACGACCACGCGCCCGGGCTCCACGAGTCGCTGCTCGAGCACGGGTTCGAGCCGGAGGAGCCCGAGTCGATCATGGTGGGCCTGGCCGCGAGCCTCGACGTCGACGTCGCGCTGCCCGACGGCGTCACACTGCGCCGCGTCACGTCCGAGCCCGACGTACGGGCGATGAGTGCCGCGGCGGACGAGGCCTTCGGGGATCCCGTCTCGCCCGAGCACGCCGTGCGCCTCCAGTACCGCCTGGAGCGCGACCCCGACATGGAGCTGTGGGTCGCCGAGGCCGACGGGCGGATCGTCTCCTCGGGACGCCTCGAGCCGGTGCCGGGCAGCGACTTCGCGGGTGTGTGGGGCGGGTCCACGCTGCCCGCGTGGCGCGGGCGAGGCATCTACCGCGCTCTCACCGCCGCACGTGCCCGGTCCGCGCTGGCCCGTGGCAAGACGCTGATCCACTCGGACTCGACCGAGTACTCGCGCCCCATCCTCGAGCGCTACGGGCTGGTCAAGGTCTCCACCACGACCCCGTACGCCTGGCGGCGCACGCCGGCGTCCTGAGCCTCACTCCGGCGGCGCTGCCGCCCCGGGCCCGGTCGGCGCCACCCAGGCCTCCCGCCGCCACCGCGTGGGCGTCGTGCCGTGCCGCTCGCGGAACCTGCGCGTCAGGTACGCCGCGTCCCGGTGGCCCGTGCGCTGCGCCACGGCCGTGAGCGGCAGGTCGGTCTCGGCGAGCAGGCGCCGAGCCTCTGCCATGCGCCGCTCGGTCAGCCACTCCAGGACGGTGCGCCCGGTGCGCTCGCGCACGACCGTCGTCAGGTGACCGGGCGTGTACCCGAGGGCGCGCGCGATGTCGCCGGCCGAGACCGGCTCGTGGTACCGGGCCTCGATGACGTCGAGGACGCGCGCCACGAGGGCCTCGCTCCCCGACGCGGGCGGGCTCGGCCGGGCCGCCTGGTCCGCCGCGAGCCGCGCCGTCTCGACCAGCAGGCGCGTCAGCCCGGCCGACGCCGCGGCCGCGGACCCGACACGGTCGGGTCGGCGCGTCTCCGCCTCGAGCTCGGCGAACCATGTGCTCCACCGCGGCCGGTCGGCCTCCGGGACGACGAGCCGCGCGTCGGCGCCGCCCCGGACGAACGGTGCGAGCAACGGGTGGTCGGCCCAGGCGAGGGGAGAGATGCCGGACAGCGTAGGAACGGCGTCGGGCAGGAAGAACGCGCTCCACGCCACGAACCCCCGCAGCCCGTCGATGCTTCCGACGCCCATGACCTGCGCCGGGCCGATGGGGAAGACGTCGCCGTCCCGCAGGTCGCGGTGCCGGCCCTCCACCTGGACCGAGCCGGCACCGCGCTCGACGTAGACCAGCACGAGGAAGTCGTGCGCGTGCCGGTGGTCCGAGGGCGGGACGTCGCCGTCCGCGGAGGGAGCAGACGGGTCGAACCGCACGACCGACACCGGAGGCATGCCGGGCCGGGCCTCGTACCGGTAGACCGGCGTCCCGTCGGCGCGGACGGTCCGGAGCCGGGTCGCCCCGGCCATGGCCGCCGAGGCGGGCGCCCGTGCGTGCGGCGGCCCCAACCTCTCCGGAACCGAGGATCGTCGCATCCTGCCCCACTTCCGTCCTGTCCGGTCCGCGCAACCCGACGCAGGGTGGTTGGTGACCGTTACGACGGTCCTATCACGAGTCACACCACGAAAGGACGGCCGAGGACATGAGGCAGAGCTCGAGCAGCGAAGCCGTGCGGGTCGTCGACGACGTCGGCCCCGACGCGTCGGCACAGCCCTATCTACCCGGCATGAGCAAGTCGTGGCTGCTGCCGCTGTACGACCCGTTCACCTGGGCCGTCGGCGGTCGGCGTCTCTACCGCAGCACCGCCCTGCGCGCCGGGATCTCGGCCGGCGACCGGGTGCTCGACGTCGGGTGCGGCACGGGAAACCTCTCCCTCGCCGTGCTGCGGACCACGCCGACCGCCGTCGTCACGGGACTCGACCCGGACCTGGCCGCGCTCCGGACCGCGGCGCGCAAGGCCCGACGGCGGCGCGTGCCGCTCACCCTGGTCCGCGGCTACGCCGACCGGCTTCCCGTGCCGGACGCGAGCCAGGACCACGTGATCTCCTCCCTCGCCCTGCACCACGTGCCGCAGGACGAGAAGGCGCGGTTCGCGGCCGAGCTCATGCGCGTGCTCCGGCCCGGTGGGCAGGTGACCATCGCCGACCTCGGTGGGGAGCACGGTGGGGAACACGACGGCGAGCACGGCCAGCAGCACGGCCGGGGCGGTCACCGGCGCGGCGGTCGCCGGCACCGCCTCCACGAGCCGGGCAGCCAGGGCTACCGGGCCGACAACTCGGACGGCGGGATCGAGCGCCTGCTCACGGCCGCTGGGCTCCAGGACGCGCGCGAGGTCGACCGGACGACCGTGATGGGCACCGAGGTGCTGTTCGTGCAGGCCCGGCGCCCGTAGACGCCGGGCGCTCGCGCGGTCCTCAGCGGCTGCTGACCTTGCCGAAGAGCGACGCGATCGGCGCGACCACGAGCGGTCGTGCGGCAAGCACGGCCGCGACCGCGACCACGAGGCCGAGCGAGAACCAGCCGAAGCCGGCCCAGCTCACCGTGTCCGAGGCCGCGAACATGTGGTTCAGGTTGCGCAGCGCCCCGGTCGTGAGCACCAGGAACACGTGGGCGATCACGAACAGCACGAAGAACAGCATCGTCGGGAAGTGGATCGCCCGGGCCAGCGGTGCCGGATAGAGCTTGTTCAGCCGCTCCGCCTTCTGCGGCCACCACTCGCTCATCCGCACGCCCGTGATCGCGGCCAGCGGCGCGGCGACGAACACCACCACGAAGTAGGCGAGCTGCTGGAGGCTGTTGTAGTAGACCCAGCCGTGCTCGGCAGGCCAGTTCAGCGTCAGGTACTGCAGCGCCGACGACAGTGCGTTCGGGAACACCTCCCACGAGGTGGGGACGATCCGCATCCACTGGCCCGTGACGAACAGCAGCACGACGAACACGACGCCGTTGAGCAGCCACAGCACGTCGATGCTGGTGTGCAGCCAGAGGTTGATGCTGATCTTCTTGCCGCCCCGCCTGGGCGCCCAGTAGGCAGGCGGCTTCTGCTGGCGGCGCACCTGCAGGCCCGTGCGGACGATCAGCGCCAGGAAGAAGAAGTTGAGGTAGTGCGACCAGTTCAGCCAGACGGGGAACCCCACGGGAGCGTCGGCCGGCAACGCGTAGGAGCCGGGGTAGCGCTCCAGGAACGCCGGTACGCCCGGCAGGGTCGTGACGCCACGCGCGGCCAGCACCAGGATGCCCGCCGCGAGGACGGTGCCGATCACGCCACCGACCACGCGGAGCCAGCGACGCGGCGAACGAGCACCGGTCGTGCGCGGCTCACGCTCGGGAGCCGTCGGGGTCGGTGCGGGCTTCACCACCGGTGCGGGTGCCGGCGTCGACGCCGCTGCAGGAGCGGGCGTGGCGACAGGCGCCGGCGCGGGCGCGGAGGTCGGCGCAGGCGCGGGCGAAGGCTCGGCGACCGGAGCCGGCGCGGGAGCGGCGGGAGCGGCGGGAGCAGGGGCAGGAGCCGCGGTCGTCGCGGGGCCGGCGGCTGCGGGGACCGTGCGCTCCACGGTCGCCGTCGCCGTCGGCGGCCAGGGCTCGCCGCCCGCGACCCGCGGCAGGCCGCGACGCAGCGCGACCTCCTCGGTCGCCGTCCCACCCGCGGATGCGGCCACCGCAGGAACGGGCCGCTCGGGCGCCGAGCCTGCCGCGACGGCGGGTTCGGCCGCCGCGGGTGACTCGGCCACGGCGGCGGGTGCGGCAGGAGCCGCAGCGGGCGGAGCGACGACGCTCGGCGCGACTCCCGTGGGCGGCCAGGGGTCGCCACCGGCCACGCGCGGCAGGCCGCGGCGGAGCGTCACCTGCGGCGTCGCCGGTGCCGTCGTCTCTGGCTTCACCTGTGCCGTCACCTCTTGCGTCACCACGGGCTCGGCGACGGCCACGGCCGTCTCGCCCCCGGTGCTGACCGCAGGAACGACCGGCGCCGCTGCCGCGGCGTCGGGCCAGCCCGGGCCCCCGGGACGGCGCGGCAGTCCCTGCCGGATGCCCTGCTCGAACGTCGCCACGGTGTTACGCCTTCGCCTTCTCGATCTCCGCGATGAGCTGCGGCACGACGGTGAACACGTCGCCCACCACGCCGAAGTCGGCGATCTGGAAGATCGGCGCATCGCCGTCCTTGTTGATCGCGACGATCGTCTTGGACGTCTGCATCCCGGCGAGGTGCTGGATCGCACCCGAGATGCCGAGCGCGACGTAGAGCTGCGGCGAGACCTGCACGCCCGTCTGCCCCACCTGGTAGGACTGCGGCACGTACCCCGCGTCCACGGCGGCGCGCGACGCGCCCACGGCAGCGCCGAGCGCGTCGGCCAGCTGCTCGACGAGCTCGAACTTCTCCTTCGAGCCCAGCCCTCGGCCGCCCGACACGATCTTCTTGGCCCCGTTCAGCTCGGGGCGCTCGCCGGACTTCTCGGCGACCTTGACGGCACCGATCGCAGCGGCGGGCTTCCCGCTCGGGACGACCCCGAGCGGGATGACGTTCGCGGGCTGCGCCTCGGCCCGCGCCTCGACCGCACCCTGGCGCACGGTGATCACGGGTGCGCCGTGGGTCACCGCCGAGGTCACGTCGTAGGCCCCGCCGTAGGCGGAGTTGCGCGCGATCACGCCCTGGTCGTCACGCTCCACCCGGATCGCGTCGACGATCAGGCCCGAGCGGGTGCGTGCCGCATAGCGGGCGGCGACCTCGCGGCCCTCGACCGAGTGCGACAGCAGGATGGCGTCCGGCTGGACCTGCGCCGCCGCGGCGGCGAGGGCGTCGGTCGCACCGACGGTGACCTCGGTCGGGGCGGCCGCGTGCAGCACCGTCACCGCTCCGAGCTCGGCGGCCGCCTGCGCGGCCGTCTCGTCCCCGAGGACCAGCGCCACGGGCGTACCCACCGCGGACGCGGCGCTCAGCAGCCCGCCCGCGGACTTCGCCAGGGAACCGTCGGAGGTCGTGTCGAGCAGGACCAGGATGGAATCGGCAGCATGACTCATCGTCGGTCGCTCCTCAGATCAGGTGGTTCTGGGCAAGGAACGCGGCGAGCTTCACGCCGGCGTCGCCCTCGTCGGTGATCTTCACGCCCGCCGACCTCGGGGGACGAGCCCCGATCGCGAGCATGATCGAGCGCGACGCGCTCAGGTCGTCGGCGTCGATCCCGAGGTCGGCGAGCGACAGGACGTCCAGCGGCTTCTTCTTCGCCGCCATGATCCCCTTGAAGTTCGGGAACCGCGGGTCCGGGAGTGCCTCGGTCACGGACAGGACCGCAGGCAGCGGAGCCGTGACCTGCACCATCGCGTCGTCCGACGCCCGCGTCCCGCTGACCTCGGACTCACCGATGGTCACGGCGTCGAGGTTCGTCACGTTCGGGACGTCCAGCAGCTCGGCCAGCATCGCGGGCAGCACGCCGCCCATGCCGTCCGTGGACTGGTTGCCCGTGATCACCAGGTCGAAGCCCACCCTGCCGAGCGCCGCCGCGAGGACCTCGGCCGTGAGGCCGAGGTCCGCGCCGACGAGGCCGTCGTCCACCACGTGCGTGGCAGCGTGAGCGCCCATCGCGAGGCACTTGCGGATCGAGGCGGCGGCCGCCTCGGGCCCGACCGTCAGCACGTGCACCTCGGTGCCGTCGTGTGCCTCGGCGTACGCGAGCGCGACCTCGAGCGCCCGCGCGCCGATCTCGTCGACGACGTTGTCGGACGTGCCGCGCTCGGCGAGCCCGGTCTCAAGACTGAGGGTCCGATCACCGTAGGTGTCGGGCACCTCCTTCACCAGGACGACGATCCTCATGACGACTCTGCTCTCTTCGTTGGGCTCGGCTGCGGCGGACGCCGCTGACTACTTGCGGCCGGTCACGCTGCGAGCCACGATCTCGCGCATCACCTCGTTGGTGCCGCCGTAGATGCGGTGCACGCGGGCGTCGACGAACGCGCGGGCGATCGGGTACTCCAGGATGTAGCCGTAGCCGCCGTGCAGCTGGACGCCCTGGTCAAGGATCTCCCACTCACGCTCGGTGCACCAGAACTTCACCTTGGCGGCCTCGTCGGCGCTGAGCTTGCCCTTGCGGTACAGGTCCATCGCGCGGTCGACGAAGGCCCACATGACGTCGACCGTCGTGGCCATCTCCGCGAGGCGGAAGCGGGTGTTCTGGAAGTCGACGATGGGCTGGCCGAACGCCTCACGGCTCTTCGTGTAGTCGAGGGTCCACGTGACCGCTGCCTCGGCGACGGCCGCGGCGACGGCGCCGATCGAGAGGCGCTCCAGCGGCAGGTTCATCATGAGCTGCAGGAAGCCGCGCCCCGGCTCGCCGCCGATCAGGTTCTCGTCCGGTACGAACACGTCGGTGAAGCTGAGCTCCGCCGTGTCGTGGCCCGGGAAGCCCATCTTGTGCAGCTTCTTGCCGTGGTCGAAGCCCTCCATGCCGTTCTCGACGATGATCAGGCTGAAGGCGTCGGGCCGGTTGCCCTCGCCGGTCTTGACGAAGGTGACGACGATGTCGGCCGTCTTGCCGCTCGAGATGAACGTCTTCGCGCCGTTGACGATGTAGCCGCCGTCGACCTTGCGGGCGGTCGTCTTCACGGCGCGCAGGTCGCTGCCGGTGCCCGGCTCGGTCATCGCGAGCGCACCCAGCACCTCGGCGGTCGCCATCTTGGGCAGCCACTTCTGCTTCTGGGCGTCGGTGCCGAAGTGCGCGAGGTACGGCACGGCGAGGTCGTCCTGGATGCCGAAGGCCCCGGCGAGCGCCGAGCCGATGCCGCTGGCGATCACTTCCTCGTTCACCACGGAGCGGAAACGGTAGTCCATCAGCATGCCGGCGCCGCCGAACTCCTCGGGCACCGAGAGGCCGACGATGCCGTGCTCGGCCGCGGCCTTCATGGTCTCGCGGTCGACCTCGCCGTCCTCGTCCCACTGCTTCGCCTTCTCGGGCGTCACGTAGCGCTTGATGAATTCCTTGACGACCTCGCGGAACGCTGCGTGGTCCTCGTCGTAGATGTCGCGCTGCATGACTTCACCTTTCGTCGCGCCGGCTCGAGATGACCGGTCAGGTTGTGAGAACTGCTTCGACGGAGCTCTCGGGCTCGGTTGGTCCACCGGCGGTCGTCGCCGTGGAGGCGTTCAGCCCGTCACCTGTCGCCCATTCGCGATCTCCGTCGTTCGCCTGCTCGCATGTCCTGTGCGCTGACCCTAGCCCTCGCGCGGACACGAGCGAGTATGCATGAGACCCAGTATCAGTTCAAGGAGCCGGGTTTCCAGCACCTGCAGCGCGTCCCCGGACGGGCCTCGCCCGGAGCGCATCTTGACACCCAGTCTCACCCCGGACCGGGATGTGCGCTCACCGGCTCCCCCGAGGCGCGAACTGCGAGATCTCGAACTCGGCGCCCTGCGGGTCACGCAGGACCGCTCCACGCGCCCAGTCGTTCTCGGCCGTCGCCACGACGGCCCCGCCCGCGTCCCTCGCGGCCTCCGCCGCGGCGTCCCGGTCCGCGACGGCGAACACCACCGACCACGAGGCGGGGCCGTCCGCGAACCCGATCCCGGCGACCGCGTCGGCGAACCCCTCCGGGGCGAAGCCCGCCTGGCGCTCGTAGATGCCGGGGTCGGACGTCCGGGCGAGGTGGTCCCCGTAGCCGGGCACGCGCGCCATCCCCGCCGCACGCTGCGGGTCGACCTCCCAGCCGAGCAGCGGTCCGTAGAACCGCAGCGACGCGTCGACGTCCGGCGTGTTCAGGTTGCTGAAGTTCCACGTGCCCGGGCCGTTGACCCGCTGCGCGCCGAGCCGCGTACCCGCCTGCCACAACCGGCTCTCCGCTCCGTGCGGGTCCCGGATCCGGGCCATGCGGCCGGCCGCCGCGCCGGGCGGGCCCACCGTCTCGGTGGGCTCCGCCGTGCCGCCGAGCTCGGCGACCCTGGCGGCCGCCGCGTCGACGTCGTCGACCGCGAGGTACGTGTTCCACACCGCCTCGGCGCCCGGGGACGCCGCGCCGTCTCCCGGCGTCGCGATCGCCGCGACGGCCGTGGCATCGGTGCCGTCGGTCGAGGCGACGACATACCGGCCGGGCGACTCGGGCGGCGTCCTCGAGGCGAGGCTCCAGCCGAAGAGCTGCTCGTAGAACGCGAGCGACGCGTCCATGTCCGGGGTCTCGAGGTCGATCCAGCACGGAACACCGTGCGGGTACGTGCGTGGGTTGTCGGTCATGACGCCCTCCCGGCGGTCGCGTGCCTCCATGCTGCCCCGCAGCACCGACAGACGCCCGGTCACGGACGGGTCGTTCGATCCACAGGTCTGCCGGCGCCCCTTCCCAGAACTCCCGCGGCTCCCTACGGTGGCGTCATGACCTCCCGCCACCTCGGCCGACGCCGGTCGCTCACCGCCGCGGCGGTGCTCGCGCTCGCCGTGACCACCGCCGTCGTCCCCCTCGCCACGAGCGCCCACGCGCACGGCACGGAGCAGGGCGGCAGGCAGGGAGACCGGAACCACAAGCACGCGACGCTGCGTGCCGCGACCTTCAACCTCTCGCTCAACCGGGGCACGGCGGGCGAGCTCGTGACGGACCTGTCGACGCCCGACGACGCGCAGGCGCGCACGGTCGCCGAGATCATCCAGCGCACCGACCCCGACGTCGTGCTGCTCAACGAGTTCGACTACGACGCCGCGCACGCGGCCGTCGACCTCTTCCGGGAGAACTACCTCGAGGTGGCCCAGGGTGGCGCCGACCCGGTGCGCTACCCCTACGCGTACGTCGCGCCGTCCAACACGGGCGTCCCGAGCGGCTTCGACCTCAACAACGACGGCACGGTCGGCGGTGGGGACGACGCGTTCGGGTTCGGCCTGTTCGAGGGCCAGTACGGCATGGCCGTGCTGTCGAAGCACCCCATCGACACCCGGTCCGTGCGCACCTTCCAGACCTTCCGGTGGAAGGACATGCCCGGCGCGCTGCTCCCCGACGACCCCGCCACGCCCGCGCCGGCCGACTGGTACTCGCCCGCGGAGCTCGACGTCGTGCGGCTGTCGAGCAAGTCGCACTGGGACGTGCCCGTCCGCGTGGGGCGCGAGACGCTCCACGTCCTCGCGTCGCACCCCACGCCGCCCACCTTCGACGGGCCGGAGGACCGCAACGGCCGCCGCAACCACGACGAGATCCGGTTCTGGGCCGACTACGTGACGCCCGGCGCGGCGTCCCGCTACATCTACGACGACGACGGCCGCCGCGGGGGCCTCAAGCCCGGCGCGAGCTTCGTCGTGGTCGGCGACCAGAACGCCGACCCGCTGGACGGTGACTCGGTCGACGCCGCGATCGAGCAGCTCCTCGACCACCGGCGCATCTCCGACCCGATGCCGACGTCGGCGGGTGCGGTCGAGGCGGCCGAGCTCCAGGGCCAGGCGAACGACACACATCTCGGGAACCCCGCGCTCGACACCGCGGACTTCGCCGACGGCGCACCGGGGAACCTGCGCGCGGACTACGTGCTGCCGTCCCGTGACCTGCGCGTTCGCAACGCCGGAGTGTTCTGGCCCGTCCAGGCCGACCCGCTGTCACGGCTCACCGGAGTATTCCCGTTCCCGAGCAGCGACCACCGGCTGGTGTGGGTCGATCTGCGTCTCTGACCTGCGAACGTCTGCTCCGACCGGTAGGCAAGGGGCATGCGAATCCGAGATACAGGCGACCTGTGGTGGAAGAACGCCGTCATCTACTGCCTCGACGTCGAGACCTACATGGACTGGAACGACGACGGGATCGGCGACTTCCCAGGTCTGGTCCAGCGCATCGACCACCTCGCCGACCTCGGGGTCACCTGTCTGTGGCTCATGCCCTTCTACCCGACCGCCGACCGTGACGACGGCTACGACGTCACCGACCTGATGGGCGTCGACCCCCGGCTGGGCGACGTGGGCGACTTCGTCGAGCTGATCCGTACCGCCCGGGACCGGGGGATCCGGGTCATCGCGGACCTCGTGGTGAACCACACGTCGGACCAGCACCCCTGGTTCAAGTCCGCCCGGCGCAGCAAGGACGACCCGTACCGCGACTTCTACGTCTGGCGGGCCGACGAGCCGCCGCCCACGAGCGACCAGGTGGTGTTCCCCGACCAGGAGGACGCCATCTGGACCAAGGACGAGAAGACCGGCGAGTGGTACCGGCACCGGTTCTACCGCCACATGCCCGACCTCAACACCGCGAACCCGCTCGTGCGCGACGCGATCGCCAAGTCGATCGGCTACTGGATGCAGCTCGGCCTGTCCGGTTTCCGGGTCGACGCGGTGCCGTTCTTCCTGGCCGACGCGGCCGGCCTCGAGGGCGACGAGATCGAGGACCCGCACGACTTCCTGCGCGCGCTGCGGGCCCTCCTCGGCCGCCGGGCCGGCGACGCGATCCTCATGGGCGAGGTCAACCTCCCGTACGAGGAGCAGCGCCGGTTCTTCGGCGTCGAGCCGGGTGCCGGGAAGGGCGCGGGGTCCGACGACGTCAAGGGACCGCACGGCGAGGAGCTGACGCTCCAGTTCGACTTCAACGGCATGCAGGCGATGTACCTGGCGCTCGCCCGCGAGGACGCCGGCCCGCTCGCGGACACGTTGCGCTCCCGTCCGCAGATCCCGCACGACACCCAGTGGGCCACGTTCGTGCGCAACCACGACGAGCTGACGCTCGACAAGCTCACGGACGACGAGCGCCAGGAGGTGTTCGCCGCCTTCGGCCCCGACGAGGACATGCAGCTGTTCGGCCGTGGCCTGCGCCGCCGGCTGCCCGGCATGCTCGGCGGCGACCCGCGGCGGATCCGGTGCGTGTACTCGCTGCTGTTCGCCCTGCCCGGCACGCCGGTGCTGTTCTACGGCGAGGAGATCGGCATGGGCGAGAACCTGGCCGCTCCCGGGCGGCTCGCGGTCCGCACGCCCATGCAGTGGACCTCCGAGCGCAACGGCGGCTTCTCCCGCGCGGAACCGCGCCGGCTGGCGGGGCCCATCCCCGACGACGGCTACGGCCCGGCGCACGTGAACGTCGCCGACCAGCGGCGTGACCCCGACTCGCTGATGACGTTCGTCCAGATGCTCGTGCGCCGCTACCGCGAGTCGCCCGAGCTCGGCTGGGGTCACTGCGAGGTCCTCGACCAGCCCGTCCCGGGCGTGCTGGCGATGCGGTCGACGTGGGACGACGCCTCGACCATCACGCTGCACAACTTTGCTCCCGAGCCCGTCGTCGTGCCGATCGACGTGAGCGACCTGGCCCCCGAGACCCGGCTCGTCGACCTGCTGGAGGACGGCGAGTGCGTCGTCGGCGAGAAGGGCACGGCCGAGGTCGAGCTGCCCGGGTACGGCTACCGGTGGCTGCGCGTCAGCATGCCGGAGTCGCGCCGGCTGCTCTGACCGGAAGCTGCTCTGACCGGAAGCTGCTCTGACCGGAACGAGAGGAAGCGGGGACGACCATGGACAGGGACGCCGTCGAGGGCTGGGTGTCGGGGTACGAGCGCGGCTGGCGGGAGCGCGACCTGTCGGCAGTGGGCACGCTGTTCACCGAGGACGCGCGGTACGCCCGCTCGCCCTACGACGAGCCGCTGCGGGGCCACGCGGCCATCCAGGAGATCTGGCTCGACGACCCGGGCACGGAGTTCACCATGACGGCGGAGGCGGTCGCGGTGGAACGCGACCGCGCCGTCGTCCGTGCCGAGGTGCAGTACACGGCGCCGAGGCGCCGGCAGTTCCGCGAGCTGTGGGTGCTGCGCTTCGCCGACGACGGCCGGGTGTCGGACTTCGAGGAGTGGACGTACGAGCTCGGTGAGCCCGCCGCGGTCTGACGCCGCGGGCAGGATCGGGGCGTGCGTAGGCTGAGCGCCGTGCCCCAGACGGTCCTGTCTCCGTTCGCCTCCGACAACTACGCTCCCGTCCACCCCGATGTGATGGCCGCCATGGCCGCCGCCAACAGCGGGTACGCGCCCGCGTACGGGGACGACCCGTGGGGAGAGCGCCTGGACGCGCGGGTGCGCGAGCTTTTCGGCTCGGGCGCCTGCGCGTTCCCCGTGCTGAACGGGACGGGGGCCAACGTGGTGTCCCTCATGGCGGTCTCGCCGCGCTGGGGCGGCGTCGTGGTGTCCGACGTCGCGCACGTGAACACCGACGAGAACGGCGCGCCCGAGCGGGTCGGCGGGCTCAAGCTGCTGCCGAACCGGTCGGTCGACGGGCGCATCGTGCCGGCCGACGTCGAGCGCTGGGCGTGGCAGCGCGACGACGTGCACCGCGCCCACCCCGGCGCGGTCTCGCTCACGCAGTCGACCGAGCTCGGCACCGTGTACTCGATCGACGAGCTGCGGGCGTTGGTCGACGTCGCGCACGCGTACGGCATGGCGGTGCACGTGGACGGGTCGCGGCTCGCCAACGCGGCGGCGTCGCTCGGGTGCACGCTGCGAGCGCTCACGACGGATCTCGGCGTCGACATCCTGTCCTTCGGAGCGGCCAAGAACGGCGGCATGCTCGGTGAGGCGATCGTCGTCATGGGCCCCGACGACGGCCCTGCGACGGACGCCGTCGACACCGCGGCCGTCCGTCGCTCGGCCGCCGCGGCCGTGCCGTTCCTCCGCAAGGCGACCACGCAGCTCGCGTCCAAGGCACGGTTCGTGTCCGCGCAGCTGCTCGCGCTCCTCGGGGAGCCGGGCGCCGAGTCCGACACGACCACCCCGCTGTGGCTCCGCAACGCGGCGCACGCCAACGAGATGGCCGCACGCGTGCGTGCCGGCCTCGAGGCTGCCGGCGCCACGGCCGGCGACGCCCTCCCCGCGGCCGGCGTGCGGTTCACCCGGCCCACCGAGGCGAACGCCGTCTTCGCGACGTTGCCGCGCGACGCCGCCGACCGCCTGCGTGCGCGGGCGCGGTTCTACGACTGGTCGGTCGGCGAGACGCCCGACCGCGTCGAGGCGCGGTGGATGTGTTCGTGGGACACGACGCCCGAGGACGTGGACGCGTTCGTCGCCGCCGTGGTCGAGGAGGTCGGCCGCTCCTAGGCGCGTGCCAGGTGCCGTCAGTTGGGCAGACCCTGCCCTGGCGGGCTACGGTCTTCACGAACCACAGAAGTTTCGAAGGGACGCGACATGACCACTGACAGCACCACGGGTTTCACGGCCTCCGCGTCCACGCACATCGCAGAGCCACCCGAGCGCGTCTGGGCCGAGCTCATGCACCCGGGTGCGAAGTGGATGCTGGGCGCCAACATCGAGACCGACTTCCAGCCGGGCAGCCCCATCACGTTCGAGGGTCACTTCTTCGGCCGGCAGTTCGCGGACAAGGGAGTCGTCATCGCCGTCGACCGGCCGCGGCTCCTGCACTTCACGCACTACTCGCCGCTGGGCGAGCTCGAGGACGTGCCGGAGAACTACCACGACATCCGGATCACCCTCGAGCCGGACGCCACCGGGACGCTCGTCACCGTGCTGCAGCAGAACATCGACACGGCGCAGCACGCGACGACGTCGGAGGCGCACTGGAGAAGTGCGCTGGCCACGCTGGCGCACCGTGACGGCGGCGGGTCGGGCGCGCGCACCAGGTGAGGGCGGCGCGGGCGCTGGCGGCCGCCTCCGTCGCCGTGCTCCTGTCCGCCTGCTCGGGTCCCGAACCTGATCAGGCGCCCCGGCCCGAGCCGGGCGCGACGTCGCCGTCGCCGGACACACCGACCCCGGCCGAGCCTGCCCTGCCCTCCGTGGGCCCCTCCCCGAGCACCGGTCAGGGCCCTGACGGCGAGGAGAAGTCGACCGACGACCCGCTCGCCGAGTGGTCCGTCGAGCACAAGGTCGGCCAGCTGCTCATGGTCGGCGTGAGCGTGACGTCGCCGCAGCAGGTCAGCCATACCTCGATCACCCGGCACCACGTCGGCAACGTGTTCCTGCACGGCAGGTCGGACGCCGGTGTCGCGGCCACGCGCGACCTCGTGGAGCGCTACACCGGCCTGGTCTCCCAGCGGACGACGCGCGACACCCCGCTCCTGGTGGCGACCGACCAGGAGGGCGGCTCGGTGCAGGTGCTCAGCGGGCCGGGCTTCTCCACCATCCCGCCGGCGATGGAGCAGGCGAGCTGGCAGCCCGCCACCCTCGAGCGGCGCGCCGAGCGCTGGGGCAAGGAGCTCGCCGACGCCGGCATCAACCTCAACCTGGCCCCGGTCATGGACCTGGTCCCCCGGAGCCTCGCCGAGGGCAACCCGCCGATCGGCTACTTCGACCGCAACTACGGCTTCACACCGCGCTCGGTCACGTCGTCGGCCAACGCGTTCAGCGCCGGTCAGCGCGCGGCCGGCGTGGAGCCGGTCATCAAGCACTTCCCAGGGCTGGGCCGCGTCACCGAGAACACCGACACGTCCGACGGCGTGACCGACACCGAGACGGCCGCGGACTCGCCGTCGGTCGACGTCTTCCGCGCCGGCATCGACGCGGGTGCCCGGTTCGTCATGATGTCGACGGCCCAGTACGACCAGATGGACCCGGGGACCCCGGCGTCCTTCTCCCGTGTCGTCGTGCAGGACCTCCTGCGGGACCAGCTGGGGTTCGACGGCGTCGTCATGACGGACGACCTGTCCGCGGCGGCGCAGGCCCAGGAATGGTCGCCCGGGGAGCGCGCGGTGCGCGCCGTCGGCGCGGGCGTCGACCTGGTGCTCGCCTCAGCCGACCCGAGCGTCGTACCGGAGATGGCCGAGGCCCTGGTCGAGAAGGCCCGTACGGACCCTGCCTTCGCCCAGAAGGTCGACTTGGCCGCGAGCAGGGTGCTCGCGGCCAAGTCGGGCCTGGGCGCCGGCTGACCTGCCGGCTGCGGTGCGGCGCGGGGTCACGCCTCGTGCCGCATCCGCGCCCCCAGCGCGACGGCGGCGACGACGGCGGCACCCGCGACGAGCACGACGTCCTTGAGGACGTACTGGCCCATGAGGGTCATCCCGTTGCCGAACAGCTCGTCGGCGAACAGCGCGATCGGCGACATGATGCCGACCATCGCGACGGCGAGCGCGAGCAGGCCGACCCGCAGGAGGCGACCCGTGACGAGGGTCAGGCCGATGAAGGTCTCGAGCACCGCGGTGACGATCACGGCGGTCGTCCCGCTCACGAGGCCCAGCGTCAGCGTCTCGACCGTGCGTGCCGCAATGGACGCCGCCGGGCTCGCACCGGGGATGAGCTTGAGGATCCCGAACGCCAGGAAGACCAGTCCGAGCGCGGCCCGGAGGGCGGGGACCGACCACCGCGTCAGGAAGCGGGCGAGCGCGGTCACGGCGATGTCGATCTTGAGGGCCAGCGCCTCGGCGGCGGGACGGCGCGTGTGCCTGGCAGCGGAGGCGGGGGCGGACGCCGCGGTGGTGGCGACGCCGGTCGAGCTGGGGTTGGCGGTGGCGGCCATGGCAGAGCTTCTTCCAGGAGGGGGCGGTGGGTTGCGGCCCGTGGTGGCCACCCCTGGAGAGAGCATGCCGGCGGGTCCCCGATGCCCGGGGCCGCCGTTTTCGCCCGCTCGGCGCGCGTCCGTAGCTCATGCAGGACGCGTCACCGCAGGTCAGGTCAGTGACCGCCCGAGACGAGGAACGCGATGCCGGCGACAACGGCACCCACGACCACCGCGAAGCACACGAGCGCCCCGGCGCGGCGAGCCAGGCCCGGCCGCACGGCAGCTCCGTCGGACGCGGCGCCGTCGGGCGCGCCGGGCGCGCTCAGAAGCCGCAGGCCGAGCGCGAAGAGCGCAGGGATGCCCGCACCGACCACCAGCCCGGCGACCATGACCTGGGCGAGGGCGCCCCACTCGATGAACCCGCTCATGCCCGCAGAGCCTCCTTCGTGCTCCCGCTGATGTCGGCGTGCACGGCACCGATGGCGACCGCGGACGAGGACGCGGCCTCGGGCGCCATCACCGGGGCGACGGACACAGGGCCCGCGACGCCGGTCGTCGCCGCGACGGGCTCGAGGTCGGCGCCCTTCTCCTCGTCCCACGCCTCGTTGACGTTCGTGTGGTCGACGGGCTTGCGGCGCGAGGCCCACCAGATCGCGGTGGACGTGATCACGAGCAGCGCGAACACGACCGTGGTGCCCAGGAAGCCGCCGATCCCGTGGCCGACCCAGAAGCACGCAGCACCGACGAGACCCGCCGCGGGCAGCGTCAGGCCCCACGCGGCGAGCATCCGGCCGGCGACGCCCCAGCGCACCTTCGCGCCGGGCATCCCGACGCCCGAGCCGAGGATCGAGCCCGTGGCCACGTGCGTCGTCGACAGCGAGAAGCCGAAGTGGCTCGACAGCATGATGACCGCGGCCGACGACGTCTCGGCGGCCATGCCCTGCCGGGTGTCGATCTCGACGAGCCCCTTGCCGAGCGTGCGGATGATCCGCCAGCCCCCGAGGTAGGTGCCGAGGGCCATGAAGAACGCGCACGAGATGATGACCCAGAACGGGACGCCCGAGTCGGCAGGCACCGCACCGCCCGTGATGAGCGCGAGCAGGATGATGCCCATCGACTTCTGCGCGTCGTTCGTGCCGTGCGCGAGCGAGACGAGCGAAGCCGAGCCGACCTGGCCCCAGCGGAAGCCGCGCGAGGTGAGGTCCTGCGGCAGGTTCCGGGTGAGCCGGGCCACGAGCCAGGTGCCGGTGGCGGCGACGCCGATCGCCACGACCGGGGCGGCCAGCGCGGGGACCAGGACCTTCGACACGACGCCGGACCAGATCACGCCCGAGGTGCCGACGGCGGCCAGCACCGAGCCGATCACTCCACCCACGAGCGCGTGCGAGGAGCTCGACGGGAGCCCCCACAACCACGTGAGCAGGTTCCAGACGATGCCGCCGACCAGGCCCGCGAAGACGACCTCGAGGGTGATGACGTTGGCGTCGACCAGGCCCTTCGCGATCGTCGCGGCGACGGCCAGCGAGAGGAAGGCGCCCACCATGTTGAGCACGGCGGACAGCAGGACGGCGGCCTTGGGCTTGAGGGCGCGGGTGGCGATGGAGGTAGCCATCGCGTTGCCCGTGTCGTGGAAGCCGTTCGTGAAGTCGAACGCGAGAGCTGTCACGACGACGAGCACGAGAAGAAGCGTCTCGGTCACGGACCTTATGTTGCAGGGTGCGCAGGTGGCACTCGGACCATCGGGCTGGTTCCCGGCGAACAGTTCCTGTCGAGTTCACCTCGTGTTCACCTGCCGTTCGAGGCCGCGTCTCGAACGAGGTGCTTCACAGGCTCAGCTCGTCAGGCCCCGGCGTCCGCCACACCGAGGACGTCCAGCGCCCAGGCATGCTCGAAGGCGATGTCGCGCCAGCGCGCGTACCGCCCGGACACCCCGCCGTGACCTGCCGCCATCTCGATCTTGAGCAGCGCCGGCGCGTGCGCCGCACGCAGCCGGGCCACCCACTTGGCCGGCTCGACGTACAGCACCCGCGTGTCGTTGAACGACGTCGTGGCCAGGATGCGCGGGTAGTGCGAGGCGTCGTCGGGCACGTTCTCGTACGGCGAGTACGAGCGCATGTAGGCGTACGCCTCGGGGTCGTGGAGCGGGTCGCCCCACTCGTCCCACTCGACGACGGTGAGCGGCAACGACGGGTCGAGCATCGACGTCAGGGGGTCGACGAACGGGACGCCCGCGAGCACGCCGGCGAACAGCTCGGGCGCGAGGTTCACCGCGGCCCCGACGAGCAGGCCGCCCGCGCTCCCGCCGTCGGCCACCATGAGCTCCGGTGCCGTCCAGCCCGCGCCGACGAGGTGACGCCCGCAGGCGACGAGGTCGGTGAACGAGTTGCGCTTGTGCAGCAGCTTGCCGTCGTCGTACCAGCGCCGCCCCAGCTCGCCGCCCCCGCGCACGTGGGCGACGGCCAGCACCACGCCTCGGTCCAGCAGCGACAGCCGCGGCACCGAGAAGTACGGGTCGACGCTGATCTCGTAGGCGCCGTAGCCGTAGAGGAGGAGCGGCGCAGGCTCCGCCCGCGTGCCGGCGCCGTCGAGCGTGACGGCGTCGCGCTTCCAGACCAGGCTGATCGGCACCCGGGCGCCGTCGGGCGCCGTGGCCCACTCCCGGCGCTGCACGTAGTCCTCCGGGTCGTAGCCGCCCAGCACGGGCTGCTGCTTGAGCAGCGTGCGCTCGCCGGTCGCGAGGTCGTGGCCGTAGACCGTGGGCGGCGTGACGAAGGACGTGTAGGTGAGCCGCAGCACGGGCTGGTGGAAGCTCGGGTTGGCGCCGAGGGCCGCGGCGAACAGCGGCTCGTCGAACTCGATCTCCGCCGCCGCGGCGGGCGAGCCGGCCGCGAGCGCCTCCACGGGCAGCACCGCGACCCGCGGCAGCGCGTCGCGGCGCAGGCTCAGCACGACGTGGCTCGCGAACGCGTCCACGCCGTCGAGGCGGGTCTCGGGGTCGTGCGGGACGACGACGACCGCGGAGGCAGGGTCGAGCGCGGGACCGTCCTGCGGTGGGACGCCGGTCACGACGAGCTCGA
>Ga0233363_1000318_pt1 | contig 22655 bp, 21 predicted proteins | sample ElkDunMinimDraft_18_FD_191534 | JGI IMG/M metagenome (GOLD analysis project Ga0233363, IMG submission 191534) | Fecal eukaryotic communites from dung pellets of Tule Elk in California, USA - Elk Dung C16 | ecosystem: Host-associated > Mammals > Digestive system > Large intestine > Fecal | place... | reverse complement strand
GTGCGTTCAGGCATGTACTCGAGGACCCCGCCGTCGAGCTCGCACCGACCGAGATCGTGCCGACCTGGGCCGGCTCCACGCCCCGGCTGCTCGAACGCGCGCTGGCCGACGGGGTCACCGGAGTGGTGATGGCGGCGCTGCCGCCGAGCATGAGCCCGGCACCCGTCGAGGCGGCGATCGATGCCGCAGCCGCGGCGGGGGTCATGGTCGTGCAATCCAGCCGCGCCTCGAGCGGCCGGGTGCATCACCGCCGTGACTTCGATCGCCGCGGGTTGGTCTCCAGCGACTCGCTGTCGCCGCAGGCGGCGCGCATCCTGCTGAGCCTGTGCCTGACCGCCGGGTTCGACCTCGCGCAGACGCGCGCGGCGTTCGCCACGCACTGATGGCAACCGCACGCGCACAACGCGTCGCGATCGGCGCGCTCGCCGTGGGCGTCGCGGTGATGTCGGGGATCTACGCGCCGCAGCCGCTGCTGTCCGAGATCGCACGCGAGTTCGGCCGCAGCGCCTTCGAGGCGAACCTCGTGGTGTCCACGACGACGCTCGGCATCGCTCTCGGGGTGTTCCCGATGGCGGCGCTGGCGGCGCGGTTCGGGCGCGGTCGCTCGGTCGCGGCGGGACTGTGCGCGGCGGCGCTGCTGACGGCGGCCACCGCGACCGTGCCCGGCTGGGAAGCCCTCGTCGTCATCCGCTTCCTCGCCGGCATCGCCAGCAGCGCCGTGCTCGTGGCGGCGATCGTGTGGACCACCAGCGTCGTCGACCGCGCCGATGCCGCCCGCGTCGCGGCGATGTACGTGGCAGGCACGACCGCCGGCGGCATCACGGGCCGGGTGCTGTCGGGCATTGTGGCGGATGCGTTCGGCTGGCGCTGGGGCCTGCTGGCGGTGGATGCCGCGCTGCTGATCGCGGCGGCCGTCGGGCTGCTGCTCGTCCGGCACGCGGCACGGCGTCCCCCCGCGCCGGCAGCGGGGCACACCCGCACCGTGACGCCCTCTCCCGGTGCCCGCGCGCTGCGGTTGCGCCTGTACGCACTGGGCGGACTGGGCACGGCCGTGTTCGTCGGATTGTTCAACGCCCTGACGTTCCGGATGACCGAGCCCCCGTTCTCCCTCAGCCTCACCGCCGTCTCGCTGCTGTTCCTCACGTACCTGGCCGGCACGCTGTCGTCGATGCGCACCGGCATCCTGATCGACCGCCACGGCGTGCGCGGGGCGACGACGATCGGTGCGGTGATCGTCATCGTGGGCATCGCACTCACGCTGTCGACGATCCTGTGGGTCGTCATCGCCGGGCTGCTGGCCCTCGCCGCCGGTTTCTTCATCGTGCACGCGACCGCGAGCGGTCTGGTTCCCCGCACGATCGCCACCCCCACGACGGGGTCGGCCTGGTACACCCTCTTCTACTACGGCGGATCCTCGGTCGGCGCGCTGGGCATGGGCCTGGCGTGGGATGTCGGCCGGTGGCCGGCCGTCGTCCTGCTGGCCGGTGTGCTCGCAGCCGTCTCCCTCCTCCTCGCCTGGTCGCTGCCGCCCCGCCTGCTTCCCACCCTCCCCTGACCCCCATCGAAGGAGCTCCCATGTCCGATGCATTCACCGCCGCCGGTTACGGCGCCCGTCCCGTCGGCTTCGGCCGCAAGAGCGCGGTCGTCGTCGTCGACCTGCAACTGGGCTTCACCGGCGGCACCAACCCGATGGCGCAGAGCGCGCACGTCGACGCCGCCACCACGCGTGCCGGCGAGGTGCTGCAGGAGTTGCGCGCCCTCGGCGTCCCCGTGCTGCACACCTTCGTCGCGTACCGCGGCCCGTGGGAGCTGGGGCACTGGAAGGCGGCTGCGAACCTCGCGGCGTTCACACCCGACAGCGACCTGGCCACCATCGACCCCCGCGTGCTCGCCCCCGCGGACGCCGTCGTCGAGAAGCGCTTCCCTTCCGCGTTCTTCGGCACCGACGTGGCATCCATCCTGCGGTTCTGGGACGTCGACACCGTGATCGTCATGGGATGCACGTCGTCGGGCTGCGTGCGTGCGTCGATCATCGATTCCTTCTCGCACGGGTTCCGCACCATCGTCGCCGAGGACTGCTGCGGCGACCAGGACGCCCAGGCGCACGCCGACAACATGCGCGACGTCGGGCGTCGCTACGCCGATGTGCTGTCGGGTGCCGAGGTGATCGCACAGGTGCGCGCGGCGGGCATCACCGTCTGAGGCGGGCGTCCGCCCTCGGTGCGTTCACCGGGGGCGGGCCTCACCCTGCCAGCGCGCGGTGCACGGATGCCACGGCGCTCGATCCCTCCCCCACGGCAGCCGCGACGCGCTTCATCGACCCGCGGCGCACGTCACCGGCGGCGAAGACGCGTGGGATCGAGGTCTCGAACGGCAGCGGCTCGCGTCCGAGCGGTCGCCACTGCGTCAGCGACTGGTGGGTGATGTCGGTGCCGGTGCGGATGAACCCGGCCTGGTCGCGGTCGATCGACTCCAGCCATGAGGTGGCGGGGTCGGCGCCGATGAAGCAGAAGAGACCGTGCGCGACCACGGGGCCGGCGGTGTCGATCTCGACGGTCTCGAGCGCCGTCTCGCCGCCGAGCCCGACGACGCGCGAGCCGGTATGCACCTGGATGCGGCCGTTCTCGGCGATGCGGTCGACGAGGTACGACGACATCCGCGCCTGCAGGTCGGGTCCGCGCACCACGAGATGCACGGGGCAGTCGTTGGCCGCGAGGTACAGCGCCGCCTGACCCGCCGAGTTCGCGCCGCCGACGACCACCACGGGCGCACCGGCTACCTGCTTGAGCTCGAGCGGGGTGGCGGCGTAGTAGATCGCGGAGTGCTCGAAGTCCTCCCACCGGTCCAGCTGCAGCCGGCGGTACGCCGCGCCGGCTGTGACGATCGCCGTGCGCGCCAGGGCGGTGCGACCGTCGGCGAGGTCCACGGCGACCTCGTCGCCGACGGCGCGCAGGCCCACCGCCTCGCACGGCGCGCACACCCGCACGCCGAACTTGATGGCCTGCAGCGACGCCTGCCCGATGAGGGTGCCGCCGCTGACGCCGAACGGGAACCCGAGGAAGTTCTCGATCCGCGCGGTCGCCGCCGCCTGCCCACCGGGGGCGACGGAGTCCAGCAGCACGGTCGACAGGCCTTCGGATGCCGCGTAGATCGCCGCCGCCAGCCCGGCGGGTCCGCCGCCGATCACGATGACGTCGGCGGTGCCCTCATCTCCGGGTTCGTAGCTGAGGCCCAGCTGCTCCGCGACGATGCCGGGGGTCGCCCGCACGATGGGCTCACCCTGGATGAACGCGATGGGCAGGTCCTCCCGCGCGTACTGGTGCAGCGGATGCGTCAGCGCCTCGCCCGGCGGCAGCGCGACGGCGGTGTGCACGAGGTCGAGCCGCTCGGCGAACCGGCGCAGCGCCAGGAACTCGCTCGTCCCTCCCGACCCGACGAACTTGAGCGTCATCGCGGCGGGACCGCGGCGCAGGGACTCCCGCCGCTCCCACAGCGCGTGCAGGATGATGTCGCCGAGCTCGTCATCGTCGGTCAGCAGCCGCCGCAGTTCGGCGCGCGAGAGCCTGCGCACCCGGCTCGGCTGGGTGGCCCGCGCCGAGAGGAAGGCACGCTGCCCGTTGAGCAGCCCCAGCTCCCCCGCGAACGACCGCGGACCGACGCTCGCGAGCACCACCTCCTCGCTCCAGCTCAGCGCGTCGCGCAGCAGCTCGATCTCGCCGTCGTCCACGAGGATCATCGGGTAGTCGCTCTCCCCGGTGCGGAAGACGTACTCCCCCGCGGGGATGTCCACGGGCTCCGCGCGGGCGGTCAATCGCGCCCACTGCTCGTCGGTGAGGCTCGGGGCGAGCCGCGGGTCGGTGACGGGTGCGGTGGTCATGGCGCCTCCTCAGCGCTCGACGGGCGTCGACGCGGCCGCGGCATCCATCTCCCCGAGCGCGCGGATGAGCGCCTGCGCGTCGTAGGGTCCGGTGTGGCGGCGGCCGTTGATGAACAGGGTCGGCACCGAGGTGATGTTCATCGCCTCCGCGTCGAGCATGTCGTCCTGCACGCGGGCGGCGACCTCGGCCGATTCCAGGTCGCGCTCGAACCGCGCCACGTCCAGCCCGATGCGCTCGGCGATGCGCACGATGTCGGCGGGGCGCTGGTTGTCCTGATCGGCGAACAGCGCCCGCTCGAACTCGAAGAACTTGCCCTGCCGGGCGGCTGCCTCCGACGCCTCCGCCCCGGCGAGCGCGTTGGGGTGCTGCCGGGTCAGCGGCGCGTGACGCCAGACGTAGCGCAGCCGGTCGCCCAGCGCGTCGTGCACCTGCTGGATCGATCCCGACGCCTTGAGACAGAAGGGGCACTGGAAGTCGCCGTACTCCACGATCGTGTAGGGCGCGTCGGCGGCACCGAACACGTGATCACGCCTCGGATCGACCGGGCGGACGAGCACCTGCCCGCTCTCGGCGTCGGGGTGCACGGCGTCGGACACGCGGAAGATGACGGTGGCGAGCACGAACGCGATGACGGATGCCACGAGCACCCCGACCCGCGCCTCGTTCTGGGCCATCGCGTCGTCGATGGCGATGTCGACGATGAACAGCGAGATCGTGAAGCCGATGCCGCACAGTGCCGCGCCGCCGGCGATGCGGTCGAGGGTGAGCCCCGGACCGAACTCGCCCACCCGCAGCATCCGCATGACCGCCGCCGAACCGAACACGCCCACGAACTTGCCGACCACGAGCGCGACGATGATGCCCCAGGTGAGCGGCGACACCACCGCCGCCCGCAGGATCTCGGGCGAGACGACGACCCCGGCGTTCGCGAGCGCGAACACCGGAAGGATCACGTAGGCCACGTACGGCGCGTACGCGGATTGCAGCCGCTCGTTGATCGAGATCGACTCGCGCAGGCTGTTCGCCGCGGCGCGGGCGTACTCGGTGTTCGGCGACTGCCGGAAGGTGCGGGCGAGCTCGAGGGCGTGCTCCACGTCACGGCGGTTGGGGCGGTAGACCGGCACGAGCAGCGCGATCGCGACACCGGCGAGGGTGGGATGCACGCCGGAGGCGAGGAAGGCCAGCCAGACGATGATGCTGAGCGTCGCGTACACCGGCCCCCGCCCGCCGCGCAGGTAGCGGGTCGCGTAGACGCCGGCGAGCCCCACCGCGGCGATGAGGAGCGGCATCGGCGAGAAGTCCTCGGTGTAGACGAACGCGATGATGCTGAGCGCGCCGATGTCGTCGACGACGGCGAGCGCCAGGAGGAACACGCGCAGCCGGCCGGGGACCCGCGGGCCCACGAGCGCGAGCGCGCCGACGAGGAACGCGGTGTCGGTGGAGATCACCACTCCCCACGCGTGGGCTTGACCGCTGGGGGCCGCGACCAGCACGAACAGCAGCGCCGGCACGGCCAGGCCCGCCACCGCGGCGATGACCGGCACCATCGCACGCGACCAGCTGGTGAGCTCCCCGATGGCGAACTCGCGACGCACCTCCAGCCCGACGGTGAAGAAGAAGATCGCCATGAGCGCGTCGTTGACGAGAGCATGGAGGGTGAAGTCCAGTCGCAGGTCGCCGACCCCGATCGACAGGTCGGTCTCCCAGAACGACGTGTAGGCACCCGCGGCGACGTTGGCCCAGACGATCGCGGCGACGGTGGCGAGCAGCAGCAGCAGCGCACCCATGCGCTGGCGCCCCATCGCGCGGACCATGGCCGCGATGGACTCCCGCTTCCCCCGGCCGCGGGCGCGCGGATCGCGCGGTGGTGCGTCGATGATCGAGAGGTCGCTCATCCGCTTCTCCGCTCGCACGATGGGTTCGGCAGCCACTGCGGCACGTCTGGTCCCCGAGGATACCGCCGCGTAGAGTGCCACGGACGAAATCGGCCGACAGGAGGCACGATGCCCCAGGAGCAGATCGATCCGGCCGTGCCACCCTCGGGCACGGGATGCCGCGAATGCGACGACATCGGCGGCTGGTGGGTGCATCTGCGGCGGTGCGCCGCGTGCGGTCACGTCGGATGCTGCGACTCGTCGCTCGGCACGCACGCCACCGCGCATTTCCGCGCGACGGGCCACCGCTACATGCAGAGCTTCGAGCCGGGCGAGGACTGGTTCTGGGACTTCGTCGGCAAGGAACTCGTCGACGGTCCGCCGTTGGCGCCGCCGACGAGCAGGCCCCTCGATCAGCCGTCGCCCGGGCCGCGAGGCCGGGTCCCCGGCAATTGGCGCGAGCTGCTCGAGGCGCGCGCCCGGGGCTGACATCGCCCGTGCAGCGCGCCCCGGCGCTCGTTAGGGTCGGGCTATGACCTCCCTGCGCCTGCTCTTCCTCGGCGGCACCGGCACCATCAGCACGGCGTGCGTGCGCGCCGCAGTCGCCGCCGGCCACGACGTCACCGTGCTCACCCGCGGTTCCCGCGACCGCGATCTTCCCCCGGAGGTGCGGCGGCTGACCGGCGACGTGCGCGACGCCGAGTCGATCCGCGCCGCGATCGGCGACGAACGCTTCGACGTGGTCGCCGACTTCCTCTCCTTCGTGCCCGAGCACGTCGCCACCGTGCTCTCGGCCGTGGAGGGCCGCACCGGGCAATACGTCTACATCAGCTCGGCATCCGCCTACGAGAAACCGCCGCGATATCTGCCGGTCACCGAATCGACGCCGCTGCGGAACCCGTTCTGGCAGTACTCCCGCGACAAGATCGCGTGCGAGCAGCTGCTGGTCGACGCGCATCGGTCGCGCGCGCTGCCGGTGACGATCGTGCGGCCGTCGCACACGTACGACGAGACGAAGATCCCCACGATCGGCGGCTGGACCGACATCGCGCGCCTGCGGGCGGGCAAGCCCGTCGTGGTCCACGGCGACGGCACGAGCCTGTGGACCATCACGCACGCCGACGACTTCGCGGTCGCGTTCACCGGCATCCTCGGCAATCCGGCTGCCATCGGCGACGCGTTCACCATCACCGGGACCCACGCGCCCAGCTGGAACCAGATCTACGGGTGGCTGGCCGACGCCGCCGGCGTCACCGACCCGCGCTTCGTGCACGTGGCCAGCGAAACGATCGCCGCGTGGGCACCCGATCTCGGCCCCACGCTGCTGGGCGACAAGGCGCATTCCGTCGTCTTCGACGTGTCGAAGGTGACGCGCCTGGTGCCCGGGTTCCGCACCACCGTGACCTTCGACGAAGGCGCACGGCGCATCGTGGCGTTCTACGACGCGCACCCCGATCAGCAGCGGGTGGACACCGAGCTGGATGCCGCGTTCGACGCGATGATCGCCCACGCCGACCGCGCCGGGAGCGCACGGGCCACCACCTCGTAACGCCACGCGGACCGCGGCGACCCGGCGTCAGCTCGTCGCGACCGCCGCGCGCACGACGGCGGCGACCTCGTCGGGCGACCCCCGCCACGGCGCGCCGTGGCCGGGGAGCACCCACGTCGCCTCGAGGCCCGCGAGCCGCTCGAGAGACGCCAGCGCGTCGTCGGGCGCATCGGTGAAGGGGGCGGGCCCGAGCCCGGTGCGCCCCGTGAGCACGTGGCGGGTGGTGAGGGCGTCGCCGACGCAGACGGCATCCGCCATGGGCACATACACCGCGATGCTCCCGGGCGAGTGCCCAGGCATCCCGATCACGCGCGGGGCGCCCGGCAGGTCGAGCACCTCGCCGTCGGCGACCTCGACGACCTCACTCAGGTAGGTGGTGCGCATGCCGCGCTTGCGCAGCGCATAGCCGAAGAAACCGAGCAGCGGCCCCACCCGCACCCGCCCCATCGGCGTCTTCGGCTTGTCTCCGCCACGGGCGCGGTCGGCGTCGGCAGCGTGCACGAAGACGGGCACGCCGTGATCGCGCCGCAGCCGCTCGGCGAAGCCGAGGTGGTCGCTGTCGCCGTGAGTGAGCACGATGCCGCGGATGTCGTCGATCGAGCGGTCGATGCCCGCCAGCTCGGCGCGGAGATCCCGCTCGTGGCCGGGGAGACCGGCGTCGATCACGGTGATCCCCTCGGGGGTCACCACGAGGTACGCGGCGACGATGTCGTTGCCGATGCGGTGCAGGTGCGGTCCGAGTCGCATGGTGTCCTCCCGGAGATGATGGCGTTGGCTACGATACTTAGCTATCATGGCTTACGTCAATAGCCATCAAGGAGGACCGTCCATGCCGACACCCGATCGCACCTCGCTCGCGGCCATCGTCACGGCTGGGCGGGAGCTGCTCGAACGGGGCGGGCCCGCGAAGGTGAGCATGCAGGCCGTCGCCGACCGGGTAGGAGTGCGCGCACCCTCGCTGTACAAGCGGGTGCGCGACCGCGAGGCGCTGCTCCAGCTCATCGCCGAGGACATCGTCGACGACCTCGGCACCGTGCTCGCGGCATCCGACGGCACGCTCACCGGCCTCGCGCACGCCTACCGCACGTTCGCGCACACGCACCCCGAGGGCTTCCGCTACCTCTACGCCTCCTCCCCCGACCTCGCCCACCTGCAGCGCGCGAGCGAGCCGGTGCTGCAGGCGGCGCGTGCGGCCGTGGGCGAGGAACGGGCACTGGATGCCGCGCGCCTCGTGACCGCCTGGGCGACCGGGTTCCTCAGCATGGAGCTGGCCGGCGCCTTCCGCCTCGGCGGCGATGTGGACGGCGCGTTCGAGTACGGGCTCGCGCAGCTCCAGGTCGCGCTCCGGCAGAGCTGACGCGCGGCTATCTGCCGCTGTAGACCGGGAACGCGGACGATCTGCCGTAGTCGCGCAGATCGAGGTTCCGAAGCGTCCCCATGTCGTCGTCGGAGATGACGAAATCGACGTCGGCGTTGGCGCGCTGGTGCTCGGGGTTCGCGGTCTTGGGCAGCGACACCGCACCCAGCTGCAGGGTGTAGCGGATGCACAACTGCGGCACCGAGACGCCGTACCGCTCGGCGACCGCCCGGAGCTCGGGACGGTGCAGGATCTCGCCGTGCGCGATCGGCGAGTAGGCCTCGACGAGCACTCCGGCATCCTGGCAGTAGTCGATGAGCTCGGTCGGGGTGTTGCCGATGTGCACGAGGATCTGGTTGACCTGCGGGGCGACGGTGGCGACCTCGAGGATGTTCTCGATGTCGCGCTGCTGGAAGTTGGAGACGCCGATGGCGCGGATCCTGCCCGCGGCGTGCACCTCCTCCAGCGCCCGCCACGCTTGCCGGTTGCCCTCGTCGTAGCCACCGCCACGGAAGTCGTTCCAGGGCTGCGGGCTGTGGATGAGCATCAGGTCGATGTAGTCGATGTCGAGCGTGGCCAGCGAGCCGTCGATCGCGGCGACCGCGGCATCGTGCTCCTTGATCTCGGCGGCGAGCTTGGTGGAGACGAACAACTGCTCGCGCGGCACGCCGCTGCCGCGGACGCCTTCGCCGACACCGCGCTCATTGCCGTACGCCTGTGCCGTGTCGATGTTGCGGTACCCGATGCCGATGGCGTCGCCGACCGCGCGGCCGACCTTGTCGTCGTCGATGAACCAGGTCCCGAGGCCCAGTTTGGGGATCTGCACACCGTTGGCCAGTGTGTAGGTCTCGTCGAGGATCATGGTGTCGTTCCCTTCGTTGGTCATCCGGTGACGTCGCGGCGCGCGAGCGCCGCCGTCGCGACCGCGGTGAGCAGGGCGCTGCCTCCCCACAGCAACGCGAGCCCCGGGCCGTCGACGCCGTTCGCGAGGGGTGCCTGCCCGAACGCCCACTCGAACGGCGAGAAGATGCGCAGTCCGTCGAGGTCGTCGGCGTTATTGGCGACGGCCTGCAGCACGTAGCCGGCGACAGCGACCCCCGCGCCTATCCCCACGCCCCACGACCTGCGGCCGGCGACGGCACCGGCGGCGAGCGCGGCGGTCGCTGAGAACAGTCCCACTCCGACCCAGGCGAGCACGACCGCCGCCAGGTTGCTCGTGCTCACATCGAGCTCGGCGGGGCCGTTGAGGATCGCGACCGCGATCCACGCGACGACGCCCAGCAGAAGCAGCTTCACCAGCACGGCGACGGCGCTCTCCAGGGCGTACTGCACGCGGCCCACCGCGTGGGCGAGCGTCAGTTCGAGACGTCCCGACTCCTCGGCACCGCCGATCGCGGCGGCACCCCACACGATCCCCGCGATGGTGATGAGCACGAAGCCGATCAAGCCGAAGAACGTCGCCTGCGTGTACCCGGCGCCGGTGGCGATGTCCTCGTACCCGATGGTGCGCACCAACTCACGGGGCAGGGAGTCCAGCAGACCCGTCAACTCCGGCGAGCGCATCGCAGGGAACAGCGGCAGGTAGAGTCCGACGATCGCGACGATGCCGATCGACCAGCCGATCTGGCCCCGCCAGCCGTCGAGCAGCCCGCGGCGCAGCACGGGCACCACCACCGGGCGGGCGGGTGCGCGGACCTCGGCCGTCATGACCGCCTCCGTCGCGTGGCGCCGGACGCCGCGCCGTAGAGCCCGAGCACCGATTCCTCCAGGTCGGGCTCCTCCACGGTCAGCTCCCGGATCATCCCGGTGCACAGAGCGCGGATGACCGGGTCGATGTCGCCGCGGACGGTGGCCGACACCCGTGTCAACTCGCCCAGCGCGGTGATATCCAGGTCGGCGACACCGGGCACCCCGTCCAGTTCCGTCCGCAGCGCCTCCGCGGCGCCGCCTGCGAGGGTGGCCTGGAGGCGGCGCACGCTCGCGATGCGCAGAGTCGCCACGGATCCTTCCGCCACGACGCGTCCTTCCGCCAGCACGGCGACGTCGTCGGCGGTCTGCTGGATCTCGCTGAGCACGTGGGAGCTGAGCAGCACCGTCTGCCCGTCGTCACGGGCTTCCCGCAGCATCGCGAGCACTTCCCGTTGCACGAGTGGGTCCAGGCCGCTGGTCGGTTCGTCCAGTACGAGCAGGGCGGGGTGGTGCATGAAGGCCTGCACCACCCCCACTTTCTGCTTGTTCCCCTTCGACAGCGTCCGCACCGGGCGGGTGAGGTCCAGCCCCAGCCGTTCGGCCAGGCTCTCGATGGCGCCGGGCGCGACCGGTCCGCTGATCTCGGCGAGGTGGCGCAGCATGGCGCCCACGCCCACCCGACTCGCCAGGCGCAGCTCCCCCGGGATGTACCCGATGCGGCGTCGCAGCGCCGCGCCGCCCGCACGCGGATCCGCGCCGAGCACCGACACCTCGCCGGACGTGGGCCGGATGATGTCGAGCAGCACCCGCAGCGTCGTGGTCTTGCCCGCGCCGTTCGGGCCGATCAGCCCGAAGATCGAGCCCGGTGGCACGGTGAGGTCCAGTGCGTGCAGCGCAGTGTGCGCACCGTACTTCTTGTGGAGCCCGCGCACCCGCACCGCCACCGGTTCCCCGGTACTCCCCGCGTCGCCCATTGCTCGTCCTCCGGATCCGCGCACGTGGTACGTCGACCCCGACGGACCGGCGGATGCAGGCCACTCGAGCGACGGCATCCATAGCGTGCCACCGCGGACGGCCGGACGTAAGGGGCGGGGTGTTACATTCGCCGCGGACGGCGCCACCGGCGACGGGAGGACGTTGTGAGCGACACAGGCGATGACCGGGCGCTGGGCCTGACCCTCGGCGGCGGCGGCGCGTTCGGTGCGGCGCACGTCGGTGTGCTGCAGGTACTCGCGGAACGCGGCATCCGTCCCGGCATCGCCACCGGCACGAGCTCCGGCGCGCTGGTCGCGTCGGTCTATGCCGCGGGCCTCGAGATCGCGGCGATCGAGGAGCTGGCGCAGCGGTTCCGCTGGCGGGCGATCGCGCGCTGGTCGTTCACTCCCCGCTGGGGGCTGCTCGACACCCGGGTGCTGACCGACGCGGTCACCCGCACCCTCGGCGGCGACCCGCTCATCGAAGACCTCCCCCGCCGGTTCGGCGCCGTGGCCACCGACCTGCGCACCCGCCGCGCGGTGACGATCGACCGCGGACCGCTGAGCGAGGCGCTGCGGGCGACGATCGCGGTTCCGGGTCTGCTGCCGCCGGTGCGCCGTGACGGGGCGCTGCTGGCCGACGGCGGCATCGTCGACAACGTCCCATTCGATGCCGCCCGCACCCTGGGGGCGTCCCGCGTGATCGTGGTGCGGCTGCACGCGAAGTGGGAGAACGTGCGCATGATGCGCACCGTCAGTCGCACGGCCGATCTCGTGCGCGATCCCTCCGTGGTGCTGATCCAGCCCGAGATGGAGGGCATGGCGCAGTGGACGATGGCGTCGGTGCCGCGCCTGATCGCGGAAGGCCGCCGGGCGGCGGAGGCGGCGCTGGATGCCGCGGCGTCGCGCGGGCACGGCGACTGGCCGTCGCCCTGAGTGTCGTGGTGCCGGCTACAGGACTTGAACCTGCAACCCCCGTATTACAAGTACGGTGCGCTACCAATTGCGCCAAGCCGGCAAGCCCGGAATCCCGGGCTTCCGCGGGAGCTCACGCCGCCCGGTCGAACCGGCCACGCACGAACCCCGCAGACTCGGCTCCGCCGTCGACGGAGCCACCACAGAGTCTAGAGCGTCCGGTGCACGGCCGCCGCGCCCTCCACGGCGAAGAACGGTCGCGGCCACGCGCCGAGCGCGAGCACCGCCGCGACGACCTGCAGCAAGCCGGTGGCGAAGTACAGTCCCTGCAGCGGCGACCACACGAGCAGGATCGCGATCTCGACGAAGACCCAGACGATCATGACGAGACCCGCGGCGGCGTGCAGACCCCATGCCAGCCGGAGTCGGCGTCGCTGCGCGACGAGGGCGAGCGCCTGCGAGCCGCCGACCACGATGCCGAGGATCACGCCTGGCCAGACGTACGACGAGAACACACTGTCGTGGAGCCATGCGAGGGGAAGCCCGAGACCACCGCCGGCGGTCAGGCCGACGAAGCCGACCATGGCGGACAGCAGGTTGAACCCGGCGATGATCGCCAGCGTCACCCGCCAGCGTCGCGGCGGGCGGAGCACGGTCTCCATATCCGCAGACTACGCCGGGGCGCGCCACCCGTCCCGAGCCCGCGCCGTGACTAACCGGCGCCCACGCACAGCCGCTTACGGCGTGGGGGTGGGCGTCGGAGTGGGGTTGGTCTCCTTGTAGTACGCGTCGCTGGCCAGCGTCATCACGAACTGCGCGAACTCGGCCGGGTCGTCCAGCGCGCCCACGTACGGCTCGCCGTTCACGAGCACCGTCGGGGTGCCGGTCAGCGCCAGGCCGTCGGTGTCGGGGATGCCTTTGAGTGCACGGTCGGTCGCCTCACGAGCCCAGGAGGCGAAGCGCCCCTCGTCGATGCACTCGCGCACGGTCTTGGGCGCGTTCACGCCGGATGCCTGGGCGAGGTCGGCCAGCTCCTTGTCGGACATGCCGTCGTCGTCGACGTCGGGCTGCTTGGTGAGCAGCTCGTTGGTGTAGGTGAAGAATGCCTCCTGCGAATGCGTGGCCACGCAGGCCGCGGCGCTGGCCGCGCGCAGGGAGTACTTGGTGCCGTTGGACTTCGCGCTGAGCATGGCGACCGGGTAGTAGGTCAGCGATGCCGAGCCGTCGTCGACCCACGATGCGAGCTGCGTCATGTTGGTCATCTGGAACGTGCGCGACCCCTCGGAGAGGTAGTCGATGTAGACCCGGATGTCGACGGCGGCGTCGCTCTCGGCCGGCTCGGCGAGCGTGACGTTGGGAGTGACCTCGGCGGGAGCGGGCGTCGCCTCGGCCATCCCGCGCTCGGCGTCGGCCTGCCCGAGCGCTCCGGTCACCGACGAGATGGCGAATCCGTTGTCGACCTCGTTGGCGGGTGACATCTGAGGCTTGGAGGCGTTGCTGGACACGACCCACACGAGCGATCCGGCGATGACGGCAACGACGGCGAGGGCGCCCACGCCCAGCAGCGACCGCCGGATGATCCGCATGCGGGACTGTTTGGCGTGCACGAGCTGCGCCTTCTCACGCACCGCTTCGCGGGCGTCGCGCTTCACGGGTGCGTTCGAGTGATCGTCGCTGGACATGGAACCTTCTGAGAGACGTGCGGCCGGCTGTCCGGCGGGGGCCGCTCGGGTGTGCGCGGCGATATCGATGCTAGTCAGAGTGTCTGGGAAAAACCCAGACATGCCATACTGGAGGGGCACCCGAAGGCGGGCGCGCGGGAATCAGCCCCCGCATCACTTCACTACGGATCGTCCGGCACGTACCTGCCGGTGAAGGAGAAGGAAACATGGCGACTGTCACGTTCGACAACGCAACTCGCTTGTACCCCGGGGGCACGCGCCCGGCCGTCGACAAGCTCAACCTCGAGGTCGCCGATGGCGAATTCCTCGTGCTGGTGGGCCCGTCCGGCTGTGGCAAGTCCACGTCGCTGCGTATGCTGGCCGGCCTCGAAGAGGTCAACTCGGGCCGCATCCTCATCGGCGACCGCGACGTCACCGACGTCCCGCCGAAGGACCGCGACATCGCGATGGTCTTCCAGAACTACGCGCTCTACCCGCACATGACGGTCGCCGAGAACATGGGCTTCGCCCTGAAGATCGCCGGCGTCGGCAAGGAAGAGCGCGCCGCCCGCGTGCTCGAGGCCGCCAAGCTGCTCGACCTCGAGGAGTACCTGACCCGCAAGCCGAAGGCCCTCTCGGGTGGTCAGCGTCAGCGCGTCGCCATGGGTCGCGCCATCGTGCGTCAGCCCCAGGTGTTCCTCATGGACGAGCCGCTGTCGAACCTCGACGCCAAGCTCCGCGTGCAGACCCGTACCCAGATCGCGTCGCTCCAGCGTCGCCTGGGCGTCACCACGGTCTACGTCACCCACGACCAGACCGAGGCCCTCACCATGGGCGACCGCATCGCCGTGCTCAAGGACGGTCTGCTGCAGCAGGTCGGCACCCCGCGCGACCTGTACGAGAAGCCGAACAACGTGTTCGTCGCCGGCTTCATCGGCTCCCCCGCGATGAACCTCTTCTCGGCGGACCTCGCCGAGGGTGGCGTGCGCTTCGGCGACGAGGTCGTGCCGCTGGACCGTGACACCGTCGGCCGCGCCAACGGCAGCCAGGTCACCGTCGGCGTGCGCCCCGAGGACATCGTCGTCGGCCCCGCCGACGGCAAGGGCCTCTCGGTCGTCGTCGACCTCGTCGAGGAACTCGGCGCCGACGGCTACCTGTACGGCCACACCGAGATCAACGGCAAGCGCACCGACCTGGTCGCTCGCGTCGACGGCCGCAACCACCCGAACGCCGGCGAGACGGTCACGCTCGCCGCGACCGCCGGTCACGTGCACGCCTTCGACATCGAGTCGGGCGAGCGCCTGAACGACAAGCCGGTCGTCTCGGCCTGATCGCATTGCACCTCGCGCGGCGCGGGTAGCCTTGGGGCTGCCCGCGCCGCGCCGTTTCGCCAGGAGTCCCCGTGCCTTCAGCCCTCAGCATCACCGCGAGTTCGGTCGATCCGGGTCTGCTGACCCTGCCGTGGTCGACGCCGCTGGCCGACTGGCCGTCGCAGACGATCGTCTCCCTCCCCAAGGGCCTCTCCCGCCACCTCGTGCGCTTCGCGAACCTGTCGAACCGCGTCGTGGCGATCAAGGAGACCACCGCCGAGATGGCGCGCCGCGAGTACGAGATGCTGGGCAACCTCGCCCGCCTCGACGTGCCGTGCGTCTCCCGCATCGCCGTCATCGCCGGCCGCACCGATGACGACGGCAAGCCGCTGCCGGCCGCCCTCGTCACGGCGCACCTGAAGTTCTCCCTCCCCTACCGGGCGCTGTTCACGCAGGTGCTGCGGCCCGACACGGCATCCCGCCTCGTCGACGCCCTCGCACTCCTGCTGGTGCGCCTGCACAACGTCGGCTTCTTCTGGGGCGACGTGTCGCTGTCGAACACCCTCTTCCGCCGGGATGCCGGTGCATTCGCGGCCTACCTCGTCGACGCCGAGACCGGCGAGCTGCACGAGTCCGGCCTCACCCGCGGCCAGCGCGAGCACGACCTCGATGTCGCGCGCACCAACATCGCCGGCGAGATCATGGACCTCGAAGCAGGCGGCCGGCTGGAAGGCGGCGTGGATGCCGTGGCGATCGCCGACGGCATCGTGTCGTCGTACCACGCGCTGTGGGCGGCCCTCACCGACCGCGAGACCTTCGCTGCCAACGAGTCGTGGCGCATCACCGAGCGCGTGCAGCGGCTCAACGACCTGGGCTTCGACATCGGCGAGATGTCGATCGAGGCCACCGACAACGGCACGCGCGTGTCGATCCAGCCGAAGGTCGTGGATGCCGGGCACCACCAACGCCGCCTGCTGCGGCTGACCGGCCTCGACGTGGAGGAGAACCAGGCCCGCCGACTGCTCAACGACCTCGACGAGTTCGCGGCGCGCGTGTCGCGCCTGGGCTCGGACGAGGACATGGTGGCGCACGAATGGCTCACGCGCGTGTTCGAGCCGGTCGTGAAGGCCATCCCGTGGGATCTGCGAGCCAAGCTCGAACCGGCCGAGGTCTTCCACCAGGTGCTCGAGCACCGGTGGTACATCTCCCAGTCGCGGGGCCGCTCGGTGCCGCTGGCGGAGACGCTGACGTCGTACATCGAAAACGTGCTGCGCCACCGGCGCGACGAGGCGACGGTCGTCGGACCCGAGACCGAGACCCTGTCGGTCATGACGAGCACGTCGGCGATTCCGGTGCAGGACGACGACGACGAGACGGTCGACTGGCGCGACCTGGTGTAGTCGGGCCGCGCCGGTCGGTGCGGATCAGTACCCGACGGTGAAGCGCTCCCGCCGGTGTCGCGGGTTCTCGATCTCGTCGACCACGGCGACGCCGAGGTCGGGTCCGGAGATGAACGAGTCGCCCGCCTCGTCGACGACGAGCACGTCGCCGCCGTCACGGTAGCGACCGGTGCGCTCACCCGGATGCCACGCCCCGAAGCCGCCGGCGGGGTGCACGAAGAACCAGTCGCGAGCGGCATCCGTCGCCTGCAGGTCTTCGAGCACGCCGATGGCCTCGAACGCCTCGGCCTTGAACTCCTCGGGGAAGTCGGTGTCGATCAGGCGCGGACCGCCGGGGGCCACCAGGCTCCCCCCGGCCCCGCCGATGAAGCCGACCCGCACGTTCTCGGGGAGCGCGGCGACCAGCTGGGCGACCGCTTCGCGCACCTTGCCCTCCATGTCGCCGCGCGGCGAGATCGCCACGACGACGACGTCGACACCCTCGAGCTGGGCGACGAGGGAGGGCACGTCGAGGATGGTGCCCTCGACATACGTCGCACCTTCGATGCGCTCGGTGGGGATGCTGCGGGCGACCGAGACCACGGTGTGGCCACGGTCGACGGCCTCAGCGACGATGTTGCTGCCGGCGTAGCCGGTGCCTCCGATGACGGCGATGCGGGTCATGGTTTTCCTTCCGTCGGACGTTCATCGGGAGCAAGGCACGCAGTCGCGAGATCATTCCCGTCGCTCCTGCAATCATGCCAGGCGCGATAACGTGATTCTCCTGCTTCCTGGCGGGGACGCCCTCTGCGACGGTGTGGAAACGGAGATCCCGGCGACCGTGCCGCGCAGCCGCATGCACACCGCCGGGATCCCTCGGTGTTCGCGGGCCCTCAGTCCTGCAGCCCGTCCGTCACGTCCGCGTTCTCGGGCTGCAAGTCGAGCCCGGCGCCGCGCGCCACACCGAGCAACAGCGTCGCGAAGTCACTTTCGGTGTTGCCCTCGCCGACCTGTTGCGCGACGATCTGACGCGTCGCCGAGGCCACCGGCATGGGCGCACCGAGCCGGTATGCGGCATCCAGCCCCAGGTCGAAGTCCTTCTGGAGCAGCGGCATCGTGAAGGTCGGGGTGAAGTCGAGGTTCACGAAAGCGGGCGTCTTGTAGCCGGTGAAGATCGACCCCATGACCGACTCGTTGAGGAAGGTCAGGAAGGCGGCGCGCGAAACGCCGCCCTTCTCCGCGAGCACCGTGATCTCTGCAAGCGACTGCGTCACGACGCCCAGGAACACGTTGTGGGCGATCTTGACGAGTCGAGCGACCTCGCCCTCGCCGACGTATGTCACGCCGCGTCCGAACACCTGCAGGATAGGTTCGACCTCGTCGAACACGGTCCGCGGACCGGACGCGGCGACGGTGAGCTTGCCCGCAGCGATGACGGCGGGATTGCCCGACACGGGCGTCGCGAGGAACTCGGTACCGCGCTCGCTCGCAGCAGCCCGAACTCTCTCGCTCGTGACCATCGAGACTGTCGATACATCCGCCAGGATCCGGGGGCTGGACGTACCCGTCAGCAGCCCCTCGGCGCCGAGCAGCACCGACTCCAGATCCTTGTCCGCGGACACCATGCTGAACACGATGTCGCGGTCTGTGAGATCCACAGGCCGCGCGACATGCGTCGCGCCGGCGTCGACCAGCGGCTGCACCTTGGCGGCGGTGCGGTTGTAGACGGCAACGTCGTACCCGGCATGCAGCAGACGCTGGATCAGCTGCGTGCCCATACGGCCTGCGCCGATCCAGCCGATGGTGGGCAGGTTGTCGGTCATGGTGCACTTCCTTCTTTCTGGATGGGGTCCGGGGTGGCGGTAGCCGCGGCCTCGGCGTCGAGGTCTTTGCGAACGGCCCCGCCGAAGTAAAGGTCGGCGATCTCCGGGTCGTCGAGCACCTGATCGGCGGGGGCCGTCATCAGCACGCGCCCGCTCTCCATCACGATGCCGGTGTTGGCCATGCGCAGGCCGAAACGAACATTCTGTTCGACCATCAGCACGGCTTTGCCTGCCTGGAGCATGATCGCGACGGCTTCGTCGATGACTCCGAGCGACTTCGGGTCGAGCCCGAGTGACGGCTCATCGAGCAGCACCAGGCCGGGATCGAGCATGAGCGATCGCGCGAACTCGACCATGCGGCGCTGTCCCCCGGACAGATTGCCGCACTTGATGCCCGTGCGGTCCTTGACGAGCGGGAACAGGTCGAGCACCCGTTCGTAGCGCTCCTTCACGAGGGCGCGCTTCCGGCGGATGACGTACGCGCCCATCAGGATGTTGTCGCGCACCGTGAGATTGGAGAACAGACCGTTGGTCTGCGGCACCTGAGTGACGCCGCGCGCGAGCACCTCGTGCGGCGGGAGCCCGGTGATGTCCTCGCCGTCGAGATGGACCGTCCCCGCCGAAGGGGCCAGCAGCCCGCTCACCACCCGCAGGACGGTGGACTTTCCCGCGCCGTTGGGACCGACGATGCAGCCGAGCTCACCCCCGCTCACCTCGAGGGTGACGCCCTGGAGCACGTTGCCGCCGCCGTAACCGGCGACGATTCCTTCGAGTCGGATCATCGCCGTGCTCCCCTCACGACGGCCACTCCGCCGGTCCTGGACTGCTGGTCGAGCAGGTAGTCATCGCCGAGGTAGGCGTCGAGGACGACGGGATCCTTCTGGATCATGTCCGGCGGCCCCTGCGCGATCACCTTGCCCTTCGCGAGCACGCGGATGGGATCGCACAGATCGAGAACGAAGGGCATGTTGTGCTCGACCAGCAGGAACGTCGTGCCCTGCGCGTTCAGCTCACGGATGAGGTCACCCATCCGCGCGATGAGCGTCGGGTTGATGCCGCCCGCGGGCTCGTCGAGCATGATCAGCTTCGGGTCGAGCATCAGCACCTGCGCCAGCTCGACGAGCTTCTGCTGGCCGTAGCTGAGGGACGATGCGGGGGCATCGCGGTAGGCCGACATGCCGACGAACGACAGCAGCTCCTCGGCTTTCGCCGCCTCGGTGCCGCTCACGGCGCCGAGGCCGAGCTGGCGGAACGAGAAGTCGCGCAACGGCGCCACCAGGTTCTCGAGCACCGTCATCTCACGGAACAGGCGCGTGATCTGGAACGTGCGTCCGATCCCGCGGTGCGCCCGCGACCACGGACTGCGCCCGAGTGTCTCGCCGTCGAACAGCACCTGTCCCGCGTCGGCGGCCATCGTGCCGGAGATGAGGTTGAACACCGTCGTCTTCCCCGAGCCGTTGGGTCCGATCAGCGCCGTGATGGATCCCTCCGGCACGGTGAAGCTGCAGCCGTCCACGGCGCGGTTCCCCCCGAAGCTCTTGTGCAGCCCGCGCACTTCCAAGAGCGGCCGCGCCGGCGCCTGCGGCTCGGTGCGCTCGACCAGGGTCACCGGGCGCGGCTCGAGGCGCGCCCCGGACAGTCCGACCGAGCCCCGCGTGCGCGCCTTCGTCAGCAGCGAGCGGACGCCGGGGATGATGCCCTGCGGGAGCAGCACGACGAGCAGCACGAGGAGCCCGCCGAACAGCACGAGGCGCGCGTTGCCCCCACCGAACGAGTTGTTGGCGAGAGCGTTGAGCGGCTCGATGAGGAAGGCGCCGAGCACGGGTCCGAAGAGCGTGCCCCTGCCACCGAGAATCACGGCGAGCACCATCTGCACCGAGATGATGATGGAGAACATCCCGACAGGATCGACGAATGACAGGTAGTACCCGTACACCGCGCCGGCCATGCCGACGAAGACCGCGCTCAGACCGAACGCGAGCACCTTGTAGATGGGCGCGTTGACGCCGATCGTGCCGGCCTTGCCCTCGTCCTCACGGATGGCGATGAGCCCGGTGCCGAACTTGGTGCGTCGGATGGCCCATGACATCAGCAATGACAGCGCCAGGAGCACCACGAGCACGAGGTGGAACGGCCAGTTGCGCCACTCCCGCGGCCAGTCCGGCAGCGGAAGGGTGATCCCGGCACTGCCGTTGGTGACGGCGGTCCACTCGATGGCGACGAACTGCACGAGGAAGAGGAATGCGATCGTGATGATCACGAACGACGGACCGCGGGAGCGGTAGGTCACGAGCGCCAGGACCATCGCGATGAGCGCAGCGCCGATGCCGGACAGCGGCATCCACACGAACGGGCTCACGTCGGGTGCGACGCGGGTCATCACGGCCGCGATGTAGGCACCGATGCCGAGGAACGCGCCCTGGCTGAGGGACAGATAGCCGGCGTACCCCGTGATGATGTTGAGGCCGACGGCACCGATGGCGAGAACCAGCGCGAGGATCACCGTGTTCTGTGCCGATGCGGACGGCGACAGCGGGAACAGCAGCAGCACGATCGCAGCGATGACGAGGACCACCCGCGTGCCGATCTTCCAGAGCCGTTCGTCGAGCAGCCGTTCGCGCAGGGAACGGGTGGTGGGAGACGCGCTCATGCGACGGCGTCCTCTCGGAGTCGGGTGCCAAGCAGCCCCTGCGGTCTCACCAGCAGCACCAGGAAGATGATGATGAAGGGCACCGCGATCGGCCACGCCGCACCGATGTAGGCCGTCGCCAGCAGCTCCGTCACGCCGATCACGAGGGCGCCCACGACGGCTCCCGGCAAGCTGCCGAGGCCGCCGAGGACGACGATGGCGAGGAGGCGCGCGATCCACTGGTAGTGGGAGCCAGGCAGGAACGGGTAGATCGTGCTGATCATCGCCCCGCTCGCCGCGAGCGTCGCGATCCCGATCGCGAAAGTCGCCGCGGCGACGGTCGCGACGCTGACGCCGACCAGGAGCGCGCCGTTCTCATTCACCGATGCCGCGCGTATCGCCCGCCCGAGCCACGTGCGGTTCAGCACGAGCGCCAGGACACCCAGCACGACGACAGCGACCCCGGCGGCGATGAGGAGGGCCGTGGGTGCGTAGAACGGGCCGAAGACCACGGAGGTGTCCGTATAGGGCGTGCGCACCGAGTGGGATGTGTTGCCCCAGATGAAGCCCATGACCCCCTCGAGGACCAGCGCGATCCCGAAGGTCGCGAGTACCGTCATGCTGACATGCTGTCCGCGCACGCGTTTGATGACGGTCACGTACAGCAGCCAGCCGATGCCGAACATCACGACGACGAGAAGCGGGATGGCCAGGAGCGGATCCCAGCCCCACGAACTCCAGAGCGTGTATGTGAGGAACGCCGCGAAGATGGCGAGGGCGCCATGCGCGAGGTTGATCACACGCATCACTCCGAAGATGAGTGTGAGCCCGGATGCCATCAGCGCGTACACCGCGCCGATGAGCAGCCCCAGAATGAGCGTCTGCAGGAGGGGGATCATGGGTTCTCGGGTCCGGCGCTCAGAACGCCGGGCTCTTCCAGCGGAGGATGGTGTCGGTCGTGGCAGCGTCCGTCGGCAGCACGACTTGGGAGACGCCGCTCTGCCATTGCCCCACCAGGAAGTCGCCCTTCGGGCTTCCGTCCGCGTTCCAGCTGAGCGTGCCGAGGATGGTCGGAACTTCATTGGCGCGGATCCAGTCGGCCAGCGCCCGCTGATCTTCGAGCGAGCCGACCTCTTCGACGGCGGCGGCGAGCACGGTCGCGGCCGCGAAGCCGTCAGCAGCGTCCTCGGGAGGTTCCCCGCCGAACATCTCCGTGTACTTGGCGACGAACTCGTCGTTGCCGGGGGTGTCGGCCGCGACGTGGTAGCTCGAAGAGAAGAACACGCCCTCGGCGTTCTCCGCGCCGACGCCCTCCACGTACTGCTGACCATAGGTCGGTGAGGATGACTGGTAGAGGATCTCCGGGCTGAAGCCGGCCCGCAGCAGGGAGCGGACGAAGTTGACCCCGTCCTCGTACTGGGCACCCTGCACGATGATGTCGGCGTCGGCCTCCTTGATCGTGTTGACGATGGAGTCGAAGTTCTTGGTCGTCGCCGGATAGACGTCCTTGTAGACCGTCTCGATGCCCGCGGCGGACAGGATCGCTTCGGCACCCTCCACGACCGGTCCGGCGAAGGGGTCGTCGAGCGAAGGGTACGCGGCGGTCTTGGGCCGCTG